>Ga0224510_10002194_pt1 | contig 11988 bp, 11 predicted proteins | sample SF_May12_sed_USG_FD_170161 | JGI IMG/M metagenome (GOLD analysis project Ga0224510, IMG submission 170161) | Sediment microbial communities from San Francisco Bay, California, United States - SF_May12_sed_USGS_4_1 | ecosystem: Environmental > Aquatic > Marine > Sediment | place: USA: California... | reverse complement strand
CTCTGATAATTTTGCTGTGAGAATGGGCCCACAAATTGCTCGTCGGAGCAGCAAAATTATCAGGGCGGATTTCTAGCTCCTAAATCAATTTTGTAATATTTTTACCCACAGAAAACCCTGAAGAGCCATCTTTTATAAAAGTTGAGATTATGAAAAAAGTATTAATAGTTGATGATGAAAAATCTTTTTTACTCAGTTTGGCTGATGGGTTGAGCGAATATGCCGATGAATTTTATGTGGTAACCGCTGAGAATGGCAAGGTTGCGGCAGAGATACTCAATAGGGAAAAAATTGATCTCGTGGTTACTGATTTGAAGATGGATGTGATGGACGGCTTTCAGCTATTGGCATTCATGAAAAATAAATGTCCGGATATCCCGGCAATTGTAATGACGGCATTCGGAACCCCTGCCATTGAAGAACGGATAACCGGTTACGGCTCAGTGCAATATCTTGAAAAACCGCTCAATATAAATCAATTGGCGGCCAAGATAAGAGAGGGTATCAATAGCGATAGAAAAGGATATATCAGTGGGATAACTCTTTCGTCATTGTTGCAGGTAATCGAAGTGGAACAGCATACCTGTACTTTGACGATTACATCAGGAAGGAAAAAGGGATATCTCTATATAATGCTTGGCGAGTTGCAGGATGCAAAGTGTGGGGATAAGACGGGAAAAAGTGCGGCTATCGAGCTTATCAGTTGGGAAGAAGCCGGGATTGAAATAGTGAATTCATGTCCCAAAAGGAAAAGAAACATAGTTCAGTCAATGTCGCAGGTGATTATGGAAGCGAGCTTGTTTCGCGATACCGGCGAAGAAGGCCAACTCGCTGAAGGCGCATATAAAGTTGAGTCAATATTGGATACTGAAAAAGATGATTTAATAATGGAGGAAATGATAATGGCGATCAAAGATAAATTACAGGAACTGGCATCGTTAGATGGTTTTGGCGGAGTGGCTTTGTTTACGCCTCAAGGGGAGCCCATCGCCATGGTCGAAGCGATGGGTGGCGAGTTTAATCTTAAAAAAATTGGGGTGTTGGCTAATAATACCCTCGTGAATGCCCAGAAGGCATCCCTGGATATGGGCACCGGTCGGGGGCAGCTCGTTCACGTCGTTGCAGATTCGGCGAATATTATCATCCGCTGTCTCAATGAGGGAAATGATCCGTTGAAATCGGAACCGGGCAAGGCGCATATACATATGGTGCTTATTTTGAAAGATGACAGTAGTTTGGGTTTGGCAAAGTTAAAGGTTAATATGATAATTGAAAGTCTGGCCCCGGATCTCCGGGTTTAAGATTTAGGTGTTGCTCTTCTGGTTAATTCATAAGTCCGACTCACCGTGTATGATGGTGGTTCATGAGTGATATCATGTATTTCTGGTAAGTCACCTGATTGTGCCGGTTCATGGATGCTTATGGATTAATGGTCTGGGGCCGGGGTATGTAACGGTACCCCGCCCGGGCTTCACCGGATTATGTTTCAAAGAAAAAATCTAACATCTGCTAGCCTGGGACGTGGAAGAAATAAATCCCCTCAAAATGATCAGCTGTAATCACCAAGAAGACAAAGTCTGCCCGGTAACCGGGGAGGCCTGCCCCGGTGGCGGCTGTATGTTTAAGAATGTATTGCATACGGAAACTCTTGGGATCATAATAATTGATTTCATTAGCCAAAAAGTGATGTTTAAAAACAGGCACGCGGTAGCGCTCTGTCGTGAAAGAGTGAATCTTGACGATTATCAAGCAATGAAGGATTTTTTTTGTCCAGGCTTGAGTTGTGAGGAAAAGGTGCCGAGTTGTGAGACGTTTATCTCCAGAAGGATTGGCAAGCGAGTGGTCGGTTTTTCGGTAAGACGGGAATCAAAGCGATACGTTTGGATAATTATGCGTGATATCACAAGGGAGAGGCGTCTGGAATCCATTGCCGAGGCTGTAAACGTGGTGAGTAACATCGGCTATATTTTTTCCGGCATTCGCCATGAAATAGGAAACCCGCTTAATACCATCAAGATGACCGTCAGTGTCTTGCTTGAAAGGATAGGTGAATTTCCACTTGATAAAATAAAAGACTATCTCAATCGGGCTCTGGGTGAGATAGATCGGATAGAATATCTTTTACGATTATTGAAAAATTACAATTATTACGAAAAACCGGATCTGGAATCGATAGATGTGTATAAGTTTTTAAAAAAATTTATATTTATCGCCGAATCTGATTTGAAGCGTAAAGGAATATCACTAGTTCTTGAGCAGGAAGACAAGGGGATTTGTGCCTGTGCCGATCCCCGCGCCCTCCATCAGGTATTGCTTAATTTAGTGGCCAATGGGGTTGATGCCTTGGAGATGGTTCCAGACCCTTTGATGAGGATAACCGTTGAGGGTGAAAAAGAAAGGGTTTTCATAACGGTTAGCGACAATGGCCAGGGGATGAATAAAGAGCAGCTGCGCAGTTTGTTTCAGCCCTTTGTTACCCATAAGGCAAAGGGGACGGGGCTGGGCCTGGTATTTTCAAGGAAAATACTCATAAAAATGGGGGGGACCATCGAAGCTTACTCTCGGGAGGGAATAGGAACCTCCATGGTTATCACGCTTCCCGTTTTCTGTGAATTGGTCGATAATGATCTGAAAGCTATTGGAGAGGTGGAGTGAGTGTTGAGGGGCGGCACCGGATTATTCCGCAATATATTAATTTCAAAATTGGTATTTACTTATTTAACACATTGAAAAATTAATTATTTTTAAGATTTTGTTTGGATGGGCCATGTCGTTGTCGAGGCAACGGTTACATGATTCAGCGATGGGCTTTTGGGTTATTATAAAGGTAGCTAAGAATCATCTGTAATCTTGAATATATATTACTTTCTGGACACCATTATGGAACGAGTCTTGCGAAAGGCCGTTCCTTTTTTTTGTATCTTCAGGTGGGGGACGGGGCGGGTTTGAAGCCCGCCCGCGAAGGAGGTTTTTGAGGGCTCAAAGAGTCGGTGTGCCCAGGTTGGCTTCGACAAATTCTCGCACCGTGTCCGGATTGAATCCGATTATTTTCGATTTATTACCAATTTTTAAAGCAGGAATCATTTTTATATTATTTTTTATCGTTTGCATCGGGTGAGCAATCACGTCGACTTCTTGTATTTCAATGTAGGGATATTGAGCTTTCAGCTTTGTCAGCTCACGGCCAACCATGAGGCAGCGCGGTCAAATGAGTGATTTAAAATATTGAATCGTGGCCATGGGCTGCTCCTGTTTATTAGGTTGATTGCACAGTGGGTGTTGTGTTTTCAAGTGTCTCATTGTGGTACCGATTATGGCGAATAAGCTACCAGCACCCTCTGTAGCTGTCAAGTCCAAAATGTAATTCGAATAACACGTAATTGAGCAATTTATTTAACTGAAAATATTGATATTAATTATCAGGATTATGCGTTCGTTGTAATCCAAGCGCTGCCACGCAGTGGTTTGTGACGATGGCTGGTGCCTTGGTTATTCGTGGCGGGTATGGGAGGGTTTGTAGGTTGCCTAGGGAGCGAAATCGAGCTTTATTGCTTTTTTTTCAGGATGTTTAGTAAGAATTGAAGTTCATGGTTTCGGATATCCTTGATGAGCAGAAGGGTGGCGCAACCCAATATCAGAGAGATGGGAAGGGTGATAACGGTCGGGATTGACGGAAGGAGAAGGGGCGGAAGGACCATGGACAGGCAAGCGGCTAAACTTATAAAAGTTCTGGGGCCGATACGCGGGAGACCGAATAGGGAGGTGAGTTTATAAAAATAGTAACCAGTTTGGAGCACTTTGGAGATCAAGGTGGCGATTGCGGCACCGGCGCATCCGTATAGGGGGATGAGGATAAGATTACCGATAATGTTGGTCCAGGCGGTGAGCCAATAACCGGTGGTACGTTCTTTTTCCTTTTCACAGGACATGAGAAAGGTGGCCAGAATGTTTTCCATCATGGTGAGGAAAAAAAGAGGTGCTAATATCCTTAGGATAATAATGGATTGTTTGAATTCAGCCCCGAAAAATATTGTTATGATGTCCGGTGCGGCAAGCCATAGGATCAAGGAGGCTGGAATGCAGATGAGGATCAAAAGATTGAGCGTATTTTGATAAAATGCAAAAAAGTTGTCTCTTGATTCGATAAAAAGGCGAGAAGCCAGCGGAAAAATGGAGACGGAAGCAAAATGAGTAATAACCATGAATATAAAGATCAACCGATATGCGACATTGTAGATGCCTGCTGCGGCTGCGCCGAGATAGAATCCCAGTAGGATGACGTCAATTCGGGCCGAGAGGATAAAAAGTATGTTCGCCGTGGCATAGGTCGCGGAGGACCGGATGATATGGATGAATGATTCACGAGATATGGCGAGGCACGGTTTTCCATGCTCCCGGGACGCTAATTTGTGGGTGGCAATGGTGAGCAGCAGGGTGACCGCCGGAAAAGCAATGGTGACCTGGAGAAGATTACCACCAAGCAGGCAGATGCCGATGCCGCTTAGGGCGATGATCATCCGGAGAGAGAACTCCAGCATGCCGGCAACGCGCATCTCTTCGCTTGCTACGAAAAGTGCGCAGTATCCATCCATGATCATGTAGATGATTTGGTAAGCACCGATCAAGCCAATGATGATTTTGGTTTCCGTGCTGAAAGGGCAAAATGGAAGAAAGGCGAGAAGCAACAGGAAAACGCCGACGGAAAGGATGATGCGCACGGATAAGATTTTGCCGTAATAGTCACCAAGTGCCCCCTGGCATCGGCTCATTTCTTTGATGGAATAGTGATAGAGGCCAAATTCGGAAATCGCAGCGAAAAATCCGGTAATAGCCATGGCCAAGGAGTACTCGCCAATTCCTTCTTGACCGAAATCACGTGACAAAATGATGAATAGCAGAAAAGTGAAACCGTCACCCAGGATCTTGCCCATGGTCAGGAAACTGAAGTTGCGAAATATTTTTCCGGCCTTTATTTGATTTGGAGAATCACTTTCCGGGGTGCTTGTGCTCACGAGTTGTTGACCGATGCAAGTAGCTGAATTGGGATAGGTTAATGTAACGGTAGAAAGGAAAAAACGATGTTACTTTATAAGGTTTTTGCAATAACTTGCAATAAACTCATACGATTTTTTCCAGGTAATCGCAAAAGGTATTGCGCGGGAAGTCTTTGTATCCGGATGAGCGTGCTCGACTCTCCTTGATTTTTCCGGGTACGGATGTCGGGACCGAGAAATCCGGAAGTGAAACCGCATGAGGCGGCTGTTCTCAGGGATTCGGTCGTACTTTTATACCAGGGAAAACAGAAGTGACGGATCTTTTTTCCGGGGAGGCGTTGTTCCATGATATTTTTTCCGGTTAGGAGATCGTCGGCCAGTTCTTCTTGGTAGTGAGAGCCGCTAATGGTTTTTCCAGGGAAATTATGAGATATCCTGCGAAACTCCCGGTTCATGATGGAGTGCCATCCTTTTTGTTCGAAGAAAGACGGGCCGCCGTGTTGGGCCACAAGGTTGACGAGCCGGTCGATAAGTTCGGGATCGGGTCGGTATCGTCGATTGGTGCCATATTTGGGGGCGAGAGGATAAATTGGCATGCCCAGGTAATCGGGTGGGCCAGCGTGTTGATCGGGCCATAAGTTGGTAAGGGACGGAGAGTCTCCGTCGCGGAGGATCAGAGCCTGCTCTCTTTTCCCCAGATAATGGGAGCGAAAGGCGGGGTGAAAAAAATCGCTGATTCGATGCGAGGTGAACACTAGATTGTGAAACATTCCGTGTAGTTGGAAGTCTATGGTTCCCGAGTGGTGCATGAGGGAAATGTGATTCCAGTCACAGAGGATATGCTCGGCATCGGAGCCCGGCGGGAGTGGCTCCGGCACCAGGCCGGGGCAGATAAAGCTCACGGCTTGTAAGCCATATTTTCTAAGTAAGGGATAGGCATGGGTCCAGAGCGAGATGTGACCGTCGTCAAAGGTGAGGACGACTTTTTTATCTCCTCTTGAGGTCTGGTCGGCGCAATGGAGGCAATATTCATCGGCGTTTAGGGTTTGGTATCCGTTTTCGGACAGGTAGCGCAGAAAGTGTTCAAAATTTTCATCAACTTGGTGAAAAATGAAAACCGGAGTGGTGATGCCGGTGTTTTTGCCGCGGACGAAGGCCGGATAGCGTCCGAGCACGAGTCCGGTGAGCCAGGGAATATTTTTACGAAAGGCGGCTTTTGCCTTAATGCTCAAGGTCATGGAGTCAAAACGAACTATGGAAAAAGAGTCACGGATTAGGAGGGGTGGGTGGCGAGGTGATGATGTCGAGCCATACTTAATTTGTAACTTTCCTCTATCAGATGAACGGTATGGCAAATGTCGTATCCCTTCGAAGCTTCCTTCGCCATTCGGCTCATTCTACCCGATAAGTCTTCATCGCGCAAAAGGAGAAGTATTTTTTCCGCCATGGGGGAGGGTTGTTGCGGTGGAACCAGAAAACCCGTTTTTCCTTCTTTGATGACTTCCGCGAGTCCTCCAACATCGGTGGAGACAACGGGGCATCCGGCGGCCATGGCTTCGAACAGGGTCATCGGTATGCCTTCAGAGAGCGATGAGATCACCTTGATATCGCTTTCCGAGAGCAGGGCGGGGACATCATCGCAATGGCCGGTAAAGATGACATGGGAAGCAATGTTGAGTTCTTGGCTCTCCCTGCGCAATTCGCTCATCAATTCCCCGTCGCCGACCACCAGAAAAGTCACTTTGTCAAATTGTCGGAGCACTAATTGAGCCGCTTGTAAAAAATAGGTATGCCCCTTGATGGGATCCAGTCTGCCGACAATGGCGATGATTTTGTGGTCCGAGGGGATATTTAATCGTGCGCGAAAGGTTTCTTGGGTTCGGCGATCTCCGGATCGGTCGAACATCTCAAAGGGAACTCCGTTACGGATGACTTGAACCCTTTCCTCGGGAATATGGCGTAGGCGGACCATGAAATTTTTTACCGAATCGGAGACCGCTATGGCCTGGTAGTCGCAGCGACTGAGAAAAGCATCCATCCATCTTTGATAGAATGGGATCTTTGCATCATACATGTGCTCGTGGACGATGCAGGGAGTGGAAGTGAAAATGCCGGCTAATCGACCGAAGGTGGTAGCCCCATAGCCGTGGAGATGAAGAATATCGATTTCTTGGCGTCGTATAATGCCGATAAGGTCAAAAAGCGTCATGGGGTCGAATTTAGCCCTGTCCAGGCAGCTAATGTCGATCCCGCTTTTTTGTAAGTAGTCAGCGGCGGCATCCCATTGGCGCAGGCTGCAAAGTTTTACCTGAAAATTGTTGGGGTCGAAGCGTGGAATCCACCATGACAAGAGCCTGCTGACTCCGTGCATTGTGGCGTTGGCTGCTGATAACTTGTCGGATACGTGTAGAATGTTGATCATGACCGAAACCTCGCCTCGATATGGTCGTATTCTTTCTTCCATGATGGAGAGAGAGCGGCGATATCAGGCTCGATGATGATTGGGTAAAATATTCAATATAATAATATTGTTATATTTATTCGTGAATTTCAATTGGCTGATTCACGGAGTGAGCGTAAGCGTATTTTTATTTCCTTACGTTAACAGCCTATACCCATTGAAGAGACTCGGCAAGAAGAAAAATGTGATAAGTGGGAAAATGATAACGTATGCCGTGTATTCCGGGCAAAATTGCAGCTAATAGTTGCTAAATGCAACATTATGTTGCATGATGATACGGTAAAAAATGGTGGCCATAAAATGTTCGGGTGCAAAGAAAAAGAGAAAATGAGGAGAGCGGCCGTTGGGGTTGAACGGATAAACGTGTGAGGATTTTAAAATATCGAACATTTCAATTTTACTATTTCTTAAATATTACAACAGAAAATTTTGCTGGATATTGTTCTCAAGTGGACGTTATTGCAGGGGTGGAACCATTGAAAGCCAGTGGCGACCGTTTTTAAGTTACCGTCTTTTAGTCCGAGAGGGCAAGCCGGAGTCCGATAAACTCACTTGCCAGGTCGGGCGGGCTCCAGTTGCGGGCGGTAACCCGTAAAAAGCCGGGTACGTTGCCCCAGCAGCCGCCGCGGTATATCCGGCCGGGACCGGTGGTTGGACCGGAGGGGTTATCGCGGGGGCTGGTCCGGTAATAATCCGATTGGTATCGGTCCCAGACCCATTCCGACACATTGCCGGACATGTCGTGCAAGCCTAGACCGTTGACAGTTTTATCACCCACGGGATGGGTCTTTTTGTCGCTATTGTAACTGCACCAGGAGAGGGCGACGTAATTGCTGCCGCCCGCATAGATTTCATTTTTACCGCCGCTTCGGGCTGCATATTCCCACTCCGCCTCGGTGGGGAGCCGATATCTTTTGCCGGTCACTACGTTGAGTTTGCGGATGAAGTCGGTTGCCTCATCCCAGGTTATGGTTTCGACAGGGTATTTTTCGCCAAAGGGAAAAGTGGAGGGGTTGTAGTTCATGATCGTTCGGAACAGGCCTTGGGTGACCTCGTATTTGCCGAGCTCGAAATCATCCACGCACACCTCGTGAACGGGTTTTTCGTCCTTGGCGCATTCCGAGGTCCAGTCGCCGCAACCCATTTCGAAGCAGTCGCCTTTGATGGCCACCATCTCGATTTCGGATAGGTTCGATTTGTGCAGCGCGGCGTTGAGCGATGGGTCGTTTTGATCGGTAATCCCAAAAGTGGGAAAGAGAGCGATTACAAGGATACATGTGAGGTAACACGTTCTGTTCATGGTGTCTCTACCTACCGCCCGATTGGTGATGGATAGCGTGGATGAGGAGGGCTGTGCCATGCTCATATTTTAGGTGAAACAGAAGCGGGGTACAAGTACCGTTTTTGAATGCTAATAATTTAATATCATATACTTTCTATTGGTTGTCCCGGAATGGTTTTGATGGTTCCGGCTGAAATGCCTTCCATCGATGGTCATGAATATGTTTTTCTCGTTGCAACCGGATTGATTTTTTTATCTTCTTCGCCGGTTACTGGGAGAAACGGTATTTATTTTGGGGGCTGCGAAAATGAATTCTTGTTCATACCCCACGGTGAATGGGACGCTTTCGTTATTACGCATGCTTAGAAAGCTACAGCCTTTTTTGTTCCTGGTGCAGGTGGGAATCGAGCAGGGCTCAAAGCCGAATTTATTGTAGAAAGCGGGCGGACCGAAGACAAAAATGGTGCTATCTTTTATAGGCTCCTGCCGCAGGCTAAAGCGCAAGAGCTCAGAGCCGATTCCCCGGTTTTGAAATTCAGGTTTCACGGCCAGGGTACCAAGATGGAGCCCGCAAACATCGGTTCCTTTATAGGCCTTGGAAAATGCGATATGGGCGATGACCATATTGATGTGGATACATATCCATTCATATATAATTTTATTATGGTTATGTAAACTGTCAACTATGAGCGCTTCATTGGTGCTATCCGGGAAAGCTTGCCGCAACAAGGCCGAAACCTTGGGGTGAATATCAGGGGTTACTTTGCGTATTTTCATTATTTCAGATTGCTGGTATGTGGGGTGTCTCAAGGGCTAGGTTGATGTTTTAGGAATTTCGCGGTGTTATTTTCCAAGGGAGCGAAAGGTAACGGTATACATATCATCGAGCAGATAGGTGATGGGGTCGCGGTAATCGCATTGCCATTCGACGAGATAGCGGTTCCCTTCGATATCAAACACATCCCGCCCATTGTACCAAATTCGTTTCCGATAATAGATGTTTTTCGGACCGGAAAAACCACTTCCCCATATTTTACTGAATTTACCGATGGTGAGAGTGCGTGAATATAGATGCGGTTCTGTTTGTGGGACCTCTTCCTCGTTGATCTGTAGATTGACCGTTCTATTTTTATCCAGATGGGCTGTTTCCACCAGAAGGCCCTTTCCCACGCGTACCGTGTCGAGCACCATCCCGACCGATCCCAGCCGGGAGATGTCCCCGTAATATCCTCCATTGGGAACGGGCGCGCAACCGGAGAACCAAAGGATGTTGAGAATAATAAAATATTTTTTCATCAAGATCGTATAGTATTATTTTGGGTCGTTTGATTTTAATAGTGGTCGTTTCCCGGAAGAATCATTGACTCATTTTATCTCCCATCGAGCATCTTGCCCATGGAAAAGAGGATACTTGTCATCCCGCGCTCGCTTTCATTTTGCCGAAGATGCATTGTAATAGTAATTTAGCTAGGTTAAGTCCCAGTCGCAATAAACCTGATGTCCATGACGCTGGTCAAAGTGGGACCGGTGATGATCAGGTCGCCCAAGGCCTCAGGCTCCGGTAACCCAGCTTTTTGGCCTCGGCTGCCAGCAATAAACGAGTCACCTCTTGTTTGTCACCAAGGCTGATGCCGGGAGCGGGAACAGTTACTAAACTGTTTGCACCCCAGGAGAGGAGAAACACCAAAAGCGTTGAGCGTGACGGCGCGGAGAGCGTTCGTCCATGTGAGTCCCTTTGTAAAGATTGGTGGGCAAGCTATTTTGATCATGAATCATATGGTTGATGATCTGTTGCTTCATCCATGATAAGCTTTAAGATGGTGGAGTTTAAAATCATATTTTTTCTCTTTCTCGGGTCGGTATTCGGCTCGCACTGTTCCAGGGTAACAGAAAAGCGCAATATATAGTGCATTTGTGCGGGTTAGATGCGCTATATATTGCATGTTTAAATAGTACGAGCCCAGCGTCAGGTGCAGCTCGGGGAGTATTTCGGCGAAGATGATATCGAAAGATTTGAAGATGATTATGGCCGGGTTGCTGAGAAGCGATGAACAAGCGAATGTCTCTCCGGTTGGGAAAAGTCATGGATGATGCGCATCAGGCGGGTATTTTTTCGCTGGTTCGGCGTTTTCCCGAAACCTTGGCCCCGTTTCGCGAGTTGTTACTGGCAAATTGTATCATGCTGGGTGAGATTCCCTCTCCCACCTTTGGGGAACATGACCGCGCCAAATTTTTAGAACAACGATTCATCGAATGCGGACTGCAATTTTGCGCCGTTGATGAGATGAATAACTGTTTTGCGATCGTTCCGGGCACCGAGGGCAAAAAGACGATTATGGTTTCCGCCCATCTGGATACCCCTTTTGCCGCAACCGAAGACCATACCTGTCGATTGGATGCAGGCAAAATACATTGCCCCGGGGTTGCGGACAACAGCTTTGGAGTGGCCGTACTTATAACTCTGCCCACTATTTTGGAGCGCTTGAATATCCGTTTTCGTGATGATCTTCTATTGATCGGATGTGCCGGGAGTTTGGATCAAGGCAATCTCGGCGGGCTTCGTTCTTTTTTAAAAACCTTCGACTCCCCAGTCTGCTATGGACTAGCCTTGGAGGGTGGGGCTTTAGGGCGTTTGCAGTTTAGATCCCTGGCGTCCATGGGGGGCATGATTTCCTGCCATGTGGACAGAAAGGTCTGCTCACTGAGTGCGATAGTCATTCTCAATCGAATAGTTACCAGGATTTTGGAGCTGCAACATGAAAACAACGACGAATCGTCTCTGGTCCTCGGTGCAGTGAGCGGGGGAGTGTCCTACAAACTGCCTGCTCGACACGCCTATTTAAAATTGCAGGTGCACGGACGTTGTGAAGACAAAGTGAGAGTCTTGGAGGAGAAAATAGAGGCTATTCTTCGCGAGCTTCCCCGTCCTTTGGGGGTGTCGGCCTATTTGGAAGTGATCGCCCGTACCCGGGCCGGAGGTCTGGATTTTACCCATCCTTTGGTTAAATACGCCCGGCAGGTGATCAAGGTGCTGGGGATTAATCCTTTGGACGATTATTATTCATCGACGATTTCCGGCTACGTGGAACATTCAATTCCGGCGATGTGCGTCGGGCTCACCCGCGCGGACAATGTGAACTATCGCGATGAATATGTGGAAATCGAACCGATGCTCAAGGGCGTGGGGCAGGTAATCGCGCTTTTGATGGGGATGGATGGAGGCGCGGGTGAGTGATACGGTAAAGAAATGG
>Ga0224510_10002193_pt1 | contig 11989 bp, 6 predicted proteins | sample SF_May12_sed_USG_FD_170161 | JGI IMG/M metagenome (GOLD analysis project Ga0224510, IMG submission 170161) | Sediment microbial communities from San Francisco Bay, California, United States - SF_May12_sed_USGS_4_1 | ecosystem: Environmental > Aquatic > Marine > Sediment | place: USA: California... | reverse complement strand
TAGAGGACCACCCAGGGATCATTCCTGTGAAGTTTGGTCCAAATCCAATGAGTGGTTTCAGAGGAGAAGATGTTTAAGTAAAAAAGTTTACGCACACGACGCACGACGACGGACGACGGACAAAGGCCGGTCTCAATAGCTCACCCTGAGCACTTTGTGCTCAGGTGAGCTAAAAATAATAATCAGACTTGAAATGTATTCGAACCCAGATTATCGTGATTTTTAGCAAAACGTTATCCTCTGAGCAAATTTCCCCCCTTGTTAAAGCCTTGCTCAACAAATTAATAAACCTCATTTTATTTGTTTTATTTTATAATGACTACCCTGCAATGATTAATATCAGTGCAAAACAAAAGTAACTGCAGTATAATATAAGATGATAAGTTGTCAAGCTCAGTCCGATTGTCCAGGAAGTTTGTTGATTAATTCACTTGTTTACTACTTTTAGTATTATTTATTATTATGTGTCTTAGTAAACATATAAGACTTTATAATTAAGTTCGCATCAACATGATATGAGAGGCTTATGTCTGGGAATGAGTGGATATATCCACTGATGGCCCTATAATCAGTTTATTTTAACAATATAATTGCACAAGGTACTTGCTAACAAAATAACACATGATAATGTTTGTGGTTAAATCTATTCATATTCAAATTAATGGTCACGGTTATGGATCTATCATATTCGTAGTATTTTTCAAGAAAACGACTCTGGTTGCTTTATGGGTACGTGATTGCATTATGGGTACGTGATTGCATTATGGGTACGTGGTTGCATTATGGGAACGTGATTGCATTATGGGTACGTAATTGCATTATGGGAACGTGATTGCATTATGGGTACGTGATTGCATTATGGGTACGTGATTGCATTATGGGTACGTGATTGCATTATGGGAACGTGATTGCATTATGGGTACGTGATTGCATTATGGGTACGTGATTGCATTATGCTTACGTGATTGCATTATGCTTACGTGAGCCCTCTTCAATACACGTGAGTCCTCTTCAATACACGGCTTTTAATTGATATAATCTGCAGATTCTGATGTGCAATGGTATCGCCTGTGTATTGGAAGCTTAAATTTCTTTAGAGCTGATTTAAATATTTTGACGCACATTTGAAATCGTGAATCCTATCTTATCCTTCAATTAAATTATCTTAATGCAGCATATCATTTTATTGAAACAAAATAATTAATATTCATAACAACATCGTGATTAAGATTTAAATCTACCATCTAATTTATGCAATCAAACCACCCCAAAAGGAAAGTAGGGGAAAACAGCAAAAACAGGTTAGGTCGACTGAGCGACCGATTTTTTCTCTTAATTGAAGACACGTCAACAGCTTCAGCAAATTATTCCTATCGTATGTAAATGGGGACGGGTTCATGGAATAAACCTACGTGTACTTACTAATAAATGACCTTTTCGACGTATCAGAAATAAGAAAGTTGTTTTTGTTTTAATTCCTTGGCCGCAATCATTTTGTAATTTAGTAAATGTGCGTATTTTTATATAAATACACATGTAAACGAAGCTATAAATTTTGTAGAGACAGCGTTGTTTTGACAAGATATTCCGTACTAATTGCCGTCCTGACACCACTGTGGACGTTAGTGTGTGTATATTGCGGTTTAACGTCAAAAGTATTACGTTGAGAATTTGTCATCGAGATAATGTCTTTAAAAGCTGGGTATTTATTTCTGGAATCAAAATCAACACCTTTTTTCAAGCAGCATCGTAACTTCTAGCACGGGTATTTTGCTGCTCTGTGTTTCTTATATTTTATACGTTATTTTTAACAGACTTGGATACGAGCTTCACGCTAGAGTAAAAAGTAAGTTAAAAAGATGCAGTGCAATGTTCGCAGACACATAATGTCGCGCGTTTATCATTTAGACAGTCGCTATTAAGATATACGTTTGTAATAGTGTTCATACTCGATCCTTAAATCAGTTTTCATTCACTTGCTAAGGAAGTTGAATTCTACATTTTTGGGGTGGGATAATGTGTTCATAAAACCGCGTTCGACTTCTTGTATTTTAAAAAGTGGACATTTTTGCGACCTCTTACATTGCAAACATGTAGGAAACACTCATATACAGGCAATTACTAAAGTAAGAGTAGAGCGATCATAATTCTAATTATAAGTTAGAAAAGGTGTGATTAGTGTTTACTTTTACCCTTTTTAGTGTGTATTATAAATCATGTGCTATTCGTACGTACATACATTTTTTTATTCGAAATAGGTGTACTTTTGTGAGATTTTTTATAAACTGTGGGAAAAAACCATACCGGTACAATGCAATTTTGTGCAGTTCAAACATGCACACATTTTACCTTTTCCAAACATATGTACTTTTGCGAGATTTTTTATAAACTGTGGAAATTCTTTTAATTGAGTGCCTAATGTCGCCAGTTTTACGCACATTTATATAATTAGTGCAGTTTATATGAGTCAATGGCATAGCATGTAATTAAAGTAATCTAAAGCTTGTACTAGATATAAAGGACTTAATTTAAAACGTTGCGCATTTTAATGTTTTATACAGTGCAATGTTACAGATTTGTTTAATTTAAATGCAAATTTGCAATTGTTTGATCGCCTTTGATAGTTATGTAACGTTATAACATCATCTCATAAGTTTTCCTCAAAATATTAATATTATGAAACACAATATGCACGCGGAGGGAGAGTTCATATACTGTGTTCTATTAGTGCCACTCTGCGCAGATCCATACACTGTTCAGACATCACGACCAATTAATCAGAGTGCTGATATATTAATAAATATATAATAATAGTATTTATATCATTATATTATTATATTGTATTATTTTGAAATGGAACACAGACATCCGTTGTTATTAACAAAAACAACAGACACCGGCGACAGTTTCGGAATAAGCTGTTAAGATGTCACCGGTCTAAGAAAAGCACCCACCAGGCATTCCAGTGCAACTATATGAACCCAGTCGCACCGGAAGAAAAATGTCTAGTTACGTATTTTTATTTTTATTCTATTTTGGACGTCGGGGGGGGGGAGGTGGGGAGAGAGGTAGCTGAGAGGCACAAACAGTATGTACCATTTGGTAAACCTTTCTCAAAATGTAATGTTCTAAAGTGTTTTAATTTGACGCCGTCGCAAGGGCGTCATCAATGCCAACTATTAAAACAGTACATCACTGGAAATAGTTAACTCGTACACTGCCCGCTCTGTCGTCACAACATTTCCGTGGAATCACGAAAGGAAAAACGGTTAGGCCGCTATTCCATGTCATGATCCGGATCCGTATATATATCTGTATCTGGGTAAAAATTGAATTACATGTAGTTTAACAACGTTGGTTATACCAGTGTCTATATCTGGATCCGCATATTCGTCCCCGTATACTCCGTCCGCAAAAACGTCTCATTGAGCCATTTTATCCGGATGCGGACGACATACGGGCATTATTTGGCAAGATCAAGGCGACTAAAAGACATTGATCGTGGTGTTTTCTCCACTGTTTCCAAATTGTGGTGACATCCCTATTAAGAAAAAAACAATCGACATTACTGAAGTTGTTAAACGTTGCGTTTAATTGGCGAATTCTTGATATTACAAATTCATATTTAGTATTTAATCTATCTTACCCATGTACTGGAGGTGCATACGTCTTGAATTACGTCTTATTGGTTTAAAAAAGGTTAAATTACTATATAAATGATTTCTTGTCAGTTTAACATAGGGACCAAGTAGGAATATACATTTGACCGATACTAATACATGTACCGGTACATGTACATGGAATAGAGCGTCCGTGTCAAAATCTTGCGGACACGGATCTTAAAACGGATCGGGATCCTGATACAGACACAAGAAATAGCGACCTTATCACAAATAAAAAACAATTGGCCTTCCAATATGACGGAAAACGTGTTTATTTATGGTCTACGTGTGGTTCTTCAAGACTCGCATGTTTATTTTTAATTATTTTGCGGCACATGACATAAACTCTATGCCCTCACAGCCCAAATCTGAGGCATAGATGACATACTAGCACTTATTTACTTCTGTTTTTCGATTAGAAGCGATACTACTATGTGGAAACTTACGCCATTTACAATTTTATCAAGTGCACTTTGACCTCAACTGCTTATGGCAATTTACCTAGTTTCTGAGATCAGCCGACATCTAAGGCGGAGTGCTATCCCCTATCTCGCACAAAATCAGAGACATTGCTAATAAAAACTACATTTCTTTGGAAACGCATTTACATTTAAATACAATCATTAACGAGGTATTCATACTCGGCTGCATTTCTTAGGTTGATAGGCATCTTCCGGTTGTCGCGCAGAATCCTAATATAGTATTTTGTAACTATCTGCGCCGCTCATCAAATTTCATGTGAGATAACCCAAAACTTTATTATAATTTAAATTAATCAGTTTTAGTGTGATTAAACAGGATGATTCCAGCTGATGGAAATATTTTCTATACTATATAATTGCTGGCTAGTCCGACGAATGCTCAGACCTCTCAAGAATGGCACCGCGTGTGCGTATGAAGCCTCAACCCTGATAAATATCACCGCTACGAACAAAGGTACGTCAGTTGCTTGGACGCGTCTATAACGTTGCATCGATAGCTAATGTTTTAATTATTTTAGAAATTATTTTTGATTTAGATCTATTTCATAGAGTTTTTATATTGCTTTGTATGACTACAAGTAATAATGATTCGAACAATCAAAATAATGAAAAACGGAAACATTATGAAGGGTATATTAATTTAAATCTTATTATCGAATATGTGTTCGAGGAAACCTGGACATTAAAGATCCTGATAAAATATTTTCCTAAACCTAGTTATATAAATGGGCGTTAAAAAACAAGAAAAAAATCGATTCAGCATACGGTAGTTCAATTTACGGATTAAGGGACTTGTAAAATGTTTTTTTTCTTTTCACTTTAAAAGAAACATCAAAAAGATATAGTTTGTTTTATCTTTTATTTTTATACTTTAATAGCGAAGTTTTTAAACACTGTTATGCATATACTGTAGAAAATATATAGTTAAAAAGTAAAATGATTAAAAGAATGCAATATTAGTAATCATAATTTACAAATGGGAACATCGTGAATGGTCTTAAACTGCACTAATTTTAAATGATATTATACCCATGAAATTATTACATGGCACATGTGCGTCACCCATTTTCGAGTTTGATACTGATAGCAATTGTGAGATAATATAACTGACTATTTTGCGAAAATTTACTAACTATTGAAAATCTTACTTTCTGTCGCTCTGTGTTTCGTTCAGAGGTTAGTTAAACTTCAATAAAAGAGTTTCTAATACTATTGTATGACTATTACTCAAATGCAATTTCATTTTTGTGTTTGTACCATATAATTTTTGCTGCTGTTGTCTCTGTTATCGTAGGCAGCTTTGCTCAGCCGCATAACCGTATCGTTAAAATGTGGTCAGCATAAGGAGAGAAAATGCATTTAAATATTAATGTAAATAAAAATTATATATCGAAACAAATACAGAAGACAGAACAAACCGTGATTCATTGCGGTTGTTTGCGTTTAATTGTCAGTAATTTACTCAGTGTCTCGTTGCATAGTAAAAATCAGTAAATGCTCAGGTGCAGCAATTTTCGCAGACACATAATGTCGCGCGTTTATCATTTAAGACAGTCGCTATTTCGATAATTATAACCTTAGTGATCAAACTTTAAAATCAGTTTTGTTCACGTTTCTTGGTAAGGAAGTTGAATTCTACATTTTTGGTGCGGAATACATGTGTTCATAAAACCACGATTGGCTTTTTGTATTTTTAACATTGGATATTTTGCGACGTCTTACATTGCAACTTAAAACATTCATGAATAGGCAATTACTAAAGTATGAGTAAAGCGAAGGTAATTCAACGTAGGTGTGTGCGGTAACGTTGACTGCTAACTACACGTAGTACGAAATCTGCAAGTGTTGCCCGAGTCTTTGTGACAGATTTTAGTTTCCGTTGATAAAATTAATGAAATTGAACTCCGTTACAGCCTATTTCACATAATACTCTATTCACCTGTTTAAGAATTCAGGGGTTTGGATTTAGGTGCAGTTAGCAAACAGGGGCCATTAAAACCCTTTATGTCAAAATCCGGTTTATACCGGGCCTGGGGCTATTATCGAAGTAAAATTGGTCACAAAATGCATAGATTTGTGTGAGAAAAAAACATGTACAGGACTCATGTTTCAAGAAAATCAAATTCATCACTTATAAATACAGCAGAAACTTAAACAAACAGAAAATAACGATTCACAAATTGGCGTTTTCAAATTAACTCCCTTTTTATTATTGAAATAAGAAAATTAAAGTGAAAATTTTATGTCGGTAACTGCATCCAAATTTCGTATTACAGCAACTTGAGTATCGGCACTTGAATTACGGCGATGAAGTTTAAGGCTTACGGCGCTTAACTGGCGTCGTTAAATGAAAAATGCATGAGTTTGGTATATAATTTAATCAAATTAACAAAAAATAATATGCTTGATATTTTAATTCAACTTTTTAACCGTGTATTTTTGTAAAATATTGTTACAAAATTATCTACGTCTTTTTGAAAAATGTAAAGGGAAGTAATTTCTCATATTTTCCTCCCCTTAATATGAATAGAGTGTAAACTGTTAAATCTTGTTTCAAAATTAAAATAATAATCGTAAAAAGCGGCCTGGGGATTTATCTTATAATATCATATTCTTAAATGTTACTAGGTTTGTGATTTTTCTGTATTTTGCAAAGGTGTGTTTCAATAAAGCGCAGTAAGCCTTAAAAGTTCACGACAAATGCCTAGAGACTTCAAAATGTCTCCAATTTGGAATTACTCAGACGTTGGCTAAAGGCCACTGAAAAAAAGTTAATTAACCGTTATTGTCTGAGTGCACTTTGCAAAGCAAAGTAAGGTTATTTCAATAACATTTACTCAAGAAATGTTCAGCAGTTCCTTTTGTTCCAAATTAATGGGATTTTAGTCCATTTAGCGACTAAAATACATGACATTTTTCATTTCTGGTTTTCTGGTTTTAACCTGTTGTGTTTAAAGCGCTATTACATCTTCTGGTGCCAATTTCCTGATGCATTTTTGTCATTTTATAATAAAAAGATGTTGTTACTGGTAAAATGCAGACGGTCATAAGATTCCTTCTAAATATCACAAAGAAAATCGATGCGTTCTTGTTTCCTAAGTCGTCTAATGCGCGGTAGAATCGCACGCAACGTGTCACAAAAGAATATAATAGACATGCCTACATGTAAATCCTTAGTTCTTATGCTACAGAATAATGATACAATCATCAAATTTGTCGTAGGAAATTCGTAAACTGTAAGAAATTGATACATTCTGGGTTCTGGCCACTTGATTCTGGCGTTGGCCTCTGTTACTTCGATAAGCATAAAGGAACGTTTTTGTTCTTGTTGGTATCTCAAATGCGACACAAGCTCACGGAGCTACATGTATAGATCTACATGTATACGTATTAGAGAACCCCCACAGACGAGTTTGTAATGTCTTAAATGCGTTATGAATAAGCAAACACTCGCGCATATTAAACTGAAACTATTTTACAAATAATTCATTTCCCAGGTTACATCTTCCCTGTGTCACTGTAGAAGAATTTAACCAGTATACCTTACACTGACGTACACGCGTACAAACAAGTAATAAACACATTACGGGTTGGGTAATACTGCTTGTATGTACCGAACCACCCCGGGTTACTATGACCTTGTTAACCAATCGAATTATACATGTGGTATAAAAACGTGCTTGTTCATGGTGTGTCGTCATTTGGCAATAACCTTTGTCTAAACTGCTTACTTTGCTCGTCTATTCACGAATACGCGTTTCTATTAGTTATACGTCGTTTGGTCAATTTAACCACAAAAGTTTATACAATCGCTTAAAACACCGGATTTATCCAGTTGGTCTCTATAGAGTTTCATATTGTCATCCCACGTGTATATCGATTATCACTAATCAATGATGCTGAATCTCGTTAAACTCTTTTATTATAAATACGGACCTCCTCAGTTTCTGCTGAGAACTGCTTCATTATGAGTTTAATTAATCAACATAATTCTTATTATATTTTCACACACCGCGTCCGCCGATCAAAAGAACAAAACATTGCGTCAGCTGGGATCCCATTGACTGTTCTATACAGTTGAAGACGCACGGCGCGCCACATCTTGACTATTGATCAGGTCGATCCTACTAGGGCAGTTCCGAGCGGATTTTAATGACGCTTGTATGATTCACACGTAATGTTCTCATTTAATCACACCAAATAAGGCCCCGGTTCATTTTTGAAATATTTGTTAACGCGTTTAGTACTGTTTTAAATTATTAAGTAAATGTTACTAGTGAGGTCGGATACTGAAACTATTAAACACGGAGTGGAAACTGTTCAAAATGGAGAGGAACCGCCGCCACAGAGTCCCGGGAAGTCAAAGGTAAATGTAAATCATGGAGTATTTAGAATAAATAGTTTGAATTCTACATCGTATTAAGATTATCGCCATTTAAACACGTGTTTAGGTTCTTATATTGATAAGATAAAAAAACGATAAAAAGGTTAAAAAATAAACATGGGGCGGAAAATGTGAAAAATGGTGAGGAAACGCCGCCCGAAGACACCGGAAAGGCAAAGGTAACCCCAGTTTATACAGTACTGGTATTTATGATAATTATATAGTTTTTATTCTATATTTTATTTATATATTATCATTGTTTTAACTCAAATCATTTAGGTTCTTAGAGTTATGATATGATGGAGATTCATTGATAGTTTAGATTTTAAACCATATGTTTATTCAGTTTTGTCGATTTATTTATTTAACCGACTTCTTTGGAAATTATGAACAGTTTAAACAAATAAATACCTTTTATCTACTATTCACATGTTAAAACGGTAATAGAAATCTCATTTAAAGTGTAAGCAAAGGTATGATTGTAATGCATAACTAAACACCGCATGTTGCTTTATCACGGCCTTTCATTACGTTGGTTAAATGCGCTCCTTATTATTACTTATATTATTACTAATGTTGGGAATGTTGAAGGCATGCAGTACAAGTCACGGGCGATTGATCTGAAATTGAGTAAATGTTTTTTCCTACCTATTAAAATGCGTAATCTATTAGATCAACAAGTATGTCACCTTTGATGAAAAAATTGAAAATATCGAAAGGTGAACGGCTGAGCAGTTATGAACATTAAATCTGATGTTTGATTCTATTCGATCGCATCTTGGTTGATTGAAGCTGATTTACATATACACATACAAACACATACATGTGCATATATAGAATATAGCGATATGTAAGTCGTGCCAATTCGGCTGTGTGCCGCGGTGAGTTCCATACGGACGTTGTGATAATGGGTTTCTCTATAAAATGCCGGGAGATGCGGGCCGCCTAGTGGACCGATGCCACACCGGAAGCAGGTACCGTGATATTGTCGTTCTAATGTCGTTTTATTGTCGTCGTATTGGCGTTCTAGTGTCGAGAGAGAAACGCATCGCTTGATAACGTAATTAGTGATTTAAAATATTCATTTAAACATGCAACCGCTTTGAACCGCTTGTTTTGTTCTGTGTTCTCAATACACCTATATATGTCATATATGATATTTTTTTACTTATTCAATTTAATTATTTTCTCTTATGATATTAAATCAATAATATACAACTGAAGTATAGTTTATTTTAAATTAGAAATCTGAAAAAAATAGCAGCGTTTGTTTTTGATTTGGTAGAAGATAGGCCGCAGGTGTTAAGGCTTAATTGGAAGTGTCTAAATATTTAAAATCAATTGTTCCGGTAGTGTTCTAATTTATTATTGTTGAAGATAGTGTGCGCATAGTTCCAGATGTTGTTTTTATTGATCTAGCTACTGCGTGCGCACGTTATAGCAATCATTTCCAAAAACAGTTCTCCATTTCCCTTTTATGTCACCATAGATATGTCTTGTAATTAGTAAATGTCACTTTAAAGGTGAAACAAAACAAATGATGCATCATAAATATTTTAAATATGCGCTTTTGTACGAGCAGTTATGATTATGTAAAACACTTTATTATAAGTAAACAAAAAGGAAATAACGCCGTTATGCATCATAATAATTCTTGCTACCGTCATATTGACGTCAGAATACACGTGGTGCGTTTCACTTAAAAACCTTTTAATCATTTTTCATATTTGAATAGCTCACAAGTCGTTTTAATACCACTGAGCTGGTACATAAAGGTCCTGCAACGTGCCAAAAACCACATCTGTCCATACCTGATTTCCGACACGACGTGGCGAGGCTGTCCTCTTTGGCGACTCAATCAACCAAGGATGCACCTTGGGACGTTTCAATTACATTCCGTACATAAAGGAACGCCGCTATGCACAAAAGTAATTATTATGCAAATCAAGAAATTGAAATGATGCTTATTTGGAAGATGGTTTAATATCTTACCAATTGAAATTTTGCATTGCAATTTATACTAGTAAGTGCGTTCGTTATTAATTGGAATTAGCTAGGTTGTTTAAATTTCCGAAAAAATCCGAACCTCATCAAAATTATCGGAAGCATGCTGACATTTGAAAATTGAACAACAATCGTATCAACTCGGCAATTTCCGTACTTTGGAAAATAACTATTTCCAAAAATATCGCTTAGGGGTCCCGGCTGCTTTGAATGGCTCATATGTCGGTTAAATACCACTAAGCCGGTCAATATAGGTCCCACTACGTGCCAAAACACATCTTACCATATCTGACTTCCGACACGACGTGGTTTCTTTTCCTGCCTCTTTGGCGACTCAATCAACCAAGAATGCACCTTGAGATGTTTCAATTTCATTCGGTACATAAAGGATCGCCGCTATGCAGAAAATCAATCATTATGCAAATCAAGAAATGGAAATGGAGCTTATTTGGTAAGATGTATTAATATCTTATTAATTGAAATTTTGTTTTGTAATTTTGCAACATATACAAGTTAGTGCGTTCATTATTTATTGAAATTTCATCGTTTGGAAAATTTCCGAAAATTCCGAACCTCATCAAAATTACCGTAATTACGTAAGTTTTCGGACACCCTATGTTTTCGGACACCCCCTATAAAGCAATATTTCAGCAGACGTCCATTAGTTGATGCGTAATAAGTACCATATAATCCAATTATTTGTCCATGATTGTTGTTTAAGCGTGTGTCATTTTGCAGTGTCTTAAGGATAATTTGTGGTTTATGACATTAATTGAGAGCTTATAAAAACACCGTGGTTATAAATGTGAAGCCGTCTGCTATGTATGTTTATATATGTCTTGATTCTGTTGTTATTAGTACCTATGTTTTCGGACATGGGGGACAAACGGATTTATTTCTGTAGCTAATGTTTCGGACACTAAAAATAATAATTATTTTTTAGCGTCCGAAAACTTAGAGTAATTACGGTATCGCGTGTGGAAGCATGCTAACATTTGAAAATCGAAATACACATGTAGTAACAATTTGACCTATTCATATAACACGTGATAGTAATGTTCGGAATACGACAATTGAGAATAGTTCAACTCGTTGTGGTCTCCTTTGCATCAGTTACCGTCGCCCATTAAAATAGATGGAGCAACAACCAGCAAACAAAAGCACCGTTACATATGGAAGGTTCACTTGTTGAATTCATTGTTACGTTTACATCATATTTTTTTCACTTCAGCTGTTTGTTTATTCACTTACAAAAATCAACTACACAAACTGCGTTTTTTGTTGCTTTAATTACCTGGCCATGGTCTTCATTCTCAAGAGGTTAAGTACACAATCCGCAACGTCGACACCGCGAGTGCTAAAAATAAAACAAATATGACTGACGATTATTACCATGATAGTTAATTACGGCATTTGTCAGCTGTCGGGAAAAATGAACTATTAACTGCTTACCGGTA
>Ga0224510_10002191_pt1 | contig 11996 bp, 9 predicted proteins | sample SF_May12_sed_USG_FD_170161 | JGI IMG/M metagenome (GOLD analysis project Ga0224510, IMG submission 170161) | Sediment microbial communities from San Francisco Bay, California, United States - SF_May12_sed_USGS_4_1 | ecosystem: Environmental > Aquatic > Marine > Sediment | place: USA: California... | reverse complement strand
CTCCCCGGTGAAGCGCTGGCAGGCCGATGCACTGCTGCTCGTCGTCGCCATCGTCTGGGGCGTGACCTTCGCCGTGCAGAGCGCGGCTATGCGCCACATCGGCCCGCTGGCCTTCACCAGTCTTCGTTTCCTGGTCGGCGCTGCGGTGGTGGCGCCGCTGGCATGGCGTGAGTGCGTCGCCCTGCGCCGACGTGGCCATCGGCACGACGGCAGCGATGCGCTGCGGGTGGCGGGCCTCGGCGTGCTGATGTGCCTTTGCGCGGTGTGGCAGCAGTTCGGCGTGATGGCGACCTCGGTGACCAGCGCAGGCTTTCTCACCGCGCTTTATGTGCCGGTGGTGCCCATCCTCGCCTGGGGGCTGATGCGCCAGGCCGCCGGCGCCGTGGTGTGGCTGTCTGCGCTGGGCAGCTTCGCCGGCACCTACCTGCTGTCGGGCGCCGGCCATGTGAGCGTGAGCGAAGGCGACGCCTGGGTGCTCGCCTCGGTGCTGCCGTGGGCGCTGCACGTGCTGTGGGTGGGCGACGTCGCACGCCGCCTGGCCGCGCCCTTCTCAGTCGCCTGCGGGCAGTTCCTCGCCTGCGGCCTGTTCAGCATGGTGTGGGCGGCGGCCAGCGAGCCGATGTCGTCATCGATGATCACCGCAGCCGCTCCGGCGATCGCGTTCGCCGGAGTGCTTTCGGTGGGGTTCGGTTTCACCGCGCAGGTGGTGGCACAACGCCACACGCGAGCGGCAGATACGGCGATCCTGCTGTCGTCCGAGACCCTGTTCGCTGCGCTCGCCGGCTTCGCGCTGATGGACGACCGCCTCGGCGCACTGGCCTGGAGCGGCGCAGCCCTGATCTTCATGTGCATCCTCGCCGTTCAGATCGCACCGGTACGGGCCGGTCGGCCGGCCTGACCGCGCAGGTCCGCCGCTCGCCCGGGCCGCTGCGACAATGCGGCCCACGATGTCCGCGCCATGGCTCATGCTCGTCGCCTCGCTGCTGTTCGCGGTCATGGGTGTCTGCGTCAAGTGGGCCTCGGCCGTCTATGGCGCCGGCGAGATCGTGTTCTATCGCTCGCTTGTCGGCGCGTTGTTCATCTTCGTGCTCAGCCGCTCGCGTGGCACCTCCCTCGCGACCCGCGTTCCGGCCATGCACTTCTGGCGCAGCACCAGTGGCGTGATCTCCCTGATGCTGTGGTTCTACGCGATCGGCGGCCTGCCGCTGGCCACGGCGATGACCCTGAACTACATGTCCTCGGTGTGGATGGCGGTGTTCCTGATCGGCGGCGGCGTACTGGTCGGCACCGCACGCGTCGACGGGCGTCTCGTCGCGGCGGTGCTGTCGGGATTCTCCGGTGTGGCGCTGGTACTGCGTCCGACGATCGATCAGCAACAGCTCTGGTTCGGCCTCGCGGGGCTGTTCTCGGGCATGCTCGCCGCGCTGGCCTACCTGCAGGTCACGGCGCTGGGGCGTGCCGGCGAGCCGGCCGAACGCATCGTCTTCTACTTCTGCCTCGGCGGCCTTGCCGCCGGCGCCGCGTCGATGGCTTGGCGGGGCACGACAGCCCACACCACACGAGGCGCCGGGCTGCTGCTCGTGATCGGCCTGCTCGCCACATTGGCACAGATGATGATGACGCGGGCCTATCGCATCGGCCGCACGCTCGTGAACGCTTGCCTGCAGTACCTGGGCATTGTGTTCGCCTTCGCGTTCGGCGCGCTGCTGTTCGACGATCCGGTCACGTTGTCGGCGCTCGCCGGCATGATGCTCATCGTGGCAGCCGGACTGACGGCCACATTGCTGCGCACGCGGCAGCAACCCGAGGACCTGGACACGCGCTCGCCCCCGAACGAGACCTGACGATGAAGACCTTGATTTCTGCCCCTGCACTGCTGCAGGCGATCGTCGGCCCGCACCGGCCCGTGCTCGTCGATTGCCGCTTCGAGTTGGCCGATACCGAGGCTGGCCGGCGCGCGTATGCGCAGGGACACCTGCCCGGCGCACACTATCTGCACCTGGACGAAGACCTGTCGGGCCCCAGGCACGACGCGGACGGACGCTTCCTCGGTCGCCATCCGTTGCCCGCACGCGAAGCGCTTGCGCGCAGGCTCGGGTCGTTGGGCATCGACCTGGCGTCGACGGTGGTCGCGTACGACGCCCAGGGTGGCCCCTACGCGGCGCGTGCGTGGTGGCTGTTGCGCTGGCTCGGCCACGAGGACGTGGCCGTGCTCGATGGCGGCATCAACGCATGGCGCGATGCGGGCGGCGACATTACCACCGCCCTGCCCGCGCTCTCGCCGACGGCGTACCCCGCACATGGAGCGGCGATGTCCACGCTCGAGGCCGACGCGGTGCGCGCCGGTCTGGGCCGACTGCGACTGGTCGATGCGCGTGCTGGAGAGCGGTTTCGCGGCGAGGTCGAACCGCTGGACCGAGCGGCCGGCCACATTCCCGGCGCTCTGAACCGCCCGTTCTTGGACAACCTCGGACCGGACGGCCGGTTCAAGGCAGCCTCGCAGCTGCGTGACGAGTGGTTGCCCATCGTCGGCGGCGGGCCGGTTGTCCACTACTGCGGATCCGGCGTGACGGCGTGCCACAACCTGCTTGCGGTGGCGCATGCAGGCCTGGGCGAGGGCCTGCTTTATCCAGGTTCATGGAGCGAATGGTCGTCCGACCCGACACGGCCGCAGGCCCAGGGTTGACAGGGCGCAAGACGGGTCTACGCTGCATGGCGCACGCTTCAGTGCGGGTCCACGGCATTGTCAGGAGGTCTCATGTTCAAGCGCATCCTCGTTCCCACCGATGGTTCGGCCGTCACCGACAAGGCGATCCAGACCGCGGTCGCGCTGGCCAAGTCCTCGGGTGGCAGCCTCTACACGATCAGCGTCAAGGAGCCGTTCCCCTACAGCGCCATCTCCGAAATGCAGCCGGTGCCACCGCAGGAGTTCTACGACGCCCAGGAGCGCATTGCTGCGGCGCGTGTGAAGGCCGTGAAGGATGCGGCACAGGCCGCCGGGGTCGCCTGCGACGCCCACACCGTCGAGGCCCTGCACCCTTGGGAGGCGATCCTCGACCACGCCAAAAGCCAGCAGTGCGACCTCATCGTGATGGCCTCGCACGGACGCCGCGGCGTTGCTGCCTTGCTGCTAGGCAGCGAAACCCAGCGTGTGCTGATCCACAGCAGCCTGCCGGTGCTGGTGGTTAAGTGAACGAGAGTCGGCGGCGCCGCTCGCCAGCATCGGCCGCCGGCGTCACACCTGCTCGGGCCCAATCACCGTCGCGGACACCGTCTGGCCCTCGCCGCCGCGCTGGCGGGCTTGCGGCCGCCACACGGCGCCTTTCCTGACGCGCCAGTCCTGCGTCAAGCCCGCCAGCAGCCATGCCGCGATCAGACCAAGCGTCGGCTGGTGACCGACGGCCAGGACGGGCTCCTTCGAATGGGGCTACTTCGCGGCATCCAACAGGGCCGTCACGCCGGCGCCCGGTGCCAGAGCGGGCGCGGTCTTGATCCTTAGCTCCAATGCCTTCGCAGTCTGCAGCGTGCGCAGCGCCGGGCTCGCGCGCACCCGTGTCGCAGCCGGCAGATGCCGATTGAGCCAGTCGGCCATGCGCGCTGCCCGCCTTTAGCCACGAACGGTCAGCGGCCGCCAGAGATCATCTTCGGCACCGTCGTCTGCGGCTGCCGCGTGCCGCCAAAGGATCAGGTCCTTCCGTACCGCTGCATCAGGGCCTGCTGGGCGCTCGGCCCGCCACCGGCCACGCGGCGGTAGCCGCCTTCGGAGGAGAGCTCCCAGGCATCGAGCTGATCGTGGAGGTAGGGCACCAGGCACTCGTCGATCACACGCTGGCGCATTGCCGCGTCGCGCACCGGCCAGGCCAGCTCGATGCGGCCAAACATGTTGCGTCCCATCCAGTCAGCCGACGACAGGTATAGCGCCTCGTCGTCATCGTCTTCGCCCCAGCGGAAGTACAAGACCCGCGTGTGCTCGAGGAAGCGGCCGACGGTCGAGCGCACATGGATGTTCTCGCTCAACCCAGGCACGCCAGGCGGCAGCAGGCAGGCGCCCCGAACCACGAGGTCGATGCGCGCGCCGGAGCGGCCCGCGGCCACCAGGGCCTCAATCAGAGCTGGTTCGGTCAGTGCATTGCACTTGACGACGATGCGCGCCGGCCGCCCTTCACGCGCCGCGTCGCCCACGCGACCGATCAGTGCCATCAGACGCCGGTGCATCTGGAACGGCGCGGACAACAGTTGTTTCAGCGTGCGCAGACGCGTTTGGCTGGCGATCTGATGGAACACCGCATCGGCATCGGCCGCGAGTTCCGGGTCGGCACTGAGCAGTCCGAGGTCGGTGTAGAGCCTGGCCGTTCGGGTGTTGTAGTTGCCGGTCGACAGGTGCAGATACCGGCGCAGGCCCGCAGGCTCTCGCCGGGTCACCAGCAGCAGCTTGGCATGCGTCTTGAGCCCGACGATGCCGTACACCACCTGCGCGCCCACCGCCTCCAGCTGTTCTGCCCAGTTGATATTGGCCTCTTCGTCAAAGCGCGCCTTCAGTTCGACGACGACGGCAACCTCCTTGCCGCGCCGCGCCGCCTCGAGCAGCAGCTCCATCAGGGCGCTGTCGGCCCCGGTGCGGTAGATCGTCTGCTTGATCGCCAGCACGTCGGGGTCGTGCACCGCCTCGCGCAAGAAGGCCAGCACCGGCTCGAAGCTCTCGAAGGGGTGGTGAAGCAGCACGTCTCCATGGTCGCGCAGGCGCTCGAAGATCGACGACTCGCGCGGCAGCCTTGCCTCGGGCCAGGCGGGCTCGAGTGGAGCGAAACGCAACCATGGGGGCTCATGGCGCTCGTCGGCCTGGTCGATCAGCTGCGCGAGGCGCACCAGGTTGACCGGGCCATTGACACGATACAGCGCGGCGTCTGGCAGCGCGAACTGCTCGAGTAGAAAGTCCGCCAGCTCGGCCGGGCAACTGGCCACCACCTCGAGCCGGATCGCCTGGCCGAAGTGGCGTGTCGTCAATCCGGTCCGCAACGCCTGGCGCAGGTTGGTCACCTCATCCTCGTCCAGATCGAGATCCGAGTCGCGCGTAACGCGAAACTGCGAGAACGCCTCGACAGTGCGGCCGGGGAACAAGGTCCCGAGATGCGCGCGGATCACCGATGACAACAGCACGAAGCCCTGTTCACCGGGCGCGCACATGCCGTCCGGCAGCCGGATCACCCGCGGCAGCACGCGCGGCACCTTGACGATCGCAATCTGGTTCTCGCGCCCGAAGGCATCTCGGCCCGCGAGCCGGGCGATGAAGTTCAGGGTCTTGTTGGCCACCAACGGGAACGGATGCGCCGGGTCAAGCCCCACTGGAACCAACAGCGGCCGAACCTGCTGCTCGAAGAAGTGAGCCACCCAGCGCCGCTGCGACTCGTTGCGTTCGGCATGGTTGACGATGCGGATGCCGGCGGCGGCCAGCGCCGGCATCACGCGTTCGTTGAACAGCGCGTACTGCGCATCGATCAGCTCGTGTGCGCTTGCGGCCACCGTGTCGAGTTCGCGCATCGACCCCGCCGCGCCGCTTCCTTCGAGCACGTCGGCGAACCGGATCTCGAAGAACTCGTCCATGTTTGACGAGACGATCGTGATGTAGCGCAGCCGCTCGAGCAGCGGCACGTCCTCCCGCTCGGCTTGAGCAAGCACCCGTCGGTTGAACGCAAGGATGGCCTGCTCGCGACTGAGCAGCGGAGCTGACGCCGCAGTTCTTTCAACGGCGGCCGCCGGAACGCTCCCGGCGGCCTCGCGCTCTTCGGTCATCGCGGCAGTCTATGAAGGTTGCGCGACAGTTTTGTGACCTTGACCTTCAAGGGGCGCTGTTCAGTGGGCCTCGTCCCAGTTGTGCCCCAACCCCACGTCCGCCACCAGTGGCACGTGGAAGTCCGCGACGCCAGCCATCAGGCGCGGCACCTCGGCACGGACCCATTCGACCTCGCCGTTCGGCACCTCGAAGACCAGTTCGTCGTGCACCTGCATCACGATCGCCGTACGCTTTTGCTCGCTATCCAGCGCGCCCTGCACCGCAATCATCGCCAGCTTGATCAGGTCCGCCGCAGTGCCCTGCATCGGCGCATTGATCGCCTGCCTCTCCGCACCCGCGCGGCGCGGCCCGCTGCCGCCCTTGATCTCGGGCAGGTAGATGCGTCGCCCGAACCAGGTCTCGACGTAGCCTTGCTCGGCCGCTCGGGCGCGCGTCTCGTCCATGTAGCGCTTGACGCCTGCGAATCGCGAGAAGTAGCGCTCGATGTAGTCCTTGGCCGCCTTCTGTTCGATGCCGAGCGCCTGCGACAGCCCGAAGGCGCCCATGCCGTAGATCAGGCCGAAGTTGATGGTCTTGGCGTAACGGCGCTGCTCCGAGGACACCGCCTCCAGCGGCACGCCGAACACTTCGCTCGCTGTGGCGCGGTGCACGTCCTGGCCCTGGGAGAACGCCCGCGTGAGGCCTTCGTCGCCGCTGATGTGGGCCATGATGCGCAGTTCGATCTGGGAGTAGTCGGCGCTGGCGATCACGTGTCCAGGCGGGGCGATGAAAGCCTCGCGGATGCGGCGGCCCTCGGGCGTGCGGATCGGGATGTTCTGCAGGTTCGGGTCGTTGGACGCCAGGCGTCCGGTGACCGCAACCGCCTGCGCGTAGCTCGTGTGCACGCGCCCTGTGTGCGGATTCACCATCTGCGGCAGCTTGTCGGTGTAGGTGCCTTTGAGCTTGGCAAAGCTGCGATGCTCGAGGATCTTGGCCGGCAGCGGATAGTCGGCGGCGAGTTCGGCGAGCACTTCCTCATCGGTCGATGGGGCACCGCTCGCCGTCTTCTTCTTGACCGGCAGGCCGAGCTTGCCGAAAAGGACCTCCCCGATCTGTTTCGGGCTGCCGAGGTTGAACGGCTGGCCGGCGATCTCGTAGGCCTCCTGCTCGAGCGCGACCATGCGCTCGGCCAGTTCGCGGCTCTGCTGCATGAGCAGCGCACTGTCGATCAGCACGCCGTGGCGTTCGATGCGAATCAGCAGGGCGCTGACCGGCATCTCGATGGACTCGTAGACGAAGCGCTGGCGCGGGTCGTGCTCCAGCTTCGGCCACAGCACATGGTGCACCGCGAGCGTCATCTCGCTATCCTCGCCCGAGTACTCGGCCGCCTTGTCGATGTCGACCTGCGAGAACGGGATCTGGCTCGCGCCCTTGCCGCACAGGTCCTCGTAGCTCAGGCCCCTGCGCCCGAGGTGGCGCTCGGCGAGTCTTTCCAGGCCGTGGTTCAGATGGGCTTCGAGCACGTAGCTCTGCAGCAACGTGTCATGGCGGTAGCCCCGCACCCGGATGCCATGGTTGGCCAGCACGTGCGAGTCGTACTTGATGTGCTGGCCGACCTTGGCGGCGTGCTCGTCCTCGAACCACGGCCTCAGCTGCGCGAGCACGTGCTCCAGCGACAGTTGCTCCGGCGCGCCGGGGTAGTCGTGAGCCAGCGGCACGTACGCCGCCTCGCCCGGCGTCACCGAGAACGACAGTCCAACGATGCGCGCGGCCATCTCGTCGAGCGACGTCGTCTCGGTATCGAATGCCACCAGCGGCGCGGCGCGGATCCTGTCCAACCAGTGGTCCAGACGATCCTGCGTCCGGATGGTTTCGTAACTGCGGGCGACCGCGCCGCGTGGCACCGCCAGCGGTGCAGACGGGGAATCGGCTGCGTCTTCGAGTTCGCGCTTGAAGGTCTTGAAACCGAAGCGGCCGTAGAAGTCGAGCAGCGCCGCTCGGTCCACCGGCGCCAGCGCCAGGGCATCGAGCGCGGGCCACCGGGGCACGTGCCCGCTGAGGTCGCAGTCGGTGGCCACCGTCACGAGCTTGCGGCCGGTCGGCAGCCAAGGCAGCGCCTTCCTCAGGTTCTCGCCCACGGCCCCGCCGATCGAGTCCGCCGCGGCGATCACGCCGTCGAGCGAATCGTGTTCCGCGAGCCACTTCGCAGCCGTCTTCGGACCGACCTTTTCGACACCCGGGACGTTGTCCACCGCGTCGCCGACGAGCGCGAGATAGTCGACGATACGCGTGGGTGGTACGCCGAACTTCGCGTTCACGCCATCGACGTCGAGCGTTTCGCCACTCATCGTGTTGATCAGGGTCACCCGATCGTTGACCAGTTGCGCCAGATCCTTGTCGCCGGTGGAGACGACGACGCGATGGCCCGTCTCGGCGGCGCGCCGCGCAATCGTGCCGATCGCGTCGTCGGCTTCGATGCCCGGCACCTCGAGCACGGGCCAGCCCAGCAGGCGCACGGCCTCGTGGATCGGCTCGATCTGGCGCGCGAGATCTTCCGGCATCGGCGCGCGGTTGGCCTTGTACTCCGGGTACCAGTCGTCACGGAAGGTCTTTCCCTTGGCGTCGAAGACGCACGCGGCGTGCTCGGCATTCACGTCGACACGCAGTTTCTTGAGCATCGCGATGAAGCCGTGGATCGCGCCGGTCGGGAACCCGCCGGGTCCGGTGAGGTTGGGCATCGCGTGGTAGGCGCGGTAGAGGTAGCTCGAGCCATCCACCAGCAGCATCAGCGGGGCGGCCTTCTCCGTGTCTTTGTCGCTCATGCGGAGCATTGTGCGCTGGCTAGAATGGGCTCCATGAGAGTGCTCGCTGCCACCGCCCTGCTTGCCGCCAGTGCCATCGTATCGGCGCAGGACAAGCCTGCCCCGGAGCCCGTCGTCCAGCGGATCGTGGTGCAGGACGACAACGTACGCATCGAGGAATTGCGCGTCCGTGGGCAGAGCAAGCGCATTGTCGTCAAGCCCAAGAACGCGGCCGAGTACGAGATCGTGCCCGCCACCGCCGGGCGCGATCCGTCGCAGAACCGCGCCGGCAGCCAGCCCGGCGCAGGCGGCCAGCGCGTGTGGAATCTGCTCAAGTTCTGAATCCCGGTGCCGACGGTTTCCATGCTCCATGCGTTCGCGCCTGCCTTCGCGCCGCGGGTGCCCAGGCGCGGCCGCTGAACCGGATGGCCGTCTTCACCGAGATCTCGCGCGAAGAGGCACATGCATTCGTCGCCCGCCTGTCGGTCGGCGACATGACCAGCCTGCGCGGCATCCAGGCTGGCATCGAGAACAGCAACTTCTTCGTCGATACGCTCGACAGGGGTACGACGCGCCACTGGGTGTTGACGATCTTCGAGCGGTTGACGTTCGAGCAACTGCCGTTCTACCTGGAACTGATGCGACACCTAGCGCTGCGCGGCATTCCGGTGCCGATGCCGCAGTCGGACGCGACAGGCGCCATCCTGCACGCACTCAAGGGCAAGCCCGCGGCGCTAGTCGACCGCCTCCCGGGTGGCCACCAGCTCGCGCCCGACGCCGATCATTGCGCCCAGGTCGGTGCGATGCTCGCCCGTATGCACCTTGCCGGGCGCGACTTCGAGCGTCATCAGCCCAACCTGCGCGGACTGTCATGGTGGATCGAAACGATCCCACTGGTGCAGCCCCACGTCAGCCAGGCGCAGCGAACGCTGCTGCGCGACGAATTGTCCTTCCAGCAGGCATTGGCGGCGTCGCCCGCCTATGCCGCTTTGCCGCGCGGACCGATCCACGCCGACCTTTTCCGCGACAACGTGATGTTCGAGCCCGGTGACACCGGCCATGAGCGCCTATGCGGCTTCTTCGACTTCTACTTCGCCGGGGTCGATGCCTTCCTGTTCGACATCGCGGTGTGTCTGAACGACTGGTGCATCGACCTGGCCACAGGGGCGCTGGTCGAAGACCGCGCGCAAGCCTTCGTCGCGGCCTATGGCGTCGTGCGCCCGCTCGACGGCAACGAGCAGCGCCTGCTGCCCGCACTCATGCGTGGCGCGGCGCTCCGATTCTGGGTCTCGCGGCTTTGGGACTTTCATCTGCCACGTGAGGCCGCCTTGCTCAAGCCGCATGACCCGACACACTTCGAGCGTGTCCTGGTGGCTCGCATTGCCGCGCCTTGGCACCCGGGGGCATCATGACCCTCCGCATCGTCGATGCACCCGCCCGCCGCGGCCTGGCCTGGGTCAGTCAGGCCTTCGCCCAGTTCCTGCGGCGGCCGCTGGCTTTCAGCCTTCTGTTCCTGGTGTTCCTGGTCGCGGCGATGGTGCTGCTGGCCATTCCGTACGCCGGTGCGGTGCTGGTGCTGGCCTCGCTGCCCTTGCTGACATTGGGATTCATGATCGCCACCCGCGCCGCGCAGGAGAACGGCTCGGTCCACGCGGGCCAGATGATCGAACCGCTGATGCGCGACGGCGACCCCGCGCGCCGCTCGACCCTGGTGCGCCTGTGCCTGCTCTATGCGCTCGCCACAGCAATGGTGATGTGGGGCTCCGATGCGATCGATGGTGGCGCGTTCGAGCGCTTGCAGATACTGCTTGCCAGTGCACGGACCGAGTCGACAAGCAAGGAGATCGATGAACTGCTTGCCGATCCAAGCCTGCGCACCGGCGTGCTCGTGCGCTTCGGCCTGTCGGCGCTGCTGTCCGTTCCGTTCTGGCACGCGCCGGCGCTGGTCTGGTGGCACGGCCAGGGAGTCGCCCAGGCGCTGTTCTCGAGCACGCTGGCCTGCTGGCGCAATAAGGGGGCGTTCCTGCTGTACGGCCTGGCCTGGGTGGGCACGGTGGCGCTGTTCGGCATCTCCTCGGGTCTGTTGTTCTCGCTGCTGGGCGCGCCGCAGCTGCTGGTGCTCGCCGCCGTGCCCGCGGGGCTGATGTTCTCGACCGCGTTCTACATCTCGCTGTACTACAGCTTCGCGGACTGTTTCGCGCAGTCGGGCGACGAACCGTCGACCACGGCATCGATGGCCTGACGTCCGCTAGATCGGCGACAGCTTCGCGATCGACAGCTGCAGCCACTTCGCGCCGTGGCGGCCGAAGTTGACCTGCGCGCGGGCGTCGTCGCCCGTGCCCTCGAGCGTGACGATGACGCCCTCGCCGAACTTGTTGTGGAACACCGACTGGCCAGCGCGGAACCCGTGCGACGGCACGCTGCGAGGGATGTAGGCCGGCGCGATGGGCGACTCGACGCGTCCGGCGCCGACGATTGAGCCCAGGCCCGTGCCGCGCGCCCAGGCCTGCTGGTACTCGCGCGCATAACCCGATCCGAATCCCTGGTTCTGGGGCGTCAGCCACTTCAGGTGCTCCTCGGGCAGCTCATCGAAGAAGCGGCTCTTGACGTGGTAGCGGGTCTGCCCATGGAGCATGCGGGTCTGGGAAAAGCTCAGGTACAGGCGCTGGCGCGCGCGCGTGATCGCCACGTACATCAGCCGCCGCTCCTCCTCGAGCCCGTCGTGGTCGGCCATCGCGTTCTCGTGCGGGAACAGGCCCTCCTCCAGGCCCGTGATGAACACGGCGTCGAACTCCAGTCCCTTGGCCGAGTGCACCGTCATCAGCTGGATCGCGTCGGCGCCGGCCTGCGCCTGGTTGTCGCCAGCCTCGAGCGCGGCATGGGTCAGGAACGCAGCGAGCGGGCTGACGATCTCGCCGGTGTCGGCGTCTGGTTGCAGCGCTTCGGCGGGCAGCGGTACCGCCCCCACGATCGCACCTGGTGCCTGTTCGTCGACCGGCAACGCCACCGCATCCTTTCCGAAGCCCTCCTGCGTCACGAAGGCCTCCGCCGCGTTGATGAGCTCGTCGAGGTTCTCGAGGCGATCCTGGCCTTCCTTCTCGTGACGATAGAACTCGGAGAGACCGGAGCGCTGCAGCATCGCCTCGATGATCTCACGCAACGTGGCGCCTCGGGTGTCGTCGCGAAGCTGCTCGATCAGCGCATTGAAGGCCGCCAGATTGGCGCCGCCCTTGCCGGCCACCGCAGCCACGCTCTGGTACAGGCTACGTCCGCTCGCGCGCGCTGCGTCCTGCAGTTGCTCGATCGTGCGCGCGCCGATGCCACGCGCCGGGAAGTTGACAACCCGCAGGTAGCTCGTGTCGTCATTCGGGTTCTCGGTCAGTCGCAGGTACGCCAACGCATGCTTGACCTCCGCGCGCTCGAAG
>Ga0224510_10002187_pt1 | contig 12010 bp, 7 predicted proteins | sample SF_May12_sed_USG_FD_170161 | JGI IMG/M metagenome (GOLD analysis project Ga0224510, IMG submission 170161) | Sediment microbial communities from San Francisco Bay, California, United States - SF_May12_sed_USGS_4_1 | ecosystem: Environmental > Aquatic > Marine > Sediment | place: USA: California... | reverse complement strand
GATTGATTCGGATCGGCTCGCGCCGATCCTCACCCCTCCGGGGCGCCTTCGGCGTCCAAAACCGCTGCGCGGTTTTGTCGAACTAAGGAGTTCTCATCAAGCTCCGAGCACTCAAAAATAAAAAGGGCCCCGCGAGGGGGCCCTTCTTATTTTGGCGCGCCCGGAGAGATTGATTCGGATCGGCTCGCGCCGATCCTCACCCCTCCGGGGCGCCTTCGGCGTCCAAAACCGCTGCGCGGTTTTGTCGAACTAAGGAGTTCTCATCAAGCTCCGAGCACTCAAAAATAAAAAGGGCCCCGCGAGGGGGCCCTTCTTATTTTGGCGCGCCCGGAGAGATTCGAACTCCCGACCACCTGGTTCGAAGCCAGATACTCTATCCAACTGAGCTACGGGCGCATTGTTCCTTTCTTCGTGAGATAGCTCGTGCCAACTCACGCCGGCAGCGCTTCGCGCTGCACGATACTCGCCGCGTCGCTGCGCGTCGCGGCCCCGGCCACTCGCCGGTAGGCTCGTGGCGTTCGCTCCTGGCCGAGCAGTGCTCGGCCTCGCCGCCTTGCGGCGACCGTCGCTCACCCAACTGAGCTACGGGCGAATTGTTCGTTCCGGACGCGCATTCTACCCGGTTTCGGCCACCTGCTGCCAAAGGCGGAAGAAGTTGCCGCCCATGACCTTGCCGACCACGTCCGCGGTGTGGCCGCGGGCCAGCATTTCCGCGGCGATGGCGCGGAACTCGGCCTCCGGGCCGAAGCCCTCGGCGTAGCTCGACATGCCGCGCAGGTCCGAGCCGATGCCGACGTGGTCGGGACCGGCCAAAGCGATCACGTGTTCGATCAGGTCGACCATCGCGGCAACGTCCTTTACGGCGGAGCCGTTCGGCCAGATGCCGACGATGCCGCCGTGGGCGGCAATCGCCTGCACCTCGTCGTCGCTCAGCGCGCGGTCGGCGTCTTCGATGGCCTTGAGCCCGCCGTGGCTGAAGATGACCGGGTCGGTCGAGAGTTCGAGCGTGTCCATTATGGTCTCGGTGTTCGCATGCGCCAGGTCGATTACGAGGCCCAGGCGGTTCGCTTCCTCGACGACCCGGCGGCCGAACTCAGTCAGGCCGCCCGGCGAATACGGATAGGTCTGGATGTGGCCGAGTTCGTTGGCGCGAAAGTGCACGAGCTGGATCAGGCGCAGGCCCATCGCGTGCAGGCGGGTGAGATTGTCGATGTCGCCTTCCAGCGCGTCCGCACCCTCGAGCGCGGGGATGATGGCGAGGACGCCCCGCTCCCGCGCCCGCAGCACGTCGTCCGGTCCGAGGGCCGGCACCGCCAGGCCACCGTCGAAGGTCGACTGCAGGCGCGCCATCCGGTCGGCCGCCAGCTCGAAAGCCTTGCCGGGTTCGGGCCTGTACTGGCCGCGCTCGACCCGGCTGCCGTCGCGGTTCGTGTAACCGCCGCTGTAGGCCATGTCGCTGCTGATGTTGGCGACGACCACGTCCATGTGGCGGGACCGGTAATTCTCGATTTCCTCCGCGGCTATCGACTCGACGTCGGCCCGGTGAAACCGGCTCGGGTGTGCATGCATGTCCGCGAAGACGAAATGCTCGTGTATTGCCCGTATCCGTATGTCGGTTTCCGGCGGAAACGTCGGCGCTTCTTTCTCGCAGGCGACCAGCGCCAGCGACGCGATGCAGGCCAGCATTGTGCTGTGGTCGATCGAACGCACCGGGGTCCTCCGTCATTCCGGGTCAGGGCAGACGGGATGTTGCCACACGGCTGCGGCCCTGTGGCGACAAATTCGGTCCGGCTGGCGCTTACCGGTACCGGTACTATCCACTACAATCGTTGCCATGAACGCACTCCTGCTCTCGCTGTTACTCGTTCAGGGCGTATCGGACGACGCCATCCTGATCGGCATGGAAGGTCACACGGGCTCCTTCTCGGTCGACGAGGAGAACCTCGGCATGCGGCTCGTCATCGCGGAGGTGAACGAGGCCGGCGGCATACACGGACGCAAGCTCGTCGAGAAGAGCTATCCGCGCGACCAGGAGAACTACACCGACAAGCAGATGGCCAACGCGCGCCGCCTCGTCGAGGAGGACGGCGTGTTCGCCCTGTTCAACTTCGGCGGCCCGGTGTCGCCGCGGCTCGGCGATTACGCGATGGAAAACGAGGTGCCTTACCTGTTTCCGCACACGGCGCTGCTGACGGTCGATAACAGCCGCTACGTCTATACATCCTACCCGCGCTACGAGGGCGAGACCCGGGTCATGCTGCGCTATCTCGCCGGTGAGATCGGCGTGAAGCGACTCGCTGCGCTGTATGCCAGCAATGCCTACGGCCACTATTTCGCGAGCCGCGCACAGGTCTTTGCAGAGGAACTCGGCTACGAGGTCGTCGGGCTGCAAGGCCTGCCGCGCGGCGCCGAGACGGCGTCGGCGCAGATGGCTTCGCTGCGCGAAGCCGACCCGGATGCGATCCTGATCGCGCTCTATCCAAGCGGCGCCCGGCGCGTCATCGAAGCCAAGGCCGCGATGAAGTGGAACGTGCGGCTCGTGTCCTCGGGTCCGCTGACGGACGAGCAGTATTTCAATATAGAAGGCGGCCATGCCGAGGGCACGCTCGGTTTCTGTCACTACCCGGACCCGAACGAAAGCGAGGAACCCGGCGTGGTCGAATACCGCCGACTGATGGCGAAGCACTATCCCGGGCACGAGATGAACCGCTACTCGCTGTACGGCTACGTGTTCGGGAAGCTGGTCGTCGAGGGCCTGCAACGCGCCGGGCGGGAGCTGACGCGCGAGAGCTTCGCGGATGCGATGGAGTCGATACGCGGCTGGGACTCGGGCGGCATCATGCCGCCGGTCGATTTCTCGCCGACGGACCATCATGCGCAGGACGCGGGCTTCGTCTGTGAGTTGCGTGACGGCCGGTTTCGGGCTCGCAGCGGCTGGATCGCGCCGTAAGCGTCGGTCGCCCGCGGGGCGGGCTCCTACAACATCGGCGCGGCGTCGATCGGGTTCGAAACCCGGCATCGGTCGCCCGCGGGGCGGGCTCCTACAGCATCAGCGCGGCGTCGATCGGGTTCGAAACCCGGCATCGGTCGCCCGCGGGGCGGGCTCCTGCAGCATCGGCGTGGTGTCGATCGGGTTCGAAACCCGGCAACGGTCGCCCGCGGGGCGGGCTCCTACTGGATCTCTCCCGGATCGACCCTGAAGCGGTAGGGCAACAGCGCGTCTGCGCCGGCGTAGTCCACGCCCACGCGCGGCCCGGCCGAGATCTTCGATGCCGGCACGCGGATGCCGTGATCTTCGATACGGATCGGCCCGTCTACCAGGCTCGTGCCGGTCAGCGTCGTCGTTATGCCCAGTGCCCGGGCCAGCGAGCCCGGGCCGCCGAGCAATGCGGCGTCCGGGCGCTTCCTGCCGCGGCGTTCGAGCATGAGAGTCACGCCTTCGACCGGTTTGCCCGCGCGTACCAGGATCGCGTGTGGCGTGCCACTGCGACCGGTCACGACATTGAACAGGTGATGGATGCCGTAGCAGAGATAGACGTAGGCCGTCCCGCCCTTCGCATACATCGGCTCGGTCCGCGCCGTACGCCGGTCGCCGTAGGCGTGGCTCGCACGGTCGCGGACCCCGGCATAGGCCTCGGTCTCCGTGATCACCGCGCTGGTCGTTGCCCCGTCGATCGTCGTGACCAGCACCTTGCCGAGCAGTTCGCGGCTGATCGCGACGACGTCGTCGCGTGCATAGAATTTTTCCTGGAGTATCTTCATCGCGGATGCCCGGCCGGGCGCTCGCGCCGGGGTGCCCGGGTCCGGTATCTTAACGGCAAGCGGCGGCCCTGCCGAGCGCGCGTCAAAGCGCCCTCGCCGGCTGCGGGCCTGCCACGGGAATGATTTTCATGACGATAATCGATCGACACAGCTCCCTCGCGACTGCGCTGTTGCTCGCGATGCTGGCCGGCTGCGCGACACCGCCCGGGCCGGTGCCCGTGGCCGCCGCGGAGCCGTTCTGTGCCGGCGACAGCATCCTGGTCGATGCGCGCTTCGAGGGCGGCAACATCCATTCCTGCCGCGTCGACGGCGAGCGGCGCGTGCAAATACTGGTCCGACCCGAGAACGAGCCACCGATAAATCCCAGCTCCTGGTACGCCTTCCGGCTGAGCGCGAACGGCAGCGAACCCGTCGAGGCCGTCGTCCGCTTCGAGGGCGGCCCGGCCCGGTACTGGCCCAAGCTCTCGGGCGACCGGCGCAACTGGCGTCCCGCACGCGAGGCCGAGGCACGCTTCGGCGAGGACGGCGCGACGCTCTACCTGTCCCTCCGGCCGAGCGGGCCGGCGCTGTGGGTTGCCGGCCAGCCGCTGGTGCTCGCCGACTACTATGCCGACTGGCTGGATGCGCTCGACTCGCTCGAGCACGTGTCCACGCGGCTGGTTGGCCGCAGCGCCGAGGGCCGCCCCCTGCATGCCGCATTCACCGGGCAGAAACCGGAAGTGGTGTTTCTCCTCGGGCGACAGCATCCGCCCGAGGTCAGTGGCGCGCTCGCGATGCGTGCGTTCGTCGACACGGTAACGGGCGACACGGAACTCGCCCGCCAGTTCCGCAGGCGCTACTGGCTGGTCATCGTTCCGCTGTTGAACCCCGACGGCGTCGCGAACGGCCACTGGCGCCACAACGCGAACGGCATCGACCTGAACCACGACTGGGGCCCGTTCACGCAGCCCGAAACCCGCAGCCTGATGGATCTCATTGCGGCCATCGAGGCCAGCGGCGCGCGGCCGGCGCTGATGCTCGACTTTCACTCGACCAGGGACAGCCTGTTCTACACGCAGATGCCCGAAGAGACGAGCTGGCCCATCGACTTCGCAAGCGCCTGGTTCGAGCGGACCCGGGCCCGGATCCCGGATTTCGAGTTCCGCCACGAGCCGCGGCCGAAGTCCGGCCAGGCGAACACCAAGAACTGGTTTTTCGACCGTTACCGGATTCCCGCGTATACCTACGAAATCGGCGATGAAGTCGCGCCGGACGAGATCGCCGCGACGACGCCGGTGTTCGCCGAGGAGATGATGCGCCTGCTGCTGGAGTACAGCGCCGAGGAGCAGGTAGCGAACCGCGACAATCCTATTGCGAACGAAGGACGCGCCCCGGCCGTGCCCCTGTCATCTCCGCGTTGAGCAGCACCGGCTCACCATTGACGAACACGTGCCGCATGCCGAGCGCGTACTGGTGCGGGTTTTCGAAGGTCGCGGTGTCCATGACCTCGGCCGCATCGAAGACGGCGATGTCGGCGATCGCGCCGGGCTCCAGGCGCCCGCGTTCGGACAGCCCGATGCGCTCCGCCGGCAGCAGGCTCATTTTGTAGATCGCCGTATGCAAGGGCATGACGCCCTGCTCGCGCACGTAACGGCCCAGCACGCGGGCGAAGGTCCCGTAGTTGCGCGGATGCGGCGCGCGCTCCGACGGGGCCTCGATGCCGCCGTCGGATGCGATCATCGTCTTCGGGTGGCGCATGATGCGGACGACGTCGTTTTCCTCCATCGCGTGAAAGACCGCCGAGCAGTTGCCCGCCTCGACCAGCGTGATGACCAGCTCGGCGGCGTTGTCGAACGTGATTTCGGTCTCGCGCTGCGCGAGCACCTCGGACAGGTTCAGGCCGTTCAGCGAGCGGTCGAAGGTGCAGTCGGCCAGCACGATGTTCGCGGGGTCATTGCCACCCCGATCCACCTCGATGTTGCGCACGATAGCCGCGCGGACCTCCGCGCGCCGCTCCGGATCAGCGAGCCGCGCCAGCCGCGTCTCGCGATCGCCGTCAAGCGCCCAGCGCGGGAACAGGATCGCCAGACTCGTCGACGACGCGGTGTACGGATACTGGTCGATGCTGACGTCGACGCCACGCGCCAGCGCGGCATCGACCATTGCCAGCGTCTCCGCGGACTTGCCCCACATCGGCGCCCCGACGACCTTGTGGTGCGTGAGCTGCGTCGGCAGCCCGCCCTCCTCGCCGATGCGGATCGTCTCCGCGACGCTCGCGAGCAGCTCGAGGCCTTCTTCGCGCATGTGGCTGATGTAGATGCCCCCGTGCTCGCCTGCGACCTTCGCGAGTGCGACGACTTCCTCGGTCGTCGCGAACTTGCCCGGCGCGTAAACGAGCCCGGACGACAGCCCGTAGGCGCCCTCCTGCATCGCCTTCGCCACCTCGGCCTTCATCGCCTCCAGCTCCTCCGCTGTCGGCGGGCGATCGTCGGGTCCGACGACCAGCTCGCGGATGGACCCGTGCCCCACGAAGGTCGCGAAGTTCACCGTTACCGCGCTCGCCTCGATCATGGCCAGGGACTCGCCGATCGGCAGCGGCGAGCCGCCGTCGGGGCCCCCGATCACCGTCGTGACGCCCTGCCGAATCAGGTTCTCGGCATCGGGATAAAGGAACAGGCCGCTGGTCTCCGGCGTGTCCCGCAAGGCGTGGCTGTGGATGTCTATGAATCCGGGCGCGACCGCCAGGCCGGTGACATCGAGCCGCAGCCCGGCCTCGGCGTTCGACAGGTCGCCGACCGCGGCGATCCGGTCGCCCTCGATCGCGACGTCGGCGACGGCCGGGGCGGCATCGGTCCCGGCGTACACGGTGCCCCCAGCCAGTATGACGGCATAGCGCTCGGGCGGTGGCTCGGCCGTGCAGGCGGCGAGCGCCAGTCCGGCCAGCGCCGGCAGGTACTTGTTCATCGTCAGTCTCCGCAATCAGCGCAGGAATTCGGGTGCCACGAATATCGAGATGATGGAGACGATCACGATGCCGATCAAGTTCAGCCAGAAGCCGGCCCGGACCATCTGCGGGATGCTGATCGCGCCGGTCGCGAACACGATCGCGTTCGGCGGGGTGGCCACCGGCAGCATGAACGCGCAGCTCGCCGCGATGGTGATCGGCACCGTCAGCATGATCGGCGGCACGCCGGCCTGCACGGCGATCGCCCCGACGACCGGAAGGAAGGTCGCCGTGGTCGCGAGGTTGCTGGTCAGCTCGGTCAGGAAAATCACGAGCGTCACTGCGGCGATGACCAGCACCACGGTGCCGAACGCGTTCAGCGGTGCGAGGCCCTCGCCGAGCCACAGCGCCAGCCCCGAGTCCGACACCGCCGCCGCCAGGCTCAATCCGCCGCCGAACAGCACGAGCACGCCCCAGGGCAGCCGCGTCGCATCGTGCCAGGTCAGGATCTGCGGCTGCGACGCACTGCCGCTCGGCAGCATGAACAGCAACACCGTCGCCGTCATCACGATCCCCTGGTCCGAGATCCCCTCGATCCCCAGCCAGCCCGTCACCGGCAGCCTGAGCATCCAGCACGCAATCACGGTCCCGAACACCAGCGCCACCCGCCGCTCCGCGATCGACATCGGGCCCAGCTCGTCCGCCAGTTCGCGAAGATGGTCGCGAACGGCGGCACTGGCAGGAATACGGATGGGAAACACCCACCGGGTCAGCACGAGCCAGGCTACCGGTAACATCAGCAGGGTTACCGGGATACCCACGGCCATCCAGCGGGCGAAGCTGATCTCGAGCCCGTAGTTGTCGGCCATGTAACCCACCAGCAGCGCGTTCGGCGGTGTCCCCACCAGCGTCGCCAGTCCGCCGATGCTCGACCCGTACGCAATCCCCAGCAACATCACGATCTGGAAGTTCTGCATCGAACGCTCGTCCGCGTCCGTCACGTTGTCCCGCATCACCGCGACCACCGACAGCACGATCGGCAACAGCATCATCGTCGTCGACGTGTTCGTCATCCACATGCTGAGCATCGCGCACACCAGCATGAACCCGCCCACCAGCCGCCGACCGTCCGTCCCCGTCCGTTCCAGGATCGCCAGCGCGATCCGCCGGTGCAGGTTCCAGCGCTCCAGCGCCAGCGCCAGCATGAATCCGCCCAGGAACAGGTAAATCGTCGGGTTCGCGTACGGCGCCGCCGCGTCCCGGAAGCTCGCAATCCCCAGCGGCTCGAACACCACCAGCGGCAAAAACGCCGTCGCCGGCACCGGGATCGCCTCCGTCGCCCACCAGATCGCCATCCACAGCCCGACGCCCGCCACCCGCCAGGCCTCCTCCGACATCACCCCCTGCCAGTCCTCGCAGATAAACATCAGCGCAAACACCAGCGGCCCGAGGATCCGCCCCACCAGCTGGTAGCGCTCGATCGGCGGACCGATCACGGGATCAGGGATCTTGTTGAAGGCGTTCATCGAATGCTCGCGCAAGGGCACCGGGAGCAAGCTTACGCTTGCTCCCGGTCGCTTACACGTTGTGCTACAGGCTCAGCCGCAGGTCGAGGTAATAGTAACGGCCGAGGTCACGGTGCGCGTCGGACAGGTAGCCGAAGTCGCCGTCTGCGAGCGGCGCGCGCTCGTCCGTCAGGTTGTTGATACCGAGACGCGTCCGGAGCGAGGTGTCACCCCACTCGAACGTGTAATCGACCCGAGCGTTCCACGTCGTCATCGACGGCAGTATGTAACGGGATCCGTCTGCAAGGGTCAGGTCGTTCTGGTAGAAGCTTCCGATCCGGTAGCCCGAGACCGACGCGCCCCAGTCGCTGTAGTGCCAATTGACCGAGATATTCTGGCGGTCGTCCTGGTTGCCGTCCTGGCCGATCAGGTCCGCAAAGCCGAATACCGGGTAGTCGAGCGGCAGCAAGCCGGATTCCTGCGCGGCCAGCAGCACCAGCGCGTCGCCGCCGGGCGTCTGCTCGAATTTCGACAGGAACGAGCCTACGTAACGCAGGCCGAAATCGCCGAAGCTGGTGTCCCAGTCGTAGTAGATACCGAGGTCGTAGCCTCGTACCGTACGGGTATCGAGGTTGATGTACCGATCGTCGATGAAGTCGATCAGTGGCGCGGGACAGATGCCGGCTGCCTGGTAGACCGCTACCTCCTCGGGCGACAACGTCGTTTCGGCCAGGCGCACGACCGCCGGGTTCAGCTCCAGCGCCGCGCAGTTTCCGTCGCCCTGTTCGAGCCGGTACACGAGATCGAGAATCGTGTGGTTCTCCTCGCCGAACAGGCCGATCGTCTTCTCCTTCTCGATCTCCCAGAAGTCGAGCGTCAGCGTCAGGTTCTCGATCGGTTCGAACACTACGCCGATCGAGTAGTTGGTGGACTCCTCCGGGTCGAGTATCACGCTGCCCTGCGCGACGCGCTGAGTCGAGTTCCGGCAGTCGACGATATCCTGATCCGGATCTCCGCCGTTCTCCGCCGCGTAGACGCAGGTCCAGTCGGTGCGCGTGTTCGACCGTGCAACGAAACTCTCGTTGACCGTCACGAGGTTGGGCACGCGGAAGCCCTGCGACCAGGAACCACGGATCAGCAGCGGGTCGACGATGCGCCAGCCGAAGGCCAGCTTGCCGACGGTGGCCGACTCGCCGATGTCGTCGAAATCCTCGTAGCGGATCGCCGCCTGGACGTCGAAGTTCTCGAACAGCGGCACCTGCATCTCGGCAAACAGTGAGTTCACGGTCCTTTCGCCCGAACTGTCCGGCGTGGGGCTCGAGTTCACTACGTCGGAAACGAACGGATACGTGGTGCCGTCCCGGTGCGTGTAAACGATCGTTCCATCGAGGCGGGGATCGCGGTCGTCGACGAACGACTCCTTGCGGATCTCGTAGCCGGCCAGCAGCCCGACCGGTCCTGCGGGCAGGTCGAAGATCTCGTTGTTCGAGAACTTGACGTCGAACATCTTGAGCTCGGTCTCGTTGTCGCGCCGCACGTCGATCAGCGCGCGCTCAATGTTGCTGCCCACGCCGCCGACGAACGGGTTGTACGCGGCCGGCGTCGGGTCGTTCAGCGCCTCCTGCATCAGGATGTTGGATACGCGATTGTGCGTGATGTCTTCCTGCTCGGCCTTCGACCAGGTGATCGCCGACTCCCAGTCCCAGTCACCCATGGTGCCACGGAAGCCCTGTACGATGCGGTAGTAATCGGCGTTGTTGTCGACGACGCGTGGCAGCTCGGCGAAGCGGTAGTTGTCGATATCCAGCGCAAGACCTCCCGCGGGAATCGCGAGCGTCACGCCGTTGACGACGTCCGGCAGCCGGTTCGGCGAGCCGGCCGGTCCGTACGGGTTGTAGTAGTTCTGGGCGCCAACCCGCAGCGTGACACCGCCGAGGAACGTCGACGCATGCCGTAACAGGTTCGTCTCGGCACGGTAGTAGCCGAATTCCGTGAAGCTCTCGAGTCCGTTCTCGAATTCGTGATTGACGTAAACGAACGCGTTGTAGCGATCCAGCGCCGAGCTGATGTCGCGGTTCTCGTTCTGGTTGTAGCGATAGGTGCCCTGGCCGTCCGGCGCGCCGCAAATGCCGGTCGGCAGCGGGTACGCGCAGCTTTCGTCGCCGACCGGGTAGGTCTCGAATTCGCCGGCGTCGTCAACCAGCCCCGCGGCGACCAGCCCGTAGCGGTCCGTCACGCCGCCCGAGTTCATGGCATTGACGATGTCGTACTGCCCGTACAGCGAATTGATCGAGTCATTGCGGAACGCCGCGTCGCCCTCCCAGGGTGAGCCTTCCGGAATCCGGTCCCGGAAGTCGGAATTCGCCCAGCGCGGATCGTCCTGCGAGTTCACGCGGTCGCGGGTGTAGTAGTTGAAGAACACGCCTACATTGGTGCGCCGATCGTTGAAGTAGCGACCCCACTCGAGCATCAGGCTCTGGTCGTTGCGCGGCAGGTTGTCGTAGTCGTCATAGCGCAACCCGATATTGAAACCTTCAAAGTCGGTCTTCAGTACGGTGTTGACGACGCCGGCCACCGCGTCGGCGCCGTAGATCGCGGTCGCGCCCTCGCGCAGGACCTCTATGCGATCTATACCGAAGACCGGTATCGTGTTCGAGTTGACCGTGTTCACCGGCACGAAGCTGCCGCCGACCTCCTCGGTCTGGTAGGCCGCGTTGTTGACCATGCGCCGGCCGTTTATCAGGACCAGCGTGTTGCCGGTCCCGAGGCTCCTCAGATTGAACGCGCCGACATCCCCGCGGGCCGAGTTGACGCCGCCCGAGATGTTGGCGGCCTCGTTAAAGTAGTTCTGACCGTTCTCGGGCAGCAGATCGAGCAACTCGTCACCCGACGTAACGCCCAGCGCCTCGATCGTCGCCTGGTCTACGACGGATACCGGCAGGGCCCCGGAGATCTTGGCGCCGCGAATCTGCGAGCCCGTAACGACGACCTCCTCGATATCTGCCTCTTCCTCGGCCTGCTGTGCCTGGGCGGCCGGCAGCGCCGTAATGGCCAGCGTCAACGCGAGCAGCCAGGCGCGCTCTGCGCGCGCGCTTCCCCGAACGATCCGATTCATATGTTGTCCCTCTGACAATGCGTGTCGAAGCCCGGCCATGCTGCTCTGTGCCGGGCGCCATGACGGATTAACGCGAGTCGGGGGGGCAACCCGCCAGTCGCCCGGGCGCATGAGGCCGACAAATTGTTCGGCCCGGCGGGGAGGTCGGCCGGGCCGGCGGCGAAACTTTGATAAAGAACGAACTCCGTCGCGATCCGGGGGCTCAGCGGAGCAACTGGGGTGCCACGAATATAGAGATGACGGAGACGATCACGATGCCGATCAAGTTCAGCCAGAAGCCGGCCCGGACCATCTGCGGGATGCTGATCGAGCCGGTCGCGAACACGATCGCGTTCGGCGGGGTGGCCACCGGCAGCATGAACGCGCAGCTCGCCGCGATCGTGATCGGCACCGTCAGCATGATCGGCGGCACGCCGGCCTGCACGGCGATCGCGCCCATCACCGGCAGCAGGGTCGCCGTCGTGGCAAGGTTGCTGGTCAGCTCCGTCAGGAAGATGACGAGCGCGACCGCCGCCAGTACGAGTATGCCGGTCCCGAAAGCATTGAGCGGCGCGAGGCTCTCGCCGAGCCACAGCGCCAGCCCCGAGTCCGACACCGCCGCCGCCAGGCTCAATCCGCCGCCGAACAGCACGAGCACACCCCAGGGCAGCCGCGTCGCATCGTGCCAGGTCAGGATCTGCGGCTGCGACGCACTGCCGCTCGGCA
>Ga0224510_10002186_pt1 | contig 12011 bp, 13 predicted proteins | sample SF_May12_sed_USG_FD_170161 | JGI IMG/M metagenome (GOLD analysis project Ga0224510, IMG submission 170161) | Sediment microbial communities from San Francisco Bay, California, United States - SF_May12_sed_USGS_4_1 | ecosystem: Environmental > Aquatic > Marine > Sediment | place: USA: California... | reverse complement strand
AACCCTGAATAAGATGGGGGGGTTTGCTACTAGTCGCAATGTGCATGTCCAAGTTGTGGTGGAAGCTACAGATGAGCAAAATGGGGAGTGGCTGGCGACCGAAGTAAAAAAGGGCTTCGAAAAGGGAAAGACTCAGCCCAAGATCACAGTTAAAAAAATAACAAGTGGCAAGGCCACAATCAGTGTTATTTCCGACAACCACACGCAGTTGAACCCATAAGGATGGCTTCTGCTGCCCAAGCTAATACCTAAAAAACAGCCAAAGGAAATCCCAGATGAAAACAAAATTTATCGCAACTTTAATCCTGAGCTGCTTCCTGTTCACTTCAATTTTGACCGGCTGCTCCACTGTCAGATCTACATCTGATACAGTTGCAGATAAAACCGGCATGGAAAAATCAACCGCTGAAACCATGACCGGTGCAGGGATCGGCGCGGCCGCTGGTGCCCTGCTGGGTCAGATCCTCGGCGGTGACACAAAATCGACCTTGATTGGTGCCGGGATCGGTGCTGCGATCGGTGGCATTTTTGCCCATTTGGATGCCAAGGATCGGGATCTTCAGGCGGCGGAAGAGCTTGCTGAAAAAATAAAAACATCAGGGCTTGAAAAGCCGACTGTGACTTCCACTGTGAAGGAAGAAACGCTTGTCGAAAAAGATGGCACTCCCAAGAAAAATTTGGTCGTGACTCAGGAGAAAAATGCTTCCCCTGCCAAGCCTGGCGAGATTAAAAAAGTTGCATATTTCACCGGCCTTTCTTACCCGGTGCCGGAGTCTTCTTTGTCTGCAAAATCTCCCACTCTCTCTTCAACATTAAAGCAGACAGGAGAGTTTGCTGCTGGCCGCGATGTGCCTGTCCAGGTTGTTGTCGAAGCTTCCAGTGATGAGCAGGGAAAATGGATGGCCAGCGAAGTGAAAAAAGGCTTCGGGAAGGGGGCAACTCAGCCCAAGATCACAGTTAAAAAAGTAACGAGTGGCAAGACAGCAATCAGTGTTATTCCTGCAACCACCCAGCTGAGCGCCTAAAAAGGAGCTGTAAATGTCGAACAATGATATGCCAGATTTTGGCGGTGAACATCATCAGGAACCCGAAAAATCACCAGGCGGGAAGCTGGCCCCGGAAACCGGGTTATCGGTCAAAGACCAGCAAGACTCAATAAAACGGCTCATTAAATATTTTGGCATACTTGCCGCCGGATTGGTTGCCTTGGTAATGATTTTCAAAGGCGTTGTCTGGACTTATCATTACGTCCAGGTGAGCCGGTTGGAGTCAAAACTGGAGAAGATCATCGATCTTAAATCGATCGATGCGGAACGGACTAAATATGCCAAACAGTATGATGATTGGGTTGCCCAGGTACAACCTGATTATGATCAGTTCTACCCCTACAAATCTGAATATGAGTTTAAAAAAATTGTAGGGAGCCACAAGCTTTTGACTCAGGCAGCAACAGCTCGCCTTGATTTTGTTGAAGGCCAGATCAAGGGGGTTTTGAACGCCCCCCAAAAAAACGAGGCGCAGATCCGGGAAGCAATGAATTTGTGGGCGGATTGGAAGGATCGGGCAGTTAGCGAAGCTGAGCGCCTGGCTACCGATGAAGAGCGCCGGGTTAAACAGTATTTTGCCAAGCTTAAACCAAAGGAAGAACCGAAAAAAGAGCTGTCGCCCGCTGAGGCTGTGCCGGCTCCCGTAGCCGTTGAAAAAAAACCCGCTGTTGTTGCCCCAGCTCCAACTGTTGTGCCGGCTGCCAAGGTTGAAAAACCTGTTGCTGTCCAGGCTCCACAACAACAAGCTGTTTCACCTAAAAAACAACCCCAGGAATCTGCCGCTGACAGGCGGTATCTCGAAGAACTTCAGAAAACCATGCATACAAAATAAAGGATAAAATCATGAAAAAATATATTGTTTTTCTCTGTCTGGTTCTTGCTTTTGTTTCCACCGCTCAGGCTGCTGTTTCGTCTGCCGCCTCGACAACAACTATTTCAACTGACACCAATTGCGCTGATCGTTTTGCCCTCCGGCCGGCCGATGCCCAGGAACAGCTAAAAGTCGCGAATGAAGCTGTGAAAATCGGGCAGTTTGACGAAGCCCGTAAAATTTATGAGCGCCTGGCCAAGTCCGGATTCAGCGGCGCCATGCGAAATTTATCGATCATGTACACCGAAGGCCTTGGAGTCCGGAAAGATTCAGCCCGGGCTGAATACTGGCAGAAAGAAGCGGAAAAGGCCGTGATGATCGACGCCGTCTGTATGAATGAAATCCATCAGAAAGAGGGGAAATAACATGGCAACCTGGGCAAGCAAGTTGATGAATTTGGTTGGCGCCACCGTGATTGCGCCAACCTCGAAGCTCGGTATGCCGGCTGATTTTTATTGGCGGATCGACGATCGGCTGATGCCAACCCCTACTGAAGACACCTGGCAGCGCCAGCGGGACCGGCTTTTTGTTAATACCGTGCGGCGGAAGGTGTATGCCAGGATAGCTATTTTTTTCACAGTGGTAAACACGGCTATTTTTTCGCTGCTCTTCATCCTCTACTGTCTACTGTAGGAGAGAAAAAATGATACTCGCTCCTTATCTCAACATAGCTCAAATTAAGCAAGACGCCTGGGTTTTTGCCAAAGATTGTTGCGAACGATGGGATGTTCCAGCAGATGCGCCAGAAGATCTTCGTGACCGGCGCGGTCGAGGCCTTCTGAACCAGGAAGGCTATCGGGTCTCGGCTTTGGTTTTAAAAGGTGACTTTGATCGAGGAATTCCCTCTCCGGTTGCCGTTCTAATACATGCTCTGTGTCCCTGGATCGTGCTGTTTTGGTTTCTTGCTATAAAAATCCCGTATATTGGGATCGTTATAGCCGCCTCTTTGATGTTTTTTTATGGCGTGACGAGCTATTACACCCAGCTCCATAACCCCGCATCTTTTTATTCGGCTCAATTATTCCGAAAGATTGCGATTAGCGCTCTAACCGCGCTCCTTTTGGCAGCCGCAGCCAAGTTTGTTTTTCCTTTTTTCCAAGCCTTTGTTTCATCGTTAAGCATATCGCCTCTAGTCCCAGGTTTAATTACGAGTGTGCCATTGTTGCTCTGTTTGTTTCTATCAATCTGGCCATGGATCAGAGAAAGACAAAAGGAACGCCAGCGGTTGGGATTTCTGCTTGTGTGCACAGAATCGGACAACGCTGCAGCGGCCTATCCTTTTATCGCCGAGGCAGCAACCGCTAGAAAAGCCCAATCAGAAAGGGCCAACGCAGACCCCACTCCTTTTCTGCAACTCGGAAGGGCAACCGGGATCTGTTCCGAGCTGTTGGATCTCTATGCCCCGGACAAAGATTTGCCAGTGGGGCTCACCCAGAATGATGCTTCCACTCATTTTCTCACGATCGGCAAAACCGGGACAGGTAAGACAGCCGGTATAATTCGACCGTTTGTGCAACAGTGGCTCCAGGAAGAATGCGGAGGGCTGCTGCTCCTTGATGGCAAGGGCGACCTACCGGCCGAGTTCGCCGAGACCAAGGACTATCATCTTATCGAGCCAGGCAAGACGAAAGTTGGCCTCATCGAAGGATTGCTTACCGAGGATCTCGTAGACGTTTTGACCAGCTATGCGACCACCTCTTCTGGTGGGTCTGGTGACCCTTTTTGGATCTCAAGCGGTGAGACCATGCTGCGGTCTGCTTGCGTTCTGCTGGAGCACAGACCCGAAGAGGCAAAGGAGGAGTTCCCCTGGACACTCGAAATGATCCACAAGGTTGTTAATGAACCAAGCGTGAGGCAAAACCTGCTGGCATCTTACAGGGGGTATCTTTCTGACCATATTAAGCGGGCTTATCTGGAGCTGGCCGTTAATTATTTCACTATAATATTTCCATCCATGCCCCCTAACACGGCCGGCAGTGTGACCGGCACCGTGAATAGCTGGCTTGCTCCGCTCATGGGTCATCGGGATATTTTCGAGTGGTGCTGTATCGAGCAAAGCGAGGTTAACCCTGCACTTTGCCTCTCCGGCGGCCGGTTCGGCGTCAATTGTCCCAGCTTCAAGTATGGCAGCGCCGGGGCAATGGTTTCAGCCCTAATAAAAGCCCGGGTGTATCGTGCCATCCTTCAGCGTGGATCTGCATGGAAGAGCATGGAGGGGCAGACCCAAGTGTTGGTAGTTGCCGATGAGGCTCAGGAAATCTTGAGCAAAGCGGATTCTAATATGTTTCCAGTTGGTCGTTCTCTTGGTCTGGTTGGCTTAATTGGTACTCAGTCCGTGGACGAGCTAATTGCTCGGCTTGGCCGGGATAGTACCTATGCGCTTTTGAACAACTTTCGGTCGTTTGCCGCATTCCAAAGCTCGCCGCTTTCGATGGAGTGGGTGAGCCAGCAGCTCGGCGATGTTTTTCGCGCTGAATTTGAAGGTGCCACGGGTTTTGATGTTTTTAGAGAAGCAAAAATGCTTAACCAACAACGGATTTTTCAGCTTCCTCGCTACATCATCAGCATAAAAGAGAATACCACATATAGAATGATACAGGAGCAAAAACAGGAATCGCGACATTGGTCGCAAAACCTGAATCTTGATGCCCCCGCGACGTTGCCTTACAAAATTTCGCATCGTGCATTGTTGAGCACGGCCGAAATGAGCCATTTTCTAAATACCCCTTTCTGTACAATCATGCAAATCAACAGGGCCAATGTCGTTCGTCGAGATGTGGTGCAGACCGAACCAGTTTTTGCAGCCTAAGAGGCGCAATATGTTTCTTTCCGAACGGGATAGACGATTTGCGGAGCTGATGAAACATCACAGGCGATACAAGGAAGCGGAAGAACGAAAGAATATCGCCGCAAAAGCTGCTGCAAAAGCCTATTTCAAAATGATTGGCCATGGCATAAACGCTGCAAATTTTAAAAAAGAAATAGAGAGGCTTGAGCGTGAAGATCAAGAGCAAGCTGGAAATATTGAAAGAAACCCAGGAGGAGATCGAGAGGGAGAAGGCTGAGATATCTGCAGAGGTCGTCCGCACGAACGACCAGGTCAGCACCCAGATCTCCCGGGACCATCAGTTGGCGAACGAAAGGTGGTGGAGAGAAACCATCCACCGTCAGCAGGAGCAATTTCGCAAAGAGTGCATAAAAAGGGAAGAGGGTCGCCAAGCCGCTTGGCGGCAGATGCAGGCGGACAAGGCGTCGGCAACAGCTATGGCCAATGCCCAGCGCAGGTGGCAAATGCAGCGGTTTTTCGAGTCCGAAATCCGTTCACAAATGGCAGCTCGCGCCCTCTACTGGCAACAACAACAGAAGAAGAGAGAGCAAGAGCGCCAGCAAGAGGGGGAAAAATCCACGGCTATGCCACTCGGTCGGTATACCTATGGCTTTGTGGAGACCCCCATTGAATATGGCTCCTGGCGCGATGATCCGCATTATATGCAGAAATGCGGTCTTGCCCTTTTCATGCACGCGGCCGAAGAGAGCAGGTTGGCCTGGGAAGAGCGAAAAGCCAATGAGGCTTTAGAAAATATGGGGGTGGCCGCGGCCAGTACCCCCTCCAATTTTGAGTCATTGCACGAAGAAATTCTCGCGATGGATGAAGCCGGCCAGCGTCGGCTGGCCCTCCAAGGGCTGGAAAAAAGCAAGGACTTCAACCCTCTCGAAAAAAGCAAAGATCCGCAAAAAACCTACCAATCCACAGCCGTCTTGATGTTGAGCATGGCCCGGGATGCAGGGTATGAGCTCGACCAAGCGGATATCGATGAGCTCGCGATTCGAGAGATGCGCAGCCGCGATTTTTCTGAGGACCAAATTCGAGAGGCCATCAAAGAGAACAGCCCTCATTGTGTCGGCCAGGATCAACAACACCTGGTCGATGAAAGCATGGCCAGGGCCGATGAAGAAAAATCCCAGGCTATGGAAAAAATCGCCCAGCAGGAACGCGGCGAACAAGAGCCCGAAAAGGAAGCTCAGCAGCAGGAGCAACCAGAAAAGGAAGTTGAGGGTAAAGAGGCCTCCCAGGAGCAAAATATTCGAGATCCGGAGCAGCAGCAACAGGCTGAGGCCAGCCAGGAACAACCCGCGAAAGAAGATCCGGCCAAGGAAGCTCCTCAGCAAACAGATCCGGAAGAGCAGAAGACTCCCGAAAAGGAAGCTGAAGCCAGCCAGGAGCAACCAGGGAAAGAAGAACCGGCCAAGGAAGCTCCTCAGCAAACAGATCCGGAAGAGCAGAAGACTCCCGAAAAGGAAGCTGAAGCCAGCCAGGAGCAACCAGGGAAAGAAGAACCGGCACAGGAAGCTCAGCAGCAGGAGCAACAGGAGCAGCCAGAACAAGAAGAAGCCGGCCAGGAGCAAGCCCCTGTCCAAAAAGAACAAGAGCAGAATCCAGGAAAAGAGGCCACCCAGGAGCAGTCCTCGGTTGAAAGTCGCCTACCGGAAAGAGCGGAAACACAGCAGTCGCAAAGCACAGAGGATCGCTTGCCGGAGCGCGCTGATGCTTCTCAAGTTCAAAGAACAGAGGACCGGCTTCCGGAAAGAACGGAAGAAACACAGCAAACACAAAGTACGGAAGATCGTCTGCCGGAGCGCACTGAGGCTTCTCAATCTCAAAAAACAGAGGATCGGCTTCCAGAAAGAGCGGAAGAAACACAGCAGTCGCAAAGTACGGAAGATCGGTTGCCGGAGCGCGCTCAACAAGAGCCGGAACAACAGCAGCAACAACAGCAAGAACCGGAACAGCAACGATAGAAAAAAACGAAAAAGATAAAAAAAAGGGCTACCAGAGAAACCTGGTAGCCCTTTTCAATTTAGATAGCTGAAAAAATCGATTGCGTCCCCTCTGAGAGCTTTTTGCATATTAAAGCAGGAGTGGGTGTGGTTAATCCTTTAAATCGCTGACAGGTTAATTCTCGCCGGAATTTTCCTGATCGTCTTCTTCCTCATTCTCTGATTTGTATCTTCGACCGATAACAAAAACAGAGACAAGGCCCAGAACACCACCGCTGCCGATGAAACCTCCTGTTATTTGCGCCCCGTTTAGTGCAATGTAAGAACCAGCAAGAATGGCTACGACGCCAATTATTAAGCCACAAATTTGTCCTCTTCGCGTTGCCAAAAACTGACTTTTATGAAAGCTAATATTTGCTTCGAGCGTTGCCGCCTCCATTTTGTGGTTGTGAGCAACTGCCCCTTCTGCAATTTTTAAAATCCGATCCGCGGCACCGGGACATATTTGTTCGTAGTGAGCTAAAAACTCGGGCCGCGGCAAAAGATTAAAGCCATCTTCCCGTTCAATACGAATCTGTAAGTTATCACCGGTCGGGTTTCTTTCTTTTTCCAAGTCCGAACCAGGTCCCAATATCTCGATGTGTTTTTGTTGTTCGTTTTCTTCTGGCATTGTTTTTTTTCTCTGCGCTATTAGGTATCAATCGAACGTGGAAACCAAGAGCTTCTTCTCTGTCCGCAAGTGGGCCCTTCATTTCTGTGGTAGAGGTAACGGTGCCTTTTATCATGGCATCCACGAATCTTTTCATGTCGCGCTGGATTGCTTTTGCAGCGGAACAGTTCCGTGCGGGCAAAACATTAAATTTTGCTGTTCCTGGAAAGAGATCGACTACAGATCCAACTCCAATCAAGAACCGATTTTTTGGGCTCATGGGCGAACAAACTCCTTTTAATTCTTTTTCAATCCGCAAAACCAAGGGCTTGCTCCACTTCATCTAACGTGTGGGTCTTACTGCGACCGGCACGGATATCTAATAAGCGTTGCTCAGCAAGATACAAGTCTTCAAGATCGGCCAAATGCTCACAGATCGCCTCTTTTACATAATAGGTTTTGCTGCGACCGGTGAGCATGGCCAGGTTTTGCAACCGTTCTTCCATATCACCAGGTAGCCGAATTGAAATAGCCACAACAGCCTCCTTGTCCATTCTTAATGCGATACAAGTATTCTACACTGAAGGACAGAAAAGAACCAGCTCTTGTTTGGAGAAGAAAGCCCGTCGGCACCACCTACCGCGCTATCGCTTGGTGCCTGGTGCGGTGCGTCCTCCGCTACGCTTCGGTCCGCTCCTACCAGGGGAGAGTTCCGCGCTACCGCAAGCCAGGCCGTACAGGGAAGGGAAAAAAATTTTATTTTAAAAAGGAAAAGGAAGAGGAAATAGGGAAAACATCTGGGATAGCATAGAAATTTAATTTAGTTTTCTTCAGAAAACCTCGGGACAACCTGCTGATCCTGATATGGTATGTCCTACTTGTACACTTTTTCTGACCACCAACAGCCTGGCAGCCCGGCTAGAAATACCCATTTTTTCCCCAACCTCCTTCCATTTTAAACCTTGCTCCCGGAGATCCCTAGCGCGATCAGCGCGGGCCTGACCCTGATTTTGATATTCTTCTCGGCTTTGAGAAATATACCTTCTGGTGTGCCTTTCAGATCTAGCCACAAAACCAGCTACCTCAGATATTGTTTTACTTTCATCCCACAGCTTGATCGCTGCTTCCTTGGGGCTTTGCCCCCACCGCCTGGCAACTCGATTGGCTTGAATTTTCGAAAATTGTTCATCAGGCATCCTGCCGAAATAGTTTTCCCAGGTCCATCTTGCTACTGATTTTGCAGTGTGGATCACCTCATTCTCGAAAAGAGGGCCTTTATCTGTTTCGAGAAAATGATTAAGGGCAAGAGCCTTGGCAAAAACAGCCTCAACCCACTTCTCATACAACCCAGCACCTCTGAAAACATCTACTTGCCGATACGCCCAATGGCGAAGATCATCAAACAAATTGCAGTTCCGGCCGAGCCCAACGTCTGGGAGTCGCCGGCGCTTGTCTTTCCATTTTTTCAAGTCGTTGTAATCAACGTATTCCTGCAGCTCGCTCAAGTCGTACAACATATTCCTGCCCGCATGTGTTACCCAGGCCGGGCTACAGGGATTTTTGCAGGTCAATCCGGAATAATTTCTGTCGGCATCGAGGGCCTGAGAGTAGAGAATATCGACGCAGGCTGCCCACCGCATGGGGGTTGTTTTTTCAGCACAGGCAGTAAACACGGGGAGACTTAGCCCATATAGAAAATGGGCATGGTGGTTGGCCGGATTTTCGACCATCATTGTAGGTTGGGGTAACCCGGCATCCTCGGCGGCATAAATCGCGCCTGGGCGGTCTATATCATATACCAACCAGGCGCGGCAAACAGGCGGATTAGGCTGGATATATTTGTAATTGACAGCTTCCCGGGCAGGCCTGATTTTGAGGCCATGGGAAAAATCATCTGTGCAATATGGTCGATGGGGAAGCCGGTCCTTGAAAGTGGATAACAAGGAATTCAGATGGAGCTGAACAGGCTTTTTTTGTTGACTGCTTTGTGGGGTGTGGTATTCTGTTGTCATCTTGTTTTTCTTTTGAACCCTCGATTTTCTGCCGCCAAGCTAAAGAATCGGGGGTTTATTTTTGGGGCTGTTCAGCCCGGGTCAAAAAAAACTACATCACAATACCTCTATTTTTTTCCAAAAAGCAAACTTTTTGTATAATGCCATTTTATAGAAATAGCCTTAACTGCCGATCATTTGCGGTCCGGTCATCCTCGCAATTTCCAGAGAAAAATCATCCAAATACATTTCATCCTCGATGGAAATATGCAGCTCTCCCTTCTGCTGCTTGTTGTTTGTCGCAATCCTCCACCGATCATGACCTAGCGCGAACCTAAAAGTTCCAACCGGCTGCTGATCTATGATTGCTGTGTGAAGACCAGCCTGGGGCTGGGTTGAGTGCCAAACAAAACCCCATCCAACATCCGGTAAATTTTTCAAGCGTAGCTTCTTGCAAAAATCCTCAGTTCGCATTCGTTCTTCCCTTCCCCTGCAGCAAGAGTAAGGCCGCTGCTCCGGCCGCTTTGGTTTTTTCGTCCAGGTTCACCCGATAAAGGAATTCGTCCAGGGCTGTATGGCCGATCAAAAAAGGTTCGTGGTTGTATGACAACAACGAATCTGACCACAGGGCCCGATCCCCAGGCTTGCAGTCTCGCAAATGATCCAGGGGGCCGCTGTTGTCGAGATCTTGGTGATCGAGTATTTTTATCCGCATATTCTATGCTAAGTAGTTAGCTTGTTTTTTAGTTAGAAAATTACTTTTTTTATTAGCGATACCAGCTCTTCATCACTCATCATTTCGGCCCTAGCAATGAGCGCCCTTACAATCAAAGCCTCGCTAACTTTTCGTCGAGAATAGGCCTGTAGTCTGCTCTGTATACTTTTCAGTATGTCCTTCTCTTCCTGGGGAATCAGGTAAGAAGTGGGTTTTGTTTTTGCCGCTGGTTGGGGCATTTTTTCGGTGGTAACAGCTGCTTGCGCGGCCATCTTATTGATGGCCGCCAGATTTGGCACTGTCTTTAGTTTGTTAGTGTGTTTTTTAGTTTCCATTTAAGCTAACTCCTTAGTGAATATTTCCTGATAAAGAGCGTAGATTTCCTCAACAGCTTTTTGATCGCGTTTTTTTGTCTTAGGGTCAAACCATTCAACAACTCCCAGGCCATCGCGAATTGCCTTTCGATAACTAATCCGTTCATGAATAACCGTTTCAGCGAGAGAAAGATGTTCGTATCCTTCATTTTTTATATATTCGCGCATTTCTTGGGCTTCTTGAATCATCATGTTGGGGGAGGCGCAAGAAATAACCAATTTCGCTTTCAAAGCAGGATTTGCAATCTGCCTAATTTCCTCAACCAACTTGTCGAGCTTTCCTAACGTCCACGAATCAAATTGCCCGGGTCGAACAGGAAAAACAACTTCCGTCGCCACCGCGGCGGCAAAACGCAATTCAATTGAATCGCGACCACCTGCGTCAACAACCACTATTTCATATCTGCCAGCCAGATCGTAGAGATCTTGGCTAATCTTGCCTTTGAGTTGAACACATGGAATAGGATGGGCGATTGCAAGCTCGCTATCCCCTCGGGTTGCTGCCCACATCGCGGCAGATGGTTGTGTGTCTGTGTCAACCAGGAGCACATCGCGGCCTTCTTGTTTCATGAATGCCGCCAAATTGACTGCAATAGTGCTCTTTCCTGTTCCCCCTTTTTCGCCGGCAACGAGCAGTAACATTTTTAGCTCCCTTATTAGTGTTAAATTTAGTTGCAAATTTAGCGCAAAACAATTACCTTTCTTTTAAAGATAAGGGATAACGTAAAAAAAATCAATATAATATTAGTGTAAATTTCCGCTAATATGTAAGTGCTACATCAAGCTTGTTTTCAAGAAAGTGCGAGCACCTTGGTTTCTGGAAAAAAAATGAGACCGGCAACGCCAACAGTTATTGAGAATCTACACAATTTAATGCGAATGGCTGGCCTCCTGGCTCCCGATAAAACCGCGTCCAGCCTAAGATAAAAGGATAAAAGCGTCTGCAACTCAGTCGCATTATATTGTGTGAAAACGCAATTCAGTCGCAACAATTAATAGAAAAGGATCAAAAATGATTGTCGCTCTCGATCTTGGGGGAACTTTGATTGCAGACCAGTTCGATCCACGGCCGCGGCCACATCTGTTCGATTTTCTCACGGTTCTAAGGTGGAGATCAAAACGCATTGTAATAATGACCACTGTTCCGGAAGAAAAATTTCGGGAAATTGCCTGGCGCCTGGTTGACCAGGGGGCGGCCCCTGGTTGGTTCGCACAACTTGAATATGTGCCCTGGAAACAGCCCCACAAGGACCTGCTGCAGATCCCTGGCGTTAAAGACAAGAGCGAGGCCTTGCTGATCCACGGCCACGAAGGGTATATTCATCCAGAACAGCATGATCGATGCTTTAAAATCGAAACTTTTTTTGACCAGGACGGCACCGACCAGGAGCTTGCCCGATTAATCGCCTTAATTCTGTTTGGAAAAAGAAATGAAGATTGAAGAAAAATTTTACCCTTTCGATGGCCTTCAATTCCTGCGGATCTCTGAATTGCCGGCCGAAGAACGTGAACCCTTCGTGGCCTGGTTGCGTGGCCAGTGCTGCCCATTGCCTGATGGAGAAGAAGAAGGCAACTGCGCTTATGTC
>Ga0224510_10002184_pt1 | contig 12027 bp, 10 predicted proteins | sample SF_May12_sed_USG_FD_170161 | JGI IMG/M metagenome (GOLD analysis project Ga0224510, IMG submission 170161) | Sediment microbial communities from San Francisco Bay, California, United States - SF_May12_sed_USGS_4_1 | ecosystem: Environmental > Aquatic > Marine > Sediment | place: USA: California... | reverse complement strand
GGGACATCTCGCCGCCCGTGCACGGCACCGCACCGGTCTTTCCCGGTGACACGCCCTACGCGCAGCGCTGGGTCGCGTCGATCGGGCCCGGCAGCCCGGTCAACGTCAGCGCGATCACGCTGTCCCCGCATGTCGGTGCGCATGCCGATGCGCCGCTGCATTACGACGAGTGCGGCGCTGCGGCGGGCGAGCTCGCCCTCGAACCCTACCTGGGCGCCTGCCGCGTGATCCACGCCATCGGTTGCGGCCCCCTGGTGCAGTGGCGGCATGTCGAGCACGCGCTCGATGCCGCGCTGCCGCCACGCGTGCTCGTGCGGACCTACGAACACATGCCGGTCGGCCGTTTCGACGACGACCTCGCCGGCTACGCGTCCGACGTCATCGAACGCCTGGCCGACCGCGGGGTGTTGCTCGTGGGCATCGACACGGCAAGCATCGACCCGGCGACAAGCAAGGCGCTCGATGCCCACCAGGTGATCCGTCGGCGCGGCCTTCGGGTGCTGGAGAACCTGGTGCTCGACGACGTCCCCGAGGGCGACTATGAACTGATCGCCCTGCCCCTGAGGCTCGTCACGGCCGACGCCAGCCCGGTGCGCGCCGTGCTGCGGGAACTGCGATGACGACACGGGAGGAGTGCCTCTCGCTCGATGCCGAGGATCCGCTGGCGTCCTTGCGCGACCGGTTCGAGCTGCCTGCCGGCAAGATCTACCTCGACGGCAACTCGCTCGGCGTCCTGCCCAAGGCCACGCCGGCACGCGTGGCCGAGGTGGTGCGACTCGAATGGGGCGAGCACCTGATCGAGAGCTGGAACACCGCCAGCTGGATCGAGCTGCCGCAGCGCGTGGGCGACAAGATCGCGCGCCTCGTAGGTGCTGCGCCGGGCGAGATGGTGGCGGCCGACTCGACCTCGGTCAACCTGTTCAAGGTGCTGTCGGCCGCGATGACGATCGCCCGCGAGGACGCGCCCGGCAAGCGCTGCATCCTCAGCGAGCGCGGCAACTTCCCGACCGACCTGTACATTGCCGAGGCGCTCGCACGGGAGCGCGGATTCGAACTGGTGCTGGTCGGCGCGGCCGAGGACATCGGCCACCGCCTTGCGCAGGGCAATGTCGCGGTGCTGATGCTCACGCAGGTCGACTTCAAGAGCGGGCGCCTGCACGACATGGCCGCGGTCTCGCGCGCCGCGCGCGCCGCGGGGACGCTCGCGCTGTGGGACCTGGCGCACAGTGCCGGCGCGCTGCCGGTGAACCTTGACCGCGACGGCGCCGATTTCGCCGTCGGCTGCGGCTACAAATACCTCAACGGCGGACCCGGCGCGCCGGCATTCGTCTGGGTCCATCCACGCCACGCCGAGCGTTTTTGGCAGCCGCTGGCGGGCTGGATGGGCCACGCCGCGCCGTTCGCGTTCGACCCCGCCTACCGGCCTGCGCCCGGCATTGCGCGCTACCTTTGCGGCACGCCCGCGTTGCTGTCGCTGGCCGCGCTGGAGTGCGGCGTCGACACCGTGCTGGCCGCCGAGCCCTTGGGCGGCATGGCCGCCTTGCGCGCCAAGTCGCTCGCATTGACGGATCTTTTCATCGCGCTGGTTCAGGAGCGCTGCGGCAGCCATGGCCTCGAGTGCATCACCCCGAGCGAGCACGCGCTGCGCGGCAGTCAGGTCTCGTTCGCACGCGCCGAAGGCAGCTACGCGATCGTGCAGGCGCTGATCGCGCGCGGCGTGGTTGGTGACTTCCGTGCGCCTGACGTGATGCGTTTCGGTTTCACCCCGCTGTACCTGCGCTTCGCCGACGTGTGGGATGCGGTCGAGCACCTGCGCGACGTGCTCGACAGCGGTCAGTGGCGAGATCCACGCTTCCATCGCCAGGCGGCCGTGACATGACGCAACCCGATCACCACGACGCCCAGCTCGACTTCTCGGGCGAGATGAGCTACGGCGACTACCTGCACCTCGACGCCGTGCTGTCGGCGCAGCACCCGCTGTCGCCCGACCACAACGAGATGCTGTTCATCGTGCAGCACCAGACGAGCGAGCTGTGGATGAAGCTGATGCTGCACGAGCTCGAGGCCGCGATCGCCGGCATCGTGGCCGACAACCTCGGCGGCGCCTTCAAGATGCTGGCCCGCGTCTCGCGCATCATGGAGCAGCTGGTGCACGCCTGGGACGTGCTGGCGACGATGACGCCCCCCGAGTACAGCGCGATCCGCCCGTACCTGGCGCGGTCGAGCGGGTTCCAGAGCTGGCAGTACCGCTGCATCGAATTTCGCCTGGGCAACAAGAATGCGGCGATGCTCGCGCCGCATGCGCACGCGCCCGATCGGCTGGCCGCGGTCGACGCTGCGCTTCGGGCGCCGTCGTTGTACGACCAGTCGCTGCGCCTGCTGGCGCGGCGCGGCCTGGCGGTACCTGCCACGCACACCGAACGGGACTGGACCCAGCCCTATGCCGCGAGCCCCGTGGTCGAGCAGGCCTGGCTCGACGTCTACCGCGACCCCGCGCACCACTGGGACCTGTACCAGCTCGGCGAGGAGCTGACCGATCTCGAGGATGCGTTCCGCCTCTGGCGCTTCCGTCATGTCACGACGGTCGAGCGCGTCATCGGCTTCAAGCGCGGTACCGGTGGCACCAGCGGTGTGGGCTACTTGCGCAAGATGCTCGACGTGGTTCTTTTTCCCGAGATCTGGTCGCTGCGCACAAGCCTGTAGCTTCAGCCCGCGGCGCGTCCTCGATGCGCCGCATCGGGTCGATGCCCACTGCGGCGGTTCGCACCCTTTCGCTGGCGCACACCACAGGCGCTATCGTTGCGCCCCATGACCGACACCGAACGCGAATCCGTCGACGCGCCGTCCTGGCGCCTCGTCCTAGGCACGGCCACGCCGTTCTTGGCCCTCGCGGTGCTGTTGATCGGCTTGGCCTACTGGTGGCTCGAGCCCAATCCACCGCGCCACCTGGTGATGGCCACCGGCGTGCCTCAGGGGGCGTACAGCGAATTCGGCCAGCGATACGAGAAGCTGCTGGCCAATCACGGCATTCGCGTGGTGTTGCGCCAGACCCAGGGGGCGGCGGAGAACCTGGCCCTGCTGCGCGACGCGGGTTCGGGCGTGGACGTCGCTTTCGTGCAGGGCGGCGTTGCCGATGCCGCGCACGGCGAGAGCGACCCGGGTCTGGTCTCGCTGGGCAGCATGTTCCAGGAGCCAGTCTGGCTGTTCTATCGCAGCGACAGCGCGCAGCGCCTGCTCAAGCAGCCGCATCTCGCGAGCCTGTCGCAACTGACGGGCTGGCGAGTGAACATCGGCGCCCCCGGCAGCGGCGTGCCTGTCCTGGCGCGGCGATTGCTCGAGGCCAATCGTATCGACAGCGGCGCGATCGGCTTGAGTGAGCAGCCGGTGACCCCTGCCGTGGTCGAACTGCTCGAGGGTCGCATCGACGCCGTGATGCTGGCCTCGGCACCCGAGTCGCTGATCGTTCAGATGCTGCTGCAAACGCCAGGCATTGCGCTGTTCGACTTTGCCCAGGCCGACGCGTACACGCGCCGCTTTGGCTTCCTGTCGGCCGTCACGCTGCCGCGAGGCGTGGTCGACCTGGCGCGTGACCTGCCCGCTGCCGACGTCCACATGGTCGCCCCCACCGCGACGCTGGTCGCGCGCGACAGCCTGCACCCAGCGCTGGTGCAGCTGCTGGTGCAGGCGGCCGCGCAGGTCCACGGCCAGCCGGGCTGGTTCCAGCGCAAGGGCGAGTTCCCCAACGCGGTCGACGGTGAACGCACGTTGGCGCCCGAGGCCGAGCGCTTCTACCGCAACGGCGTCCCGTGGCTGCAACGCTACCTGCCGTTCTGGCTCGCGAACCTTGTCGACCGCATGTGGATCGCGCTGCTGTCGATCGTCGCGGTGCTGATCCCGCTGTCACGCGTGCTGCCGCCCCTGGTCGAGCTGCGCATCCGCTCGCGCGTGTTCCGTTGGTACGGGCAGCTGCGCGAGATCGAGGCCGCGGCCGCGGCAAGCCCCGCCGCGGTGCAGCTCCGGGAACTCGATGAAATCGAGGCCCATGTCAACGCGGTGCAGCTGCCGCTGTCGTACGCCGACGAGCTGTATGCGCTGAAGAGTCACATCCAGATGGTGCGGCGGCGGATCCAGTCAGTCAGTGCGCAGCCAGCGCCTCGGTCGCCCTAGGGTCGGCGAGGCGCTCGATGCAGGCACCGATCTGCTCGGGCGGCAAAGGCTTGGCGAACAGGTAGCCCTGCAATTCGTCGCAGCCGAGCGCTCGCAGCATGTTGGCCTGGCCAAGCGTCTCGATCCCTTCGGCGATCACATGCAGGTCCAGTGCGCGCGCCAGCGCCACGATCGAGCGGGCCAGCGTCAGTGCACTGTCACGCACCCCGAGTTCGGCGACGAAACTCCGATCCACCTTCAGGACATGGATCGGCAGCTTGTGCAGGTAGGACAGCGACGAATAACCGGTGCCGAAGTCGTCCAGGGCCAGGCGCAAGCCGGCGTCGCGCAATGCGTGCAGTCGCGCGATCGCATCCGCCGACCCGCCCACGAAGATGCTTTCCGTGATCTCCAGTTCCAGCGCCGACGCGGGAAGGTCACAGCGGCGCAGGATCGAGATCACCCGCTCGGGGAAGTCGGTCGCGTGAAGCTGGCGCGTCGAGACGTTGACGGCCACGGACCCGATCTGAACGCCACTGGTGCGCCATTGCGCGGCCTGGCGGCAGGCCGTCTCGATCGCCCACAGACCGACCTCGTCGATCAGCGGACCCTCCTCGAGGATGTCGATGAATGCGCCCGGTGGCACGAGTCCTTTGTCGGGGTGCCGCCAGCGCAGCAGTGCCTCGGCCGAGCGGACGCGTCCCGACCGTGCATCGACGCGCGGCTGGTAGTGCATCTCGAATTCACCGCGCTGGAGCGCCAGGTGCAGGTCGGCGCGCAGCATCGCACGTTCGGTGATGCGCGCGTCCAGCCTGTCCTCGAACCAGGCCGCCTCGCCGCCCCCGCGGAGCTTGACGTCGTACATGGCCATGTCGGCGCGCCGGATCAGGTCGGCCGCATTGTCCGCATGCTCCGGACAGCGCGCCATGCCGATGCTCGCGCCGATGGAAAGGGTGCGTCCGTGCAGCGCGATCGGTGTCGCCAGCCGCACCAGGATCGAGCCCGCGAGCGCCTCCACCTCGTCGCGGGGGCGGCCGCTCACGAGGACGAACTCGTCGCCGCTCGGTCGCGCGACCAAGGTATCCGCAGGCACGCATGCGCGCAGCCGGCGGGCCACGATACTCAGCAGCTCGTCGCCTGCCTGATGGCCCATCGAATCGTTGACGTCCTTGAATCGATCGAGATCGACGAACAGCAGCGACAACACCGACTCGCCGGCATGTGCCACCTCACGATCGAGATGTTCGAGCAGCCCGGCACGGTTGGCCAGGCCGGTCAGGCTGTCGCGGGTCGCGCGCTCGACGAGGCGTTGCTCGCGGTCTGCAGCGGCGAGCGCCACGCGCACCCGGTCGCGCAGCTCGTCGATCTCCTGGACGATCGACGCCAGCGAGATCGGCGCACCGTCCACACCGAGCACCAGCAACGCCAGCGCCTCGCCGCCGCTGCGCGCCCACTGGACGTAGACATTCTCGCAAGGACCGCCGAGCACCTGCGCCAGCCAGCGCGGCTGCGGGTCGCAGCGGGACAAGGCCTCCCCCTGGCTCGGTACGGATTCGACAGCGTCCGTGCGGGCCAGATTGATCACGCGCATGCTCTCGTCGGGGTGATGGACGCGTGCCAGTGAGCGCGCTTCGCGATCGAACTGGACGATCGACACCTGGGCGCCAGGGATCAGCTGCTGCAGTCGCCGCGCCACCTGTTGCAGGATGCGTGCGATGTCGAGCCCATTGAGGATCTCGCGGTCGATCGACGACTGCACCTGCATCGCCTCGATTTGCCGGCCGATGCGCGCGGCCATGTCGTTGAACGACCGCGCGAGCTCGCCGAACTCGTCCTGCGCCTCATCCGGCACGCGCGCCGTGTAATCCTGCGCCGACAGGCGGCGCGTGCCGGCAGCCAAGCGCTCCAGCGGCACCATCGTGCGACGGACCTGGACGAGGCTCAGCATGACCACGAACAGCACGCTACCCAGCGTGCCCAGTGCGGTCATTCTCGCCAGTGAGATACCTCCGGGCATCGATCTCTCGCGCACCTCGCCGACGTTCACCAGCGTCCAATCCGCGACACCGAAGTCCGAGCGCAGGAACAGGTTCCAGCCGGTGCGCCAACCGAACGTACCGTCGGGTGCCTTGCTGCGGTGTGCAGCCAGGTCGACGGCTATCGGGCAGAACAAGACGCGCCCGCCCCCGTCGAGCACACAGATGCGCTCGCCGGTGGCGTCTGCGCCGAGCTCGCCGAAGAGGTACGCCCGGTCGATCTCGGCCATCCATACAGCGTTGGGCGACTCGGGTGTGCGCAGCGTCATCAGAACCGGCGGCGGCGCCTCACCCTCCCCTTGTTCGCCCACCACCAGACGAGCGTCCCCGATGGCTGCGCCCGTGTTGTCCAGCGCGACCAGGTGCCGCCAGCGCTGCCAGAGCGCCGTGCTTCCGGCCCTGACGTTACCGTCAAGACCCACAGCCGCCATGTCGGCCAACACCCTGCCGCGGCGGTTGCCGATGCGCGTTTCGATGTCGGCTTCGCCGGTGCGGGCCAGGATGCCGAGCACGGTGCGCGCCACCAGCAGGTTGTCGAGCAGCGCGAGTCCCGCGTACTTGGTAGCCTGCACCCGCTGGCGCTGCTCTTGCGCAGCGAAATGCTCGCTCAGTGCGTCGTGGGCCGACGCGCCGAACAGCACGATCGGCCCGGCCGCCGCGATCAAGAGGGTCCAGAAGATCCGGCGCCCGGCGCGGCTCGCAAGAAAGAGGCCTTCGATCTTCATGCGGCGCCGCCCGATCAGTAGTCGGTGGCGACCCCGACGAAGGCTCCGTTGTTGGCCCGAACGATGTCGTCGGCGCTGCTGACCGCCGTCAGCGGCGGCACTGAAGCGCCGTCGGGTCCGCGGCTGTAGAGATCGAAGTCGGTGTTGAGCGGCACCAGCGAGTGGTCCTTGCGCGCTGCGCCACGGTTGCGCCCGCCATCCAGCGGCAGGTACGCATACGGACGCCCCCAGGGATCGAGCGGGGCACCCAGGCCGGCGTCGGCGAGCGAATTCGGATAGGTCTGGGCATCGAGCTGGTAGCGCCCGATCGTCGCGGACATCATCACAATGTCCTTGCGGGCCTGGTCGATCCTGACGCGTTGCTGGTACGACGCCCACGACGGCAATGCAATCGCCGCCAGTACCGCCACGATGCCCACCGTGACCATCAGCTCGATCAAGGTCACGCCGCGCACCCAGCGCCTGCCATCGGAGTTCTTCGCAGCCACGGTCGATCTCAGTCCAGAGCCCTCTGCCGCGGATTGTCGACAGCGCGGTCGCGCCAAGCCAGCGAGTTGTGCACGGTTTCTTACAGAGTTGTCACAAGGCGACCTTGGGCGTGCACCGTTCACGGGCGCGACACCCTTTGGCGATGAGTACCTCTGGCCTGCCAACGACAGGCACTGCCCGACGCACACACCCTGACTGCGATCAAGCCGGGCGCAGATGCTTCACGCCGGCTTAATCGAAAGCGCTCATAGTGGATATGGGAGCATCTGATGAAACGGGCGGAGCCGAGCAATCTGACCCGCGCGGCAGCGATACCGGTGCCGGACGCGCGTGCGGGGCGCCTGCGGCTGAGTTGCGTCGTCCCGGCGTGGAACGAGGCCGATAGCCTGGGCCCCTTGCTGCTGCAGCTCGAGCCAGTGCTCGCTGCGTGTGCCGATGAGTGGGAGATCGTGCTCGTCGACGACGGCAGCACCGACGCCACGCAGCAACTGTTCGACGCCTGGGAGCGCCGCCCCGGCCTTCACATGCTCACGCTGTCGCGCAACTTCGGCAAGGAAGCGGCGCTGATGGCCGGCCTCGCGGCGGCCCAGGGCGACGTGGTGATCACGATGGACGCCGACCTGCAGCATCCCCCGGCGCTGATCGAGCGCTTCGTCACCCACTGGCGCGCGGGCGCGGAAGTCGTCTATGCGGTGCGCGCGGACCGCCGTGACGAGTCGCGATTCAAGCGCTGGGGCACGCATCTGTTCTACAAGCTGGTCAACGGCACCGGCCGCTTCGACGTGCCCGAGGACGCCGGCGACTTCCGCCTGATGGATCGGCGGGTCGTCGACGCGCTGCTCGCGCTGCCCGAGCGCAACCGCTTCATGAAGGGGCTGTACGCCTGGGTGGGCTTCCGAAGCGTGGCCGTGCCCTACGAGGTTGCGCCGCGGCAGCACGGCGCATCGCACTTCGGCGCCCGGCAGCTGTTCAAGCTGTCGCTGGTCGGCCTGACCGCATTCACGACCTGGCCGCTGCGCGCGGTGAGCTTCGTCGGCATCGTGCTGGCGATGCTGGCTTTCGGTTACGGGTTGATGCTCGTCGTCGAACACCTGCTGTTCGGGCACCAGGTGTCGGGCTGGACGACGATCGTGGTCGGCCTGATGTTCCTGTCCGGCGTGCAGCTGGTCTCCCTCGGCGTCGTCGGCGAGTACGTCGGACGCATCTTCGAGGAGGTCAAGGGCCGCCCGCTGTACCTGGTGCAGCGTGAGCGCGGCGTCGGCCTGGCCGCGCTGCGGCGGTGACCGCCCGCTCTTGGCGCCGCTGGGGCGGCCCGATGGGCCTGGCGGCTGTCGCCGCAGTGCTCCTCGTGCTGCTCGCCGCGTGGCGGCCGCTGATGCTGCCCGACGAGGGCCGCTACGTGGGCGTCGCGTGGGAAATGCTGCGCTCGGGGCGATGGGCGGTGCCCACGCTCAACGACCTGCCCTACTTCCACAAGCCGCCGCTGTTCTACTGGATCACCGGCGCCGCGATGGGCGTCGGCGGCCTGCATCCGCTCGCGGCGCGAACCGCCTCGCTGGCCGCGGCGGGTTTGCTCGCCTGGGGCCTGTACCGCTTCACGCGGCGCTGGGCCGACGCCGCGCTCGCGCCCTGGGTGCTTGTCGCGCTGGCGACGCAGCCGCTGTTCTTCGGCGGCGCGCAGTTCGCCAACCTCGACATGCTGGTGGCCGCCTGCATCAGCCTCTCGGTCCTCGCCTTCGCCCATGCGGCGCTTCGGCTCGAGGCCGGGCAGCGCGCCGGGCCGTGGTGCTGGGTCGGCCATGTCGCCGCCGCGCTGGGAGTGCTTGCCAAAGGGCTGATCGGTGTCGTGCTGCCGGTGCTGGTGATCGGCCTGTGGCTGCTCGCGCGGCGACGGCTGGCCATCCTGCGCGGTCTCGCATCGGCAAGCGGTACGCTGCTGTTCGCCATCATCGCGCTGCCGTGGTTCATCGACATGCAACTGCGCTTCGATGGCTTCTTCGACTATTTCTTCGTCGTCCAGCAGGCCCAGCGCTTCGCCGCCGGCGGCTTCAACAACGCGCAGCCGTTCTGGTTCTACCTCCCTGTCGTGGCCGGCTTGGCCCTGCCGTGGACGCTGTGGGCTGGACCGCTGTTCACGCGGGGCTACTGGTCCGACGCGCAGCGTGCGCCGCTTCGCGGCCTGATGGCGGCGTGGCTCGGCGTCGTCTTCTTGTTCTTCTCGATGCCGCAGTCCAAGCTCATCGGCTACATGTTGCCGCTGTCCGCACCGCTGGCGTGGTTGCTGGCCGATGCGGCGCGCACGCACGTCGCTCAACGGCTCACGCGCGCGGCTTGGCCGCGCGCCTCCGCGCTGACCGGTGCCGCACTCTGCGCGGTTGCCGGCGTCGTGCTGCTCGTCGCCAAGCCGTCGGACAGCCGCGCCGTGGCGCAGGCGCTCGTCGACGGGCGGCGCCCCGGCGATCCCGTGATCTTCGTGGGCCAGTACCCCTTCGATCTGCCGCTGCTCGCACGGCTGCGCGAGCCGGTGACCGTGGTCGAGGCTTGGAGCGATGCGTCGGTGACCGCGCGGGACAACTGGCGCAAGGAACTCGCCGACGCATCGAAGTTCGCGGCACCCGCCGCCCGTGCCCGGCTCGCGCCGCCGGAGTCGCTCGAGCCCTTGCTGTGCGCCTCGCGCGTCTCGTGGGTGGTGGCTGCCGCGGATGGCCCGATGTTGCCCGCCTGGTTGCGTCGGCTGCCGCCCTTGGCGGGCGCCGCTCGCATCGCCGTATGGCGCGTCGACTCGGGCGAACTCGCTGCCCTCAGTCCGCCACCCTGCCCTCGAACGCCCAATGACGGCCCAGCTGATAGGTGACGATCGCCACCGCGAGCAGAACCAGCACCAGCGCGACGTCGAACCGCAGCGGCGTGAAGTGCAGCAGCAGCGCGTAGGCCGTCTCGTTGAGGGCCAGGCCCCCGAGCGAGACGATGACGAAACGGCGCGCCGCGCGCGCCACGGGCGCCTGGCGGCTGGCGAACGTGCCCCAGCGATGACCCGCAAACGAGACGACGAAGGCGACGCACCAGCCGGCCACATTGGCCAGCAGCGGCGCCGCTCGCCATCCGTGCACCAGCGCGAGCACGACACCCCAGTGCACGGCAGCCGCCGCACTGCCGACCAGCACGAACACCAGCCAGCGCGCTGGCCTCAGCATCGTTGCGCTCGGCGCCGGCAGACACCGCCATGACGGCGCGCATCGCGGTCTGCGCGGACGACTTCGGACTCGATGCAGACATCGGGCGCGGCGTTCTCGCGCTGGCCGAGCAGGGACGCATCAGTGCGGCGAGCAGTCTCGTCGGCGGCCACCACTGGCGCAGCGCAGCGCGCGAAGTCCACGCGCTGCGCGCCCTTGGACTCGACATCGGCCTGCACCTGGATCTGACCGAAGCGCCGCTCGACCGATCGCTGCGCCGGTCGCTGCCCGGCCTGATCCTCGGCTGCCATGCGCACCTGCTGGACGTTGGGCCCCTGCGGCGCGAGGTGCGCAACCAGATCGATGCGTTCGAGCAGATGACGGGGCACGCTCCGGACTATATCGACGGCCATCAGCATGTGCACCAGTTGCCGCAGGTGCGTGACGCGTTGTTCGAGGTGCTGGGTTCGCGCGCGCAACGTCCCTGGCTGCGCAGCACGCGGCGCGCCCCGGCGCTGAAGGCGCCACGCGACGCGCGCTGGATGGAGCGCCACAAGGACCGCATCGTGCAGGCGCTCGGAGGCAACGCGTTCACCGCCAGGGCACAGGCGCTGGGGTTCGGCGTGAACCGCCACCTGCTCGGCGTGTACGGCCTGGCCGGCACCGCGGCGCATTACCGCGGGTGGCTCGACGCGTGGCTGGCCGCCGCGGGCGACGACGATCTGCTCGTGTGCCACCCCGCACTGCCGGGCAGCCAGGGTGGCGGCGATCCGATCCGCGTGGCGCGCCTGACCGAGTACGCCGTGCTCTCGGGCGACGCGATGCGCCAGGCGTTGACCGCGCATCGTGTGTCGGTCACCCGTCTGGGTCGCGGTCGCAGCGAGCATGGCGGCGTGGCGAGCGCCGCCTGATCGGTGCCGCGCGCCGGCATCCGCGCCCTGATGCGGCGGGGCGTTATCGTTGCGGCTTGTGCCGCCACCACGAGCCTTGAATGCCCAAGACCACCTTTGCCGAGCGCGCCGCGACCGCGGTGCTGGCCAGCCTTGCAGCCAGCGGCGCCCTGGGAGCCGACCTGCCGCACCCGTTCCGCGTCGACATCGCGGCCGGCAAGATCGGGGAGGTGTGCATGGCGCTCGACGAGGCACAGACCCTGGCATGGCGCTTCAAGGCCAGTGACGCGCTGGACTTCAACCTGCACCACCACGTCGGCAGCGAGGTGCTGATCCCGGTCGAATACCGCGCCGTGCGCGAGCACCGCGGCCACCACCTCATCGACCGGCGCAACGACTGGTGCCTGATGTGGACCGCACCCAAGGGGAAGCAGGTCACGGTCGAAGGGCAGTGGACCGCGCGGCCGCCGGGCGCACCCAAGTAGCGCCTCCTACAATCGAGGCCTCGCGTCGAAGGACGCCCGCGGGCTTCCCACGAGGCGGCCCCGCATGCCACGGAGCCCCACGA
>Ga0224510_10002183_pt1 | contig 12029 bp, 3 predicted proteins | sample SF_May12_sed_USG_FD_170161 | JGI IMG/M metagenome (GOLD analysis project Ga0224510, IMG submission 170161) | Sediment microbial communities from San Francisco Bay, California, United States - SF_May12_sed_USGS_4_1 | ecosystem: Environmental > Aquatic > Marine > Sediment | place: USA: California... | reverse complement strand
TCGTAAATATTGGTTAAACTAATTTACTTATTTACTTTCATTTTAGTTTCATAAAATGAATGCCAGACTATGCCTGTAAAACATCTTTACACAGAGTGTTAAATATTTGGGCTCGAAAAAATAAACTTTTAAAAACATTGGTTTTAATACTAGAATGACATTTTGTCTTTTCAGTTTTCGAGATGCTCTACCATCAAATGCACGATCGAAACCGGGCAGAATGCACGTTCATAATACTTCAGAAATTGAGTGGTATTTATTTTGTTATGTTTAAAAGAAAATATGTGTAAAGATAAGTGTGTTTTGTTTTGTGAATGAGTTTTGGTTGTTTTAAAAAGCAAACGTGTACCTTGTGTGTGTATATATGATTCTTATTACTGGCCCAAACATTAATTGGGTTAATGAATTTAACAGTGTTATCAATAAAAACTATAAATATTTACATATACATTTATGATGCTCGACATTAAACAGATCGATACCATGGTTACACCGGGACTCCAGACAAATGCGCATGCACCGGACAGAACCAACTTGTTCACTACGTCAAGGATCAATCAGAAGGTAATAATGTATGAAACATGTTTTGCTACAAAGAACTGTTTTATGGATAAACAATAGTTTAAAACGTACACGAACGATGTGTAGATGTGAGTGCAGATTCTACTTTCGTGTATAGTTCAGTTTTTACGCTTATTTTTATGTACGGCGGTAAGGCCACTTTAAAATACCATAGTAACTTTATTTGTTTATTTTAATATAAATTGAAGAGATGTTCAAACATAAATTCGAAATAAAGACAAACATCATGACTTAAGGCTATTACATCTGCTGCAACAAGTTTGTGTTACTAGTTGTCATTCGCATATACAGATATGTTGTAATAAATGACGTTCATTGCACAATGTGAAATCTAGTGTACCAAGTGGTAATTGTTTAAGGTTATAACTGTGTAATGGACTATGATGGATACACATTTGTATTTTCTATCAAAATATAAACAAAAATATTTCCTCATTAAAATATATAAATATATATCATGATTTTACTTTTCAGCCATAGAACTTAATATTTAAAAAATGCAAGTAATTTGTATTTGCTTAAATTTAAGGGAAATAATTGTACACCTTATTTCCTCCCTTTCATATGAATAGAATAAGAAAAATCAATCTTGTTTATGAAATCGAAAAAGCAAAAACTTTGAAAAGCGTTGCGATGGATCGTCTCTAATTGGCATATATTTCAATAAAATAAAGTTTTTAATCATTTCTTCAATTTATATTTAAATGTCTACCTACCTAGCTTCAAATCTGTGAATCTATTACTTGACTATTACCATAAGTATATCTGATAAATATATACTGAATTTTGTTTGTAGGAGTTACAGATGAATGGAGTAGGTGTCGGCATCAAAACACATATAGTAGTATGTTGTTTGTGTTTTTAGTTAATAAAGTATGTTTCCCGAATGAAATATCGTAAGTGTATTATGCATTCTAAGACAAACAAAAACATCATATTATGGTCCCAACATTTATGAAATTATATTGCATAATCGTAAATGCTAAACAAGAAGACGGTATGGATTGTTTTCAAAGATAGTAGTTTGTTGTCGTAACAAAAGTTGGTGGTATATAGTTATATCGGCATTCATCTGTAAATAAACCCACTGTAACACACACGAATAACAATTTCGTATTATTTCTTGTGGAGTATCATATTGGCAGTACTATTGATGTATACTTGGCTTTGCATTGCCTCCATTTAAATTAAATGTAATGCTTTTACAAACATTACATTTTATAGTTACTGTTCTGTGTAGAAATATATCCTGTCCAAGAGCACCAAGGCAATATATTAACTAGTGTATAATTAATGTAGTACTCTACTGAATATTATATTCTCCGTTATCTTAAAGATTTTGTTAAATAGAAACATTAAACATTTATCAAGAATTTAACTATATTAATAAAATTCCTATTCATTTTAACAAACCTTTGAAGCTTAACATTTTAAATCCATTACGTTTGAATCATCTTATGGTTTCAGATGTGTTCGACCGCTTCTTTGACAATTATGGCCACAACACAGCTCAGCCTTGCAGAACCCATCACTCACGTGTGTAGTTTTGTTTTGGTTATCATGAAAGAGTTTTCATGGATGAAACAGTATGTGATAATGCTAATTATGATAATTGACTGATGACAAATGACGCTAAAACACGTTTTAGTAAAAGGAATAACCTCAGTCTTTTTAGGAAATGTTTGGGTCCATTCAAAATAAAAATCTTATAAACACTAATGACTATGTAGAGAATACTAGGTGAGTGTTGAATATAGCTCAAGTTTATCCTGCGAGGCTGAGAAAAAGCCTCGTGATTTTAGATTTTCGGGCCGAGCAGGATAAACTTGAGATATATTTAACATTTATCCTAGTATTCTAATAATCCTACCATTTTAAATGATTAAAGCAACTTTCGAATTCATTATTCTAAAAACCGATTATTTTCCGGTTTTTTAATATAACCAATTCGTTGGTTTTTCTTGATATTACGTTTCGTCGCTATGGAAGCTTCTTTCAAATGGCATCAAATGGAAAGATCACTGCTTAAATCAGAAAAAAAGAAACACAATTGAGATACATGTATGGTCCCCGATTCAACTATTCATCTGATATTATTTAGATCTCATAAATACACATTAAAATGTTTTTGTTTAAGAAAAAAAACTTGAAAATATCTTTATAAACTGCCCAGCGTTGTCCGCCAGTGTGATTTTATGTTGTCATGATCGCAAAATTTGACAACTATTTAAAACATTAATTTTTCGCGATACTATAGTGCTATGGTTTTAGTTAAATGACAAACATAATAAATTATCTACAACCTGTTTAAATGATTATTTTACATATTAAACAAAGAAGACGGAAAGCCAGTAAAGAGCTGGGAACATGACACAGGAAACAGCAACCGAACTTTGACCAAAATGAATTGCGCGTTCGAGGTTTATTCAGCACCCATCGAATAAAGCAAAGTTTATTCGATGGGTAGTTTATACGTTTAATGTAGCCCTGATGGTAGGATAAAACAAATTCTGAAAACCATACATGCAAATTATTTTATGTTAATGCATTCAATATTATATTTAAAGTTATAATCGATGTTGTATTAATGTACCGAATAACGTTCTTGCATAAAGTAACCTTTTTATAATAAAACAAACTCCTCGCTACTATTGTTGTCAGTATGGAAAGACCTGTGGGCGGTAGACAGAACTATCATCGATGGTACCAGCCCAGCCACCTCTTGTTTCATGGACATCGTGTATCATCTGGGATGTAAGAACCATTAGTTAACACATTTTATATTGTTCTAGTATATTTAAATGTATACCTTTTATTTTAAAAACTAAATCTTGGTCATGTGGGTAAAAGGTCTTTATAAAGTTATAAATATTTTAAACATTAATAACTTAGTAACTTAAGTTCATTTAAATATTAAAATATGTTAAACATTTATAACGTTTTAATGAATTTAAACACATTGTAATGACTTTAAATACTTCAATGAGATAGATTGTGTGAGCATTTACCTATTCTTATTTAACAATGATTTCAGATTATTATCAGACTGGAAACACTAACCCCTGCCACTGTACACGTATGTATTATACATTGCATTGTTATGTTAATTGTATGTATAGTATACAAGTGTCGTAATAGGTCGTGCAAAGTCTTCTCATAGCGTCCAGGTGCTGTCGTACGTAGTGTTTTCCACGTAAAAATAATCAAATAATCGTTTTTCTCAAATCTTTAAATTTTGAAAACATACGTTATTTATTTCTTTAATGAATGGCATGCAAACTTGCAATGAGAAACAGTTTAACCTAAAATAGTTTTAAAATGTATTTACTAGCGTTTATGTGCGTAAACTTATAGCACCTGTCATGCTGGACTTACACAAGTCTTTTCCCATAATGATGAAAACACTGACAGAGGCGTTGGAAAAAAATTAGCAAATACTTTATTCTGCATTTTCCCCATGCATTCTACCTCACTTTCTCTCACATGAACAAATAACAGAGTGCACTCATATGATAATTTTCAACGTGTACTATGAGGCTTACCACATTTTACCTTCAATTCATTCTGCACAGACTCTGTGGCCACGACCCCATATACGATCGCCTCATCAGGGTCAAGCAAAACAACAAGTGATTCGTCAATGACACCGTTTGTATCCTCACCTGTTCAAAACTTGAGTATGTTTTCTTTTCCTTCCTGACCTCTGCAAAAACACACAGAGCGTTAACGTAAGGGTAACACCGAATTATTATTATTACTACAAAAGCAGTTGGCGTCAAACATAATTACGTGTATAAATAGCAGACGTATGACATACTGATGCTACATAACACATTGTGACCATTTCAAATTGACGTATACTTTCCCACAGACAATTTAACCACGACCCTTCCAACAGTCGGTACGTCTAATCCAGCTCAAGCAACAAGTAAGTCGTCAAAGACAAAGTTTGCATCCACATAAGCTCAAACCTTGAGTTAGTCTTGTTTTACGGCTATGAGACCTTCGTCTGGAATATGGGACTAGTATATGTATCTTCATTGAAACAGCAAACTAATTATAATAGAAACACGTGTTTACTCCCTTATGCTAGTTGTATGTTTGTCAACTTAGAGATACACAAATAGCATTTTTCTGAAATATAAGCATTTTGTACTTTTGTGTTTTGGTAGCAGTCTTGAGAAAATTGAAATTCGGGTAAATTATAAATTGATTGAATAAACTGTTTGTTGTTGATTGCGCTGGATATATTAATGTAAGATATAGTTTACAAGCCCCTGTAGTATATGTAGAAATCATTGTCTCCAATGCATGAACAAATCCTCTACATTACATGTTAATCTCACCATCTTCCACAGGCTCTGTGACTACGGCCCTGCCCACGGTCTCAATTGGATCTGTTCACACAACAATATATTCTTCGTCAACACCTTTGGTTTTAACTACGGCACATGTGTCAAGTATGCCAATATTTTCATACTGATCGTTTTGTGTTCGTATTGAATCTACCACATATTACATTTCAATAAAGAGCGCGTCTCCTGGTAGAAGTAATCGTGACAGACCTATATAATTGTTACATTGTACTGCAGTAGATCATTCCCAATTATCAAGAATTGTGTCATTATAGTTGTCGTGTTTTGTTTAATGTGTTAATGTGTTGGCTTTTTGAACAATAATAACGAGCTGTTTTGGCGGGCGTGTTGTCGAAAATACCAGACCACAATGTACCTGAACACTTGTTTATAGAAATATAGACTGTTTATGTTGATGTTGTGATTTTTTGTGTTGTTCAGTGTGTTGGCTTTTGTGCGTGCCATTTTGTCATGTGCTCGTAAACTTGACATATTTACATTGTTTACAACATTCTCTCTTCAATTTATATTATTAGGCTACACATGCAATACCAGCTTGTTGAACTCGACAAACACTCACATCGACCCAAGATCGTCTCCATGTGCGGATCAGGTTGTTGGAACTAACGAAGACCTGGTGCTTACTGTGTGCAATGTCCCTGGACCACAAAACTGGACTAAAGGTCCAAGCGTGAGTACATCTCCCATACATTTTAATAAAATACGATTTTGTAAAGCAGACAATAATCGTTTATGATATTTTAATATAATGCATGCACATCATAGGCTAATAATTTTTAACTCGCTGTTCCGAATTATTCCTATTTAAACAAACGCTTGTGTGCTTTAAATAAAAAAGTTTACATATGTTTTTTCTCTCAAGGTTATGGAGAAATGTTCTAACATGAACCCCTACACTCCTGTGGCCACGTTCAGATCAGCAGCAAGTTTCACCGCGTATCGTAACACAGGAACAGAACAATCTGGAGTTTTCATCCAGTGCATACCGCATGGGTTTATGGTCGGTATTGTTTAAAACATTATTATTTTATTAGATTAATAATTTTAGTACTAGTAAGACCGACGCTCCTAAAACTGTGTGCATTAGTAGACTTACTGTACTGTCATACGAGCGTAGGATTTTGAATCACACTATTCCGCATAACACCTTTACATTAAATATTATGTGTTCATTAAAAATGTATATAAGGCCCTTAACACATTTATGTTTAATCATAACGTGTTGTTTACATCAAACAGCAAAACAAATACTAAATAACGATGTTTAGATATGTAGATCTTATGTTTTGAGGGGTATACATTTGTACGTTATATGTTTGACAGATGGCAATTCAAAGATGTGGACAAACTCTAACCTATGTTAACCTGACCCGGGATGGACTCTTCGACGAGGACCCTTACACATATTACATCATTCAATAACTGATGTTATGTAAAATATAGGTGTAATCTCCAGACGACTACAATAAAAGCATGTGGGCAAAAAAACGCTTTTTGTGTCTTCTGTTTGCTTTTACGGCGCCACATTTTTTTCGTGAGGTAACATGGGGATCTGTTAAAGATGCTATGCCTTTTTTGGGGGGTCAGAATTGTTTCTATAATACATACTCTCAGTTGACTCGATGGTGCAGTGGTAACGCAATCGCTTTGGGTGAAATTTGTCCCGGGTTCAATTCCCGGCTCCGGCAAGGCTTTTTATGATTGATTTGTTTGTTGTTGTGTTTTTACTTTTTGTCTAAAACACAATGTTTGTCACAACATTTTGCAATGTTAATTTATTTAGTATACTTAACATATTGCCAGATTTGTGACCGAGTATAAGGGTATAAAGATACAGACCTAGCATCTTGAACTAGCAGTTGCCACATTTGTTTATTTAGCTAGCGTAGTGTAAAAGTAGTTTGTTGTTGTTCTGCCGCCGAACTCACACCATACGGGCGTCGTACAATCGTAGAATTTTCAATAAAATATACACCGTACGGCGCCCGTTGATTATTTGTAACCATAACATACATAACACACCCAAACATTTCGTAGTTATTTAAATATCTAAGTAATCGGCATATCTGTGCCTGCCAGTATATATTTGTCAGCTTCTTACACGAATTGTATGTGTTTGTGTGTGTGTGTATGTGTGCGTGCGTGCGTGCGTGCTTGTGTGCGTGTGTTTGTGTACACGTGCGTGTGTGCGAGCTTGAGTGCGTTCGTGCGTGTTTGCTTGCATATGTGCGTGTGTGTGTCCGTGTGGGTAAGTGTATTCGTGTAATGAATAGGTCGGTCGGTCGGTCGCACAATTTACGTGCCTCATGGAGGTCAATCCTTCCAATCAGCATTCCTATGTCCATTATAAATGTGAAAACATTTAACAAAATAAATGTGAAACCATTGAACAATGAAAAATATTATAGATGAAAAAGGCGGATCCCGACACAGTGTATCAAGTTTATCTGAAAATCCGACCAATTGTCATGTCTAAGATAAAATCGAAATGTTACCCTGTATAATTAACATTAACAATTCGGTCAGTAAATCGTGATTTCCATTTCAGCATCATTGTAATTGTCCAAAACAAATATTTTTTATGACTTCACAGGCTAGTTTCCTTCATAATTCGTCGATATTCGTAAAAAAATCGCATAAATCGCTCTCACTGTGCACCCTACACGAAAATCTTCCTCTTTCTTCTAGTCTCAAACTGTGTGTCCAAGGTAACGTTTATATAATAGTGTGGTTCGACAACAACATTACCATCTGATTGAGACAACTATAAAAAAGGTTCGTGGCTATACGTTGTTATGGTAGAATCAACAAGATCGAAGACAACTGTAAAAATCCTACCTTTGTCATTCACGATGCGAATTGTTGTTTATAAAGAAAGTGTCGGCATCAGAGCGATTACCCCCGTGATTTCGACAAAATAATCATTAAATTATTCATTTTTTTGGAGGGAGGGTACAGACGTGCTTTTGTGGATTTCGCCCCTTTGAACAATAATCAATATGTTATATCTCGGCAGTTAGTTAAGAATTAGCACTTAAATTATTCTTCTCATATAAATCAACGTAAATCGTTCTTTCTTTTTGGATTTAATCATTATTTTTGTAACAGTTGTGATGCCTCAAATTGAGCACAATATAAGGCTTACATCGTTAAGTCTTACAGATAACAATTCGTTATCTCTCATTGTAACCATGGAAATATTCGAATTGTTAACTGTTATTACCAAGATGTTATATCTGAGTAATTAAAATTTAAACGCAATGTTCGTTTATGAGTTTCTAATTACTAGTTTCAAATTTCCGTTTGCGGGGTTTTACTCGGAAAATGGAGTCATTATAAATGTTAATCGAAAATATGTATTTCGCTAAGGTTCTTGTTTTCTCCTCTTCCAGGATCATGGATTGTATGCTGTTTTTATCTGAAAATAGAGTTCATTTTAAAAGTTAGGGAGCGTCTGTAATGTGGCATTTTTATTACAGCTTCAAAAAGCCAATGCTGCTTTTTTCCTCATGCGAGCTTTGTTTCCTAAGGGCTTTCGTTTCTTTTTCATATTTAAGACAAATAAAGACTGACACAGCTATTTAATCATCATTTAACATTTAATTAGTACTAACAAAAGGTACGTACATACAAATGGGTTATTAGACAAGGACAGTCTACCTGTTCTCATACCCAATACAGTATCTAAACAAAAACATTTTGGCGCCTCACGCAACTGAAACAATCGTATAAGGGCATGGCTGCACATAAGAACAACATACAAAGAACAAATATTAACACAAATAACATGGTAATAGGTTAACAAATTTGTACGGCATTTGATTAAAATGTAAATATCCAAATATGCAATACGGCACGCACAAAGCATGTAACTTTAACATTGCTTAAACGCAATTAAACTTATGCTTAAACAACAATCAACTACAAAAAGCCGTTAAAACAAACACTTTCAAAACGCAGACAAATGACAACAGTATAAAATGTAAAATATAAACTGTACAGAATATATTTATCTACATGTATATATGTTCATTGAAATATCTTTAACAAATAGCATATACACATGTATATATTTGACACAACAGTTAACAAAACTTTATAAAATCAGTCGAATATTAATACATGAATACCGTCCATACAAGCTGTACAGAAATTAAATATAAGTATCGGTGTATGATAAGAGTCAATAATACCATTTTATATCACTTTGTGAAGTACTAGTATTGACGTCTACAATTTGTGTTTTACTAACTATTTAGCCTAATCATAATCTGTATGAAATGACATAGTTACTATGTAACGCAAAATGTTGTCATTTTGACTGATCATACTATATCGAATAGTGAACAGTATTTTATTGGAAACAAACATAAACATTAAATGAGGAATTCACCTGACCAGAAAACTGCCATTAAATGCCTTCTTTTAATCCTGATATATGCACGTTTTGTTAGCCAGATTTTGTATTTGGTCTGCACAAAAAGGCAAGGTTTGCATCTAAATCAATGTGTGATTTTCTTGTTTCATTTCGTTATAATACCCATTGAAGCAGTAAACAGAAGGTTCTATTATTAAGGCGCAAATATTTGTATTATTTTTGTTGTTGTTGTTGTTGTTGTTGTTGTTGTTGTTGTTGTTGTTGTTGTTGTTGTTGTTGTTGTTGTTGTCATTGTTGTTGTATGGTCTGCCCGATGAAGGAGGTACAAACAGGGTGAATAAATACCACAGTATGGGCAACAGCGTAGACAAACGTAACCGCGTCAAATAGTATATCTACGGTGATCGTATTTGTAATCGGTTTAATCACTTGGAACACGAACACAGTCGACAGTGCGAAAGTGAGTTTAAAACACCCACGTGAATATTTAACATAGCCATGTGTATCATGAAGAGTTCCAAGTTCAATGTCATTTTTCCTAAACAAAACACAATTAGCAACTAAACCTACAACGGCTGCTGCGATCTGAATTAATGTTACAAATGGAAATCTATTTGTTGGTGTTCTTACAAACTTTATGATAAGATCTAAACTGCCAATAAAACACGCGATAAAAGCAGCCAAGATACCACCAAAGACATAGAACTTTATCGAAATTCGCTGGTTGTCGGATTTAAGAGCTTTCTTAACAGGAATCGGGACGATAACAAGCATTATTATCACAGTCAACATGCAAGAGTTACTTATACATTCAATGACGGTGATGATCGCATAGTTATGTGAAACCCAATTGTGTTCAATCAATGGGTGAGTCTGAGAGATAACAAGCAATACAGAAACAATACAAGTCCAGGGGCGAAATACTTTCACTCGATCTCGAAACACTAAGCTGAAAAATATAGAAAACAGCGAAGCAGCAACAAAGCAACCGTGTGCTGTTCTTGAACCATACACAAGAGCAACATCTTTTGAAATGGCCATTGGTTTACGAATAGCGATGAGTAAGTCTGCCACACATATTCTATATATGGTTCCCTCGGCCATATTTTCTGCGTCGGAGATTTCTTGAATACTTATACCACGCTGTTCATAAGCCTTTAGACTTTGGTGAGTTTCTTCGATATACGGACAGTAAAACTTGGATGTTATCTTGTAAACCACTTCAACACGCGTGATCGACAACCCAAGTAAGATAAATGATTTGTTAATTTTAGTCACAATCATTAGGCCCATCCTTACACGTTTTGTCTTTTCTAATGTTTTTGCTTGTGGCATAAGCTTCTGAAAGCGATCTTTCATACTCGCTAACCCAGCTTCTAAAACGCCGACACTGCAAACGTGTGACATGATAAATTGCACTTGTATGTAAAAGGTATTGGAGGCATTCGGGGCTAAATACAATGACAGCACGTCATACTCACACCTCTGAAACAGTTTCAAAAGTATATTTAAAGTAGTTTTAGCTAGCTTTTGAGCTTCTAGTGGCACAAGGTAGTCATCGTCTGTCCTGAATTGCACTGTTATACTCACGGCAAGTCCGTCGTAACGATACATTGTGTCCACACATTGATCATCGACAGGCGTTTGACCGAGTGGGCAGAACAGCGGCGTGCACCTGTCCTGTAACATTTGATAAAGTAAACTAAAGTTTTCGTGTTCCAAGAGTGCCATTCCTACTTTCAGACTCCACCTAATATACTTATAATTTTATAAACTTCATTTCATATTCATATTATAAATTGAAAAGATGCCCCCGACACTTTGTATTTTTTTATTTTTTTTTTCTTGATTTTAACGTCAAGCAAGTTCACATATTGATTTGTATTTTGTCTTGAGATGATTTACATGGCCGTTTGAATTTAATATTTGATACCTAGATACCTAGGCAAGAATATTTAAGCGGTGTATGTGCTGGTTACATCCTAGTCGGCCAAAACCCTTTAGGATAGTGTATGAAATTGACTTACCTCGATAAGGACTTCTTAGTATTTGAAATAGTGAAAATAAAATAGCCCACCAATAAACATACAGTTTCCATATAATGAGCCGTTAAAAGAATTGTATCTAAAACACAACAATGAATACGCAATAAAATCACGATCTTTTTTATCGTCCATTTAGAAATTGTTTTGATTGCTAGTATTTACTAAATGGGACTTTTATTGTATAATACCGGGTAATCCTTTTTAAATGTATTTTGTGTCACCATCAATTCGCTTTTTATGGCTCCCCATATAATAATATTGTTGTAATTTTATGTATACGTATCTTGATTATTGTTAATTGATAAGTATTTTTGCTTAGATTATATATGTTATTCATTTTTATGACTCTAAAATTGTGTCGGTTTAATGTTTAACGTAACTTGATACCCATAATAGAACAAGTTGTATAGCACCTAATTGAATTGACAAAGAATAAAAATCTTATCACCGGGGACCCGGTGTTTGAATCGGTTAGTTGTGTTCCTAGAATGTGGTTAAGTGAATATATTTTGTTTTATGACGTAATTCTTTATTAACAGTGACAAGTTTACGTTGAATAAAAAAGACTTCAGATGCGGGGCACACAAGAATGTGTTCCGAATACATCCAGAGGGCTGTATTGGTGCTCTGTAACACCCCATTTCGCTC
>Ga0224510_10002182_pt1 | contig 12029 bp, 9 predicted proteins | sample SF_May12_sed_USG_FD_170161 | JGI IMG/M metagenome (GOLD analysis project Ga0224510, IMG submission 170161) | Sediment microbial communities from San Francisco Bay, California, United States - SF_May12_sed_USGS_4_1 | ecosystem: Environmental > Aquatic > Marine > Sediment | place: USA: California... | reverse complement strand
ATTGTCGCCACCGGAACAGCCGTCGTTCCACCCTCACCAGGATGAAGCGTTCGAGGATCAGCATGAATGCGATGAACAGGCCCACCCAAGCAATGACTGCCGGCATGTTGAAGAGCTGGAAGTTGCGCCGGATTTGAAAACCGATGCCTTCCGAAGAGCCGAACACCTCTGTGAGTTGTCCCACCTTCCATGCCAGAGAGAAAGACAGGCGGATGCCGGCGAAGATGAACGGGAGCACCGACGGGAGCACCACATTTCGGAAGACCTGCTGTTCGGAGCGTCCGAACGCGGTGCTCATGTTGATCAGGTTCCTGTCGACGCCCCCCACGCCTTCGGCGACGTTGATGGCGATGTATGGCATCGAGATGAGTCCGATGGCGGCGATGGGGCCTATGAACGAGATGCCGAAGACCACCAGCACCATGACGGCGTAGGTGAGCCCCGGGATGGATCCTGCGATCATCACCGGAGATCGGAGGAACGCGAACCAGTATCTGCTCCGTCCCATGAGGAAACCGAGCGGTGTGCCAAAGATCACACCCGTGAGAAAACCCAGGAACACGCGGAGCACGCTGGCGGAGAAGTTCGGCCAGAAGATGCCGCCCTCCCCGCCGGCGATGGTGGGGTCTCCGGTGAAGATGATGCCGACTTCTTGGAGCACTCGGCCGGGTGACGGCAGCCGGGCGTCGTTGCCGACCCACAACGCCAGCAGATACCAGATGGCGACGAATCCAACCCATCCGGCGGCCAGGGCCGCGTACCGCCGCCGGCGAACGCCGGCGGCGGTACCCAGTGCCTTCGCCTCGAGTGAATCGAGGGTGGTGGTCATGGGACTCAGGAGTCCTGGGGAATGTCGTAGATCGGGTCTTCCTCGTCCTCCGCCATGAAGCCGTTTTCGCGCATCACGTCGAAGAGCGGAAGGCTCGAGTCGATCCAGGTCTGGTCGAGGTACACGGAAGACACGAACCAGTCATGCTTCGACAGCCAGTCCTGCATGAACGCCACCTGCTCGTCGGTCTCGACGGCGAAGTGCTGCGGGTAACTGGCGATGATCTCCGCCTGGTTCTCCTGCCACGCCTGGATGCCCTCTTCCCACATGCGGAGGAAGACCTTGATCTCCTCGGTGTGTTCGCCGTACCAGTCCTCCCGCGCCAGGAACACGTTGATCATCGGGCCTTCGTACGAGTCGTCTCCGACGATCTCCTTGGCGTACAGCTCGGCCGACGTCTGACCGTCGTAGAGCACACGGAGTGCGCCGGTCATCAGTTCGTTGACCGCGAAGTCGGGGAGCACGATGGCGCCGTCGGTGTCACCGGCTGCAGCTACCGGCCCGGTGTTGGTGATGTCAACCTGCACCAGCTCGAAGTCCCCGCCACCGGTGCGGAAGTCGAGGTCATGGAGCTGTTTGACGATGACACCCCAGATGAGCGTCGAGCTCACCGAGTCCCACACTGCGATCTTCTTGCCTTGCAGGTCGACGAGCGTCTGACTGGTTGTATCCGAGGCCGGCACCGCGATGACCGACCGGTCGATGTTGTACTTGCCGAAGATCACCGACTTCTGATCGGTCTCGGCGTCGAGGGTCGGCACCTCGAAGTCGCCAACCGACACCACGTCGGCGAACCCGCCGGCGTAGATGCCGAACTCGTCCCAGGTGGTCTGGGCGATGACTCGGACGCCCGTCTCCTGTTCGATGGCTTCTTTGATCCCGTTGTCGTTGATGTAGTCCCACACCGGGTCGGGCGCGAACGTGAACCTGATCACGTTCGCCGGTCCGGTCGAAGGCTCGCCATCTCCACCTGCCCCCGTCGTCTCGTCGGTCGCCGTGGAACCACAGGCGGCCAAGACGAGAGAAAACAGCGACAGAAGGATGAGCAATCGCTTCTTCATCCTCTCCTCCCGTTTCTCATGTGTCGCCGTCGCCCATGATGAGCGCCCGGCTGTCGTCGCTCTCCGTATCGGAGAACCCTTCTTGGGCAGCCACGTAACGGATCATCGTTTCGTAGCCGTCCGACAAGTGTGCGGTGATGAGTGCGGCCAGGCGCCGATCTTGACCTGCCCGAGCCGCTTCGAGGATGAGTCGATGCTCGACCTCCACCGTCGCCAGGTCGAACTGGTGGTAGATCCTCGTGTAGCGGCCGGTGGCCAGCCGAGCCCGTTTGATGATTTCGATGGTGCGGGGACGTTTCGACCGGCGGAACAGCACTTCATGAAACCGGTTGTTGAGGTCGAGCCACTCGTCGGAGTCCTCTGCGGCCTCCAGCTGCTCGAGAGTTTCCTCCATCTCGGCGAAGTCGGCGGAGGTGAGGTCGGGGAGCGCCCGGGCACACAGGGCAGGTTCCAGTGCCAGGCGGAGGTCGTAGAGCTCGGCCAGGTCGTCGAGGCTGAGGGGACTCACAGATGCCGTGGCGTGTGCTCGCATCTCTACGAGCCCTTCGGCGGCAAGTGATCGGAGTGCATCCCTGATCGGTATACGCGACATGCCCATGGCCGAAGCGAGATCGTTCTGATTGAGGGTGGCTCCCGGAGGCAACGCTCCACTGAGGATCTGCTCACGAAGCAGCTGCGCCGCTGTCTGACCAGCGGTCCGGGCGAACTCTCTACGCATCGCCGGAGCCGTGTCTCTCTCTCGGGGGTTTACAGAGTGGAATGTATACCGAAATCGATTGCCTAGCAAGCGTCAGCGGAGCTGAGGAGGGCTCGGCGGAGGACGATTGAGTCCAACTCCCACGAGTACGCCCGCTCCGATCAGCACAGTCGCGACACCGGTCGCAAACGTCAGCTGCTCACCGACCACCAGGGCCGAGGACAGGAGGCCGATCACCGGCACCATCATCAGCGTGAGATTGGTCGTCACGGCGGGGAGCCGGCGGAGCACCGTCAACTGTGCCCACGTCGCGAACGAGGTCGCGAGTGCTCCCTGGTACACGACGATCGCAATGAGCGCCGGTGTCCACCGAATGCGGGGGAGTCCCTCGATCGCGATCGTCGCCAAGGTCAGCGGGACCGTGGCGATTATCAGTTGCCAAGGAAGGAGTTCGAGCGGCGACGATGCCCAGCGATGTCCACGTACATGGACCGCGGTCCCGGCCTGGGCGAGCGCCGCCACCAGCAGCAGACCGTATCCCGTGAGTGTCCTGGCATCTGGCGCAGAACCCCAGGGCTCCACCAGTACGGCGATGCCGACGATTCCTGCGCTCAGACCGAACCAGCGCTGTCGCGTCATGCGTTCGCCGAGAAACGTCACCGCCATCGGCACGGTCCACAGGCTGGAGGTCCACACGAGCACCGACGAACGTCCGGGCGGCACGAGTCGCAAAGCGATGAACACGAGCACCATCACGGCGATGAGCCGGCCGAACGCCACCGACAACACCACAGGCCTGTCCTCGCGCGGCGGCATCCGGAGATTTCCCGTGGCTGCCGCCACGACTGCGATGACGGCCGTGGCGCCGAGCAATCGGAGGGAGCTCAACCACAGCGGCGACAACTCGCGCAGGCCGATCGCCAGCAGTGGCCAGTTGAAACCCAAGACGGTGACGACGCCGGCGAGCAGGGCAAAAGATGTCCAAGGGGGATGGTGAGAGTGACCGGTCATGGCAGCCGTGCTCTACACCATATATGGTGTACATTCCTCGAGCCTCATCCCAGGAGCGAATCATGTCCCGCGTCATCGACATCCATTGCCACATCGCGACGCCAACCACGCGAGAAGTGGCGGCTTCGCATCGCAAGCGCGAGTACGAACCGTACGACTACTACATGGGCGCGACCTCGATCAAGCACAACGTCGAGAATCTCATTCCGTCCATCGGCGCCCAGTTGAGCGACCCGGAGGCACGGTTCGAGTACATGGATCGTATGGGCGTCGATGTCCAAGGGCTGTCGACGTTCGTGTCCGAGTACTTCTACTGGACGCCAGGCCCGGTCGGTCTCGAGTTGTCGAAGATGCAGAACGACAAGATGCTCCAGGTGGCGGCCGACCATCCCGACCGGTACACGGTGTGTGGTGCCACCGTCCCGATGCAGGACATCGATCTCGCCATCGCCGAGATGGAGCGCGTGGTTGCCAATGGCGCCAAGGGTCTGCAGATCGGTGGCACGGTGAACGGCCACAACCTCGACGAGGCCCGCTTCCGCCCATTCTGGGAAGCCGTGGCCGACACGGGCTTGCCGGTGATCCTCCACCCGAACGGGTATCCGGAGAGCCAGCGGTTCGATGACTACTTCCTGGTCAACTGCATTGGCAATCCTCTGGAGACCCACACCGCCGTGACGCGACTGATCTTCTCCGGCCTGTTCGAACAACTACCCGGAATCAATCTCGTCCTTCTGCACGGAGGAGGGTTCCTCCCGTTCTACGCCTCGCGGGCCGACCACGTTTGGGAGGTACGCCCGGAGACGAGGACCCGGATACCCGATCGGACCTTCTCGTCCTATCTGCGCAATCTCTGGTACGACACGATGGTGTTCCAACCCCTGTATCTACGACATCTCATCGAGGTGGTTGGATCGGAACGTGTGATGCTGGGCACCGACTATCCATTCGACATGGCCGAGACCGACCCGGTCGGGCTGATCGACGCCACCGAGGGGTTGACGGACGACGAGCGGGCCGCCATCAAAGGCGGCACCGCCGCGCAACTGTTCGGCATCTGAGCTTTGCTCCGCTGCGCAGTCGTCGGGCTCGGGTGGTGGGGCAGACAGATCGTCGACTCGGTAGCCGGCTCGGAGCACCTCGAAGTCGTGATTGCCGTCGACCCGGCGGCCGAACCGGACACCGCATCATCCCGTGGCCTCGCCCTGGTCGCGGACATGAATGCCGCCGTCGACTCGGTGGACGCCGTGATCGTGGCCACGCCTCACACACTCCACCCGGCCCAGGTGATGGAGGCGGCGGCCGCCGGCAAGCACGTCTTCTGTGAGAAGCCGTTGGCCTTGAACGCTGCCGATGCTCGCAGGATGGTGGAGACCTGCCGCGAGGCCGGGGTGATCCTCGGAGTAGGGCACGAACGTCGCTTCGAAGGTGCCATGGAGGAGGTCGCCCGACTCGCCGGTGATGGTGCTCTTGGCGAGCTGCTTTTTCTCGAGTGCAACTGGTCCCACGATCTCTTCGCCCGCAACCCGGCCTCGACCTGGCGTCGTGACCCCTCTCAAGCCCCGGCCGGAACCCTCACCGCCCTCGGCGTCCACATCACCGACTTCTTCCAGTCGGTTGCCGGCCCCGTGGTCGAGGTGAAGGCGATCTCCTCGCATCGATCGTCCACCTTCCCGGGCGACGATGTGCTCAGCGTCCAATTCCGGTTCGCCCGGGGAGCGCTCGGCGTGTTGACGAACCTGGCCAGCACGCCGTTCTACAGCAGGCTGGCCGTGTTCGGGGATGCCGGGTGGGCAGAAGTCAAGGAGATCTCCAACGTCGACATTCCGGATCCGGCGACCTTGACGTGGACGGGCTCAAATGGTGTGGTGCACGTTCGTGAGTTCCCCCACACCAACACGGTGCGGGCGAACCTGGAGCAGTGGGCGCGTACGATCGAAGGCTCAGCCGTCTATCGCTTCTCGGACGCCGAGTTGATCCACAACGTCGAGATCCTCGAGGCGATCGTGAGATCGGCAGAGACCGGGTTGACTCAGTCGGTCTGATCCTCCGGCTGGGCCACCCGCTCCACGAGGATCGTGCAGTCCGTGACCAGGGCGGCCACGGCGCCGATCGCGGCCAGTGTGGGGAGGAGGACGGCCCCGGCGACACCCACGGTGAGCGGGATCTCGAGCACGACCTTGCCATCCTCGTTCTTGATGATGATCCGGCGGATGTTGCCTTCGTGGATCAGTTCCTTCACTGTCGACAGCAACTCCTCGCCGCCGAGTTTGAGCTCCTCGATGATCGACCGTTCGGTCTTCAGAGGGGTTTCGGTGGTCATGCCCACGACTCCTTCTGTTGGCACCCTCCCACCGTCGCGTATCCGCATCCTCGGTGACCAGGGTCAGTCGACCCGCCCGAGCATGCCGGTCGAGGAACGGCGAGTTTCACCCCCCGGAGAGGGTGCCCACGACCATGGCCGCGGCTGCAGCGAGGGCGATGGCCCCCGCAATCAGGTAGAGCCGTACTGGCTCGGCGTCTTGGAGAGGACAGGCGGTGGGCCGGGCCGTGTGTGAGCTGCCGTGAGAGCCGATGCGAGTTGATCGTTGTAGGCCGGCCACACCCACAGCCGTCGCTCCCCGATCAGGATCTCGTGGGCGGTTTCCAGGGGTCGAGGTTTGAGTTCCTTCAACGATCCCAGAGGATGGCTCTCGAGCAGTCGGTCCGGATCCCAGGATCTCCACATCCTGGCCGAAAACACGGGACGCCCGCGTCGGTCACCGCGACGACGCGACAGCTCGTCGCAAGCCTCGCCGCGATTCCCTCCATGGCCTGAAAGGCGGCGATCAAACGCTCACCGGCGGGGAGGTGCGGGCTGGCCCGCCGTTCGATGATCCTGTGTCAGACGGAGCGGCACCAATGCTCCTGGCTCGCGGCATCGGCTGGGAGGATCACTGATAGCCCAGCGGGATGCAGTGTCAACTTCGAGGTCCGTTGACGGGCTTTGTGGGACGTGCCAGGAGGTAGCGTGATCGAACCAGAGAAGGGAAGAACGTGACGGTTCCAACGCGGGCCCGGGTGGTGGTGATCGGTGGCGGGATCATCGGTACGAGCGTCGCCTACCACCTCGCACAGGCCGGCTGGACCGACGTGGTGCTGTGCGAGCGCGACCGGCTCACCTCCGGGACCACGTGGCACGCCGCCGGTCTCATGTGCACGTTCGGGTCCATGTCATCCACGTCCACCGAGATGCGCCTCTACACCCGCGATCTGTACAAGCGCCTCGAGGAGGAGACCGGGCTTGCGACAGGTTTCAGCCCGGTCGGCTTCATCGAGCTCGCGGCCGGCCCCGACCGGCTGGAGGAGTTCCGCAGGGTCGCCGCCTTCAATCGGTATTGCGGAGTCGACGTGCACGAGATATCTCCGGCCGAAGTCGGCGAACGTTTCCCGCTCGCCCGGACCGACGACCTGACCGCGGGGTTCTTCGTACCCGAGGACGGCCGGGTGAACCCGGTGGACGCCACCATGTCGCTGGCGGCCGGCGCTCGCAGACTCGGCGTGATGATCGCCGAGTCGACGCCCGTCACCGAGGTGTTGACACGCGGCGGCGCGGTGTCGGGTGTGCGAACCTCCCACGGGGACATCGAGTGCGAATACGTCGTCAACTGCGCCGGGATGTGGGCGCGCCAGCTCGGTGAGCACTCTGGTGTGACGATCCCCCTCCAGGCCGCAGAGCACTATTACCTGATCACAGAGCCCATCCCCGGCGTGTCCGCCAGCTGGCCCATCATCGAAGACCCGTCGTCGTACGGCTACTACCGGGAGGAGACCGGCGGGCTGATGATCGGCTTGTTCGAACCGATGTGTGCCCCGTGGATGCTCGATGGGATCCCCGACGCCGCGTCCTTCCTGGAGCTCGCCCCCGACTGGGATCGCATGGGCCCCTACGTCGAGAAGGCGATGAGCCGGGTCCCGGTCACGGCGGGAGTGGGCTTGAGGAAGTTCTTCTGCGGGCCCGAGAGCTTTACCCCCGACCTGTCGCCGGCGGTGGGTGAAAGCCCCGAGCTCCGCAACTACTTCGTGGCTGCAGGACTCAACTCGATCGGGATCCTGAGCGGAGGCGGACTCGGACGAACGGTCGCCCACTGGATCGTGGAAGGCCGACCCGACGTTGACGTCACGGGCATCAATGTCGACCGGCTGATGCCCTACCAGCTGGATCGGGAATACCGGGCCGCCCGGACGGTGGAGGTTCTCGGCCTCGTGTACGCCCCGCACTACCCGTTCCGATCGGTACAGACGGCGCGCGGCGCCAAACTGTCGCCGGTGCACGAACGCCTGGTCGACCAAGGCGCCTACTTCCGAGACGTCTCCGGCTGGGAAGGTGCGGACTGGTTCGCCGGGCCAGGACGGACTGCCGAGCCTGGTCCCCTGACGTGGGGGCGGGCGAGGTGGTTCTCGAATTGGGAGGCCGAGCACGAGGCGACCCGAAGCGATGTCGTGGTCATGGACATGTCGTTCATGGCGAAGTTCGATGTGCGGGGCGCGGGCGCCGGTGACTTCCTAGAACACCTGTCCGCGAATCGGGTTGCCACCGAGCCGGGTTGGATCACCTACACCCAGTGGTTGGGCGAGGAGGGCACCATCGAGGCCGACCTCACCGTGGCGATGGTGGACGAAGACCGCTTCTGGGTGGTGGCCTCCGATACGGCGCATCGCCACGTCGAGTCCTGGATGCGCCGGCACGTGCCTGGATCGGTCGACATTCGCGATGTGACGGCGACCTACGCCCAACTCAACCTCCAGGGACCGCGGAGTCGCGAGGTCTTGAGCAGGCTCACGAGCTCCGATGTCTCCAACGAGGCGTTTCCGTTCCGGCGTGCCCAGGTGATCGACGTCGGTCCGGTCGAGGTGTTGTGCGCCCGGATCACCTACCTCGGCGAGCTGGGGTACGAGCTCTACATTCCTGCAGACGATGCACTCGATGTCTATGACCGGATCGTCGCCGAAGGGGCGCGTCCCGCCGGGCTCAAAGCGCTGGCCAGCTTGCGGATGGAGAAGGGGTATCGCGACTACGGACACGACATCGACAACCTCGACGACCCCTGGCAGGCCGGCCTCGGGTTCGCCGTCGACCTCGACAAGGGTCATTTCATCGGCCGTGAGGGGGTGGTCGAGCGCCGATCGCGCCCTCGGACCAACCGCCTCGTATCGGTGCTCCTCGACGACCCCGAACCGCTCATGTTTCACGGTGAGGTCGTGTTCGGAGACGGTCGGGCCGCCGGCTACCTGAGAGCTGCCTCGTACGGGTGGACGTTGGGTTCGGCGGTGGGCCTCGCCATGGTCGACGCCGGCGAACCCATCACGCAACAGCTCCTCGACGAGGTGTCATGGGAGGTGGAGATCGCGGGCAACCGCCATCCGGCTCGCCTGTCGATCCGCCCCTTCTACGACCCGACCGGTGCGAGGGTCCGGGCCTGACTCAGCCGATCGTCTTCGAAACGGTCTCGTAGATACGGTCGACCGAGGGGATGGCCATGTCTTCGAGCGCCTCGGCGGCAGGCAGTGGAATGTGAGGCGTGGTGATCCGCACTATGGGCCCGTCCAGATCCCAGAACGCCTCGTCGGCGACGATCGACGCCACTTCGGCACCCCACCCGCACAGTCGGGGGTTCTCCTCCACGGTGTAGAGCCTGCTCGTCTTCTCCACGGATGCCAGGACGGTCTTCGTGTCGAGCGGAACGAGGGACCGCACATCGATCACCTCCGCGGAGATTCCCTCGTCGGCCAGGCGATCGGCTGCCTCCAGCGCTCGCGGCACCATCAACGCGAGGGCCGCGATCGTGCAGTCCGTGCCTTCCCGAACCACCCGGGCCGTACCCAGTTCGTCGACGATCTCACCTTCGGGTATCTCTCCCTTGGACGCGAAGAGGGACTTGTGTTCGAAGAAGACGACGGGATCGGGGTCCCGAATGGAGGCGGCCATGAGCCCGACCACGTCCGCCGGCGTGGACGGCGCCACCACCTTCAGTCCCGGAATCATCATGCACCAGTTCTCGACCGACTGTGAGTGTTGGGCCCCGAAACGGCTCCCACCGCCGTTGGCCGTCCGCACCACGACAGGGACCGACAGCTGTCCACCCGTCATGTACGCCGACTTGGCCATCTCGTTGGCCAGGAGATCGAAGCAGACGGCGATGAAGTCGGAGAACATGATCTCGGCGATCACCGGGATCCCGGTCATTGCCGCACCCATGGCCGCACCCAGGATCGCCTGTTCGGAGATCGGGGTGTCGCGGATCCGCGCCGGACCGAATTCGTCGAGCAGCCCAACCGTCGTCTTGAACACTCCACCGGCTCCGGCGATGTCCTCGCCGAGCATCACCAGGTTCGGGTCGCGGCGCATCTCCTGGGCTATGCCGTACGCGACTGCATCGCGATAGGTCAGTTCCGCCATGCCGAACCTCCGTCGGCCCACACATCGGTGAACAGATGTTCTTCCCCGGGGTGGGCGCCCGCCTTGGCGAACTCGGTGGCCTCGTCGACCCGTCGCGCAACGTCTTGGGTGATCTCGCTGAGGCGCCCTTCCGGGACGCCGAGCCGAAGCAACCGTTGGTGGTACATGGGGATCGGGTCCCGATCGAGCCACGCCTCCACCTCGTCGGCGGGTCGATACTTCCCGGGGTCCGCCCGGGAGTGGCCGCCGTGACGATACGTCTGCGCCTCCACCAGAGCGGGTCCTTCACCTCTGCGGGCCCGAGTGATGGCGTCGGCGGCGACCATGTAGACGGCATCAGGGTCGTTCCCGTCGACCACGATCGACTCGAGCCCGTATGCGGGTGCACGATCGGCGGCCGGGTTGGGCACGGCCGCCACGAGGTCGATCGGCGTGTACTCCATGTAGAGGTTGTTCTCACACACGAAAACGACCGGAAGATTCCACACTTTGGCGAAGTTCAATGCCTCGTGGAAAGCGCCGATGTTGGTGGTGCCGTCGCCGAAGAAACAGACCGTGACCTGATCGGTGCCACGCATCTGAGCGGACCAGGCGGTGCCGTTGGCGATGCACAGGTGAGCGCCGATGATGGCGTAGCTCCCCATCATGTTGGCTTCGGCATGGGTCAGGTGCATCGACCCGCCCTTGCCCTTCAGGAGACCGTTCTCCCGGCCGAGCAACTCGGCCATCACTTGGCCCATGTCGGCGCCCTTCGAGAGGGTGTGGGCGTGGCCGCGATAGGTTGCGAACACGTAGTCCTCGGGTTGCATGGCGGCGGCGAAACCGGCGGAAACGGCTTCCATTCCCAGTGAGAGGTGGCTCGTTCCCTTGACCAGGTTCTGCATGAACAGGTCGTAGGCGCGCTTCTCGAACTGACGGAGCTCTTGAACGCGCTTGTAGAGGTCCGTCCGGACGTTCAGCGGGATCGGGAGCCCGTCGTTGGCCGGATCGACGGGCTCGGGGTGCCGCGGAGGACGCTGGGAGTAGTCGAGGAGGGCGGGGTCGTTGAGGTCAATACTCATTGGCGACCATCAACTCCTCGCACGGGAACAGCGTAGTGATCTGTGGCCCGTCGGCCGTCACGACCATCATCTCCTCGATGCGGGCTGCGGATCGCCCGTCGGCGGCCGGCGCGTACGTCTCGAGGGCGAAGTACATGCCTTCTTTGATCTCGATCGGATCGTCGAGACTGTTGAGCCGCGAGATGATCGGACGTTCGTGGAGGCCGGCCCCGACCCCGTGTCCGAACTGGAGGCCGAAGGCGTCCATCTCGTCGGCGAAGCCGAACTCTTCTGCTTTGGGCCACACCTTGGCGATCATGTCGGTCGTGTTGCCGGGGCGGACGAGATCGATTGCCGCGTCCATCCATTCGCGGGATTGCTTGAAGGCGTCGCGCTGGGCCTGGGTGGCTCGACCGACGACGAAGGTCCGGTAGTAGCAGGTGCGGTAGCCGTTGAAGGCGTGGATGATGTCGAAATAGGCGGTGTCGCCGGGTCTGATGATCCGATCGCTGAACACGTGCGGATGGGGCGAGCACCGTTCGCCGGCGATGGAGTTGATCGCTTCGACGAACTCGGATCCCATCTCGAAGAGTCGGGCGTGGGCGAGGCCGACGACATCGGACTCACGGACACCCGGCTTCAGCATCTCGAAGATGTCCTGATACACGCCGTCCACCATGGCAGAGGCCTGCGACAGCAGCACGATCTCGTCGTGGGACTTGATCTCGCGGGCATGCATCATCGGCTGCTGGCCATCGACGACGTTCAGGGCCTCACGCTGGAGCGCGAGGAACACCGAGGTTTCGGCCATGTCCACCCCGAGCGGCTCGTTCGCCACGCCGGCGTCGCGGAGGGCGGCGGCGATCTCTTTGGCAGCCCGGTCGTGAAGCCCGGCCTCCGGTCCGATGGCACCCTGCAGACCGGTGTTGCCACCGATCGAGTTCTCGGTGTC
>Ga0224510_10002181_pt1 | contig 12034 bp, 10 predicted proteins | sample SF_May12_sed_USG_FD_170161 | JGI IMG/M metagenome (GOLD analysis project Ga0224510, IMG submission 170161) | Sediment microbial communities from San Francisco Bay, California, United States - SF_May12_sed_USGS_4_1 | ecosystem: Environmental > Aquatic > Marine > Sediment | place: USA: California... | reverse complement strand
GAAATCGTGCTTGCCACCCCGCTAGCCGGCGCTTTCACCAAACCGGTTGCCACCAAAGTTCTCACCAGCGCGTGTGAAGAGAAACAAATCAAAATCACCCCGAACTTCTCTATCGGCTCTGCCGATCACGAGAAAAAGGTCATCGCCGCGTACGATGGCACGGAAGTCGACTATGACTTGTTGGTCTCCATTCCGCCGAACTTCGGTTCCCAAGTAATGATCGATTCCGGCATCAGTGATCCCATGGGTTACATCGCCGTTGATAAACACACCCTGCAGCCCCAAGGTCGGGACAACGTATGGGTAATCGGTGACGCCACCAACGTACCCACCTCCAAAGCGGGTGCGGTAGCGCATTTCCAAGCCGATGTTCTTCATGAGAACATCTTAGCCTATATCGACGGATCGGAACAGCACGCCCTCTCAGACGGGCACGCACTCTGATTCATCGAATCAGGCTTCGGGAAAGCCTACGTTATCGACTTCAACTACACCACCGAACCGGTAATCGGTAAATATCCGTTCCCCGCAATCGGACCGATAAGTCTGTTGCAGGATACGGAGATGAACCATTACGCCAAACTCATGTTCAAGTGGGCCTATTACAACCTGCTGCTCAAGGGTACTTGGCTCGGACCGCCAGACCTCATGCTCTACGGTAAGAAATTGGATATGATCGGTAAATAACCATTCATTCCGCTAGAAGTAAACGCCATGGCCCCCTCGGGACCATGGCGTTTTTTTGTTGGACTCCCCAAATCAGCCCCATCTCTTTTTCGAGCACCCTCTTGAAACTTTCTTGTTTTTACCTCATTTCACCCTCCGATTGTTGACAAAGTCGGTCCGGTAGCGTACTTGTTGTAACTTACCGTGGTAAACGCGACAGATTTTCTATTTTCAATATTCAGGTTCTGATCCATGGCTACTCGATCCAAACAAATAATCCTGAGCAATTGCGTAGTTCATTATCTAGAATCCGGCACAAGCGATAAGCCCCCGGTGGTTTTTCTACACGGCATGAAATTTCAGGCCGCCACATGGGAACAACTCGGGACCCTGACCAAAGTCGCGGAGGCTGGTTTTCGCGCCATTGCCCTAGACATGCCGGGGTTCGGCTCTTCCCCCTCTTGCGATCTTCCTGCGGGCAGCGTTCTCGTCGAGTTTTTCCAAAAAATCGGCCTGCAATCCCCCATACTCGTGGGGCCTTCCATGGGAGGCCGCATCAGCTTGGAGTTCGCCCTGGACCATCCCTCCCTGCTCGGGGGCCTGGTTCTTGTGGGAAGTGTGGGGGTTGCCGAAAATCACGAACGCTTACCCCGGCTCAAGATTCCGCTACTCATTGTTTGGGGCGGCAAGGATCAAATCGCCCCTCCTGCCCATGCCGATCTGCTTCACAAGGCCGTGGCGGGCTCCACAAAGGTCGTCATTGACTCTGCTCCCCATCCCTGCTATTTAGAAGAGCCGGAAAAATGGCACGATACCCTTATCAACTTCCTCGCGACCTACTAACCGAGACCCTCTACCGTCCGGATATAACTCCAAATGGAAAAAACTTTAATTATTGCAGAGAAACCAAGCGTAGCCGCAGATATCGTCAAAGCTTTGCCGGGAAAATTCACCAAATCCAAAACCCACTACGAAAATGATGATTATATAGTTTCCTATGCGGTCGGTCACTTGGTCTCCATCGCTTATCCCGAGGATATCGATCCCAAGTTTCAAAAATGGGACCTGGAAAATCTTCCCATTTTACCGGAACAATTCCCCCTCACCGTGCTGCCCTCCACCAAAACACAATACAACGCTCTCTCCAAACTCATCCGCCGCAAAGACGTCACCGTGATCGTCAACGGCTGCGACGCCGGACGCGAGGGCGAACTGATTTTCAAATACATCCTCAAACAAGCCTCCACCAAGGCGACGGCCACCAAAACGATTAAACGGTTATGGCTACAATCCATGACCCTGGATGCCATTCGCGAGGGTTTGAGTCATCTCCGTGAAGACCGGGAGATGATTCCCCTCGAAGACACCGCCCTATGTCGCTCCGAATCCGATTGGCTCATCGGCATTAATGCGACCAGGGCTTTAACCGGTTACAATTCCAGGTTCGGCGGTTTTATCAAGACACCCTGCGGCCGGGTTCAGACGCCCACCCTCTCCATGCTGGTGCAACGGGAAGCGGAACGACGCGAGTTCGTCCCTCAACCGTATTGGGAATTGCTCGCGACATTCAGCACCAAAGATGATTCTTACCAAGGACTGTGGATCGAGGCGGATTTTAAAAAAGATACCGATGATTCCCAACAAAAAGCCTCTCGTATCTGGCAACAAAAACGCGCTGAGGAGATTCGAGAGCTTTGCCTTGGCAAAAACGCCGTGGTCAGCGAAAGTAGCAAGGAATCGACTCAACGCTCTCCCCTTCTCTACGATTTGACCTCCTTGCAGAGGGAAGCCAACAGTCGCTTCGGTTTTTCCGCCAAGAATACCTTGGCTATCGCGCAGGCGCTTTATGAACGTCACAAACTGGTAACTTACCCCCGTACCGATTCGCGGCACCTCCCCGAGGACTATCTCGAGTCGGTAAAAAAAGTCTGCGAGCAACAAAAAAAATGGCAATATGGACAATTCGCAGCCGAAGCCATCAGTAAAAAATATCTAAAAAAAGACAAACGCATCTTTAATAACGCCAAAGTCAGCGACCACTTCGCCATCATTCCCACCACCGGGATCCCCGGCACGCTCAGCGAACAGGAACTCAAGATTTATCAAATGATCGTGCAGCGTTTTTTAGCGGTCTTTTTTCCCCCTGCGGTATTTCACAACACCAAGCGACTCTCGGTGGTGGATGAGCATACCTTTCTCACCGAAGGAAAAATCTTGGTAGAACCCGGCTGGAAAGCCATTTACGGAAGCAGCGCCGATGACTCCGAAGTAAAAATGCTCAAACCCATTCCAGCCGGTATGGCGGTATCGTGTAGCGAAATAGAAAACAGGAACAATGAAACCAAACCACCTCCCCGATTTTCGGAGGCGACCTTACTCTCGGCCATGGAAAATTCCGGTAAGCTCATTGAGGACGAGGAGCTGGCCGAGGCCATGAAGGAGAGGGGCTTGGGGACACCTGCCACCCGGGCGGCCATTATCGAAAAGCTCATCAACGAAAAACTCATCGTGCGAGAGCAGCGGGAACTTATCCCCACCGGCAAGGCCTTTGAGCTGATCAATATTCTCAAGGCCATGAAAATCGAGGAGTTGGCCTCCCCGGAGTTGACCGGAGAATGGGAGTATCGTCTCAATCAAATCATCAAGGGTGGCATGACCCGTGAACAATTTATGGCCAACATCCGGGAATTAACCGGTAAAATCGTTGAACAAATCAAAAATTTCAGCGCCGATAACGGCTGCGAGCGCAAGGAAGCCGTATTCTCGCCTATAAACGGTACCCGCTTTTTTGAAACCCCTTCGGCGTATATATCCGAGGATGAAAAGGTGATGGTGCGCAAAATACTCGGGGGGCGGGTGATGAATATCGAGGAAATCACCGAGCTCATTCGGGGCGAGACCATCGGGCCGATGGGTGACTTTCGCAGTAAACGGGGCAAGCCCTTTACCGCGTCTATCCGGCTTAATAACGGCAAGGTGGAGTTCCTGTTCGCCGACTCCACGGATCAACTGGATCTTGAGGACATCAAATCATCAAAATCACTTGGCAAGTCACCAATTGACGGCACAGATGTATACGAAACACCGGCGGCGTTCATGTCCGAAACCGCTCTGGAGGGAGATCGGGAAAAGGGGCTGCGGATCAGTAAAATGATCCTGGGAAGACGCATCGACCCCGATCATATCGAGCAATTGCTCACCGAGGGGAAAACGCAGTTAATCACCGGGTTCATATCTAAAAAGAAAAGACCATTTGACGCCTATTTAAAATTAGATCATAAAGGAAGCCTCTCTTTTGAGTTTCCGCCCCGCAAGAAAAAAGGGCAATAATGATAAATGGCGTCTGAAAATCAACCGGTACCCTCAACGGGACCCATGCGTGAATTATGAGAATTAAACAAGAACTTAAAGATAAAAGCGGGTTGGAACTCGCCAGACTCTGTGTACAAAAGGGGCTGGACACCAAAGCCGAGGACGTGGTCGTGCTCGATGTGCGCGGTATTTCTTCTTTTACCGATTATTTCGTGATCATGAGCGGTCGCTCCACCCGCCATGTGCAGGGCTTGGCGGAAACCATCAAGGAAGAAATGGATAGCAAACGGGTGAGCGATAAAAATTGTGAAGGACTCCGCGAGGGCCTCTGGGTGCTCCTGGATTTTAACGACGTGGTGGTCCATATTTTTTACAAGGACCAACGCTCATTCTATAATCTCGAAGGATTATGGCACGATGCTCCTCGAATCTCCTTGGAGGACCTCGAGGTTGCATGACATCCCACGCTTTGCCACGCACTGGCAGGACGGAAGCCTTGCCTGCCATCGTTCGCGTTTCGCCATGTAGCCCAGTGTATCTCGTTGCTTAATCCACAATAACTACTACCCGATTATTTCTATAAAACTACATAACAAGCCTAAATCGTTATTTCGTGAATATCATGACCGAGCCAAAAACAGTCCTCCTGGCCATTCTGGACGGCTGGGGGTTGATGCCCGACTCAGAGAGCAACAGCGTATCCCTTGCCGCCACTCCCAATATGGATCAATGGATGAGCAATTGTCCCTTTACAACCCTCACCGCCCATAACGGCATGGTCGGTTTGCCCGAGGGCCAAATGGGGAACTCCGAAGTGGGTCATCTCAATATCGGGGCCGGTCGCATCGTTTATCAGGATTACACCCGGATCAATCTGGCGGTGAAATCCGGTGAACTCGCCGCCAATCCCGCCCTCAATACGGTTATGGACCAGGTGTTAGCCAATGGCCAAACCTTGCATCTCTTCGGCCTGCTCTCCGATGGCGGGGTTCATTCCCACATCAACCATTTGGTAGCCCTGCTGGAGATGGCCAAACAAAAAAAACTGACCAAGGTTGCCATCCATTGTTGCATGGACGGCCGCGACACCCCTCCCAAAAGCGGCCTGGAATATATGCGTCTCCTCACAGAAGAGATCGAGCGGATCGACTGCGGCGCCGTGGCCACGGTTATGGGCCGCTACTATGCCATGGATCGGGATACCCGGTGGGATCGGGTGGAAAGGGCATGGCAAGCCATGGTGGACGGTAAGGGCGAGATCGTCGACAACTGCCTGGAGGCGGTTGAAAAGGCTTATCTGCGGGGGGAAACCGATGAATTCATCATCCCCACCGTGGTAAAAGGCACTGCCGGCGGCCCCATGGCGATCATCGAGGACGGAGACGCGATCATCTCCTTTAACTTTCGGGCCGATCGGGTTAGAGAGATGTGCAGCGCCTTCGGCTCCAAGGATTTTCAGGGGTTCACTCCTCAGCGTAGGCCAAATCTTTCCTCCTTGGTTACCTTTACCCAGTACGACCGCGATTTTGATTTCCCCATCGCCTTTCCCCCCATGAGCATGGCCCATATCTTAGGGGAGGAGATCAGCACTCGGGGCATGAAACAGTTACGGATCGCGGAGACTGAAAAATACGCCCATGTCACCTATTTTTTCAATGGCGGGCGGGAAGAGCCTTATCCCGGCGAGGCGCGCATTCTCATCGAATCGCCCCGGGAGGTGGCCACCTATGACCTCAAACCCGAGATGAGCGCACCCGAGGTAACCAAGGCCTTGCTGACGGAACTCGTTAAACAAGAAGCCGCATCCACGCCCTATGAGCTGGTGGTGCTCAATTTCGCCAACTGTGACATGGTGGGTCATACCGGCAAACTGCAAGCCGCGATCCGAGCCGTGGAAACCGTTGATCGCTGCATGGGGGAAATTGGGGCCCATATAGCCAAAATCGGTGGCACCATGCTGATAACCGCCGATCACGGCAATGCCGAAATCATGGTGGATGCAGTTACCGGCAACCCCTACACCGCTCACACCCTGAGCCCTGTTCCATGTGTGCTGGTGGGGGGCAACCATGGCGACACGAAGCTGCGTGAAGGCGGGGCACTGTGCGATATCGCACCGACCATTTTGGAGCTCTTGGGCCTACCGATACCCGGAGAGATGGACGGGAAAAGTCTGCTCATCCGTTGATTACCGATCACCTAAAATAGCGCCGGTCCTACTTGGTAATACTATCTGGTAATACTGCCGGTTCATAAATTTTTTAACCCACGGAAGCAGCTTTGTGCATCCCTTCTCCCTTCACCGGGAAAGGACTCGATGATGCTAAACCCATCCATCCACAGCCGACCTCCCTTAACTCTGAAACATTTCCCCAGGGAGGCCCCTCCATCTCCCGGACTCCTTCGCCCGGTGTTATTTTTTAACTCTTGGTGCGAAAAAAGCTTTTCCCAACTCTTCTCTCTGTTATATTGGGAAAAAATATTTCAAAAACAATATTGAACATTTTTTCGGACCTACCCGTAATAGTAACCAGCTGTTATCTTAACATTATTTGTAAAAATAACAGCCGGTTCGACCCGGTAATGAGGTACAAACTTGTACCTACTCGGAACGGGAACCGATTCCCTATTTTTGGAGAGAATATGCGTTATATCAGTACCAGAGGAAACATAGAGCCCATAGGTTTTTTGGATGCGGTCATGATGGGGCTCGCCACCGACGGCGGCCTCCTGCTCCCGGAAACCCTGCCCCAACCCGGTCCGGATAAAGTCAAAAGCTGGCAATTCCTGCCTTATCAACAGCTGGCGGTGGAGATCCTGAGCCTCTTTATCGACGATATTGAACGTCGCACCCTGGAAGAGCTGGTGGAACGATCCTATGCCAGCTTCAGCCACCCCCAGGTAACCCCCATCGCTCATCGCGATAATGTTTACATCATGGAGCTGTTCCACGGCCCTACCCTGGCCTTTAAGGATGTCGCTCTGCAGCTGCTCGGCAATCTCTTTGAATATGAGCTGGCCAGACGCGATTCCTTCATGAACATCGTGGGTGCCACTTCTGGGGACACCGGAAGCGCCGCCATCCATGGGGTACGGGGCAAGGATCGGATCAATATTTTCATCATGCACCCCGAGGGCAGGACCAGCCCCCTCCAAGCCCTCCAAATGACCACGGTTACCGATCCCAACGTGTTCAATATCGCCATTCGCGGCACCTTTGATGATGGACAGGCCATTGTTAAAAAGATCTTTAACGATCTCGAGTTTAAAGAAAAGTACAAGCTCGGAGCGGTCAACTCCATCAATTGGGCCCGGGTGTTGGCGCAGGTGGTCTACTACATCTATGCCTATTTCAAGCTCAAACGCGCCACCGGAGCCGAGTCGGTGAATTTCTCGGTACCGACCGGCAACTTCGGCGATATTTTCGCGGGCTACATCGCCAAGCGGATCATGCCTGAAGGCGCGATCAACCGGCTCATCCTGGCCACCAACTCCAATGATATCCTCACCCGCTTCGTGCAACACGGCGATTATTCCAAGGGCCAGGTGATCCCCACCATGAGCCCCTCCATGGATATTCAGGTTTCCTCCAACTTCGAGCGGTATCTCTATTACCTGCATAATGAAAACGGCGATAAAGTCCGGGCCGACATGGAACAATTTGAATCTACTGGCAAACTAGATCTTTCGGCCCATCTCGAACGGGTACGCCAGGATTTCGTCTCCGCGAGTATTGATGAACGCGAGACCTCAGCCACAATAACCGACTTTTACGCCCTCAACGGTTATCTCCTTGATCCGCACACCGCCGTCGGGGTAAGAGCCGCTCAGATGAACGAAGATCCAGCCCGGCCGACCATTTGCCTCGCCACCGCCCATCCCGCCAAGTTCGGTGATGCGGTGAAGCGGGCCATCGGCAAAGAACCGGACTTACCCAAACCGCTCGCCGATCTCGCCGGAAAGGAGAGCCGTTGCACGGTGCTCGATGCCGATAGTGAGATCATCAAGTCCTTTATCCGGAAAAACGCACTCACCTCCCATGGATGATATCGCTATCTTTAAAAAACGGGTCGAGGAAAGTATCGCTTTTTTAAGGAAACGTATCGGATGGGGGGGAGATGTCCTCCTGCAGCTGGGCACCGGTCTGGGGGGTTTGGCCGATCATCTGGAAGAGAGTTTTTCCATACCCTATGAAGAGATCCCCCACTTTCCCCGCTCCACCGTGCCCGGCCATGCCGGGCAATTGGTTGGCGGCCGCATGGCGGGCAAGAGGGTGATGATCCTCCAGGGCCGTTTTCATTATTATGAAGGATATTCCGCCAGAGAGGTCGGTTTTCCCATCCGCGTCTTTTCCCTGCTCGGCTACCCGAGGGCCATCATCACCAATGCAGCGGGCGGGCTCAATCCCTCTTTTAAGCCAGGAACCATCATGATCCTGCGAGACCACCTCAACATGCTGGGAGACAACCCCCTGCGGGGTGCCAATGTGGACGACTGGGGGCCGCGCTTTCCCGATCTTTCCAAGCCCTATGACACTGAGCTCCGCACCCTTGCAGCCGAGGCCGCATCGGAGCTCGGGCTCGCGGATGTCCTGGAGGGGGTGTATGTGTGCATTCCCGGACCGAGCTTGGAAACCCCGGCCGAGACCCGCTTTCTTAGAAGCACCGGAGCCGACGCGGTGGGCATGTCCTCGGTGCCCGAAATCCTGACCGGCTTGCACGGAGGGATGAAAATCCTCGGTCTCTCAATGGTCTCCAACGTTAATGACCCGGATAATATGCAGCCGATTCTTCTGGAAGACATCATCGCGGCGGCCATGGCCAATGAGTCCCGACTCGCCTCGCTGATTGGCAAGATCATCGAAAAATTATAAGGACCAGGCATGGGTGAAACTATTGATTTACTGGTGACCGGTTCCCGAGTGGTAACCATGGATCGGGACGCCAATATCCTGGAAAACGGGGCTGTTGCGGTCCGGGGCGACCGGATTATAGATATCGGTCCACGCGAGGAACTCACTGCCAAATATCCCGGAGCCCCACGCATGGATGAGCCGCATGGCCTGCTCATGCCGGGTCTGGTCAACACCCACACCCACGCGGCCATGGCCTGTTTTCGAGGCTTGGCCGACGACCTGCCGCTCATGCAATGGCTTCAGGACTATATATTCCCGGCCGAGGCCAAACTTACCGGGGAGATTGTTTATCGCTCTACCCTGCTCTCCCTGTGCGAGATGATTAAATCGGGGACCACCTCTTTTTGCGATATGTACCTCTTTGCCGCCGATGTTGCGCGAGCCGCCGCCGAATCCGGCATGCGGGCCTGGATCGGAGAGGTGCTCTATGATTTTCCCTCACCCAACTACGGAGCGCTTGACAACGGCTTTACCTACATGGACGAGCTGTTCTCCCGGTACCGCGATCATGAGCTGGTCACCATCACCGTGGACGCGCACTCGGTTTATACCTGTTCTCCCGAGCTGCTGGTCCGGCTGGGTCAAGAGGCGGAGAATCGGCAAGCCCTTTACGTGATCCACCTTTCGGAAACCAGCCACGAGGTTAATGGCTGCCGCGAGCAGCATGGCTGCTCACCGGTTATGCATCTTGAGCGTTTGGGTCTGCTCAACGAACGAGTGGTGGCCGATCATTGCGTGGTACTCGACGAAAATGATATCGCGCTGCTGGCCCGGCGCGGAGTCAAGGTGGCTCATTGCCCGGAATCCAACATGAAACTGGCCTCCGGTGCGGCTCCCGTGCCCCAACTCCTTAAGGCCGGAGTCACGGTCGGCTTGGGGACCGATGGCAGCGCTTCAAACAATGATGTGGACATGTTCGGCGAGATGAATTCGGCGGCCAAGCTCCACAAGGTGATCCATGGGGACCCCACGGTGATGAACGCCCAGCAAACCCTGCGCGCCGCCACCATCGATGGAGCTGCCGTGCTCGGAAGGGCCAACGACATCGGTTCGCTCGAGGTCGGTAAAAAAGCCGATTTTATCGTTCTGGATCTTGATCAACCGCATCTCACCCCCCTTTATAATCCCAGCTCGCACCTGGTATACAGTGCACGGGGTTCGGACGTGATCCATTCGGTGATCAACGGGCGAGTCGTGATGCGCGACCGGGTCATAACCACCCTGGATGAAGCCGAAATAATGACCCAAATGAGAGCGATTGCCGGCGACATCGGAAAAATAATGAGTTAATCATTCTTGCGGTTATCATTTCAAAATGATAAAGTTATACATTGCCGCAGTAACATTTAAAAATACTTACTTTTCTCCTCGTAACAGATTGCCCCCTGCAGGGATAACGGTAACGAGTTGCTAACTTCCATAGAGGTGTCATATGTTTGGACTGGGAATGCCCGAGCTTCTTGTTATCCTGGTAATCATCGTTATCGTTTTCGGTGTCGGCAAATTACCCGAGCTCGGCGCTGGTCTGGGCAAAGGCATCAAAAATTTTAAGGAAGCGACCAGGGATGAAGAAAAGAAAGAAACCATAGAAGACAAAAAATCCGACGAAAGTTAAATTTTTTTGCATGGTTTTTTAAGATCATTTTTTAAAGGAATTAGAATTATGTTTGGATTGGGAACCCCTGAACTCATTGTTATCATGGGCATTGCTTTTTTCGTTTTCGGCGCTAAAAAACTGCCCGAACTCGGTTCCGGGTTGGGTAAGGCCATTAGATCTTTTAAAAGCGAAATGAAAGAAACCGAGCAGGCGCTCAAGAGTACCCCTGCCGAGCTGCCGGCCGCGGAAAAATCGGCTACCGTTAACAAATAAGATTTTCTCTTTTTTATTTCGCTTTTTTTCGTAAATCTCCCCTACCGGCCGGGCGGTCTTCTCTCGGCCTTTTTCTCCGGTGGAACCATCTCAGCTCTTTTTCATGCGAGCTCTTTGGCTCATTTTGTAAAAAAATATTGCAACTTGCCGGAAATATGTCGATAGTACTTCAGGCATCGTCATTCTTCCAGGTGGAACCCGTAGCTCTTCCTTCGTCTTTACGCTTTTTCGGAGAGATAAGAGATGATCAATAAAGTAAAAGATAAACTCTTTCAAACCGGGAGCGACAAGATCGCCGAGGCGGTGAAGAAAAACAGCGGCGAAACCGGTGAGAGGGTGAAGCATTACATTCACCTGGTGACCACCGGCAATGTGCAAGGCTTGTTCAAAGCCCTACTCGATGACATGGATAAGGAAAATATCCTGGCCGAGGTCCGAGCACAGCAAAGCCGCCATCCCAAGCTCTCGGCTCAAGAACTCAGCCGTTTGGAAATAAATTCCACCGCCAAGGCCATGTCCGGGGTTGCGGTTGGATCCGGGCTTTCCTGGGTGCTCCCCGGTGTCGCTCTGCTCACCGGGCCCTTGGCCACCGCCGGAGAAATCATCGGCCTTTTCGTTTTTCAATCAAGATTGGTTGTAAAAATAGCCGCCTACCACGGCATGGATATCAACGGCAGCGAGCGGGTCAGGGATGTGGCCCTTTGCGTTGCCTGCTCATCGGCCTCCATCGGCGGGGCTCGTTTTGGCGGGAAGGCCCTGGAGCAGGTCATGGTGAAATTCGGCCAAAAAATGGCCGAAACCGCCAGCCGCAGATTAGCACAAGTCGGGATCAAGGCCCTGCCGGGTCTCGGCTCCCTAGCCGGTCTGGCGGGCGGGGTGGTCGGAGCGGTGACCAACTATTACTCGGTCAAAGGCGTGGGGGCCTACGCACTCAAGCTCTACGGGGGCCGGGAACAAAGCGTGGAAGATAACTTCGACAGGGCGATTTTCCTGGTCACCATCCTCGCGGCTCGCTCAAGAGGGGAGCTAGGCAATGAACAAGCCGATTTTTTCAAAAGCCTCATCGCCAATTCCACCATTGGCGAACAATCCAAAAAAGACCTGCTCGACAAGCTCAACGGGGAGATCAGCCTTGCCGATATCGGGACCGGCTTCAGTTATGCCGAGAAGAGAGAACTGATTATAACCGCGCTTAAAATCTGCCTGCGAGATGACATCAGCAGTGAGGCCGAGTTGCGATTTATCGACAGCTTGGGGGGCTACCTCGGTAT
>Ga0224510_10002180_pt1 | contig 12034 bp, 9 predicted proteins | sample SF_May12_sed_USG_FD_170161 | JGI IMG/M metagenome (GOLD analysis project Ga0224510, IMG submission 170161) | Sediment microbial communities from San Francisco Bay, California, United States - SF_May12_sed_USGS_4_1 | ecosystem: Environmental > Aquatic > Marine > Sediment | place: USA: California... | reverse complement strand
AACTTGCTGACCTGGCCTACCAGGCCTTCGTCGACGGAGTAGTTTACCTGGTGGTTCTCGACCCTTACTCCGATATCCAGTGTCAGCATGTCGGTAGCATCGAAGGTCGCCGCGGCGTAAGCGGCGTTCGTTGTCGCATCACCGGTGGCGTCGATATCGTAGTTCCAGTTGCAGCTGTCGACGGCCGGGTCGTTGCACGCAATTCCCGTCACCATCTCGCCGCCGACCTGCACAACCTCGTACTTGTGGTTGCCCAGTGACCAGAATTCTTCCACCGACGCGCTGGCGGCGTAATAACCGACTGTGACGGACCCTTGATCCCATGATTTTGCAACGCTCAGGTCGTTGGTGAAGGAATCAATATTCTTGCGGACTTCCCAGGCGCCGAAGCGCTGGATGTACTCGGATTCCGCAATGGCTCGTCCGCTGCTGACACCGGTTATGCCGTTTACCGGCGCGGTAATGACGCCGAGCGGATCCAGCGTCGGGTCCGCGCGCAACGCACTGATCTGAACCGCGCCGCCGTCCGGCACCAGTCCCAGAGTATCGGCATCACCCGAGCTGTAGCCAAAGCGATCCTTGAGCTCCCAGGAATCCGCAATTTCGAAATTGATGGATCCGCCGGTAACCGAACCATCCCAGCCGCGGCCATCACCGAGATTGACGGTCTTGGTATCTCCGTTGGGGCCGAACTGGATTTGCCGCTGGCGGTTCAACGTGCCGATCTGGTTGTAACTGTTGTCGACACCTGGTGCATTCAGTGCGACCGGCAGGTACCAGGTTCCGTGATCGTCGGTGTTGCGATGGAAGACATTAATGGATCCGTTGTCCAGATCCTTGGTCAGGTTGATCGTGAATTGCTGTCCCTCGTCGGAATTGAAGCCGGAATCGCGAATGCCCGGCGAGCTGCTGACGTAGCCACCAATCATGTAATAGAGTTCGTCCGCGACTTCACCGCTGATGTAACCGTCAAAGCGGCGCAGATTGTAATCGGAGGTGCTGTACTTCACTTTGCCCTCGGTCTCCGCAGAGCCTTCGCGCAGAATGAAATTGGTCGTCAGGCCCGGCTGGCCGTTGGAGAATACGGGATTCGGTCCGCCGCGAAGTGCCTCCATTCGCAATACCGTTTCGTCGAGACGAAACAGCGTCGTATTCTCCAGAAAGGAAAGCGTCGGCGGAGGATAAACAGGTACTCCCTGCACCTGAACGGTCAGGTACGGCGCGTCGCCGCCGCCCGGGAAACCGCGCACGAACACGTTCGCACCCGAAACGCCGCCGGAGCTTTCCGACCAGACGCCGGGAACGAGTTTGAGCAAATCTGCCGTGCTGTTCGGCGAGTATTCTTCTATTTGCTGATCGTTCACTGTGGTGATGGCGAAACTGGCGTCGAACTTGCGAAGTTCCGCACCACCCGCCGTGCCAGTAACGATAATCTCTTCAATCGCGCGATCCGGATTGTCTTCAGGACCATCGCCTTGGGCATTTGCGATGTTCTGCGAAAGGCAAACGGCCGCGATTGCGAACATGCAGCGCAGCAGCGGCTGCAGGCGATTATGAATCAATGGGTTTGTCATGATGGCACCGTCCTTATCAAGCAACTTTTGTTAAAGGTGTTGTCAGGCGGGGTGACAAAAGCTACGGCATGCTGCTGTGGCGCTTCACATCAGCTGCTTGCAACAGACATTCGCTCGACTCGAATCCCCCCGCGAACTTCACGTTGCCCAATTACCGTACTCCCAAATGAAATGCATTTCAATATTTTTGAAATGCGTTTCATGAAACACTATAATTCTTCGTTATAAGAATAAGTTACGATAAGAAAAGTCAAGCGCGCATCGCACCGGATGCGGTCCATGGGGGGCAGACAATTGAATATCGCAAACATCACGGCAGTCCAATGAAGCCCGCGCGGGCGGTTACGATGGACGACATCGCCAGGCTGGCGAAAGTGTCCAAGCCGACAGTATCGCGGGCCCTCAGCAACAGCCCGCTTGTCAAAGATGCGACACGCGAGCATGTTCTTGAAATTGCGCGCAAGCACGGTTACGCGGTAAATCGCAACGCGCAAAAACTGCGACACAAACGAACCAATACCATTGCCGTGTCGCTGGATTTCCGCTCCCACAAGCAAAACCATATTTCCGATCCGTTCATATTTGAATTGCTGGCCGGAGTCGCCGAAGCACTCGGGGATCTGAATCAGGATCTGTTGCTTTGCGCACCGGACCACAATAATGCCGATGCATTTCAGCAAATGCTCCTGTCACGCGGCGCGGACGGTTTCATTGTCCTTGGCCAGGGGCATCGCGAAAATATGCTGGAAGCGTTTGCCGCTTCAGGCGCCCCGCTTGTCGTCTGGGGCGCAGCGGGCGAGCACACCGGGTACTGTGTGGTCGGCAGCGACAACTATCTCGGCGGCCAGCTCGCCGGCGACTATTTCATCCGGAAGAATCGAAAGCGGTTTCTGTTCTTCGGTGACACCTCGTTTCGCGAAATCCAGTTGCGCCACGATGGACTGCAGCAAGTCGTAGCAAACAGTGGTAACGAAATCGAAATCGATACATTGACGCTCAGCAACTTCTCATACGAAGCCGCATTCAATGCTGCAACGAACTACCTGGGCAAAAGGCGATCACCACCGGATGCGGTGTTCGCTTTCAGCGATACCGCGGCCATGGCTTTTGTATGTGCGTTTCGCGATGCGGGCATAGAAGCAGGCAAGGAAGCTTCGATCGTCGGATACAACGACATTCCGTCTGCGGCGTATTTCAATCCACCAGTGACCACCATCAAGCAGGACATTCATCAGGCGGGCAAACAACTCGTTTCGAGCCTGATGCGGTTGCTCGACGGAGAAGATGCGCCATCATCGACCATTCATACCGAGTTGATCGTTCGGGACACCTGAGTTCGTCACCGAACCTCTTTTCCGGCTGGCCCGGCGGCCCTTCGGCAACGCGATTTGAGCTGCGAAAAAAGGCGTTCGTGATCACGTAACTGTCTTGCATATTCAATTTCCAAATCGCCTCCTTTTGCACGCATGAGTTGAAGCAGCGCCTGCCTTTCACGCTTTTTCCAGCCCGACATGTCGATTGTCGCAATGATCGGGCAGAATCGAGTGAACGCGAGTTTTTCCTGCTCGGGCCAATTCAGGCTGGTGCGAACACCGAGGCTCGTCATTACCTTGCTGACGACGGCATCCAAGGCCTTCTTGCGCGAGACCTGCTGCGTATCTGCCAGCGTGGCCGTTGCAAGCCGTGCAGACACTTCAATCCAGCTTTCGTCAAAAAGCTGCGACTGGCGAGCGCCCGGCAACGTCAGGTGCATGTCGCAGGTTGCAAGCTCTTTGAGCGTTGCGGCCGAACTTCGGTAACCCTTGCGTTTCTCGATCTTGCGAAACTCGCTCCGGGCAAGCTGCCGGATCCCGGGATCGACCGGCCGATACCCCAACCGGTAGTAGAACCAGAAAGCCCCGCTTTTCAGCGCCTCGGCATTCTCTTCGCCAAACTGGTACGGGTTGGCGATGAATCTATTGCAGCCGGTTTGCGCGTGAACGACGCGCATGACCTGGGTCCACAACCACGCCGCTTCACTTCCACGGTATTCGTCAAATATGTTTACGCCCGTGTTCGCCTGGTGAAACAGAATGCTCGCGCCACCGTAGCCGATTGGCACGCCATTCGAAAGAATCAGGTAGCCAAGGGTACATTCCAGCGGGTCGCGCCGCTCCGGCAACTGCCCGTTGAGCACAACCTGGATGCCTCTGCCGACCTTGGCGACATAGACCTCGCATGGATTGGCGTTGTTGAAATGATCGGTTTCGCGATGCCGGAGCGCCAGCGAGCTCCGTGCAACATCGAGTATCCGGTTCGCCTCCGTTTCGCTGACGCGCCGAATGTCCGGCACGGGCCTGACAATTTCACGTTTGCCGAAAGCCACGCGGTTTTGCATGTTCCCGGTCCGATAGTGCGCCTTGTCGACCGGTAACGCGTTGCCGGTCCTGGAGAAGAGATTCCCGGGCAGTCTGCATGCCAGAGGCAGATCGATCGCGTTGTAAAGCGCAGCCCAGAATCGCTCATGTTGTGGCCGCTCCGCGAGCTGCGCCATAAGCCAGTCGAAGGACGTTCCGGGACAGTTCGCCGTCGCGATCTTCAGCCATTGTTCCGTGCTGACTTCGCCCCCGTGGAAATAGTCCGATTCCGCGTGTTCCAGTAAGTGCTCCAGCAATTCGTCCAGGTGGCCGCCGTCCGGGAGCTCTTTCCAGTCGATCTGCGCGACACCTGGAAAACGTTGCGCCATCCAGCTCGCAACTTCGAAAGAAAAGGGATAATGAAAATCGGTTCCTGCGATGCCGCTGTCAGCTAGCCGCGCATTTTGACCTTCGCTGAGCTTTGCGACGATATCTTCGAAGTTGTTGAGAAGCGACAGGACCATCGCGCGGATGTCGGCATTGTCGGGGAACGCCCGCATGAAGCAAAGACAGTTGTGCAAACGCCTGACATCCGCGGCTGCCAGTAGACTGCTTTCTGCAATTGACCGGAGCAGGGCAAGTTTTTCGGTGGCAAGATTCGCGCCGAAATAGCGACGAATGGCATACAAGCGGCCAATGGCGCGCCTGCCCGAGGCCGGTTTCACCGAAAGCCTGCGGCCAGGGTTTTGCGACGCAGGTAAGCGTAGACCTCCAGCAACGGCAGCTCCTTCGGACACACGTCGTGACAGGCCATCATGCCTATACAGCCGAACACACCATCCTCATTCGATACGACATCGAACCAGGCCTCATCGTCACGTGCATCACGCGGATCCATCATGAATCGCGCCATCCGGTTCAGTCCTGCCGGCCCGGCAAATCCCGGTTTCAGATTGGCGACCCCGCAGGACGCAACACAGCAGCCGCATTCGATGCAGCGATCGGACTCGTAAATCGCCAGCGATTCATCATCGCTCATGCGTTCTTCCTGTGCGTCGGGATCGAACGGAGCTCGTTCGTGTATCCAGCCCTCGACCTGTTGCACCATGTTGCGAAACCAGCGACCGGTGTCGACGGAGAGATCTCCGACCAGCTCGAATACCGGCAGCGGATAAAGACGAATGTGCTGCGGCAGGCTCGCCGTCAGCGTCCGGCAGGCCAGCATCGGCCGCCCGTTCACCAGCATGCCGCAGGATCCGCAAATCGCAGACCGGCAGGAGAAATCGAACTGCAGGCTCGCGTCCATTTCTTCGCGGATACGGGTCAACACGATGTAGAGCGTCATGTAGGGGGACTCGTCGATCTCGTAGCACTCCGTACCAGGAGTCGCATCCGGATCCTGTGGGTTGAAGCGAAATATCTCGACGGTCAGGCGCCTGGTCTTTGCATTCATTTGCTCGTTCCCGTTGTTGTTGCAACGCTTTTCCACGCACCCCAGCTCATGCGCGACCCTTGCGGCTCCTCGCTCGCAAGCCGCCCCTCGGCGTCTTGCAGAGTGCCAACGCTTTGGTTGTATTCTTCCAGCGACTTGCCGAGCTCGATCCACTCCGCTTTGCCATAGCCGCGATGCCCGGGGGGTAGATCGATCAGTCCGACCGGTTCGTAACTGAGCCGTGGACTCGTTGTGTCAGCCGGCCAGCGAGCGAGGGTTCGTTTCAGCCAATGCCTGTCGTCGCGCAATGGAAAGTCGCGGCGAAAATGTGCACCACGGCTTTCCGTTCGCGCCAATGCGCCGCTTGCAATCGTGATGGCCAGCCGGATCATGCCCTGCAGCCGCAGCGCGTCGCTGAGTTCAGGATTCATGCCCGGGCCTTTCGAATGCAGTACGGCATGGCCGCAGTCATGAAGGCAGTCCTGCAATTCGCTGACCGCCTGTTCGAGATCGGGCCCGTTACGGAAGATGCCAACCTTGTTGATCATGATTTCGGCCATGCGTGACTGGATCGCATAAATCCGTGGACCGTCGCCAGTGCGCGCAAGCCACGCGGCGATGTCCGCTTCGCAGGCGTCGAGAAAGCGCCGCGCAAGTGCGGTGCCGGTATCGAGTTTCTCGCGGCGTGCAAAAGCTGCAACGCTGCGCCCGACGAGGCGGCCGGCAACGATCGTTTCCGCGAGGCTGTTGCCTCCCAGGCGATTGAATCCGTGCATGTCCCAGCAGGCCGCTTCGCCGGCGGCGAACAAGCCGGCCATACCGTAAGCCTGCCCATCCTTATTGACACGAATTCCGCCCATCGAGTAATGCTGCGTTGGTCGTACCGGGATCATGCTCTGCGCCGGATCGATGCCGGCGAAGTCGCGGCAGATATCCACGACTTCGCGAAGCTTCTGGTGCAGGTGTTCGGCACCCAGGTGCCGCAGATCGAGCCACAGGTGCGGTCCGTAGCCGGACTCGGCACCGTTACCATTCTGTATCTGATCCATCATGTGGCGCGACACGACGTCGCGGCTGGCGAGTTCCTGTTTTTCCGGTTCCCTTTGCACCATGAAGCGTTCGAGTTCGCGATTCAGCAAATGGCCACCATCGCCGCGACATCCTTCGGTGACCAGGATGCCGCTGGGCCACAGTCCGGTCGGATGAAACTGCACGGCCTCCATGTTGCCGAGCGGCACGACGCCGGTTTCAAAAGCAATTGCGGCGCCGCTGCCGTAATTGATCGTCGCATTGGTCGTGTACTTGCCGTATATGCGCCCGTAGCCGCCGGTCGCGATCACGGTTGCATTGGCGAGTACGGCTGTCAGTTCGCCCGTTCGGAGTGATCGTGCGATCGCGCCCCAGCAGCGGCCGTTCTCGTGAATCAGCGCCAGCGCTTCGCAGCGATCCCAGACATCGATGCCGAGTCGAATGACTTCGGAGTCGATCGCGTAAAGGATGGCATGACCGGTGCCCGCACTGGCATAACAGGTTCGCCATTTCGCCGTGCCGCCGAAATCCCGGTGCATCAGCAGCCCGGCATTTTCTTCCGCCTCTCTGATAACGACAGGTTCGCCCTTGACGAAGTAGTCGTTGTTGCCGGGGCGGACCCGCGTCCAGGGCACGCCGAAATGCGCCAGCTCCCTGACGGCGCGTGGCGCTTCGTCGACAAACATGCGCGCAACTTCCTGGTCGGCGCCCCAGTCCGATCCGCGCACCGTATCCAGGAAATGCCAGTCCGGATTGTCGCCTTCGCCCTTGACGCAATTACCGAGCGCCGCCTGCATTCCGCCTTGCGCGGCGCAGCTGTGGCTGCGGCGCGGCGGAACCAGTGACAGGATGGTTACCTCGAGACCTTCAGCCGCGGCCTCCATGGCACAACGTTCGCCGGCAAGGCCGCCGCCGATGACGAGCACATCCGTTGTGTGCAGGCTGCGGCTCTTCATGTGTTGTCACCCAGCAGGAACGCAAGCGGCGGCTCCAGCCAGCCGGCCAGCACGGCCAAGGTGATCACGCCGAATACAAGGATCGCCCAGAACAGCAGTTGTTCGATGCGATGCAGCACCGAACGCTTCAGCCGGGCACCGGCTCCCCATTTGATAGCGAAACGATACAGGCCGACGCTCGCGTGGAACTCGACGCAAAGAAGCAAAATTGCGTACAGCGGCCAAAGCCCTCCGCGCACGCGCTCGAGCGTCGTCGCGGCCTCGATGCCGATACGCTCGCCAAACAGCGGCGTGAAAACATCGAGCCCCATGAGCACAAGATGAAAGCTGCCGAGTACCACGATGACCATGCCGGTCCGCACCTGCCAGATCCACAGCATCGATTCGACGTGCGGTGAAAATGCCGGTGCGCCAGCTACGTTCGGCCAGCCCTTTCCGGATTGGCCAAGCCCCTTTGCGAGATCGCGCAACTGGCGCCGCTCGCGCAATTGCGCCGGAATTTTTCGAGATGCGAACACAGCATGAGCGAGGAACAGAGCGATCACGCCGATGACCGTCGGTTGCGCGATGTAGAGATCTTCGAGGGTACCGGCAAGCCAGTTGAATCCCCTTTCGCCGGTCAGGATCGAACCGACGAGAATCATGTGACCCCACATAAAGATCGCCAGAGCGATGCCGCTCAGGCCACTGACGAGTTCATAAACAAGCTGCTGCCGCGCCTGCGGGGGTTCGGATTGCTTTACCATGCCTGCCATCCGGGCGGATTTTCCAGAGAAATAACAGTAGCTGATATGCGTACATTGCGCATCGGCCGGAGGTCGATGGCTAGCACAGGTCCTTGGGTTGTATAGTCTGCCTGTCCCCGCAACAGGAGAGCAGGCTTGACTTGGTGGGCATGGATGATTCTGGGCGCCGTGCTGTTCGGTGCCGAAATGTTCGCGATCGATGCGCAGTTCTACCTGGTATTTCTGGGGCTGTCGGCAGCATTGGTAGGCCTGGCGGGCCTGCTTGGCCTGACGCTGCCCGAGTGGGGCCAATGGCTGCTTTTTGCGGGGCTGTCGCTGATCACGATGTTTACCTTCCGCCGCAGCCTGTACGACAAGATTCGCGGCGATGTGCCCGGCTTCAGGGAGGGGGTCGAGGGCGAGTTCCTGGTAATTTCGCAGGAGTTGCCGGCCGGCGCGCAAGGCCGCGCCAGCTTTCGAGGCTCGGACTGGACCATAGTCAACGACGGGTCGGCCGGAATTGCCGCCGGCACTCGCGCCAGGATTTCAAGAAGCGAAGGCCTGACCCTGTATGTCAGCGTCGATCCGCAATAACAAGAACCACCCTAAGTAAGGTAAAGCGATGAACTCTCTATATGTTGCATTGGCGATTTCCGCCGTTGTTATTTTCGTTATTGCGAAGACCGCCGTTGTCGTACCGCAGCAAAGCGCATTCGTGGTCGAACGACTCGGCAAATTCAGCCGCGTCATCAGGGCCGGATTTCACATACTCGTACCGTTCGTGGAGCGCATCGCGTACCGGCATACGCTGAAAGAACAGGCGGTGGACATTGCCGAACAGATTTGCATCACCAAGGACAACGTACAGGTCGGTGTGGACGGCGTTCTTTACATGCAGGTACTGGACCCCGGCAGGGCTTCGTACGGTATCGGTAACTACATGTTTGCGATTGCACAGCTGGCCCAGACGACGCTGCGTAGCGAGATTGGCAAAATCGATCTCGATCGCACTTTCGAGGAGCGCGGCACGATCAATGCCAACGTCGTTGCCGAACTTGACAAGGCTTCCGATCCCTGGGGTGTCAAGGTATTGCGATACGAGATCAAGAACATCAATCCCCCGGCAGACGTTCTCGGCGCAATGGAAAAGCAGATGCGGGCAGAGCGCGAGAAGCGTGCCGTTATCCTGAATTCCGAAGGCGAACGCGATGCCAAGATCAACCAGGCGGAAGGTGAGAAACAACGTGTAATCAAGGAGTCCGAGGCCAAGAAACAGCAGCAGATCAACGAAGCCGAAGGCGAGGCGCAGGCGATTCTTGCCGTCGCAACGGCAACTGCCGACGGCTTGCGGCGAGTGGCGGCGGCATTGGTCGATAACGGCGGCGCGGAAGCGATGCAATTGCGCGTGGCCGAACAGTACATTGATGAATTCGGCAAGCTGGCGAAGGCCGCCAACACCCTGGTAGTGCCCGCCAATCTTGCCGACCTGGCGTCGATGATCTCGCTGGCAACCAACATAGTGCGGGACAAGCCGACTGCACGGGCCGGTTGATCGCCGCTACCAAGCGAAACTTAGTCACTCCGGACCTGTCGTAGCAATGGGGAAGCAGTACAATCGCAATGCCTGCAAAGATCGCCACTGTCAACAAAACGGGCCATCGATCATGACTTTAAGACGAATTTTCCTGCTCGTTGCCGCAAGCCTGGTGCTGGGCGCCTGCGCGTCTGACAGCAGCCCGAAGAAGCCGAAGCGGGTATCAGCCAGTGATACCTGCGCACCGGGAGATACCCTGATCTGCGAGGTCAGCAATACAGCGAGAATAAAGCACGGCTCTTTCAGCAAGGGCAGCAAGAAATGTTCCTGCGAGGACAGGCGTGCCGGAGCACCGATTATTCCGGGCGTGCCCTGACGCATTCCGCATAGCCCGCGGACCTATCACTCCGCAATAGTCGACAGGCGAACGTGTACACTTCGCCCATTGGGCGACGGCTGGTTTTTCCTGTGGCCGTCTGAAAATCTTTCAACGGGCTGCTGGCCGGGATAACTGTCAATGTCACTGAGCGTTTTCGAACTTTTCACGATCGGCATCGGCCCGTCGAGCTCGCATACCGTAGGCCCGATGCGAGCGGCGCTGATGTTCGCGTCGCGACTGCAGAAGAACGGCTTGACCGAAAAAGTATCCAGGCTGGTGGTGCACCTTTACGGGTCACTGGGCGCCACTGGCCGCGGACACGGTACGCACAAAGCCGTAGTTTTGGGCCTGGAAGGTGAAACACCCGAATCCGTCGATGTCGATGCCATACCCGGGCGCATGCAGGCGCTGGAAGAGGGGAAGGTGCTGACGCTCCATGGCGACAGGAAGATTAACTTCAGCATTCGCGACGACCTGGTATTCGAAAACCGGAAATCGCTGCCCAGCCATCCGAACGGAATGAAGTTCCTTGCTTTAGATGCCGACGGCAACGAACTGCTGGCGCGTGTTTACTACTCAGTTGGTGGCGGATTCGTGGTCAACGAAAGCAAGATAGACGAACCGGTCATCGCGGAGTCGGCGGTCATCCTGCCGTACCCGTTTGACAGCGGCGCCGAGCTGCTTGCGCTGTGCAAAGAGAACAACATCTCCATCAGTCGCCTGATGATGAGCAACGAGCTTGTTTGGCGCGATGAAGCTGAAATCCGCGAACGGATGAATGCCATATGGCTGGCGATGCAGGCCTGCGTAAAACGCGGTTGCCGGAGTTCGGGGCTGATGCCGGGCCTGAAGGTGAAACGACGCGCGGCCGATCTTTACCGGCAACTCGCCGACCAGCCTGAAGCGGCATTGCGTGACCCGCTGACGATTATGGACTGGGTCAACCTGTACGCACTGGCCGTCAACGAAGAGAATGCGGTTGGCGGTCGCGTGGTCACCGCGCCTACCAACGGCGCGGCCGGCATCATTCCGGCGGTCTTGCACTACTACATGAAATTTTGCAGTGGCGCGAGTGCCGATGGCGTGGTGCGATTCCTGCTGACCGCAGGAGCGGTCGGTCTGCTGTTCAAGCGGAATGCGTCGATCAGCGGCGCGGAAGTCGGCTGCCAGGGTGAAGTCGGGTCTGCGTGCTCGATGGCCGCCGCCGGTCTCACCGAGGTCATGGGCGGGACTCCGGCACAGGTGGAAAACGCCGCCGAAATTGCCATGGAGCACAATCTTGGACTTACCTGTGACCCGATTGGCGGCCTGGTGCAGATTCCGTGCATAGAGCGGAATGCGATGGCATCCGTGAAAGCGATCAACGCGTCAAGGCTCGCACTGCGGGGCGATGGAACGCATTTCGTATCGCTGGACAAAGTAATAAAGACAATGCGTGAAACGGGTCACGACATGCAGGACAAGTATAAAGAAACCTCACGCGGCGGTCTGGCGACCAATGTCATCGAAGTACCGGTCAGCTTCATCGAGTGCTGATTCGACGACGGTCAGCGTCTGTCAATCCTTAATTTATTGTCCGCCTTGATACGGCTGCAATACACTTCGTGCGACCACCATGCGATGGACTTCGTCGGGTCCGTCGGCGAGCCGCAGCGTTCGCGCTCCCATATACATGGCCGCCAGCGGAAAGTCCTGTGACAGACCGGCTGCACCGTGCATCTGTATCGCGTCATCGATGACGGCAAGTGTGACGTTCGGAACGACGGCTTTGATTTTCGAGATCCAGACTTGCGCTTCCTGCACGCCTTTCGTATCGATGACATGCGCGGTCTGCAGTGTCAGCAGACGGGCCATGTCGATACTCATGCGCGCATTGGCGATCTTGTCGTAATTTCCTCCCAATTTTGCCAGCGGCTTGCCAAATGCAGTCCGACCGCACGCACGCCGGCACATCAGGTCCAGCGCCCGCTCTGCCATGCCGATCGCGCGCATGCAGTGGTGCACGCGACCGGGTCCGAGACGACCCTGTGCGATTTCGAATCCGCGCCCGGCGCCAAGAATGACATTGG
>Ga0224510_10002179_pt1 | contig 12040 bp, 8 predicted proteins | sample SF_May12_sed_USG_FD_170161 | JGI IMG/M metagenome (GOLD analysis project Ga0224510, IMG submission 170161) | Sediment microbial communities from San Francisco Bay, California, United States - SF_May12_sed_USGS_4_1 | ecosystem: Environmental > Aquatic > Marine > Sediment | place: USA: California... | reverse complement strand
AAGCTTTCACGGCTGTGGATTTCTGCAAAATTTCCGGCAACTCGGAAACGGATCCATAGCCGATAACTTTACCTGCTACGGTAACGGACCGATGCTCGTAGGATGATACCCTTACCGCCGAACCGATTTCAGGAATATCGAATTTCTTGCCAACAAGATATCCCACTACTGTTGAGGGACGAACAGGATTTATGGACAGCAAGGGTGTAAACGAATCTACCTGTTCACCGTCTTTAACATAAACATTTTCCACTACGCCATCGGTGGCAGCGAACTTACTTAGTTTCTTTTTTTCCGCTGCGAGCAATTCTAACTCGCGCTCAAGCAGCCGTATTTGATTTACCAGCAGACTCTGTTCGGTCGTATTTTCCTGGCGTATGTCCTCAATTTTTATTGCCATGGCCTGACGGTGCTTCGCTTTTTGTTGCTCAAGCGATTTTAGTTTTGCTTGTTGAGGATTTCGTGAAAGGTTGACCGACGTTGTATCACTGGCTTCCGGTGCAAATTCACGCGTGAGGTTCCTGTTGAGTTCCATTTTACTTTGGATCTGCTCAATATCTGTATCTATTTCTGCTATGGTGATGCCATGCTGTGCTTTTACATATGCTATTTCAGATTCGACAAGTTTTGATTTTTCGTGTTGTTCGGATTTTAGAACAGCAATCCGGTTTGTGAGTTTGTCAATGTCAATTTCCAACTCATTACTTGTCAATTCAACTAAAACATCGCCCGTTTTGACCTGCCTGCCGGGAACAACATAAACCCTCTTTACCAGGGAAGATTTCTCTGAGTTGATTTTATACTCTTTGCCCTTTGTAATGCCGATGGATGACTTGCCGCTACCCTTAAAAAATCGTGCGCTGACGTAAAGCATTGACACAAACAGCAATGCAACGAATATGTAAAACCAATTTATGGAAATTTTCATATCACGTATTGGGTAACTCGTTCAGCGAAATCCTTAATTGCTTTACGCCCTCCACTGTCCTGATCCGTTCAATCAATTGATTTTTATCGAACTCTTTTTTGATGGAGATGGCGTATCTGTAGCGTGTGGCATCTTCCTTTGATGCGGCAATACTAATCACCCTGAATTCACTGCAATACTGTGTCATGATTTCCACCACAGGAGGAAGATTGTTCGTATCTGTTAAAGTAAACGCCAGGACATTTTGATGCGTAAATGAACGGAAGGGCGACACGTGAAGAATAACGGCAACCAAACAAAACAGCACTGTGCCCACAAAGGAAATAGTAAATCCATAAACACCAATGGCAAGGCCGGTACTTAGTGCGGCAAACAAAAAAAGAACGTCCCTGGGATCATCAATGCGCGTGCGAAACCGGATAATGGCCATCGCGCCAAACACACCAAGTCCACGGGCGAGGCTGTCACCTATTGCCATCATTATCATGGTGGTTATGATGGCACCCAAAACGAGCGACTGAAAAAAGTTTTTGGGATAATAATCACCACCGAATGTTAGCCGGTGTGTAATCGCGATCGTTGATGCCAGTAGAAAAGCCCAGACGAAGGAATATGTAATATTGACCAGCTCAGGGTATTCGTATACTGGTTGGTCGGGGAACAGTTCAAACATTTTGTTTATTTGATTTATTCATGGTGAATGGGTTGGTGTTCTATAGTTAAGAAAAGTTTTTAATTATTTGACAGACCAGGTGTTGGGATAGTGAAGGTAGTCCAGGTATTCCCGCCGTTGGAAGATCTACCCAATGATTTATCTTCTTCCTGTGGACCAAAGGAAAATGCGTCGATTTCCCTACCATCGATGTAGTATATTCCAACATCTTCGCCGGTGTTGCTGAGTGAGAATTCAAGATGAAGCGGTCCCTGGCTCTTTTTCCCGTCAGCCCAGAGCAGCAGGAATCCCCCTGCAGCAATCGTGGTGGCAGACGGATTGTCTGCCGGTATTTGGTATTTGAAGGGATTGTCTTTATTGTCGGACATGTACATGCCACCGATATCTACAGCCTCCGGGCCGGCATTGTAGAGTTCAATCCAATCATCAAACTCTTCGGCACCACTGTCAGTATCCGGACAGCAGGTGGTATTGTAAGCCATAAATTCATTTACGAACAGGGATGGGAGCACATCTGTATTCAAGAGGAAGCCAAAGACATTGGAAGGTGCATCGTAAGGATCCCGAGTTGATTTATCTGCATTGTTTTTTGCTTCTATGTAATACTCGACCTTTCCGGTTGTGTTTTGGGCCGGAATAGTAGCGACATAAAAACCAGCATCTGGTGCCATTGGTATTTCTTCAAAGGGTGCACCATTTAACCTGTAAAATAACGTAACTGATGTGACACCGACTGTGCTTATCAATTCTGTCTTTATCGTTGTGCCGTCCGCTAAACCAGGTACAAGGGGTGTACGCGATGTTTCTGCAATGGCGGGAGCTTCATTGTCGCCGTTGGCCAATCCTTCGCTGGAGCTTCCTGATATTGCAAGGTTGGTCGATCCGTCCGGATATCGACCATACGATTGTTCTTCCCCCAATGCGGGAAACACTACCTTGTCGATTAGTTTACCCGCATTATTTTCCAAGTAGACCGTCTCACCACTTGAGGAAAGTTTGAAGTTCGTATGGAGTCCGACACCGGTATCATCACAAACCAGAACCAGGAATCCCTTTGCTGCAATGATTGTATTGGCAGGCAGGGCGTACTTAATGGTGGCGTCATCGTAGATAAAATATCCCCCCACATCCTTTGTAGTTTCGCCATCGTTGTACAATTCCAGCCAATCGTTGCCGGCAGCATAAACCTCATTAATGAAGATTTCTTCGTTTTCGATTAGCTGCGGTCCATCGTCTTGGGAGCATGAGAAGAACGATAGTAGCCCGATGAGGGATAAAAATATTGCGATTTTCATTTTGAAGCAGCCAAAGACTTGATTTATACTTTAGCAATGAATTAAATATAGGCTAATATTTAGATAATACAGAAAAAGCGGGAGACAGGATTACTCCTGCTTCATACACCTAGGCATACTTTCTTTATGTTTAAGTGTTTCTGGTCTTTGGTATAAAAGTGCCAGAACTATTTTACTGATATGAATCCGAAATGCCCGTGAATGGTAAACAAAAGGCCGGAAAAATCTTACGGTAATTACCGCAATATCGTAATGGCACCCCTATAGGTCCTTTTTACATACGAGAGTTTCAGGTCAATCGTATAATAGTAGGTATCCATGGGCAGCGTTTCTCCATGATAAGTGCCGTCCCACTGTCTTTCCAACCCTGTAGTTTGAAACAGGAGGAGACCTCTCTTATTGTACACGCTAATGACGGCGTTTTTACACTGATTCGCATTGGACAGTGCATTGACATTCCAGGTTTCATTCGCACCGTCTCCATTGGGCGTAAAGGCGTTTGGAATATCCAGCGCCACCGTAGTTTCCATAATGATATTTCGTTTTCGGAGTTCGCTCAACAATTGGCCATCATTTACCTGGAAGCTTAGGGTTCTGTTTCCGGGCAGGATTGTTGGCGTATTCGGATTTTCATCTATTGTTAGATTGTATTTATACTTTATGGAACGAATTGCCGCTGTGTATTCCGGCAGGGTGGCGTATCCAATGAGCAGTAGCTTTCCGGCTTCTTCATCGAAGAAACCGCTTATGTTCGCGGTGTTGTTGAATATTAATTCATCGAACCCCTTTGCGTAGTTATCGCTGCCGATGCTGATTTCTGCCAGGTTTAGGTGGTCATTATCCACATCCGCTACTTCGAAGATCGCCGTAATTGAAATCGGATCTGTTCCCGGCTCATAGGAAAGTGGCGTTGTTTCCAACTTTGTAATTACGGGAGGATCATTTACCGGGTTTATGAGTATGACCAGATTAAAAGGTGCACTCTGGTTCTTATCGTCATCGGTTACCGTCACGCTTACGGTCAGGAATCCATTAAGGTTTAATGCGGGAGTAACGGTATGGTTATTGGTTGTGTAATCCTTGCCTGGCAATACCTGCAAGGTAAATCCAAGAGGATAGGTGTCGTCTGCATCGGATACAATAAGGTCATCCAAAAGAATCGTGACGGGTTCATCCTCGTTAATGAAAAGCGCTTCTTGCCCGATAATCTGCGGCGTTACGGTGGTAGGCACCACTTCGACCTGAAGATTAAAAATTTCGCTGTTTGCCGTTCCATCATTCACTGACACGCGAACGGAAAGCGTCCCGATAAAGGCCGGCAGCGGCGTTACGGTAGTTCCGGAAAACGTGTAATTGGGGCCGCTGAGCACGCGGAGTGTAAAATCTTTCGGGTAACTATTGTCAGGGTCGTATACCTCCAGGTGGCTGAATTGAACAGTGAGTGCGCTGCCCTGTGTAATGCTAATCGGTTTTTGCCCGACAATTACAGGCGCCACATTGGGGGCATCCAGTACCCGGATTTCCAGTGGAAAGGGTTGACTACTTGCCGATCCATCGTCAACGGTGATAGTTGCTGTCAACGTTCCTGTGAAATTCGCTGCTGGCGTAATGGTCGTCCCGGATACTTTGTAGTTAAACCCGTTTGAAATCTTTAAAGAAAATCCCTCAGGGTAGATGTTGTCCGGGTCAGTTACGAATAGGTTAGCAAACGCAATGGTTATTGGTGTGTCAACATAGGTGCTTAGCGGAATCTGACCTGTGATAACCGGTGCATCGTTTACTGGTCGTATCGTCACCTGCAATGGAAAAGTGGCACTTTCATCCGTACCGTCGTTTACCGAAATAATTACTGACAGTGTACCATTATAATTTGCGGACGGGGTTATCGTATTGCCGCTGAAGGTATAATTATCACCTGCATAAATCTTTAACGTAAAGTCTTTAGGGTAGTTATTGTCCGGATCTATAACCTGAAGGTTTGGCAATTGGATGGTTATACTTTGATCTTCGTTCGTCGAGAGTGTTTGCTGTCCAACGATAACAGGTGGTATGTTAGGTGGCCTTACAACCTTGATTTCCAGGTTATATTTTTCGCTTTCGTCTTTGCCGTCATCCACCGTCACGGGGACAAGGAGTGTCCCAACGAAAGTTGGGTCTGGGGTAACGGTCTGCCCTTTCACGCTGTAATTGTTACCTGCGAAAACCTTGAGCGTAAAATCTTCCGGATATTGATTATCAGGATCTGTCACTATTAAATGAGAAAGTTCAATCGTAATTGTTTCCCCTGAGGTAATGCTTAAAGCAATTTGTCCGGTTATAACAGGCCTGACATTCTCGACTTGATTTACCTTTATCTTAAGATCAAACCGTTTACTGTCGTTTTTTCCGTCGTTAACCGTAACAGGCACGGTAAGATCGCCGCGAAAATCCCTGGCTGGCGTCACAGTGCTGTTTTGAAAGGTATAGTTTTTCCCCGCGTATAATTGCAAAGAAAACCCTATCGGGTAGGTGTCATCCGAATCTGTTACAATAAGGTCATCAAGCCGAATGGTTATGGGCACGTTTTGGTCCGTGGAGAGCGGCAGTTGACCGGTGATTTTCGGTATACTGTTTGTCCCGGCCTGCCCGAAGGCTGCTAACGCAAAAGCCTGAAAAAGAACAGATAATATGGTATTCCGCGGGAAACGCATACAGATTAAACCAGTTAAATATACGCAATAACAATGAGCCCTACTAGCAATAAACCCAAATGGTCATGCCAGCATTAGACTCAATACATCACCTGTGGTTTAATTGGGGAAGCCAGATCAGGCGTGTTTTTCTATTATCTGCTTTAAATACTCCGTTTGTACTACGCCGGATTGGCGCCAGACCACATTGCCGTTTTTGAAGAGTATCAGGGTGGGGACGCTTTGTACCTGGTACGCGGTGGCAACTCCGGGGTTCTTGTCAACATCGATTTTAATAATCTTGGCGCTGTCGCCTATTTTCGATTTCAGATCTTGCAGAATGGGTGCCATCATCTTGCATGGTCCGCACCATTCTGCTGAAAAATCAACAAAAGTTGGCTTATCGCTTTTTATCAACTCCGAAAAACTCTTTTGTGCCATAAACTAAACAAGCAAAGTCTCTGCCTTGACTATTGGTTTCATAACAACGGTTGCTTTGATGGAGTTCGATATCAAACAATTTATTTCAGATTTTTGGAGCACCCTCATCGCTTTATCAATACTGCCCTCTTCTTGTACTACGACGACAGGTTCCAGCAACACTTCTGTCATCATCCACTTCCCATCAACCTGTTCAAGTTTACCCTTCGATCCACATCGGAAAGAGATGAAATCAAGTTTTGAATTTTCAGCAATGGCTAAAAAGGTAGTCATCAGGCAGCTGCTGACGGATGCCGTAAACAGGTGTTCGGGTGACCATATTCCCGGAATACCTTTTGGGAATTCCGGTGGTGTTGCTACCTCAATACAGCCTGAACCATCGGTTTCAGCTGATAGCTCGGGGGAACACATCATCCCTTTTCGATCGCTGTTCCAGGCAATGTCTACGTTATAATAATGCGGTTCCATCTTAATTATATTTTTTGTTGTAAGGAAGCCCAACTCCCGCCATTATAGACGGCAATGTATCCTGTTGATGTTAATAAGCGTTTTGCTGAACCACTGCGCATGCCGGATGCGCAACAGGTGATAATTGTCTTTTGTTTGTCCGGTATACGGTGAAGATTGTTTCTTAATTCGTCAACCGAAATGTTAATCGAACCTTTAATATGCCCTCCTTTGTATTCGGCCTTTGTACGGACGTCCAGGATAAGTGCGCCCTGTTTCACCAGTTCACTATAGTTGACCGCGGGACCAATTCCAAAAATCTTCTTTATCAAATCTATCATATAAGAATGCAGTTGTTTAGTTGTTTATTCTTTAGTGCTCATCTTCTTGCGGAGCGTACTCAATCCAAAAAGTAAATACAGTGGACAGGTGCTAACCAGGCTTGTTGCGAGAAGAATAACGGCCACGGCCATAAAGATTAGTCCGACAGTTCCCCCAATGATACCATTGAAGTACAACACTGCGATTGCGACCGCGATTATCGCCCTGACTACGCGATCGATAGTATTCATATTCTTTTTCATCTTTTTATTTATTTTGTGTTCTTTATTATCGATTTCGTCTGCTTATTTCTTGATGTAAAACTATCAAACCCTTTATTAGGTTTCAGTAACCTAAGTCACATACCATAACTTCTTACAAAAAAAACATTTTCCTGGCTTGAAGTTAGTAGCCGGCCGATGGATACAGGGTGACAAGTGTCATACTATTTAGATGATCTTAAACAGGTTACCCAAAAGCGTGGTTAAAGAATAAGGCAAAGAAGTTGAGCAAGGCAGTGAAGGCGGTCGTGAAAAAAAGGAACCGCAAAGCCTGCGGTGAAGAAAAAGGCATCGAATCCGTTGCAGCCCAAGGAGGCTTAGAAAACAAAGAATCAACCACCCCTTCATCATCCCTACCCAACACGCCTAATCAATTCACCAGGGTGCTGTAACACTTGGCTGAACAGGAAAACAGCGCGGCGCCTCTTGAATCTGCTCCTGACTTACCGCATTAATTTGCTGGACATCAGTTAAAGTTTCCAGCATGATCAGGCTGTTTCAGCTGAAAGGGATCGATGGTCTTGTCCAGGAGCACAGCGAGTTCAGACCGGGTTATATTTCGGTTGGAATTAAAATGGTATAGTCCCCACGCAGCCCAGTTCGCTTTGACGTTTGTTTCTGTTTTTATGCCGGCCAGTTTTTCCAGGGTGGAAACTAATTCAACGGCGTCCTGAACGGTGAGGCTTCGATCTTTCAGAGAAACTGCATAACCGAAATCCTTGAGGTTTTGCATCAGTGCAGCGGTATTCACTGATGAATCAGGATAAAACCAGGTTTGATTGGCCCATTGAAAAGGAATTCCGGTGCCTCTCAATATTCCGGTTGCACCAATCTTTTGTATGGATTGAAAATGCGGATGGTGGATTCCGGCATCAATGTATGGCATAATCAATGCATTGCTGTTGAGCAACGCCTGCTGAACATTTCTTACTTTGATTTCTCTTGGCTCTTTTTTCTCCGACACACAAAGGGCGGCCAGTGCTCCGGCGGCCTGGCCTGTTACCAATACAACAGGCTGCAACCGGGTTGTACCATTCACTGCGTTGCTCACGCTTATACTTTTGTCGCAAACTATTACACCATCCATTTGCCGAGGGATCAAGCAGCCCAGGGGGATATTAAACGATGGGACTGGGTAGAACTCCAGGTGCTGCGGTGCAGCGGGATTCTTTTTATGATGGTGGTCAATTGGATAATCACCCACGGAAATGCCAGTGCGATAATAATTATAGTCGAATGGATTTGCAATGTGGTTGACGATAGTTCGTGTTAATCCAACTACTCTTCTGCTTTCGCGGTGATAAGGCATCAATGCCAGGTTATCTTCAGTACCAAACTCGTCCACGGCCAACCCTAAATGCCTGTAGCCAAGTTGCGTCTGAATGAAATATACAAAGCGGAGTGTTTGCTGTTTTGCTTTTTCGAGCTCAATGGCTCTTTGTTCCGGCGCAAGCAGTATTACATTAAGATAGATATCGTTGCCCTTAATGGGCCAATTGATCATGTACTTGTCGTTTGGCAACTTTGCATAGTCAAGCATTTTTTGAGCATCCAACCCTGGGGCTTTTCCGGTTTTGTCGTGATAATAATCTGTACATGCGCCGTCAAATTCTTCAGGTGAATAATGCGCGGGACGTGGGATGGTTTTGTCCTGACCTTTCCCATAATCTTTCAGGATCGCAACCCAGGTCAAATCCTGAATGATATTGTTAGTCTCCACCACACCCACGTGCTCACCGGTTTCAGCACCACTTTCCATGCCCAGGCTGTAGGCAATATCTGCTGACGCGATAACTTCACCCAATTCAGTGGCTTCAATGACCTGCTTGCTGTAAATTGATATCTTGTTTTCAGTTTTCAGATTGACAAATCGGGCGCCAATTATTTTGTTCTGTTTTTTAATAACAGACAAAAATTTAAGATGATACAATACGGAGAGATTACTTTCTTTTGCCACCATCATTTTGAATATACTATCCGCAACGTGTGGTTCGAAATGTGTGTTGCTGATCCACCCTGTAGCTACCTTGTCGGGGCCACCGTAGACCTTGTAGATTTCTTCCCTGAACTCGTTCCAGATACCTGATGGAAGTTTATGATTGCCATCAGTAGCTGAAACCCCGGCCGCGGAAAGCATACCGCCCAGCCAGGGTCCTTCTGCGGCAATAATGGTTTTTACTCCCATCCGGGCACTTTGCAAGCCTGCGCCTATACCACCAGTACCACCACCAATCACCAATACATCTGTTGTGATTCGGTTTTGTGAAAACAAAAATGAGGAACCTGCAAACAGCAACACGATGGATAAAATGCAGGTTCTATTGGGGTTAATATTTGACATCAAAACGTAATATTTTACAGTCATTTACTCCAGGCAAAAATAGATGATTATGGAGTTTGATCTGATATAAGATTTATAGAATATTTATCAATACTTCAAAGCTGGAAGGGGTACCTTTCTCGAACATCAACTATTGAAGAAAAGCGCGTAATCATTATATATTGAGACAGTTTTTAGAATTTGTTTCTTTGGCATAAAGGTTCTTTGTTCTGCCGGATCAAATCCTGAGAATCAACCACCCGCCTTCCTGATTTTATTTAATTCCTCCAAAAATCAAACTAAAATAATGATATCTTACTTTCCTAATGTATGATGTAGCTGAATACGGAATCCATGGATTAACGGCGCAACAAGTGTCTGAATCGCGTGCAGCCCATGGCCGCAATGAAGTGATAAAGGAAGAAAGCAATTTTCTTGAGGTGCTGAAGGACCTTCTTCGGGAGCCAATGCTTCTTTTGTTGCTGGTCGCGGCGCTGTTATACTTTCTCAGCGGTGAAATTGGCGACGGTATTTTCATGACTTCGGCGATTGTAATAGTCACCAGCATATCGTTATATCAGGAATCCAGAAGTCGTAACGCATTGGCTGCTCTCAAAACGTTAACGCAGCCCACTTGCAAGGTAATCCGGGATGGCAAAACCGCTGAGATCAAACGCGAGGAAATTGTCATCGGCGATTTTATAATGGTGGAGGAAGGAAAATCTGTTCCGGCTGATGGTTGCATTGTTCATTCCAATGATTTTAGTGTAAATGAGTCAATGCTTACCGGTGAATCGTTGGCCGTGTACAAAAGTAAAGAACCGGATCACAATCGGGTATTTCAAGGCACAACGGTAACGAGCGGACTGGCAATATGCGAAGTCGATGCAATCGGAGTGAATACAGCGCTTGGGAAGATTGGAAAAAGCCTTGCGTCCATTCAGGACGAGGAAACGCCTCTGCAAGAACAAATAAGGAACTTTGTCAAAAAGATGGCGCTAATAGGTGTCGTTGTTTTCTTCATTGTCTGGGGAATCAATTTCTTCTCTACCTACAACGTATCGGATAGCTTACTCAAGGCGCTCACCCTGGCAATGAGTATTTTGCCGGAAGAAATTCCTGTAGCGTTCACAACTTTCATGGCATTGGGGGCATGGCGTTTAATGAAGATCGGGATCATTGCCAAACATACCAAGACTGTGGAAACACTTGGCAGTGCCACCGTAATCTGTACGGACAAAACGGGAACCATCACAGAGAACAGAATGAGTCTGGCCAGTCTTTATGTGTTGTCAACGCAGAGAATGTCGACTCCGTTGCAAATAATCAGTGACAACAATGAAGAGGAAAAAGCACTGATTGAGATGGCGATGTGGGCCAGTGAGCCCATTCCATTTGATCCCATGGAAATTGCGCTGCATGCTGCCTATGCAAAATCAACCGCCCTGGATGAAAGAGGGGGATACCGAATGATCCACGAATACCCATTGGACGGAAGGCCGCCGATGATGACGCATATTTTTGAGAATAGCGTTGGTCACCGCATAATAGCGGCCAAAGGTGCTCCGGAAGCAATGATGCAGGTATCCGAATTATCAGATAGTGAAAAGGAAGTTCTGAACGAAGCGTTCCAAACATTGACGGGAAAGGGGTATAGAGTTTTGGGCGTTGGAACATCAGCGTTAACAGGCTATGATTTTCCCCTGCGTCAGCAGCAACTAAAGTTTAGGTTTATAGGGCTTGTGGCTTTTTATGATCCACCAAAAAAAAATATTGCTGATGTCTTTTCTTCATTTTACAATGCAGGTATTGCCGTGAAAATCATTACGGGAGACAACGCCGCCACCACTACCACCATAGCCAGGGAAATTAATTTTAGAGGCTGGGAAAAAACAATGAGCGGGGAGGAGCTGTTGCGGATGGACGAACAGGAGGTGAATAAGAGGGTAATGGAGATAAACATTTTCACGCGCATGTTTCCGGACGCAAAATTAAGAATTCTAAATGCCCTAAAAGCAAATGGACAAATTGTGGCTATGACAGGAGATGGTGTAAATGATGGTCCTGCCCTGAAAGCGTCGCACATTGGTATTGCGATGGGAAAAAAAGGATCCGAAATCGCCAAGGAGGTTTCTTCATTGATTCTTACGGATGATGACCTCGCCAAAATGGTGGATGCCGTGGCGATGGGAAGAAAGATTTACACAAATCTAAAGAAGGCTATTCAATATGTCATTTCCATACATATTCCCATCATTCTCACTGTATTTACGCCACTGGTCCTGGGATGGGTATATCCTAGCATTTTTTCGCCTGTACACGTTATCTTTCTGGAATTAATTATGGGGCCTACATGCTCTATTATTTATGAAAATGAACCCATTGAAAAGAATGCCATGCTACAGCGACCGCGGCCTTTTACAACCACTTTTTTCAACTGGGGGGAGCTAAGCACCAGTATCGTCCAGGGGCTGGTCATCACTGCCGGATCTCTTCTTATATATCAATATGCAGCAAGACACGGCTACAGTGAGCCTGTAACCCGGACCATGATATTTATTACGTTGATATCAGCAAATATTTTCCTTACGTTGGTGAATCGTTCTTTTTACTACTCCATTTTTACTACGATTCGCTATCGCAATATGATGGTTCCGCAGATAAT
>Ga0224510_10002177_pt1 | contig 12045 bp, 8 predicted proteins | sample SF_May12_sed_USG_FD_170161 | JGI IMG/M metagenome (GOLD analysis project Ga0224510, IMG submission 170161) | Sediment microbial communities from San Francisco Bay, California, United States - SF_May12_sed_USGS_4_1 | ecosystem: Environmental > Aquatic > Marine > Sediment | place: USA: California... | reverse complement strand
CAACGTGTTTACTTCTCAGAAAAGACAAATTCGTTGACGGATTAAAACAGGTAAACATACACAATGTTCCCACATTTTGTTCAATTGTTTGTAATTGTTTCCTCTTCATCCGATTAAAGACTTGACTTATGTTTAGTATTAAAATCTTGTTCAGTTACATAACACATCACACAGAAATTTCTTTAAAATGTAGAGCTTTTACAATTTTGCATCAACATTATTATCAACAAAATTGGCAGAGTATGGGTAATTTATTTCATGAACAAAATTCGAGTTGTAATTTATTTAATTAACACAACTCGCAATTTTTCACCGACACATTTCACATCCTTATTTTTTAAGACACGTATTAAAAGTGAACAACTAAAAGATATAGAGAACATCAATTAAACGTATTTTCAAATTATGACCGTTTCACATTTTCGAGAGGCACTTTAGCCAAAACAGTATTGAAAAGTAATACTAACGTTATGATAACAATAATTTCGTTCCTACTGATCAAGTGCTAAAGGCGTTCCAAACATCCTTATTTAAATTGAGACCAAGACCAATCCCGAAGTTACTTTATATCATTTTTAACATTACATGTACTGATTAAAAATATAGATGTCGGACGAATGTTCAGCCAGATGTCCCTCGGATGACGGGCTTCTGAGGTCATGCAGTGAAGGAGAATGTGTCATAACAGGTAATGTATATCATTATATGTCAATATGCTGACCTTTAAGGTTTTGGAATCGAAACAGACTCTGACAAATGGTAATTTACACATTTTAATAACTTTGTTTTGGTTTGATATGCTACTTTTATTATTTAACCGTACATATGTCTTAAAACACTCACAGTTAAATAAAAATATTTCGATAAAATTAAAAGGTAATAAATGTTACATCTATTAGAAGCCTATGAGAAATCTTGCTCGATTAGTGTGAAATGAGTCCCTTTCAGGTAAATACCCTTGATATGAACAACAACAAATTGGGTTGAAAAGGTTGGCTTGAGTTCTGCACTTTTTAACTTACTAATAAAAAAGTTCATAAAAAGGCTCCATTACTTGTGACTTTGGGTAAATTTGTTGTGTTGCGTTTGACCATGCATTCAGTGTAAACAAGTTAACCTGGCGCCGATATTTAACTTGATCAAGTTAACAACGACTTGAAATAAAATTAAACAACAAACAAAGAAATGGCCGATAAGGACAACCAAGCTATCTAGATTATTATATTGTGTTTTCTTTCTGAGTTAGTTGCATAAGGAACTGTTTCAAAAAACGGAATTGTGGGTGCTTCATGCGGTCGCATTACTTATCTACACTCTATTTCAATGGCATTGAGCAAATAGATAAGTTACGTTTCCAGGAGCGAAAACATAATCGTATTATATTATCCAGATATGGATTGTGATAGCGCTTTAATTGGCCAACTTTTGTATTCCCTAATATATGTAAACAATGTTGTTAAGGTATATCCATGTAGTATTTAAACTATTTGCAAACTTTTGTTGACTTTCAGAGTGTCCTAACTTAAATGTACCGTATGCAGCTATAAAAGGAAATCTGCATTACGAGGGGACCAAACGTAAGGTTATTTGCAATGCTGATACGCAGTACGAACAGGCGTTTATCAGCGTGTGCCGAAATGGAAGGTGGACAGGAGTACCAAATTGTCGTATAGGTGTGAATGGACAGCTATTTATTAAACCAGAGAAGTATCAAACAAAGGAATATGTAAAATATAAGTTGTTAAATTTCATTTGCTTTTTGATTCAAGGATGAAAGACGACAGTATCTCTTATTTCTAAATGAACACTCCGGTTCGCCATATGTTTATCGTATAAAATGTTACAACACAAATTTGTGTAAGTTAAACAATAATTGTAAAGTGGTAAAACTCTTATCGTGTATAGGTTAAAGTAGTTTAAAACAATTCTACGTGTCAGAAAAAATACACTTATTATAGTATAACAAATTAACATATACTCTTTATTTCCTTATCTTTGAAAAGATAATTATAATTTCATGAATTGCAGTAAATACATTTGATTGTTACTAAACTTCAAACACCAAAGTTTAATGTTATGTTTCAGTTCCACAAATAAAGTACCTCGGATGTTGGGAAGACGACTCTGAACGAAAGTTAAGTGTGAATCTCGGTCCTGCCGAAAACAGGACGATTGAAGGTTGTGTGTGGACCTGCAACGAACAGGGATACATGTATGCAGGCCTTCAGGTATGCTACAAGAAGCCACGAGTAAACATGTACCTGAGTACAGGTGTTCACATTTACGGTTGCGCATTTAGGCATTTCAAACGCACTTACACATGGTGACACATTTTCAAACGTATACTAGGTTTGAAATACGTAAACCAAACCGACTTTATTACATGTTTGTGTTACTATTAATAATGCTTAATTGAATTAGTTTCCCGCATACTTCCGTCTATCATTCATTTGAATAAATAAGATACACGTAACCACAAATGTACTACAAACTGTACTTGTGACCGTTGCATTACGCACTTGGTCGGTTTGAATTGTACATATTAAATACTTACTTACCTACCTTCACCGTAACTTGATCGTAGTTGACCTTAGTGAGTCGTAGTATAACCCGTAGCTTAACCGTAGGAATTGAAGTTTGAATGCATGTATACAAAGACTTACTATGAAAATAATATGTTTTAGTAGGACAAGGTACTACCATCTATGATAAACTACATGTTTGTGCAATATACGGTAACAGTTCGTCTTTTAGGCGTAGTTATCCGTAGTCAGTTTGAGATTAAGTCCACAAATATTAAAGATGCTAGGTCTGTATCTTGATACCCCTATAATTCGTCACACATTTCGCAGAATGTCAAGTATACTGCTAAATAAGTTTACATTGCAAAAGGAATTAAGAAATTTCATGTAAATAAAGTGTTTTGGACAAAAACATAAAAACATAACAACAGCAATACACAAAAGCAGAGATAATAATCCTTGCCAGAGGTCACGCGAATTGAACTCGGACGTTCTCCCAGTCCGCAGTGTTACCGCACAGCCAACGAGACAACTGAACATGTCGGTTGATGTCATGCTAGCTATTTAACTGTTTCAACGTAATGGGTCGAAATATAAACACACAAAGCTAAATTTGCGACTCACACGTTTTGAACAAAGTCATTTATTCTGAAATATCTTACATGCATGGATACCTATACTTGGCAGTTTCTCATGTTTACGAGATACGATTCACTGCTTAAATATGGTTAAAAAGTAACATGTAAACAATTCTTGTCAAAGGATACAGACATAGCGTCTTTAATCCATCTACAATCAAATCATTCGTTCTTACCATGGTCATTACTAAGTTTAACTACGGTCTACTTCGATCGGTAAGTTTAAGTATTGTCGGCTACGGTTTCCCAAACCACACTACAGGCTACTACGGCTAATGAAAATAGGTCTGAAGCACGAAAGAGAATGCATGTATGCATGATATAGATAAACTAGGAACCAAATAGAATACTGATAATCATGTGTTACGGTATACAAAGCATGCACAAAGATTCGTGCATACTTTTTGTTATATAAGCTAGCCTAGAAAGTGAATAACAGTACATGTACACAGGAGTTCTAGTAGGATTTTCAGGCAATCGGTTATTCTAAATTACACTGTAGATGTTTGTGTCATCATTTGGTCTGTTGGGGAATTTGTTTGTTTGCTTAATGATGGTTGGTTGGTTGGTTGGTTGGTTAGTTATTTGGTTGTTTCGTTGGTTGGTTGGTTGGTTGGTTGTTTGGTTGTTTTTTTGGGTGGTTGGATGGTTGGTAGGTAGGTAGGTAGGTTGGTTGGTTGGTTATTTGGTTGGTTGTGTTTAAGAAAGTAAGTGTGTTTGTAATGACAAGTAATAAATAACATTTGAAGCAAGTGTTGTACATTTTTGCTCAGGAAACCACATTCATTCCAATAGCAATTAAAAGGAATTTAACTATTTTTTCTTGAACAAGCACATTATGTTGACGACGATTGTTTTACTAAACTATTTATTTTTTATTGCAGCTCAGTCAACATTGTTTTTGTGGAGGTGTCCACGACAGTCAACCAAGTCCTGAGACAGACTGCAATATGCCATGTTCAGGGAATGCCTCGCAGATCTGTGGTGGATTCTGGCGCAACAGCGTTTACACACTGGAATAGCTGTGTGCTGGTTTACGCTATGAAACACAAAAAGGACAGCATTGATTGCAACAAACAGCATACAGCATACGATTTATTTGCGTTTTGTTTAACGACGATGCTTCTTTAGAAAAACTAATTTGGTTAACTTTTTCGACTTGCTGATATTAATGTATATGAACACATAGATGAATCAAATGCATTTTATTTATATAAATGTTCATGCAAAAGCAAAACCTGGAAAGCGTATATTGAATCTCAAGGAATTTCGCCAGGCTTTGTTTCGAAAGTGGATAACTACCACGTTATCGGAAAAAGTTCAACGCATGTTTGTTTGTTGTTGTTTAGTTTAACGCCGTTTCAACACTGATAAGCTTATACAAATGTAATACGGCGGTAAGTCCACTGACCAGCGTTTCCGGGTTCACCAGTACTATTCCCGTTACCCTGCAAGCGACCGACTACTTTCTCACATGAGCCAGCAGCGAGAGACAAGTAAACCAGACATAACGCTTTGTCTAGTATCAATGAACATATAAGAAACCGCATCCGATGTGGTTCGAGCCCTTAATCCTTCGATCATGAGTCCGATGTTCTGACTACTAAACTTATTAAACATAACACGAACTATAGACAACGACAATAGTTTTCGGAAGACAAGTTTACTATTCCTTTAGTTAAAGAAGTACTAATATATGTATTAAGAAAAAAGGTCGGTCCTGCAATAGGTTGATAGTACCTAACATATGCACTTATTTTGCATTAAATAAAAGACAAGATGGTATATACCTTAACCGTTCCAACAGAAATTTATACTTATGTTAATGTCAAGACTAAGCAAACATTTATTTTTGTTTCTGGAGTTCTTTTCTAAATATAAATCTAGTTTATTTTTTGTTAAAAAAACAGATATACAAACTACACAATGAAATGGAGCGACAATTATGATTCCGGCTTAGGATCAAACTCATGACTTCTGGATGGGCAGACAACCGCTCACGCTAGCTGAGCCAGCTGACGAAAAAGTGATTGACTTATGTTTAGTTGATAACCTTTTGGTTTAGAAGTATTTATAAGCCAAAGTTCCGTAATTAAATTTAAATTAGCTTTTAAACATAGCGAACCGCTCATGCGCAAGTGGGCGTTGATGGTGTGACTTCTGGCAGCGCTATTGATGAACCACTTAAGCGAAGCTGCAATATACTCATTGCAAGCTGTGCTAACTGATGACTTTCCTGTTCACTCATAATAATAATAGTGTGTGCACAGATACATGTATTTCTGCCACTTGCAGTATAGAACAAAACCTAAATTATAAACATTTAACATTTAACGTAGACATGTTTTTTTTATCTAAATAGATAAAAGAAGTTATATTCTAGGTTGTACTTTGTATGGAACACTATCTGTCATATTAGCAGTTACATTCATACGATGCCTTGATGCCTCAAACTAAAATAATGCCGTGTATGTACGAATGTTTGTGCAACTTGTTCTAGCAATTATGAATAATCCTGATCACACCAACAAGGCAATCATTAGCAACCCCAATTGGTGAACGTTTCTTTCGTATACATAAATAATGCAATAACGTTAATGTATTTCCATTGTTTAGCTCTTAACTCTTTAACATAAAAGCTTTTTTGAAAAAGCTCAGTTAAATAATTCTGATTTGTCTGTCGATTCAATGAAGGTTTTATAGTTTGTTTGCTTTCTATGTTTTTAATGTGTTTTTCAATGTATTGTTTGCCCGCTATTGTTTCTGTATCAGTTGACATGTAGTTATCTTGAAAAGGAATTATAATTATATATGTGATGGATTTATACTTCAACTTGCACATCGACGTGATTCTGAGTAACACGTAAGAATAAGTATCATCGATATGATGACAGAATATTTTATATTTGTGTTGTATAATGTATATTAAAGATTAACAAACTATAAAGCGATTTTTATCTTGAAAGGTAAGCTCGTCCTAAGCAAACAGGATAAAACAAATTGAACAAACCATTCTCTTATCAGGTGCGATAGAAATATTCCAGTGCAATGTGTTTTATGATAACATCGTAAAACCACTGTGCAGTTGTTAACTAGTATATCATGTCGTTGGATGTTCTCGCATTGAATAGCTGTTTAAACAAACCATTACACGTATTACTATCAATTTACATTTATAGTAATTATTTGTCTATGTCTCAGTCAACACAACTCATATATCATGAGTATCAAATACTGAAATTAATACACAGCGAGAAGATAATCATTGTTCAGTTGACAAGGTACAACGTGCAATGTTGACATTGATCATCTAATAAAATAAAAAATTCTTAATGTTTAATTCAAAGCGATAATTTGCTTTTATTATAGTTGCGACGAACCTGGATACTAGAATAGATACAGTGAAGGGTGGTACGTATACTATGGAATATGGAAACTTTGCAAGCTTTCAACATTGCCTTTCTTGTGCTTAGCGCATACTCGCTTGAACTGTTTGGTATTGAGTTTGTGAATTGCCCGTCGGATCCTAGGAATACTCTTATCTACGCATTGGACACGGGTTCAAGCAACAGTAAATGTGTGCAAATGTGCGCAAATCGGCCGTGGTGTAAAGCGGCGTTGTTCCATCGACAATTCTTCATGTGTCATGCTGTGCTAGCTGGAGACCCCGTGCTAAGCGGGACTGCAACACACCCCCATGACAACGGTACAACGTGTTTACTTCTTAGAAAGGACAAATTCGTTGAAGGACTGCAACAGGTACATGCAAACAAACATATTGATGACATATTTCGTTCGATAATTTTGTAGTTGTTTTCTCTTTATTTAATAAAATAGTAGACTTATGGGTAGCATTTTATTTACATTGAATTGCATTAAATATCACCCATTATTTTCTTTTTAATAACTCTAGGTTTCGAAACTTTGCGTCAGCATTGTTTTTATTTATTGAATCAATAAAATTAGTGATATAATTTATTTTTTAACAAAAACCGCATTTTAATTCATTTCATGAAACGAATTTGCATTGGATTTTATTCAACAAAACTCGCCATGTAAATTTATTTTATCAGCAGTTATCATATAGTTATTTATTTCTGAGACAAATAGACAACAACATGAAATAGAAAACATCGTGCTGGTGACAACGATTTCATTCCCACCGATCAGGTGCTAAAAGGATTCCAAACATACAGTGTACATGTACTTATTTTAATTGAAACCCAAATAATTCCCAACTAATCTTATGTCGTTTTAACTTTCTTTTATCCGTAAAAATATAGATGTCGGACGATTGTTCGGCCATATGTTACTTGAATGACGGGCTTCTGTGGTCATGCAGTGAAGGAGAATGTGTCATAACAGGTAATGTATATGTCTATATGCTGACCTTTAAGGTTTTAGAATCGAAACGGACTAAATTTACACATTTTTAATACATTTTTTGGTTCGATGTGTTACTTTTATTATTATTCTTAAGAAAGTTATAGTTAAACAAATGTGTTGATACCATTAAAAGGTTATACATGATGCATTGATTATAGGACTAATTTGAGAAAGTGTGCTCGATAGTGTGAAATGAGTGCCTTTAAGTTCATTACCACTAATATGAACAACAATAAATATGACCGTACGCTTCTGCCATCGTCGGCACCCACAGTACTTTATTCCGTTACACTCCATACATACCGTGGAAAATTTGACTAGCCAACTCTCGTTTTCATGAATATGCATGAGGCAGGGGAGATCTTCTTCCAATGAAATAGCATGTTACAATAAAATACTCTTCAATCACCTCAAACTTGTTTATGCCGAATAAATCACTCGGTTTAGATATAAAACGTAATTTTATTGGCTAGTTATGCATGTAGGTTTCCTTATGGCACCAATGAAACTGCCCTATTAATTATTCATGACTACAAGGTTTTCCTAGCCAATTGTCCCACGGTATATAACGCAGAATAGCGAAGTAATGTAACGGGGATAACCGACGATGGTGTTCTGCACTTTTTAAATAACTTATAAAAATGGTCATAAAAAGGACCCATTGCATTTGATGTAATTTGTTGGGTACCTTTGTTGTATTGCGTTTGACCATGCTTTCAGTGTAAGCATGTAACATGGCGCCGTTATTTGACTTGATCAAAGTTAACAACAACTATATATAAAATTAAACAACAAACAGGGAAATGGCCGATAGGGACACCCAAGATACCGTAATGCTTATATTGTGTTTTCTATTGGGTTAGTTGCATACGGAACTGCTTAAAAAGGGAATTAGGGGGCTTTATGCGGTCACATTACTTATCTACACACCATTACAAGGGCATTTAGCAAATAGATAAGTTACGTTACCAGGAGCGAAAACTTAATCGTATGACAGTGTCCAGATATAGATTCTGATGGCGCTTCGATTAGTCAACTTTTGTATTCCTTAATATATGTAAAACATGTTTTTTTCGGTATATCCATGTCTAATTTAAACTTTTTGCAAACTTACTTGCTTTCAGAGTGTCCCAACTTAAATGTACCGTATGCAGTTATAAAAGGAAACATGCATTACGAGGGGACCAAACGTAAGGTTATTTGCAATGCCGATACGCAGTACGAACAGGCGTTTATCAGCGTGTGCCGAAATGGAAGGTGGACAGGAGTACCAACTTGTCGTATAGGTTTGAATGGAATGCTATGTTACATGTATTATCTTCATTCTTTTAATGAGATCCAAGTAGTATCAAACAATGGGTAACGTAAAAGTATAAAATGTTTAAAGACCGATTTGTTTTGAATTTTGCTATGAGTATGAGAGAATATAGTATTCCTTTATTTCTAAATGAAATGTCGCGTTCCCCATATGTTTATCCTATAGAATAGTATATAACACAAGTTATGTGTTAGTAATACCACGATAGTAAAGTATTACATGTACAACTATGCACGTGTTACAAGTTTGTGTATATTAGTTTACAAACATCTTAACGTGTCAAATAAATAATAACATACACTTATTATAGTTTAGCAATTCCAAATACATTGTAGATTATTTTTCCTTTTTAAAAAGAAATTACACAACTTTTGTTACTATAAAAATTGCAGTAAATACATGCTAGTGTAAGTAAACTTTATCAACTTTTAATGTTATGTTGCAGTACCACAAATTACGTATCTTGGATGTTGGAAAGACGACTTTGCTCGAAAATTAAGTGTGAATATCGGTGCTGCCCAAGACAGGACAATTGAAGGTTGTGTGTGGACATGCAACGAACGAGACTACATGTATGCAGGTCTTCAGGTATACTAGACAACGAACAGGTTTACATGGATTCAGGTGTTGAGGTAAACTAGACAACGAAAGAGGATACAAGCATTCAGGTGTTGAGGTATACTAGACAAAGAACACGTAATCATGTACATGTATGCAGGTATTTAGGTTTTCTAGGCAACGAACGGTTATACTTGTATTCAGGTCTTCAGGTATAGGAGAAAATAAACAAGGACACATGTATACAGGTCTTCATGTATTCCACATGTATATATTGTATAGTCATTTTCATTCTACCTTAACAGCAGTATGACCGTAGTTGAACCAAGAAAACCGTAGGATTACCCGTAGATTAGTCATAGGAATTATTGTTGCATGTATGTATGACACGACTTACAACGGAAATAGTAGGTTTAACGAGTACACATGAATACTAGGCACGCACTATTATTACGGTATTCGTGTGTTACACATGTGTTCGCACGAGGCATGAACGAAAATGCATGAATACATTTTTAAGTATGTTATCCTTTAAAGAGAATACCAGTACATGTTCTCAGGATTTCTGGTACGCCTCAGTTGTTGGGCGATCGTTAATTCTAAATGACAATGTAAAGGCCTGGTCACATTGGCTTTACTACGACGTAGTGTATGTTAACCGTAGTCGTATGTAGTACTTAAACGTATCGATTGTAGTAGACCGTAGTTAAATGTAGTTATTACCGTGGCTTAAACGAATCATTTGACCGAAGCTGAATTGAATGGTTGTACTTGTACACACATGGCTACGGATAACTACGTCTAAATGGACGTACTGCTACTGTAGATTGAAAGTAGTTGGCCATAAATGTCCGTACCTTGCCGTACTTAAATACAATAATTCTTACGCCTATGCTACGGGCAACACTGCGGTTTACTAGGGTCATACTACGGTTAAGGTAGGGTCAAATGATTAGTTAATGTGTAAAATACAAACCGACTACGTGTTGTATGTAAAAGTGAGATGAAGCATTTATTTTAATCATTTTAAACAATGGTTGACAAAGTCAGAATTAATATAAATACATGAGGTAAATTTTTCACGTTCTACGAACCTACGTTTGAGTACGTTGCACTGTGTGTAAACACCTTTAAAACGAACTACATTTTGTACGTGCTTAACCACTACGTGTCAGCATTTTTTCCGGTGGCTTATCTGTTTGCTTGTTTCTTTCTTGGTTAGCTAAGCCTTTTATTCTCTGCACTTGTGTATATAAAGGTCATATAATGGTAATATTGTTTGTTTGGTTATACGTCGTGTGAATTGTTTCTGACCATAAAAAGTAGCATTTACAATGAACAAAAGAGTTACATTTTTCTCAGGTAACTGTTTCATTCGAAAGCAATTTAAAAGAAAGTAACTAAACTTTTTTCTTGTTAAATCACCTTGAATGATCAGTGACTGTTTCACTATTATTTCTTTTTTATTGCAGCACAGTAATGAGTGTTATTGTGGAAGTGTCCACGACAGTGAACGAAGGCCTGAGGCAGAATGCAATATGCCATGTTCAGGGAACGCATCCCAGATCTGTGGTGGAGTCTGGCGGAACAGCGTTTACATACTGGAGTAGTTGTGTGCTGGTTTACCCTGTGAACACACATAGAGTGAGGACAGAACGATTGCAGCAAACAGCATACGGACGTTTTGATATATCATTTAACACTTCACATCTCGTTTCCATCCATCAACATGTATACATCCTGCTGGCCTTAGTCGCATCCGTGTTTAATTGTCAAAAGTAAAAACTGCACATTATAAAAACACTACACATTCCAACATTTCACATATCCACTGTATTGCAGTTTCTCTTCATTTAGAATTGTGTACATCTACGTTAGTTCAACCTGTCATTGTTATTCTTTGCAGTTCTAATCTTCTTCTTGTAACTGTTAAGATTTATTTGCGTTTTTAAAAATTAAATTTTTAGTTTTCACAATACAATAAATTACTGGAATAAACGAGTCGATGTTGCTGATATTATTAGATAAAGTATAGATAAATTATCGTCATTTCATTTATATATGTTGAAGCAGATGCATGAACTGGAAGGCGTATATGGACGCTCGAGTGTTTTTGCCAGGCTTTGTTTTTTAAAATGTGGATAACTTCTACGTTATGAGAAAGACATTCAACGCGTGTTTGTTCGTTTCTCATTTAACGCCGTTTTAACACTGATTAGGAAACATTGAGGCGGTCAGTCCACAAACCAGCCTTCCTGTTTTCACCCGTACTAGCCTCTTTACTCAGGAAGCAAATGACTGCTTTCTCAAGAGAGACAAGTAAACCAGTCATAGCGCTTTGTATAGTATTAATTAACTCGCAGAAATGTTTGCCGCAACCAGTGTGGTTTGAACCCTCGATCGTTCGATCGTAAGTAGGGCTGGGACGATACGGTCATCAGCCGAGACGATAAGTATTCGATACGGACCTTGCCGATACGATACGTATTCCATACTATACACATGTACATAACTAAGGGAACACATATCAGTAAATAAGTTTAATAGTTGTCATTGTATTAAGTCACAAAACATTTAAATACTTGTATTATGCTGTCATTTTAGAAGAACACAGTTCTAAATG
>Ga0224510_10002176_pt1 | contig 12049 bp, 18 predicted proteins | sample SF_May12_sed_USG_FD_170161 | JGI IMG/M metagenome (GOLD analysis project Ga0224510, IMG submission 170161) | Sediment microbial communities from San Francisco Bay, California, United States - SF_May12_sed_USGS_4_1 | ecosystem: Environmental > Aquatic > Marine > Sediment | place: USA: California... | reverse complement strand
TAAAATTTTTTTTATTAATAAAAAAGAACGTTGTATTAATTGTAAAGTATACTCTAAATTTATTATTGCTTGTTTCGAACGTATTCCGATTATATAATTAAAACTTTTTGGGTGTGAATTTATTAACGAATGTCCAAAATGACTATATGATTTAAGTAATTGTATTAATAATATTTTTTTATTTTTTATTTTTTTTTCCTTCTTTTCGTAATATTGTTTCATTTTTTAATAAAATACCTTTTCCTTTATAAGGTTCTATTTTCCGTAACCGTTTAATATTATGTACATATTGAGTTAATTTATTCCAATCTGTTCCATAAAATAAAATCTGAGTTGGTTTTAATATTAAAATATCAATATATGGTGGTATATTAACTTTAATTTCATGACTATAACCTAATTTAAAATATAAAATATTATCAATTTTTTGAACTTTATAACCAATTCCATTTAAAAATAAATTTATTTTAAATTTTTGAGAAAGTCCTTTTAAATTAGTTTTAAGTAAAGAGGTATATAAATTTAAATATTTTTTTGATTCATTTTTATTTTTAAAACAATTTATTAAATATATATAATTTAAATCGATACTAATTTGTATATTTTTATTTGTATCTAATTTATAAGAACCGTTTATACTAGATAATAAAATTGAATTATTATTTTTTAATAATACAGTTACCCCGTTTGGTATTTTAATTCCTTTTGTTATTAATTTTCGAGTCATATTTTTAATTAATTTTACATATTAATTCACCTCCTAAATTATATTGTTTAGCTTGATTTTGAGTTAATAGACCTTTATGGGTAGATAAAATAAATATATCAGTTTTACTGTTTTTATAAAGCCATTTATTTTTTACATATACCCGTTTACCCGGTTTTGATATTTGTTTTATACAATTAATAACTCCTTTATTATTGTTATATTTTAATAATACTATTATATAATTATTATTAAAATTATAAAATCCATTTATTAAACCTTCTTTAATTAATAAATTTAACATTTGAATTATTTGTTTAGTTTTTCGTTCTTTTAATATAGTTTTTTTCGATATATAATGATTTTTTAAATTAGATAAAAAATTTGATAATGTTGAAGTTATAATCATATTGTAATTTTACCAGCTATATTTAGAAACTCCGGGCAAAAACCCTTCTGATGCCAATTTTCGTAATTGTATACGTGATAATTTAAAAAATCGATAAACACTTCGAGAACGCCCAGTTAATATACAACGATTTTTAATACGAGTCATTGAACTGTTATTTGAAAAGGATAACAATTTTTTTTGAATTGTCCAACGTATTTTTTTTTCAAATTGTAAATTATTTGTTATAGATTTTAAAATTAATCTTTTTTTTTCATTTATTTTGAACAAATTTCTTTGATTAATATTTTTTTTAATTTGTTTTTTCATAAAAATTAAAATATTTTAAATAAATTGGAGATAACCGGATTTGAACCGATAACCCTGTGTATGCAAAACACATCTTCTGCCAATTGAAATATACCCCCATGAATGTATTGGGGTTCGAACCCAAGGCCATCGGATTAAAAGTCCAGTGCTCTACCAACTGAGCTATACATTCTTAATTAAATTTTTTGGGATAAAATGCTAAATTTATATAAAAATTTGTTAAATTTTTATGAAATGTTAATTTAGACAAAAGTCTATCTTTTGTTAATTCTATTTCAGACAAAAAATTTTTGTTTATTGCTTTTAATGAAATATTATAATGATCAGATAGTTTTTGAAATGAATTATTTAAATATATTTGTTGTTGTAAATTTTCTAATTGAATATCAGATAATTTCGATTGATTATTAATAATTTTTTTTTTTCTAAATTTTAAATTTTTACTAATAATCGGTAAAAAAAAATAAGTTATTAAAAAATAACTATTTATAAAAAATAAAAAGAACCAAAAAATCTGGTTCAAAAATGATCCTTGATCAAATTGTGGCATTTTTTTTTCTTAATAATTTTAAAAATTTTTTACGAGATATTTTTAAATTAATTTTATTATTATTAATTATTATTTTTTCACAAAAAAAAGATAATTTTATTAATTTATATAAACTACAACCTTTATTCCATTTTTTATAACTTGATAATTTTTTAAAACGATATGTTAATTTTTCTTTCGAAATTGGAACGACAATGCCATTTATTCCAACAAATATTTTTTTATATTTATAATATAAAACCCTACCTTTAACTATTTTTATATTATTTTTTTTAATAAAATTAAAAAAATGATTTAAATATATTTTAAATAATTTTAATGGCATTGTGTTAGTTATTATACTATTATCATTATATTGTCTATGTTTAAATAAAAAAATATTATTTTTATTATTAATTTTTAAAAAATATTCTAAATTTTTTTGATAATCATAGTGTAATATTAATGAATCTTTTCCTTTTTTTAAAACTTTACTTGGTATAATAATATCTGTTTTTACAGATGTATTTTTATAATTTAAAAAATTTTTAAAATTAATTTTGTCTTTGTTTGTGTTTTTAAGTATATTCATTACAAAATAATATATTTTAGTGAATTTGGGCTTAGCAGGACTTGAACCTGCAACAATACCGTTATGAGCGGCACGCTCTAACCAATTAAACTATAAGCCCTCTTTTTTTATAATTTTTGTTTTAATAGATAATTTTGTTGAACCAGCTTTTAAAGCTTTTAATGAATTTTCATGGGAAACACCACTTATTTCATAAATAATCTGACCTTGTTTAATTTTAGCTGCCCAATAATCTACAGATCCCTTACCTTTACCCATTCTTATTTCAGAAGGTTTCGATGTAATCGGTGTATCTGGAAAAATTCTTATCCATAAAAAACCTAATCTTTTCATATGACGTACGATCGCTCTACGTCCAGCTTCCAGTTGCCGTGAGGTTATGCGTCCCTCTTCTAAACCTTTTAAAGCAAAATTTCCATATATAATTTTATTACCTCTTTGTGTTTTTCCTTTTATTAACCCTTTAAATTGTTTTTTATATTTAGTTTTTTTTGGATATAACATAATTTAATTTTTAAAAAATAACCAAACTTTTAAACTACAAATACCATAGGGTGTTAAAATCTCTTTAAAATCATATTTAATATTATGTTTTAAAGTATTTAATGATACTTTACCTAATTGTATTGCAATCTTTCGAGAACGTGCTGCACCATTTACTCGACCTTTTAATTCAATTTTATAACCTAAACAATTATCATAAATTTGATATTGTTTTTTTAAAATTTTATTAATATTGTTTAAATATTGACGATGTTTTGGATTTTTTTGTAAGTCTTTAATTAAATAAGTGCTTATTAATTCAGCACTTTGTGTATAAAAAGCAACATATGATAAATTTATAAAACTATAATAACTTACACCCATTCTATAAAATGGATTATATTTTTTATATTTTTTAAAATTTTTATAAAAACGATAACCAATATTTAAATTGGCTAACGTAATTGGGATTATAACTACTTTAGGAATTAATACTAAATTTAAATGTTTTGTATATTTTTGTAAAGTAATTTCAATATTTGTTTTTAAAAAACTTAAAATTTGATTATCATTTTTTGATATGTTATATATTTTTATATATATATTTAAATAGTTTATTTTTTTTTCTATATATATATTATTAATATTTAAATTATGTCGTTTACATAATTTTTTTATAAAATTACGTAAACTATAATCTAAAAATAATAATTTTGAATAATTTATTTTATTATCAACCCAATTAGAGTTCCAATTTTTTAAATAATCTAATCGTAAACTTTGTGGAATAGTTTTTTGTCCCATATATTATTTTTTTTTTTTATATTTATATTTTGAACGAGTATATATAAATTCTCCAAATTTATAACCTATCATACTATCTTTTATAGTTAATATTATAAATGTTTTTCCATTATATACTTTAAATGTTCTATTTAAATGTTCTGGTAATATTATTAAATTTTTATTAAAAAGTTTAATTTTTTTTTTTTTATTTATATTTAATGAATTACTCATTAAAGGCCCTTTAAAAAGACTTCTCGACATAAATATTTTATTTTTTTATTATATATTTATTTTTTTTTTTAACTGTAGGTTTATTTTTTGTAATTAAACCAGTAAAGGAAACAGAAGGTCTACCCCCACTAGTTTTACCCTCACCACCACCATGTGGATGATCAATTGGATTTTTTGCAACACCCCGTACTTTTGGTCGTTTATTTAACCAACGGTTTCGCCCAGCTTTCCCTATTTTAATATTTTTATGATCAATGTTTGAAACAATACCTAAAGTAGCTTCACATTCTAACGGAATTAAGCGTTGTTCTCCTGACGATAAACGTATTTTAGCATATTTACCATAATTTTTTTGTAATAATTGTGCAAAAGTACCAGCACTTCTTATAAGTTGACCACCTTTATAGGGTTTTAAACTTATATTATGTATAATACTTCCTAAAGGTAAATCTTTTAATAATAAAGAGTTACCAATATTAATTGATGCATCTTTACCAGATTCAACCCAATCACCAATAGATAAACCATCTGGGGCTAATATATAAGTGCGGCTATTTTGAGTTTTTACCAAAGCGATATTAGCCGAACGGTTTGGATCATATTCAATATTTTCAATAAAACCTTTTAAATTATTACGTTTAAAAGAAATCATTCTATATTTACGTTTATGTCCACCACCGCGATGTTTAGAAGTTATTTTACCTTGGTTATTTCGTCCATGGGCCCTTTTAAAACCTTTTGTTAATTTTGATAAAGTTTTGTTTAAATTTAATTGTTTATTATTTAATAAAATCGTATGTCGTTGTGATGGTGTAATTGCTTTAAAATTTTTTAACATAAATTTAGTATTTTTATTAAGTTTTTATGGTATTTAGATAAAATAAAATCAATTAAAGACGATGTTATATATTTTTGGAAAAACAATACCTACTGATAAAAAAATAATTTATTCATTAACAAAATTATTTGGAATTAATTTTTATAATTCCAAAAAAATTTGTAAAAATGTAGGAATTAATCCCTCTGTAAGAATAAATTCTTTAAAAAAAAATCAAATAAGAAAAATAATTCAATATATTGATCAAAATTTAATAATTGAACAAGATTTAAAACGAAACTATATATTAAATAAAAAAAATTTAATTAATATAAAAAGTATTCGAGGATTACGAAATTTGAATGGTTTGCCGGTTAGAGGTCAAAGAACACATACTAATAGAAAAACTAGTAAAAAATTAAAAAATAAAATATGAAAAAATTAAAAACAGATTTAATAGCTTTTATTTATATAAAATGTACACTTAAAAATACATTAATAACTGTAACAAATTCTAAAAAAAAACCTTTATTTCAAAAATCTAGTCGAGGTTATAATTTAAAAATAAAACGAAAAAATAATCCCTATATTTTACATAAAATAACCCTTGAAATAATTAAAATACTTAAAAAACTAAGGTATAAACGATTAGGTATATATATTAATGGGATTGGTTCCGGTAGATATAATATAGTTAAATATTTAATAAAAAAATTTAAAATACTAATAATTGAAGATAGAACTAATTTGTCGTTTAAAGGTTGTAGAACAAAAAAAAAAAAAAGAAAATAAATTAATTCATAGGTGAATGATCGAGTGGTTTAAGGTACCAGTCTTGAAAACTGGCGTATAGCAATATACCGTGGGTTCGAATCCCACTTCACCTATCACATAAAAGCTCAAAACGGATTCGAACCGTTATTTAAGGATTTGCAGTCCTTTACATTACCATTATGTTATTGAGCCAATAATTTTTTATTATGTTATCAAAAAAAAAATATACAAATTATATTATTTTAGCAGATGGTTCTGCTATTAAAAAAAAATTTTTAAAAAATCAAAAAAGTTTAGAGTTATTAAAAGATAATTATAATTTTTCTTATATATCCAATTTAAATGATAATAAAAAAAATTTTATTGATTTTTCTGAAAAAACTGCAACTTATAAATTTTTAAATAAATTTAAAAATAATTAATTTTATTTAATTATAAAATAAAATAATAAAAACATTTCTGTTAATATTAGTAATACACTAAATATTATTATTTGACTCCATATATCTGGAGGAGCTATTAATGACGATATTAATAGGATTTTTATATAAAATATTTTTCTAAATTTAATTATATATTTAATATTTATTATATTATATATTAATAATATAAAAATAAAAAATGGATATTGAAATAATATAGTTGTTAAAAATAATATTTTTATTATAAACAAAATATAATTATATAATTTTGGTTCAAAATAGATTTTAAATAAAAAAGGATGTTTTATGTTTTCAAATTCAATAAAAAATTTCCATACATTCGGTATTATGTAAATAAATATATAATAAAAAGAAATAATTAATAAAGAAAAAAAAACAATTAATATTTTAAATATTAAAATATTTTCTTTTTTAAATAATCCCGGCGAAATAAAAAACCATATTTGAAAAAAAAAACCTGATATTGAAAAAAAAAATGAAATGAAAATAGATAAAAGAATTTTAATTAAAAAAATTTCTATAATATCAGTACAAATTAAATAATTTGATTTTTTTAAAATTATTAATGGTTTTATTAATATATAAATCCATTGATCACTATATATATAAGATATTATAAATAAAAAAATAAATAAAACCATACATAATACAATTTGTAATTGTAAATCTTTTAAATGTTTAAAGAAATAAATATTCATAAATAAATTAAATTGCCTACTTGGTGAAATTGGTAAACACGATAGACTTAAAATCTGTTCCTTTTAAAGGTTATTGGTTCAAGTCCAATAGTAGGTATATTATCAAAGTGGTGGAATTGGAAGACACGTTACATTTAGGCTGTAATACATTTTTATGTGTAGGGGTTCGAATCCCTTCTTTGATAATCATATAATTCCTAATAATCATTCAAAAATATTGAAATCTTATTATAAAATTTGCGGGATGGAGTAATCTGGTAACTTGTTAGGCTCATAATCTAAAGATGTAGGTTCAAATCCTACTCCCGCTATTTATATTTAAATATGATAAAAGTTCAAACACAATTAAAAATTATAGATAACTCGGGTGTTAAAAAAGGACAAGCTATAAAAATATATAAAGGTAAAACTGGAAAAATAGGGGATATTATCTTAATTTCCGTAAAACAAGTACAACCTAAATCGAAACAAAAAATTATTAAAGGAAATATGTTTAAAGCATTAATTGTTCGTACTAAATATAATAATAAAAATTTATTAAATAATTATATATCTTTTAATGAAAATAGTATAATTTTGTTAAACAACCAAAAGGTGCCTATTGCTTCTCGTATTTTAGGACCAATACCATCACAATTACGTAAAAATAAACAATTAAAAATACTATCTTTGGCTTCTACTATTATATAAAAAATGAATCGTTTAAATAAACATTACCAATCAATAGTTTCTTATGACTTATTAACCAAATTTAATTATACAAATTCATTTCAATTACCAAATATTGAAAAAATTTCAATTAATATGAGTTCATTAGAAATAATCTTAGAAAAAAAAAAAATAATCCAGTTATTATTATCTATAGAATTAATAACAGGTCAGACTGGAAAAATAACCATATCAAAAAAAAATAAAATTCATTTAAAAATAAAAAAAGGCATGATAGTGGGCTGTAAAGTAACATTAAATAAAAAACAAAGTTATGTTTTTTTAGATAATTTAATACTTTTTGTATTACCACATATTAAAAATTTTAAAGGATTTAAAATTAATAATAAAATGCCAAAAACATTATCGTTTCAAATAAATAATTTTTTAAATTTTTTTGAATTACAAAACGAATTTTTAACATTTTCTAATTTACCACCGTTAAATATTTCTATTAACACTAATTCAAAAGATATTAATGAATTAACTTTATTACTAAATTCAATCAATTTTCCTATTCAAAAATAAACGCGAAAATAACTTAATTGGTAGAGTATTACCTTGCCAAGGTAAAGGTTGAGGGTTCGAATCCCTTTTTTCGCTTATACGTGGACTCAAAGGCAGTATTTGATATTTCCAAATAAAATTATTAAATATAAAGGGAATAATATAAGTATCGACACGAAGCGGTTATGAATTAATGGCTAAATTCTTTGTCTTCCAAATAAAATATGTGGGTTCGAATCCCACTAACCGCATTTATCGTATATTTTAAATATATAGATTATAATAGTTTCTTATAATTAGTCTTAAGATAAATAACCTTTAATATAAATATTATTTTATATGACAACACTAAACCAATTAATTTTTCATAAACAAAATATTTTTTTAGATATATCAGAATCATGGCAATTAGGTTTTCAAGAACCAGCTACTCCAGTAATGGAAGGTATTATTAATTTTCACCATGATTTAATGTTTTTTTTAATAATTATAGTTACTTTTACTGCTTGGTTGGTTTTTAAATGTATAGTATTTTTTAATCAAGATACTCACCCAATACCAAAAAAGTTCGTACATGGGACTTTAATTGAAATAATTTGGACTATTACTCCAGCATTAATTTTATTAATGATTGCATTGCCTTCATTTGCATTATTATATTCAATGGATGAAGTTATTGATCCAATTATGACATTAAAAGTAATAGGTCATCAATGGTATTGGAGTTATGAATATTCAGATGATTATCAATATACAAATGAATCATTAGCTTTTGACAGTTATATGATTCAAGAAAATGATTTAGATAAAGGTCAGTTTAGACTTTTAGAAGTAGATAATCGAGTAGTAGTTCCGACAAACACACATATACGTATTTTAATTACTGCTGATGATGTGTTACATTGTTGGGCAATACCTTCATTAGGTATTAAATTGGATGCATGTCCAGGACGATTAAATCAAACCTCAATGTTTATTAAACGCGAGGGTGTTTTTTACGGACAATGTAGTGAAATTTGTGGAATAAATCATGGATTTATGCCTATTGTTATTGAAGCAGTTTCAGTTGAAAATTATATAACTTGGTTAAATAATAAAACTGACTATATTAATCATATTTAAAAATTTTATAATATTTTTATGTTTTTATCTACTGGAAAAATAATTTTTATAATTATTATTACATTATTACTTTTAACAGATTTTAAATCGTTTTTTAAAAATTTTAAAAAATAAACAGGAAAAAAGGGACTTGAACCCTTATCGATGGTTTTGGAGACCAATGTTCTACCATTAAACTATTTTCCCTATATAACATATTTATTTTTTATTATATTATATTTTCATTTTTATTATATCATATTTTCATTTTTAATGAAAAAATTTAATTTATATAATTGGTCATCAAGGTGGCTTTTTTCAACAAATCATAAAGATATTGGAACTTTATATATGATTTTTGGTGCATTTTCTGGAGTGGTTGGAACTACCTTATCAATGTTAATTAGATTAGAATTAGCACAACCTGGAAATCAAATTTTGATGGGTAATCATCAACTATATAATGTTATTGTAACTGCTCATGCTTTTATTATGATTTTTTTTATGGTTATGCCAATATTAATAGGTGGGTTTGGTAATTGGTTTGTACCTTTAATGTTAGGTGCTCCTGATATGGCTTTTCCAAGAATGAATAATATAAGTTTTTGGTTATTACCTCCATCGTTATTATTATTAGTTTCGTCTTCAATTGTTGAATCCGGTGCAGGTACTGGTTGGACTGTATATCCACCTTTATCAAGTGCTCAAGCACACTCAGGACCTTCTGTTGACTTAGCAATATTTAGTTTACATTTATCAGGTATAGCATCGATTTTGGGTGCAATTAATTTTATAACTACAATAATTAACATGCGAGCACCTGGTATGACTTTTCATCGTTTACCATTATTTGTATGGTCAGTATTAATTACTGCTATATTATTATTACTATCATTACCTGTTTTAGCTGGTGCTATTACAATGTTATTAACTGATCGAAATTTAAATACTTCATTTTTTGATCCATCAGGAGGTGGAGATCCAGTATTGTATCAACATTTATTTTGGTTTTTTGGACATCCGGAAGTATATATTTTAATTTTACCAGCTTTTGGAATTATAAGTCATGTAGTTTCAACAATGTGTAAAAAAAACGTATTTGGCTATTTAGGAATGGTTTATGCTATGTTATCAATTGGTATTTTGGGTTTTATTGTATGGGCTCATCATATGTATACCGTTGGATTAGACGTTGATACTCGTGCATATTTTACAGCAGCAACAATGATAATTGCCGTTCCAACAGGTATTAAAATTTTTAGTTGGTTAGCGACTATGTGGGGAGGTTCTATGAAATTAGAAACACCTATGTTATTTGCATTAGGTTTTATATTTCTGTTTACTCTTGGTGGTGTTACTGGTGTTATGTTATCCAATTCAGGTATGAGTATAGCATTACATGATACATATTATGTTGTTGCACATTTTCATTATGTGTTATCAATGGGTGCTGTTTTTGGTATTTTTTCTGGATTCTACTATTGGATAGGTAAAATGACTGGTAAACAGTATCCTGAATTATTAGGTAAAATACATTTTTGGTTATTCTTTATAGGTGTTAATTTAACATTTTTTCCAATGCATTTTTTAGGTTTAGCTGGTATGCCTAGACGTATTCCAGATTTTCCAGACGCATATAGTGGTTGGAATGCCGTAGCTTCATTTGGATCATATATTTCTGTTTTTTCAAGTTTATTTTTTGTATATATAATTTATATTACATTAACTCAAGGTGAACAATTGAAAAAAACAAATATATGGAATAAATAATAATGGTTAATGTTTTTATTGACATAGGTATTTATTATAAATACCTGTGTCAATAAAAACGCAGTTAACCTTGTACCTGGGATTAATGCCAATCTAAAGCACCCATACCCCATACATAAACGTAACCAATAACTAATTCAAATAAAAATTCAATCATAGTCCAAAAACCTAGTGCAAAATTAGTATCCAATGTGATCGCCCAAGGAAAAACATATGCTGCTTCTAAATCAAAAACAATAAATAAAATTGCTATTAAATAAAAACGAACATCAAATACTTTTCGTGCGTCATTATATGGATTAAAACCACATTCATAAGCAGTTAATTTTTCAACATCATCTGATTGTTTTATTAATAAAAATGAAAGACCATATATAATAAATGATAAAAATATACTGATAATTAACAGTACAAATATCGATAAGTAATTAAAATTCATAAATAATATTAGACGGGAAAAACGGGATTTGAACCCGCAACCTTTAGCGTGACAAGCTAATACTCTGCCAATTGAGTTATTTCCCCTATTTAGGATTAATGTAAATTTAATGCATCATTTATGTACATACAGGTTAAAATTGTAAAAACATAAGCTTGTATAATAGCAACACCTAATTCCAAGCCAATTAATAAAACCAATAAAAGCATTGGAATAAAATGAATGATAAACATAATACCTCCTACATTTACCATAGCCCAGGCAAAACCTGCTATAACTTTTAATAAAGTATGTCCAGCCATCATATTTGCAAATAAACGTACTGGCAAACTGATTACTCTAAATATATAAGAAACCAGCTCTATAGGAACTAATAAAGGTACTAATGCTAAACTAGCACCACTAGGTAATAATAAATTTAAAAAATTTAATTTATGTTTTTTTATCCCTATAATATTAAAACCTATATAGGTTGTTAATGCTAAAGAAAATGTTACGATTAGATGACTGGTTACTGTAAAACTATAAGGTACCATACCGATTAAATTACAACATAATATAAGTAAAAATAATACAAAAATTAAAGGAAAAAAATATATACCATTTTTACCTATATTTGCGGATGATAATTCAAAAGCTACATCATAAATAGATTCAAAAATAAGTTGCCATCTTGTTGGGATTAAGGTACCTTTTTTAAATGTTTTAATATAAAAATAAAAAAAAAAAAAATTTAAAAAAAATATT
>Ga0224510_10002175_pt1 | contig 12051 bp, 7 predicted proteins | sample SF_May12_sed_USG_FD_170161 | JGI IMG/M metagenome (GOLD analysis project Ga0224510, IMG submission 170161) | Sediment microbial communities from San Francisco Bay, California, United States - SF_May12_sed_USGS_4_1 | ecosystem: Environmental > Aquatic > Marine > Sediment | place: USA: California... | reverse complement strand
CGATCCGGCGCCGCCGACGCTGAGTCTGCCATGTGCCTGGTACTGATCGCCTACCGCACCCACCCGCGCTACCCGCTGGTACTCGCCGCCAATCGCGACGAATTCCATGCGCGACCGGCACAGGCGCTCCACTGGTGGAATGACGGTGTCCGCATGCTCGCGGGCCGCGATTTGCAGGCCGGCGGCACCTGGCTGGGGATCGATGACTCGGGCCGCATGGCGCTCGTGACGAACTACCGCGACCCTGCAATACCCAGGCCCGACGGCGTTTCCCGCGGAACGCTGATCGGCGAGTTTCTCGGCGGACGGGCGGACGCAGTCGGGTTCGCGCATGCGACGGCATCACGCGCGAGGCAGTTCAGCGGCTTCAACCTGCTTGCAATGGAGCACGAATGCCTTGCCTACGTCACGAGCCACCCGGAACCCGAGGTGCGCATGCTCGCCCCTGGAGTCTATGGCCTGAGCAACCGGCAGCTCGACACGCCCTGGCCGAAACTGCTGCGCACGCGCGAGCGCTTCGAGCAGGAACTGGCGAATGATCATCCGCGACCCGGCGTGTTGATGCGCGTGCTGTCGGATCGCATGACCGCTGCCGACGAATTGCTGCCCGATACCGGTGTCGGCCTTGAATGGGAGCGGCGGCTGTCGGCACCCTTCATCGTCAGCGACAATTACGGCACCCGTTGCAGCACCGTCGTGCTGATCGGGAATGACGGAATTGTGACGGTCGAAGAACGCAGTCATGCAGCTGATGGCGGCGTAACCACGAGGATTCGCATTTCCTACCAGGCCGAATCGCCGGGATGATCCGTCGGTTCGCAGTCCTGCTGCTGACCGGCATGGCCTGGCTGCCAGCCGCAAATGCGGCGGATGTGATCGAGCTCGCGATCGAAGGCGTCGATGGGCCGCTGCTTGAGAACGTGCAGGCGCTGCTCAGCCTCAGGCGTCATGCGCGCTCGAAGCAACTCGACCAGGAAATGGTCGAGCGGTTGGTGCAGCGCGCGACAGGCGAAGTCGGCACTGCGCTGCGGCCCTTTGGATACTACGAACCGGTTGTCGGCACGGAACTCAAACGCACAGACGGCGGCTGGCAGGCCACCGTCAGGGTCGACCCCGGTCCGCCCGTAATACTCGTCGAACAGCAGGTCGAAATCAGCGGCAGCGGCCGCGAAGAGCCGTTCCTGCGGCGTGCGCTTGCCGCTTCGCCTCTCAGGACGGGCGCGCGACTGAGCCATATCGACTACGACCAGTTGAAGGGCGAATTGCTGCGCGCGGCCGCCAGCAATGGCTACCTTGACGCCGATTTCACGCGTGGGGATCTGCTCGTGGACCCCGTCGCACGCGAGGCGCGGGCGCGCATCACGCTCGAGACCGGCGAGCGCTACCGGTTCGGCCCGACCGCGATCGAGCAGGACTTCCTGCGCCCGGATTTCGTCCGGCGCTACCTGCGCTACCGCGAAGGCGACTGGTACGACGCCGGCGCGCTGCTGCGCACCCAGTTCGCACTGGACGATTCGCAATACTTTGCCGTCGTCGAGGTGCTGCCTGAAGAGCGCGATCGCACACGCAAGATTGCCCCGGTCCGCATCGCGGCCACACGTAGCAAGCGCGATCTCTACACGATCGCCGTCGGTTACGCGACCGACACCCGTGTGCGCGGCACGCTGGGCTGGGAAAACCGCCGCGTGAATTCGAACGGTCACCGGCTTCGCGCCGAAATCCGCGGCTCCAGCATCGAGGAGGTCGTGCGCCTGACCTACGCGATACCGTGGACCGACCCCGCGCTGGAAAAGCTGTCCTTCGAACTGCGCGGCCTGCGCGAACAGCGTGCCGACGTCGAAACGACGGGCGGCAGCTTCAAGGTGGGCCTGACGCAGGTGCATGGCAAGTGGCAACGCGTGCTGTCGGTGACCGCGGACGCCACGCGCGACGAGGTCAGCACGCTGACCGGCGTCACCCGCACGAGCAGCCAGCTGTTTGTGCCAGGCATTTCCTATGCGCTGTTGCCACCCGGCTTTCTCGGCGTGAACGCCGCGCCGCGGGGATTCCAGCTCGAGCTGATCGGCTCGACGTCTGTGCTGGGCTCGGATACCGACTTCACGAGGCTGGTGATCCGCGACGAACGCCGGTTTCGCCTTGCCGAACGCCTGCACCTGCAGTTGCGCGCAGAGCTCGGCGCCAGCGCTGTCGCGGATTTCCAGGAGCTCCCGGCGCCGTACCGGTTCTTTGCCGGTGGTGACCGCAGCGTGCGCGGCTATGGCTACGAGGAGCTTTCCCCGGTTGATGCCGATGGAAATCGCGTCGGTGGCCGCCATCTGATGACCGGCAGTATCGAGTTGCAGCGCAACCTGCCGCGGAACTTTGTCGCGGCGGTGTTCGTTGACGGCGGCAATGCCATCAACAGCTTCGGCGACCGCCTGGAGTACTCGGCAGGTATAGGGCTGCGTTATCGACTGCCATTCCTCAGCATCGGCCTCGACGTCGCACAGTCGCTATCCGAGCCGGGGCGCAGCCCGCGGCTCCACCTGAATTTCACGCCGGACTTGTAGAGCGGCGCCTGCAATGAAGAAGCGAACTCGATGGCTGTTGATTGCAGTTTCGCTCGTCGCCCTTGCCTCGCTCTCCGGCGTGGCCTGGTTGATCGCCACCGAGGCAGGCCTCGCACGCGTAGTCGCCATGCTGGATTCACTCGACAAGGTGAATGTCCACGTGACCGGTGCCCGCGGACGATTGATCGGCCCATTGCAGGTCGACTCGATCGTGATCGAGCACCCGCGGGCGACGATCCGCGTCAACGGCCTCGCCGTCGACCTCGAACCCACTGAAATTTTGGCGGGCAGGATTTCGGCGGAGCAACTGCAGATCGCCGCCGTCACGATCGTGCTGCACGAGCGAACCCAACCGCCCGCAGCGCCGGCATTCTTTCCGCGCTGGCTCACGCTTGCCATTGATGATTTCGCGATTGCCGATCTTTCGATCACGTCGCCGCAGGGCGCCGGGTTGCGACTGCGAAAGGTCGCGGGCTCGGTATCGATCACGCGCTCCAGGATCCAGTTCGATGACGTAGCGGCGGATGCCGGCGCCTGGGCCGTTGCCGCCGCGGCAGGAAGCGTGCTCGCGCGCGAGCCGATTGCAATCGAGGGTGGCGCAGCCTGGTCCCTGACGGCTGAACGCGACCTGGTCGGCATCATCCGGGCGAGCGGCAATCTCGACCGCATGCAGGCACATGCGCAGATTGCAGTGCCGGGCCGGGCCACCGCCGATATCGAGTTGACTGATCTCGCTGGTGAATTCCGCTGGACCGGCAAGGTCGAGCTGGAGAAACTCGATCTCGCGCAATGGTTCGGCCCTTCGCCGATCGGCCCGCTGAGCGCAACCATCGACGCCAGCGGCGATCGATCCAGCTACGCGGCGACCGGACGTATCCGCGGCGAGGGACTTCCTGAGACCGGCGTCGGATTCGGCGGCGCCGCCGGCTATGCAGATGGCCTGGTCACGGTGTCGGACTTGAATCTCACGATGCCGGGCAATGCCAATGTCCGGCTGCGAGGAACGATCAGCGTTGCCGAGCGGCCGGAATTCACGCTCGGCGGCGAGTGGACCGACTTCGCGTGGCCGCTGTCCGGGCCTGCACTCGTGCGCTCGCGCGCCGGGAGCCTGCAAGCGCAAGGCTGGCGTGAATTCTGCTTCAGCTGGTCCGGAAAACTCGAGTCGCCGGGCCTGCCGCATGCGGAAGGCAGGGCGAGCGGCAGATTCACCGCAACGCAATTCGTCGTCGAAGAATCGTCATGGCAGACACTCGGCGGGCGGGTCGAGGCATTTGGCATGCTGACCCGCGATCTGGAACGCGCCTGGACCATTTCGGGAAACGCGCACGGCATCGATCCCTCGACACTTCGCGAGGACCTGCCGGGGCGCCTGACATTCGCGTACGCGGCATCTGGCTCCGGCCTGGACAAGGATGCCCGCTGGACCGCGGCCGCATCGGGACTCTCGGGGCAATTCCGCGGCCAGTCCGTCGGTGGCGGTGGCATCGTGCGCAGGCAACCAGGGTTGACGCAGTTCGAGCGTGTTGCATTCGCAATCGGACCGGCGAAGCTGACGCTCGATGGTGCGCTGGGTCGCGGGACGGCACTGGATGCCAGGCTTGTTGCCGACGACCTATCCGGTTTCCTGCCTGGACTCGGCGGTCACATCGACGCCAAGCTGCGATACCTGAACTCGTCGATCATCCTTTCCTTCACGGGACACAGCCTGGCCTGGGACGAACAAAAGGCGGACGTGCTGTCGGTGGATGCGCGCATCGACCTGGAGGATCGCGAGACGTCCTGGCTGCGACTGCGCACTGCGGGCATGCGCATCGCGGGGCAGACACTCACGGATACCCGTCTCTCACTGGATGGCCTGCTACGCGATCACAGCGTGGGGTTCCGCGTCGGTGCCGGCGAGGACGCAGTCGAACTCCGGGGCAGCGGCGCCTACGACAGCCAGGGCTACACGCTCGATGCCGCCAGCCTTGTTGCGACGGGGCCCGGCATCGCGCCATACCAGTTCGAGGCGCCGACACGCCTCTTCATTTCCGCCGACAAGGTGGAGCTCGCCTCGACCTGCCTGGTCCAGGAAGCGCGCCGCGTCTGCGTCGAGGGTCACTGGCAGCGCGCCGCCGACTGGTGGCTGCGGGCGAGCGCGCAGGCATTTCCGCTGGAGACACTCGAGCTGGAGATCCCGGGTCGTCCAAGTTATCGCGGCCTTCTTTCCATGGAGACGCGCGTCTCGGGCCGGGCCGGGCAACGCTGGAACGCGGACCTGCAGGCCGAAATCCGCAACGCCGTTCTTGAGTTTCAGACAGCGAGCGGCAAGGAGCAGGTAATTGAGCTCGGCCGCACCCTGCTGACGCTGGCAAGCAATGCCGATCGCCACCGCGTCAGTGCCAGGCTCGTGGACGCCGCCGCCAGCGACCTGACCTTGGACCTCGTTGCCGAACGGCGTGACGATACTCCGCTCGCACATCTGCCCGTTTCGGGCAGGGTGCTTGGCACGGCCACGGAACTCGACCTGCTGCCGCTCCTGTTCGAGGACATCGACCGCGCCGCTGGCAGGCTGGCACTTGATTTCGCCATATCCGGGCAGCTCGCGAGTCCATTGCTGCGCGGCAAAGCCAGCCTCACCGGCGGGTCACTGGACTTCTACCAGGCCAACCTGCGGCTTCGCGATATCGCGGCAACACTCGAATTGCAGCAGTCGGCACTCAGCCTGCACGCAACCGCGATGGCCGGCGACGGAACACTGGCTGTCGACGGCCGCCTGAACTGGCAGGACCGGCAAATCGACGGCCTGCTCACGATGAAAGGCGAACGCCTGTTGCTCGTGAATGTTCCTGAGGCACGCGTACTTGCCTCTCCCGACCTGCGATTCACGCTCGCTGACCGGCGCATCAATGTCACCGGCAGCGTGGCGATTCCCGAAGCGCGCATCATTCCCGCCGAAACTGCGGGAGTCGTGCTCGTCTCCACGGACGAACACATCGTCAGGACGCAGCAGGATGCCGGGCAGCAACCTTCCTATGAAGTCGCAAGCGACCTGCGTCTTCTGCTCGGCAACAAGGTTGACCTCGACGCCTATGGCCTGAGCGGCCGGATTACCGGCACTGTGCGCGCCCGAAGCGAACCGCGCGAGGCCGCCGTTGCTTCGGGCGAACTCGAAATCCAGGACGGTCGCTACCGCGCCTATACCCGCGAGCTTGATGTCGAGCGTGGGCGGCTGTTGTTCACGGGCGGACCGGTGACCGATCCGGGAGTCGACCTGCGTGCCTCCCGCAAGCTGCCTGGATACACGGTCGGCGTCATCGTGCGTGGCCGGCTACGCCGGCCGCAGCTGACGTTGTACTCGGAACCACCGCTGCCGCAGCCGCAGATCGCTTCGCTACTGATCGTCGGGCGAACACTCGACAGCCTGCAGGACGAGGATCGCAGCAGCCTGGATGCGGAGCGCGCGGGCCTGGTCGCACAGGGTGGCGCCCTGCTCGCCGGCGAGCTCGGCCGCCATGTGGGGCTCGACGAAGTCGGTGTCGCCCAGGAAGTCGACTCCGGCACTGCGCTGGTTCTCGGCAAGTTCCTTTCGCCGCGGCTATACATCAGCTACGGCATCTCGCTGGTCGACGAGATCAACACCCTTAAGCTGCGTTACACCATCGGCGACCGCTGGATGATTTCAACCGAATCCGGACGCCAGTCGGCCATCGACATCGGGTATCGCGTCGAGCGCTGAATCGCCGTGCCTGCCGTGCTTGACGTTGCTTGCATATTTATGCAATCATAGTGCAACTTTATGCACACTCAAACACGGGGCAACGGTGCGCACGCAGCTTCAGCGCGCCGCGAGGCGCTCAGACGCATCATCACGCGGGCGACGGTTGGCCGGCAGGAGGACCTTGTGCGCCTGCTCCGCAGGGCTGGTCATCACGCGACCCAGTCGAGCATCAGCCGCGACCTGCGCGAACTCGGCGTGGCAAAGCTGGGCGACCGCTACGTGCTGCCCGACGATTCGGCGCCGGCACTCGATGATTTTGCGGCGGTCGCGGCCTTTGTTCGCGACCTGAAGCCGGCCGGACCCTGCTTGACCGTTATCCGCACCAGCGCGGGCGCCGCCCAGAGCGTCGCGATCGTGCTGGACCGTGCGCAGTGGCCGGAGATCATCGGCACGCTGTCCGGCGACGACACGATTTTTGTTGCCACCCAGGGTGCTGCAGCCCAGCGCCGGGTGATCGCCCGCCTCCACCAAGAATTCCGGGTCTGAGTATTCCCATGCCTACTCCCTCGTCGGGCACCGACGCGCCCATCCTGCTAGCATTTTCCGGTGGCCTCGATACGTCGTTCTGCGTGCCGTGGCTCAAGGAGACCTACGGCCGCCCGGTCGCGACGGTTACCGTCGACACGGGCGGCATCGACGCTGACGCCGCGCGACAGCTGGCAGAGCGGGCGAAGCTGCTCGGCGCCAGTTCGCATCATCTGGTCGATGCGCGTCGCGATTATTTTGACCGCGTGCTGCGCTGGCTCCTGATCGGCAATGTCCGTCGTGGACAGATGTATCCGCTGTGCGTCGGCGCCGAGCGCTCGATACAGGCGCAGACAGTCGCGGCAATGGCGCGGAAACTCGGCACCGGCACGGTTGCGCATGGCTGCACGGCGGCAGGCAACGACCAGGTGCGCTTCGAAGTCGCGTTGCGCACGCTTGCGCCAGGGCTGGAGATTCTTGCGCCCGTCCGCGACCGTGCATTCAAGCGTCCTGAACAGCTCAGCTATCTCCAGGAACGTAGTCTCCCGGTTCCACCGCATGGCGCCGCGTACTCGACAAATCGCGGTCTCTGGGGAGTTACGATCGGCGGCAAGGAGACATTGACCTCGGCCGCCAGCATTCCGGAAGACGCCTGGGTGCTTTCGAAGAATGCATTCGCGAAACCCCGGCCGCCGCGGCGAATCGTAATCGGCTTTGAATCGGGCCTGCCGGTCTCGCTCGATGGCGAGCAACTCACTCCCGTTGCGCTGATCGAGCAGCTGGAAATTGTGGCGGGCCAATACGGCATCGGTCGCGGCATCCATCTGGGTGACACGATCATAGGCACCAAGGGCCGCGTCGCCTTCGAGGCGCCCGCCGCAACTGTCCTGCTTGACGCGCATCGCGAACTCGAGAAACTGGTGTTGAGCGCGCGCCAGCAACGGATCAAGGAAATTGTCGCCGCCCCCTATGGCGACCTGGTCCATGAAGGACAGAACCTCGATCCGGTCTGTCGGGACGTCGAGGCGCTGTTCGCATCTTCACAGGCGCGTGTGACCGGCAGCGTCACGATTCTGCTGCGGCCTGGCTCGGCATTCGTCGAGGGCGTGGACTCACCCTGGTCGCTGATGAAGGCCTCGAAGGGCGTCTACGGCGAATCGGCTGGCGAGTGGACTGCCGCCGATGCGCAGGGATTTTCCAGGATGGTTTCGCTGCCGGGCATGTTCTGGACGCGCGCCGGTGCAGAGGTTGAACCGCAATGATGAAATCGATCATCGTCGACAAGATCGCCTCGGTCGCGCAGGCCTGCGGCTTGTCGCACGAGATCAGGATCTCGACCGACATTTCCTGCGAGGAAGGCGTCGTGCTGGCGGTCGAAGTCCTGACCGACAAGGCGCAATACAATACGCTCGAACTGACCAGCGGCCGCATGGCAAAGCTCGCGCGCGGCAATGTGATCGTCGGTGCCCTGGGTCACCGCAAGGCACTGTTCGGCTATTCCGGCCACTTGCCCGAAAAGCTGGCCGCAGGTGATGTGATCCAGATGCTGAACATCGGCGGTGTGCTCGGCATCTGCGATTCCGCGAATCCCGAGAAGGGCCGGCCATTCGAGTGCCGCGTGCTCGGCTCTGTGCTGCATTTCCCGTATCTCGGCGAGCGCATCGGTGTGCCGGCACGCGCCGGCATGCGAAAGCTCGACTTAGCCGCCACGCTCGACACTGCCGGAGTGCCGGTCGTCGCGCTGGCGGGCACATGCATGGAGGCCGGCAAGACCGCGGCTGCCTGCGCGATGATCTCCCGCATGCGGCATCGCGGGCTGACTGTCGACGGCTTCAAGGCGACCGGCGTCTCCTTGCGTCGCGACATACTCGCGATGGAAGACTCCGGCGCGCGCCGCTCGATGATCTTCACCGATTTCGGCGTGGTTACGACGACTGCGAAGAACGGGCCTGCGCTGACGCGCACGATGCTGACCGAAATGGCGGCGGGAAAGCCCGACGTGATCGTTTTTGAACTTGGGGACGGACTCCTTGGCGCCTATGGCGTCGAGGCCATACTCGATGCGCCCGATATCAGGAACGCGTTGACGGCTGTCGTTCTTTCCGCAAACGATCCGGTAGCCGCCTGGGGCGGCGTGAAGTTGCTGCGTGACCGCTTCGGCATCGAACCCGCAGTCGTCACCGGCCCTTCCACCGACAACACGGTGGGCGTGGACATCATCCGCGAGCAGCTCGGTGTCCCTGCCTTCAATGCGCTGACCAGCGGCGCCGCACTAGGCGATTGCGTGATAGCAGCCGTCGGCCTCGACTCGGTTGCCCATGCCAGGGAACTCGCGCAATGAGCACCCCTGCGCCTGCCATCATCCTGGGTGGCACCGGCTACGTCGCCGGCGAGCTGCTTCGACTCGTTCTCGGCCATCCACGACTGGAACTTGCCGCGATCGCATCCGACAGCCAGCCGGGCGAACCGGTCGCAAAGGCTTTTCCGCACCTGGCCGCGGCCTGTGGCGGGTTGCAGTACACCGCGATCGAGAATGTGATTGAAATGGCGGCGAAGCTGCCCCGCGTCGCGGTACTCGCTGCCGCACCGCACGGCGTTTCGCACAAGTTGCTGGATGCCCTCCTCGCCCGCGCGGCCTCCGCTGGCACGAAACCGACCGTCGTCGACATCTCGGCCGATTTCCGCTTTGCGGACCTGGAAGAATACGCGCGCGTCTACAAGCATCCGCATGGCGCGCCTGCGCGCGCACGGGAGTTCACCTGCTCCGTGCCTGAGCATCTGGACCGCCCACCGACGCCGCACGTGGCGCATCCCGGTTGCTTAAGTACCGCCACCCTGCTCGCTTCCGTGCCATTGCTCGCACTGGATCTCGTCGAGCCACAGATCTACGTTTCCGTGGTGACCGGCAGCACCGGCGCCGGGCGCAGCCCGCTCGCCGGCACGCACCACCCGCAGCGCCACGGCGATCTCTACTCGTACAACGCGCTGACCCACCGCCATGCGGCCGAGATCACGACGCTGGCACGCGCGGCATCAGGTGTCGACGGCCGCTTCGCCTTCGTCCCGCATTCCGGGCCATTCGCGCGCGGCATCCATGCCACTGTCCAGGCGAAGCTGAAAAAGCCGATCGATACCGCGGCTGCCATCGCAGCGCTGCGCGGCTTCTACGCAGGCAAGCAATTCGTGCGCGTGCTGGATGAGCCGCCGCGGATGAAAGACGTCGTCGCAAGCAACTACGCGCACCTGTCGGCGGTCGCCGACGGCAATACGATTGTCGTGCTGTCGGTCATCGACAATCTCGTCAAAGGCGCGGCCGGCGGCGCGCTGCAGTGGATGAATCGCCTGTTGGGGTTCGATGAGACGGACGGGCTGACCGCGCCCGCCCCGGGCTGGACCTGAGATGAAGAACTTCCTCGATCTCGCGGACATGCCGCGCGACGAGATCGTGGACCTGCTGGCGCTCGCCGATCGCCTGCGTGAGCGGCCAGAACCAGCGGCATTGCAGGGCCGGGTGCTGGGCCTGCTGTTTTTCAACCCATCCCTGCGGACTCGAGCCTCGATGCAAGTTGCGATGGCGCGCCTCGGCGGTGAATCATTCGTCATCACGCCCGGCAGCGGCAGCTGGCAGCTCGAGACGCGCCTGGGTGTCGCGATGACAGGAAGCGCAGCCGAGCACATCCGCGAGGCCATTCCGGTGCTCGATTCCTACTGTGATGCGCTGGGTGTGCGCGCCTTCGCGGAAGGGCGCGATCTCTCGGACGACCTTTCTGAACGGAGCTTCACGAATATCGCCTCGCTTTGCCGCCGGCCGCTGATCAATCTGGAGTCGGCCGTGAATCATCCCTGCCAGGTCCTCGCCGACTGGAAGACGCTTGATGATCTCAAGGTGCCGCGCCGCAGCCGTTTCGTGCTGAGCTGGGTGAATCATCCGCGGGCTCTGCCGCTGGCCGTGCCGGCTGCCGCAGCGCATATGGCGGCTTTGCGCGGTATGGACGTCGTGGTACTGCGCCCGCCAGGATTTGCGCTTCCCGACGCGATCATGGAAAAGGCGCGGCGGGCCGCGGCATTGTCGGGCGGCAGCGTCAGCGAGACCGACGATCGCGACGCAGCCCTCGCCGGCGCACACGTGGTTTATGCCAAGGAATGGGGCTCGCCTGAGCACTACGGCGACGCAGAATTGGAAGCCAGGGCACGCGGTGGTCTCGGTGACTGGATGGTCCGCGATTCGTGGTTCCAGAAGACCGACCCCGATTGCCACTTGATGCATTGCCTTCCGGTGCGGCGTAACGTTGCGATTGCGGACGACGTGCTCGACGGACCGCGCAGCCGTGTGCTCAGCCAGGCCCACAATCGCCTGGTCGTGCAGACAGCGATACTTTACCGGCTGCTCGGTGGCGCGCCCGCCGGCAGGCTGCATTGAAACGAGGAGCCCTGCAGAGATGGTGACCCACCGTACCGACCAATCCGCCGTGATCGCCGCATTGCGGGGCGCGGCACCCTACATCCGGCTCTACAAGGGCAAGATCTTCGTCATCAAGGCGGGTGGAGCCGTGTTCGGCGATGCCGCGGGCACGCGCGGCCTCATCGAGCAGATCGCGATCCTGCATCACTTCGGCATCCGCGTCGTGCTGGTGCACGGCGGCGGGCCCCAGCTCGACGAAATGCAGCGCTCGCTCGGCATCGAGCCACGCTTGGTGGGCGGACGCCGCATCACCGATGACAAGTCGATCGACGCGACGACCATGGTGCTGAATGGGCTGATAAATACGCGCATCCTCGCGACGTGCCGCGAGGTCGGCATCGATGCGATCGGCCTTTCGGGCGTGGATGCAGGCCTCGTGCGTGCCATTCGCCGCCCGCCGGTCAAGGTGGATGGCCATTCCGTGGATTATGGATACGTCGGTGACATCATCTCGATCGACACAACCGTGCTGCGCAAGCAGCTCGATGCCGGGCTCATGCCGGTCGTGAGCCCGCTGTCATCGGACGACACCGGCTGCGTGCTGAATATCAACGCCGACACCGTCGCGGCATCGATTGGCGCGGCACTCGGCGCCGAGAAACTGATCATCTGCACCGGCGCGGCCGGCATCCTCGAGCGCCTGGAGGATCCGCGTTCGCTCGTTTCCTTCACGGATCTCGCCGGGCTCAAGCGGCTCGAGCAGGCCGGCAGCCTCGAGGCCGGCATGCTGCCGAAGGCATCCGCGATCGAGGCCGCGATCCGGGGCGGCGTGCGGCGCGTGCACGTGATTTCCTACCGCGTGCGCGACAGTGTGC
>Ga0224510_10002174_pt1 | contig 12051 bp, 12 predicted proteins | sample SF_May12_sed_USG_FD_170161 | JGI IMG/M metagenome (GOLD analysis project Ga0224510, IMG submission 170161) | Sediment microbial communities from San Francisco Bay, California, United States - SF_May12_sed_USGS_4_1 | ecosystem: Environmental > Aquatic > Marine > Sediment | place: USA: California... | reverse complement strand
GTCTACGTGGCAATGGCGGCAGGTTTGGTTGCAGAGCTTGCCGACGTTGATTTGCAGAACCGAGATTCCGGTTGCGTGGAGCGGGAACAGTCCGGCCTGATTGAGCTGGAGGTCGAATGGCAGAGTGGAGGCCGTTTGTCCGAGAATCCGAAGCTGTTCGGTCGATGAGGCGAGGGGGTTGCTTCGGCCAAGCAACGTGAGAGCCATTTAGCAGCAGCCTCCGTCGGGAGCGCAGGTGCTGGCCGTTTCACTTGCTTGTTGTCCGGCCCGATTGAGGATCGCGAAGTGCTGCGCATACCCTTTGGTTTCCAACACTGCGAGGGTTTTCGAGCAAATTTCCAACGGCTCCCCTCGGCGGTAGACATGGTGGTCGTCATCTGCCGCCTCGACAAAGGGGCCAGCCAGCAAGGCATAGTGGCCTTGCCATGTGCAGGGCGCCGGCGCAGGAAACACAGCGGTCCAGCGCGGGTCAGTTTGATCGAGCGGCAGTGGTTCAGGCGTTAGGAGAAAGTGGCCCACCAGTGGGGGATGGCTCAATAGGACCGCGTCATCCGGAGTAATCGGCTGAGGGATGCCGCGTTGATAGGTACGGCCTCGCTCATTGACGACGTGGTGAAAAGGCCCTCGAAGTGTCGCATAGCGAGACGTCGAGGGAGTAGTGGCCGGAGGAACCTTGTAGCCGGTCAATGTGACGGAAAAGAAGTGGATGCCGTCGATCACTTGCCATGGCGACGATGTGACCAAATGGATGCCGAGAAATCCCGCTTCCCTCATCCCCGCAATGTAGGCCGTCAGGGTGAGTGCGCCGGACAAACAGTCGCCCCACTTGTCCGCGTCGTGCACCAAGTACTGAGGCACGGTCTGGTCGGCCACAATGTCGGAGATGGTGAATCGTCCGCCTGGCTGCGCGACCCGGAACATTTCTCGAAAGACCTTCCGCTTGTCTGGCGCAAGATTGATGACGCAATTAGAGATGATCAGGTCGATGGTCCCATCCTCGACCGGCATCGCATCGGCCAGGCCCTTGCGAAACTCCACGTTGGAGGCCGAATATCCCAGATTCGCCGCGACGACCGAGGCGTTTGTCCGCGCAATCTCCAGCATGGTATCGGTCATGTCGATGCCGATCACGCGGCCTGTAGGTCCGACGAGCCGGGAGGCTTCGAAGCAATCAATACCACCGCCTGAGCCGATGTCCAGGACCGTTTCGCCGGCGCGCACCGTCTTCAGCCCCGCCGGAGTGCCGCACCCGTAAGAAATCTTGAGGACTTCTTCGGGAATGAACGATTTGAGCTGCGCCATGTCATAACTGGTGGGGCAACACATCTGCTCGCCGGTTGAGGCGGCTTTTGCATAACGATCGCTGACTTTCCGGGTGATTGCATCTGTCGGCATGGCGGCCTCGTGATGGTCTGACAGGGTTTCAGTCAGGCTGTATGTATCAACCCTGGACCTGCCGGGTCAATCGGGGTCATCTGCGAACCTCGGAACAGCAGGAAACATCTGTGCTGGGAGAACGATGCCCGTGTTTATGGTCCATTGAAAGATGTCGGTCTTCAGACAAGACCTTAGACCAGGATGGGAGATGCGAATGGGGGGACGGGAGAAAATGCCGGTGCTGAAGATGAATACGCACGGTTCCGGAGTGCGGACTAACGGCTAAGGCAGCGGTATCTATCAGATGTTGGCGAGCATCGATGAGAAGAGTTTTTCAAGACGCACGTTGGTCTTTGTGCGGTGAGGCATGGGATAGGGAGTCTCGGCGGGGCGATCGGCATACTGTTCACGCTCTTGAGTGGTGGAGTCCTGTCCTTGACTGGAGAGATCGCGCAGCAGGCGGCGCAGCTTGGATTGCAATTCTCCGAAGGACTTCCCTTGCTCCACATGCTCAGGATGGTCCTTTAAGTAGCCGCACCACCGGCCCTGTTCTTGCCACAGAATGTATTTCGTCGAGTGCATGATGGGGAAGTATAGTTGGATTTTGAAAGGCGGCAAGTGAAGTAAAAGACAGAGAGAGGCGGCTCCTCTGAATCTGCGGTAAGAGATCAGCCGCGCCGACCACTGCTGGGCTATCCGTGACACGGAATCACCAGTCACCACGGGCCGAGGGGCTTTCCCCTTGGCTAATATCCACAGGGCCTCATCCCCCTTCTGCATCAATCTGCCGCGGGGCAAGCCGTGGCGTCCTACGCAGGCAGGTCAAGCAGAGCGTATTACGCTGCTCGCGGTGGGGCTTGGGGCGGCGGCAGCGCTTGGCGACGTGACTGGCCGGTGAGGTCGCGCTTCAGATGCTGAAGCTTCAACTGCAGATCGTCGAACGACTTCCCTTGCACCACCTGGTCAGGATGGTCCTTCAGATAGCCGCGCCACCCGTTCTGTTCTTCCCACATTGTGTAGTTTATTAGTTGCATGGGTGAAGTATAGCTGGACATTGTCGGGCGTCAAGCGGAAGCAAGAAATGGATAGGAGCGCATAGTGTGTTCAGGGATTGGCGAACATCGCCACAAAGATCTTCTCAAAGCGAGCGCGGGTCTTGATCTGACGGGGGGTGAACACTCGTGGTGGCGCGCTGACCGCAGTGGCATGCTGGGACCGGTCGTTCTCTTGGCCGGCGAGATCGCGCTGCAGATCGCGAAGCTTGAACTGCAAGTCTTCGAACGACTTCCCATGCGCCATGCGTTCAGGATAGCCCTGCAGGTAGCCGCACCACCGGCCCTGTTCCTCCCACAGAATGTATTTCGTCGCGTGCATGATGGGGATAAGTATAGCGAGACTTTGCAGGACGGCAAGTGGAGAGGAAACCAGACGGCTCAGCACCGGCGGACGGTCAGTGATGAGCATCAATGCCCACCTCTACGAGATTTCTCTCGCGATCATTCGGCGGTCTGACCCTTCTTGAAACCGTGGAAAAAGTTTCAGGAAGTCAATGAGTTAAACTGAGAGAACGGCATGATGATGCGCCCTCACGCCCGCGGATCTTCACACGCTCCTACCCCGTCCAGTCTGTCTTTTCGGTCACTGTATGCTCCAGGCAGCAAGGCTGTTCTGCTACAGGAAAGGGAAGAAATCGACGCGGATTTAAATGGGCTGTTGCGCAATTCAGCCTCTCGCTGATATTGCTTTCTCGGTGCGTCCAGCGCAGGAATTGGTGCTACGGTCTGGTAGGCGAACAGTCCATGGAACAGTTGGCTAGGCGCAGGTGGAACAGCGCGCAAGGAAGATCAACGTCCGGTGCGTTGTGTGCCTCGCCACCCGGCACAGGATTGCGACTCCCAAATCGCATCTTCCGGACTGTGTGATCCGGTTCTTCTTGGATGGCCGTAACGTCTTCACGTGTCTCGTCATTGGTGAATGAGCCAATCGACCACGCCCTCTCCTGACCATATGCCTGGCATTCCACGAACTCTTTGCCGATCGGGTCTTGAAGGACAGTGGTATAGGCTGTTCCGATCGGATGGGCTATACTCGCGCACATCGGACCCAGGAAGGATCAGACATTCGCAAAGCACCCGGTTATTGTGTCCAAGAGTTTGTCGCGATGAAAGGAGCAGGGTATGACGGGATTGGCTGGGCAGCAGGTCAGTGCGTACATGCATCGTCAGCTTGAGCTTGTGTCGCAGGAGGCGACGATTGTCGAGACCGCCGTGCGTATGCGGGAGCGGAGCCTGGGGTCCGTTCTTGTCGAATCGCTCGATCGACAGGCTCCGGACTGCCGCATTGTCGGCATCCTTACTGAGACCGATCTGGTGCGAAAGGTGCTGGCGCACGGGCTCGACGCCGATCAAACTTCAGCCGGGCGGGTTATGGCCAGTCCGTTGCTGACGATTGCGCCGGATCATCCCATGGTCGATGCCAGTCATCTCATGGAAACGCACAAGGTGCGCCACCTGGGTGTGTCGGATGGAACGGATGTTATCGGGATGATTTCCGTGCGGGATTTGGTGAAGTATTTTGTCGAGGCAGAAAGCGGTGCGGCTCGCGCTCTGGATAACGTCTATCGCCCCTTGAGTGTGTTGATGCGGACCGTTCTCGAGACCCTCGGCAGCGAGGAAACCGTGGCGGCGGCGGCCAAGCGAATGGCGGATAAGCGTATCGGCTCCCTGTTCGTCATCGAAGCCGGCGAGATGGTGGGGATTGTGACCGAGAGCGATCTGGTCCGAAAGGGAATTGCGCTCCGCCTCGATGCACACACCGTCCGGGTGGGGGCGCTGATGAACTCCCCGCTCCTCGCTATTGATATCAACCGGACAATTCGCGATGCCAGCGATCTCATGGCCAAGAAGCGGGTGCGCCACTTGGCGGTCACCGAGAACGCCAAGATCGTCGGGGTCCTCTCTATCCGGGATCTGGTCAAGATGGTGTCCGTCAGGGACCGGCCGGAGTTCCTGCGCAGGTAAAGAGAGGGGAAAGTGTCACAAGTTACTTCCGGTGCCATTCAGGCATGCTGCTACTGAATCATGCCGACTAGGTTGGGCGCTCAGGAGGCTCAACCTCGCTTGGACTGTCCCACAGTGATAACCCAACCGCAACAAGAGTGTATGCTCCAAGCGTAATCATCAATATGATGTTGGACTCGTACAAATTGCTCAGAAATACCCAATCAATAAGTCCGATGTCAGACACCAACATTCCAAGCCCAACCCAATTGAACCAACGCATACGGGCCGGCTCCTTTCAACAGTTACCGCTACCGTGTACGCAGCCTCTTGCATGTGAATTGCGGGCCGCGCTCCTATACAAGCCATCATACTCGTACAACATGAGAAGGTCGAACTCATTCACAACAATTGTCAACGAGGCGTCCGATTGCTGTGCGGGCATGAGTCGTATGGTATGAGCCGTGATTGTACGGCGGTTTTCTCGAAAAATAGGGCGAAGCGTGCGGGATCGGGCGTGTTGTGGCGGGATCGGCGTCAAGAGGCAGTATTCTTAACCTGCATTGTTCGGTGCGCCGTGAAAAGGCGCTCTCTTTTTGCTGGATACGAGATGCGCTGAACAGTATTCGAAATATCTAGTGGCCACAGGGGCGCCGGATGGGCTGCCGGTGGATTGGGACGATGTGAAGCCGGCGATCCACGGGAACCATCCCGTGGCCGGAGTCAATTACTTTGATGCCTCCGCCTACTGTGATTGGGCAGGGAAACGGCTCCCCTCTGATCCCGAGTGGGAGAAGGCGGCGCGGGGTACGGATGGCCGGATCTATCCGTGGGGGAATGAGCGGCCGCAAATCGGGATGACCAATTTCAACCAGAACCATTGTTTCTTCTGCAACATTTACGACGAGCGGCTGGCGCCGGTGGGACGCTGCGAGCAGGATCGGAGCCCGTATGGAGTCTTCGATATGGCCGGCAATGTGACGGAATGGGTCCAACTGACAGGAACGAGCGTGACTCATCTTCGTGGGGGCGATTGGCGAACAGAGAGGCGGTTTATGGAGCTGTCACGAATCAAGACTGAGGCTCCGCACGCGAGGGCTCCGGGTGCTAATCCCGACCAGGGTTTCCGTTGCGCCATGAACGTGCCCTTGCGTTGAATTGACGCATTGCCGATCCCGGCGTGGCAGGATTGGCTTAACCTGTATTGCGGTCTCATAAAAGTCGTTTGTCTCAGGGCGCTGTCAGCTCTTGAATGAAGTCCTTGTAGTCCGGCGACTCTTCAAGGAGTTGCGGCCCCACGTCAACCAGCGTCTGTACTTGTTCTTTCGTCAAGGAAAAACTGGTCGGGAGAGAGAGGAACAAATTGCGGCGCACGGGATCTTTCAGCGCTTCAAAATTCACTTCGATGACATAGGGATCGATCGCCGTTGCAAACTTGGGCAGCGGCGTTGCGCCGGGGCACTGGTCCAGCTTTTTCTGACAGGCGGCGATGTTCTTCTGCGCCTTCACCCGCTCCGTCCTCAGCTCTTTCATGGTTTCAATCGTTTCGACGCTGTAGTTCTCCATAGCGATCGTGGCCGTCTTGGATGCCACGGTGAACAGGCCCGGCGGGCTTTCGTCGTCACTGATCTCGTCCGTATCGATGGTATGGGCATTGACGACGATCACCACGAATTTCTCGATCTTTCCCTCGTTCATCAATTTCCTGATAAACCCGCTGGTTCGGCGATAGGCGGCTTCGATGGGGCGCAGTCCGATATTGTCGGCCAACCCCCCGTCCATCAGGTGCAGATACGGCAGCTTCGTGTCGTCCATATAGATGGCGCGATTCTTCGCCCAATAGTAGCGGCGTCGATTATCGTCGTAGTCTCCCAGGCCCATGTCATAGTCTTTCGGCAGCACAAAATTCGTGTGGGGATAGTTCTTGAGCGTGATGGGGCTCAGCAGGAAGGGAAAGGCTGAGGATGCGGCGACGGCCCGCGCAACGGGATAGCTGTTCAGGTCTGACACCAAGAAGTCGAATTGTTCTTGCGTGAACTCGAATCGCTCCCCATTCACCATGTTCGTGGCATTGAGTATGACGAACGGGCGGCGGGACGGCTCAGCCAGCGACGCGAAGGTTTTGCCTTCGAAGACATGATCGTTGTAATACTCGGCGGCTAGGTCGATTCGACTGAAATAGGGAGAGGCCAGTCGCACCCAATTCACCGGATTGAAGAGTTGCCGGATCAGTGTGCTTTGGACGTTTACGTCAAGGAACCTGTCCCGGAACTCCTGGAAGATCCGATCCCCGAACAGCCCGTAATAGGCCGCGGTGAACGAGCCGCCGGAGATCGAGGAGATGCAATCCACTTCGTCCAGCAGGCTCTTTTCGGCTCCCTTCCAGGTGATGCGCGTGGCCTTCAATTTCTCCAGCACGCCATAGGAGAGCGCGGCCGCTCTGGTGCCTCCGCCTGAAAAGGCCAGGCAGACGAACAGCGAATCGGTATTGTTGCTGTTCGCTTGCGGATTGAACCGATAGGGCGTGGTCGTCTGACCAGGGCTCAGCGGTTCATTCACCGGATAGTGCGCGCAACCTTGGAGCGTGAGAAAGACCGCACAAGCGAGGACAGCGCCGAATCTATGATTGAAGCTCAAAGCTCACCTCGCGGGGCTCTAACTCAGACGTGTCCTTGAGAATGATCGTGTACTGGTCCGGCGTATAGTTGTCGTACGGAGGGCCGAGCGACACCATGTGTCGGCCCGCTTCCAGCTCAATGACCTCTTCCGTTCGCCCGTTGAACTCATCATCGATGAGCACGCGTCGAGATCGAGGGAAATGCACCAGCAGATATTCCATCGGCGTCCTCCGGTAGTCGAAACTATGAAGATGAGAGGAAGATGCAGGCGTAAGGTACTTATCTCAAAGCCTCTTGTCAATTTCCCTGAAGACCCAAGTGCACATTTGGGCTCATGGTCGTAAGCACGTCGAACCGGTACTCGCGTAAGCGGACAGCACCACGTGACAGCGACGAGCGGCCTCATCAGGCCTCGGCGGTCCTGACGCCTGCGATGCACTATGTACAACTTGAAGTCCGACATTCTCCCTTCAAACGATTTTCTTGACGGGGAACTTGCGCGCTGTCATGATTCGACGCGCTGTACAGATTTCGTCCAACCCGTATCCGTTGGGATTCTTTCCGAAGCATCGTCAGTCGTTCACTGCTCTGGTTTCCGAGCAATGTCCGCAATTTCCTAAAGGCCCATTCTTTGAGATTGTTGCCTGATTCGGATGATCAAATCACAGTCGCCGGCAGCACACCATGTGTTGACGGTGCGACAGCGAGCACCATTGATTCGTGATCGGGCGGGTTCGGTTCATGGAGCGTCACAGCCCGATTGAAGGAGGCAATTTATGTACGCTGCAACGTCTTTGTCTTTCTGGAAATGCTGCATGGCGGGAGTGCTGGCGGGATCGTTGACGCTCGGGCTGGGGTGGCCTACGCCGGGGCATGCACAGTCACCGAAGCCTCAGTCTCCAACCCAGGCCGAGTACTTTTATGCGATGGGCAAATCCATTCCGGCGCTGATGGCGCTTGACCGCATCGGCGTATTGATTCGCGACGGGGTATCGATGGAGTCGCTGCAAGTCATGATGAAGCGCCGCGGCTTCGAGCTGGATGCGGAGTATCCTCGTGTGGTGATTTTCAAGATCGGCCGCGGGCTCGCGAAGCAGGATTTGGTGAAGCTGGCTCGCACGATCGAGGCGAAGGAACGGGATTTTGTGATACAGGCGGGCCTGGTCGTCACGACCGAGGGTGCCGAAGCCCCTATGCTGGTGAGCGATCGGTTCATTGTGCGGCTCAAATTGGACCGGAAGGACGTGTCGATCAAGACCCTGGCGGCGAAGGTCGGTGCACAGGTGGTAATGGAAGACCCTTTTAATCGCGGAACGTTTCTGTTGCGGCTGAACGCGGCGGCGGGCGATTCGGTAAGGACGGCCAACGCCCTGCACGAGGGCGGCGCGGTCGAGTACGCGCATCCGGACTTCATCAAGCCCGTGTTCGATCGCCAGGTGATTCCGAACGACCGGCTGTTCGGGAACCAATGGCATCTGAACAATACCGGGCAGGGCGGTGGCACGGCGGGGGCGGATATCCGGGCGTCGTTCGCCTGGCAGGTGAATCAGGGGAATGCGAATACCGTGATCGCCGTGATCGATTCCGGATTCGATGCCAATCATCCTGACTTTCGGCTGTGGGTCAATCCCGGGGAAACGGCGGGAAACGGCACAGACGAGGGCGATGCCAACACCTACATCGACGACGTGAACGGCTGGGACTTCACAGGCTGCGATGTGGCGATGCCCGCGGCCAACTGCGGCGACAACAACGTGACCAACGGCAACCACGGCACTTCGGTCGCGGGTGCGGCGGCCGCCAGGGGGAACAACACCACCGGCGTGTCCGGTTCCTGTCCGAATTGCTCGGTCATGCTCATTCGCAACGCGAACAGCGACTTTGGGCAGGGACTCGCGTTCGGCTATGCCCGGACGATGGGCGCGGCCATCGTGACGAACAGCTGGGGATTCGGCATCGGCACGCCCTGCACGACCAACCTCTGTACGGCTATTACCACCGCGGCGACCAACGGGCGGGCCGGGCTGGGCGCCGTGGTGTTGTTCGCAATGAACAATCCGAATGTGAATGACTGTGGCGCGGCCCCCGATATTTCGTCGCTGGCGAACGTGATCGCCGTCAGCCGGTCGTCCAATTTCGACCGGTTCGATTTTAGCGGATTCGGCAATTGCATGGACGTGCTGGCGCCGTCCGCCGGCACCAACACCGTGGCGGCCGGCCGCGGCACACTCTGGATCACGACGACCGATCGGATCGGAGCGAACGGGTACAACAACGGGAGCGCGCCCGGCTCCTGTCCGACGGCCGCAGCCCTGCCTCCGCCCGCCGATGCGCAGAATTACACCGATTGTTTCAACGGCACGTCGGCCGCCACGCCGATCACCGCCGGCGTGGTGGGGCTCATCCTTACCGCGGACAACACGTTGACGCGAGCCCAAGTCCAAAACGTTTTGCAAGATACGGCAGATAAAGTCGAAGACTCGGCCGGCGTGTACGCGCTGGCGAACGGCTTCAGCAGCCCCGCGGCCGGACAAGCGACCCATGGCTACGGCCGGGTGAATGCCGACGAGGCGGTGCGCGTGGTAGCGCCGGTGGCAGCGGGCGGCAAGAACGGTGTCGACGTGTTTCTCCGGGACAATCGCCTGGACTGGGGGAATATGCAACGGTCCAGCAATCTGTTGTTCGAAAACCCGCGCGGCTTCATTCCCCATTGGGAAAGCGTGGATATCAAGATCGATTCACCGAGCGACGGCTATCGGACTCCGCCGACCGCGGCGACCTTTGATGCCTTCTCGGATGAAACACCCAGCGCCGTGACGGGCGATGTGAACCGCGTGTATGTGCGTGTGCGTAATCGCGGTCCCCGTTCGGCTGCGCAGGTGAACGTGAAGCTGCATTGGTCGCAGTTCGGCGCAGGGTTGCCTGCGCTACCGGGGGACTTCTGGGGCGCGTTTCCGAATAATTCCACGGACACCTCGCGCTGGCATCCGCTGGATTGCACCGTGGCCCCTCCGAGTGGAGTCCCGGCGACCGTCTGCCGGGTTGCGAATCTCGGCTATTCGGGCGCCTCGGTTGCAGGAACGCTCAGCGATGCCGCTCAAATCGTCCAGTTCGACTTTCCCGCCCCCGGCATCGATCCGATGCTGGACAATCACTTCTGCCTGATGGCCGTGGTGGATTCGCCCCAAGATCCCGTGTCGATGCGCTCACGCGCCAGCACCGTGGTCGACGACATCACCCCGAACGACAACAACGTCACGCATCGCAATTACGCGAACTTGTCGTCTACGCGCAGCGACCGATTCGAGCGGGCGTTCTTCATTCGCAATCCCTTCTCCCGCGACATACAGACGGAGTTTCATATCGATGCGCCCAAGGGGTGGAACATTGCCACCGTGCCGATGAGGGCCGGAACTTCCGTGAAGCTGGCGCCCGGTGAAGAACGACGAATCGACATCCGCATCGCCCTGCCGGCGACCGAGGCATCCGGAACCATCACTGTTACGCAGTGGTTGTTGGAAGAAAAGCGTCCCTTGGGCGGGCTGACGTTCGGTGTGCGGCCGGATCGCCCTGCAACTCCCCCGTCCGGGCTGGTAGACGTCGCATCAGTGTACCTGGTCGGCACCTATGATGTGCGCCCGGACCGCAGGACGCAGGTGGAGATTGTGAACCCCGGAGCGAAGCCGGTTCGTGTCCTCGTCAGCCTGTTCGACTCTGCCGGAAACCCGGCCGGTTGCACGACCGGGTCGGTCGGCGCGAACGGACGAATGGACGTCGACGTAGCGAAACATGTTCGCAAGGGAACCACCGGCGTAGTGAAAGTGGTGGGGCTCGATGTGGAACGTGACGTTCCCTCCGGTCCAATCGTGGGCAACCAGGGTCTCGCGCACCGGGCGGTCGGCTTGAGCACAACCGGCCTGCACCCCGTTGCGACATCGACTTTGCTGGAGGATTGGCCGCGGATCGCCGCCGCTTGCGGGCGCTGATGACGAGACAATGATTGGCTCGCAAGACTGCTGATCGAGTGCGCGATGGGGGGTAAGGACGACCTTGCTCCCCATCCTCCCAACTCGGCTTTGGTGTGTGACTTCGTGAAGTGTGCTGCGTCAAGCGTCTGGAGGATTCGGGACTTCGCTTGTCCAGCGTCAGGCCACTCAACACTCAAACCTGTCCTTTTTCTGCTTGTGCCGGGCCTCAATGACGCCTCCGGCAAGTGCGCCATAGCCACCCATAGATCGCCAGATTCACCAGAAGCAGCGCCGATCCCAAGATGAACTGAATTTCATGAGTTAAGGCATTCGGATACAAGATCGAAGACAGATGCCGGACGATGAAGTCTCCCCTGTACGTAGCCTCACCCGCTTGCGCCCGGAGCCAGTTCTCCCAGGGGGTGAGGGGACAGATCCACCCGCTGAATTCCACCCAGGCGCCCCAGGCCACCGCCGGCAGGTGCAGCCAAACGAGCTTGGGCTGTTTGATGAGCAGGAGCCCACCCAAGAGTACGAACAGGATGAAACAGAAGTGGAGGAGCAACACGAGATCGGCGCCTACGTGATAGAGCATGGAGTGGAGTCTGAAGAAAACAGGCAGGTGGCGCAACTGACTTGTCAAAGCAGGCGAGGGGCGGCGTCGGGATCGGGATAATGGAGCGTTCTATTGTCCTGAATGGCGAACGGCGTCAGCCGGTGCAAGCCCGCCTTCGTGTTGCTCATGATGCGCTGCGAGGTTGTACTCATCGACTGGCTGCTTCAGTGGCCCATTTGGTGAGACTCTCGGCATCTTCGAGGATATCCGCAGGCACCTCGTAAAAGGACTTGAGTGTTTGTTTGGCATTCGGTCGAAATGGCTTCATGCCCTGTTCTGTGTAGCGACCGACCGTCTCCGGCGTCACTTTGAAGTACACGCGTCCCTTGTGAACAATTCCGAAAAACGTTCCGCAACAGGATAGTCCGTAGCCGCCGAACATGGCGCGGCAGGTCACGCCGCGCAGATCGGCTAATTGATCCAGCACGAAGTCTTTGAAGCCGTCCGGCTTTCCGGGCATCTGATCAGCTGGA
>Ga0224510_10002173_pt1 | contig 12054 bp, 12 predicted proteins | sample SF_May12_sed_USG_FD_170161 | JGI IMG/M metagenome (GOLD analysis project Ga0224510, IMG submission 170161) | Sediment microbial communities from San Francisco Bay, California, United States - SF_May12_sed_USGS_4_1 | ecosystem: Environmental > Aquatic > Marine > Sediment | place: USA: California... | reverse complement strand
GAGCTGCAGCTCGGCCACCACCGAAACATCCGCGCTCCGGAACTGCGGGATCCTCGCCCGCCACCCCGCGCCACGCGCCAGCAGGGCGTAGGACCGCTCCAGCGCGCCGTCGAGCTGGAGGTCGAGCCATCGCATCTCCAACAGCTGCACGTTGGCGAACTCGAGCACCGAGCGCACGTCCTCCGGTTCGGGGTCGAGCACGAACGCTGCCTCCCAGTCCACGATCGTGACGTCACCGGGTCCAAAGGAAATCCGCGCCTCGGTCGCGTTCCGCACCTCATCCTCCGAGAGTGGGCCCGCAAGGGGACGGAGGATCCGGGCGATCTCTCCAGCGTGGGCCTGGCAGTAGTCGGTGGCCGCGATCCCGCCCGGCAGTTCCCTGAGGCCGATGATCGTGTAGTCTTCGCTGAAATCGAGCAGGCTGGGGCGTGTGATGGCGGGAGCGAGAGACTGCAGCAGGTTACCCGCCAGTGCCTGGGCGTCGGCTCGCAGCGTCTCATCCTGGCGGAGTGCCGCACTCGCGACCTGCACCTCCTCGAGCTCGCCCGGGACCGGAATCCGGTAGGCGACGGTTACCGCGCCGAAATCGTACAGTACGACGTCCACCACCGGCTCCGTCCTCCAGCGAGCCAGAGGGAGCGGGTGCCGTTCCTGCGAGATGCGGAGGGGGGCTGGCTCCAGCCGGAGGAAGGAGGTGGACCGTCCGCGGTGCCGGAAGGCGTGGCGCGCGGTTGCCCCGCCGAGCACCCGCTCGGCGCTGCCGAGGTCGATCGAGTGGGCCACCTCGAGGACGAAGATCTGGTGGATCTCGGGCATCCCGTCACCTCCCCTTCACCGTCCACTCACGTCCGCAGGACCAGATTCGAGGCCGGAAGCCGGTCGCCGGTCGGTCCCGGCGGGCCGAATCTACTCCCGGGCCCGACGCTCTGGGAAGGAGCCAGCATGACAAGTCCCAACCTCGCGGACCTCATCCCGGACATCATCCGTCCTCGGCTCGAGCGGCTGGAGAACGGCCTCATCGAGATGGATGGCGAGCCGGAGGAGGAGACCACCCATCAGCTCAGGGTCTCGGCGCGGCGGGTGGATGCTGCCCTCAACACCTTCGCTGCGGTCATGGCTACTGCTGAGCCTTGTCGGGTTCGCCCAATCCGGCGGGTGGAGCGCCGGCTTGGCAACTTGCGTGATCTCGACGTGCTGGGGCAGGCCATGAAACGGGACCTCGCCGAGGCCGGGGACGACGAACTCCGCGCCGCCCTTGGCCGGGCGCTGGACCGACTGAAGGAAGGACGTGCCGATGCGATTCGCCGCGCCCGCCGCGCGGTCGCCCGCCCGGCCCTGCGCCGGGTCCGGGAGCGGCTCGCTGACTGGCTCCGGGAGCCCCGCTTCGGCGTCCTCGGCAGGCTTCCCGCTGCGGCCGTCGTGCCCGACCTCTACCTGCCGATGCTGGGGAGTGTCCTGATTCACCCCGGGTGGGGGCTCGCTGGCACCCCGGCGCCGGACCTGGAGGAGGCCGGCATGCTGCACGCGCTCCGGCGCCGACTCAAGGCCCTCAGGTACCGTATCGAGTGCATGGCCGACTGGTTCGGCAGCGATGCCGGGGTCTGGCTGGATGAGCTTCATGCCATGCAGGACACCCTCGGGTCATGGCATGATGACGGTGTCCTGCTCGGCTGGCTGGCCCGTGCCCAGGCGCCCGACCAGGCGATCGACCGGGTGCGAGAACGGGCCCGGGCGGCGCTCGCCCCGTGGGAAGGCTGGCGGCAGCGCTACTTGGATCCGGTCGAACGGCAGCGGATGCGGGCGACCCTGATTGGCTTCGGCCGCGTGGCGCCCTAATACACCACCCGGGCGGCGTGCGGCTCCAGCGACCGCTTGACCCGGCTGAGGCGCTCGCCGGCGTCGTCGGCGACCTCACGGAGCGCGGCGTTGTCGCTCAGGCGCCCGAACTGCATCATGACCTTCGGGTCGGTGATCCGCACCAGCGATGACCCGTCCGGTTCGTGCTCCACCGTCACGTTGCAGGGCAGCAGCAGGCCGACTTCGGGCACGACCGACAGCGCGCGGTAGGCCAGCGGCGGGTTGCAGGCGCCTAGAATCGTGTAGGGCCGGAAGTCCACGCCGATCTTCTCCTTCAGCGTGGTGTGCACGTCGATGCGGGTGAGGATGCCGAAGCCCTCCTCTTTCAGCGCTTCGATCACCCGCATGACCGCCTGGGCGTGGTCCTCGGGCAGCCGGATCTCCGCGCCGAGCGCGAGGTCCGGGCGCCTGCCGCCCATGCGGCGGCGAAGAGCCTTCACCGCCTCGTCCGCGCTCGCTCCGACCACGACCGCGGCGCCGGCGAGCAGGGCCGCTTCGCCAGCCCGGCTCATGGTGCTCCGAGCCCGGGTCTTCCGGATCTTGCCCTGGGCCGCCCGCTCGATCTTGCCGGAGAACTTCCGGGCCTTGGACGCCGCCTTGCGGGTGGCCTTCCCGAGCTTTTCTGTCATGCGTGCCATCGAACTGTCCTCCTTATGGATGGGCCGGGCGGGGCAGCCCAGCCAGCAGGCCGGCAACTTCGGAATTGGCGACCGGTTCGAAGTGCGCGTAGTGCGCGCCCACCGAGCCGAAGTCATGCAGTACGCTGGGGCAAAACACCTCGTCCACCTCCCGCTGCAGCAGCCGGAAGGCGCCTTCCGCGGCGACGGGGACTGCCACCACGATGCGCCCGGCTCCCCTGGCCCGGAGCGACCGCACCGCCGCCCGTAACGTCGCGCCGGTGGCGAGGCCGTCGTCCACCAGGATCACCACCCGGCCCGCGACCGCCATCCCCGGCTGGCCGCCGCGCAACTCCCGCTCCTGCCGGAGCGACTCCTCCTGCTCGCGCTTCGTCTCCGCCGAGATCCAGTCCTCCCGGACTCCCAGGGCGGCGATGATGTCCTGGTTCAGGAGCAGGGCCCCGTCGCTGGTCATCGCGCCGATCGCGAGTTCCGGCGCGTCGGGAGCCCGGAGTTTCCTGGCGACGCAGATGTCCAGATCGGCCCCCAGGGCGCGGGCGATCTCCGCCGCCACCCTGACGCCGCCGCGCGGGATGCCAAGTACCATGGGGTGCTGGACGGCGAAATGGGACAACTCATGCGCCAGCGCCTGTCCCGCCGCGGTGCGGTCGAAATACCGCACTGATATTGCTGGGCTCATGAGGATCGCTCCGCCCCGACCTGGCGGCGGCTCCTCGCGCGGTCACGGAGCCTCCGCTGGGCCGCTTGCCTGGCGTCGTCGAGCGCTTCGCGCAGGGTGGGCTTGGGCTGCCGGTTGATGAGGATGTCCTTGCCGGGGACGGCGAGCGACAGGCGGACAACCCAGGCAACCGGCTCGCCCCCGGGCCGACGGTGAGGCACATCCACGACCGCCTGGCAGTGCAGAATCCGGGGTCCGTAGCGGGCCAGACTCTCAACGGCACGGCGAATCAGATCCTCCTCGATCGCGGGGAGGGGGACGTCGCGGGAGGTGATGTCGATTGTGAAGGCCATGGTTATCTCCTTGCTCGACTGGAGTTCGCGGCCGCGCTAGACCGTCACGGGCGCCGGGTGGAGGTGGGTGCTGAACCAGGTCATGGCATGATTCGCCGCGTCCTCCAGCGTACCCGGTTCATCGAACTGGTGGGACGCGCCGGCAACGAGCACCAGGTGCTTCTGGCAATGCAGCTCGCCGAAGGCGCGCCGAGTGAGTTTGGCCGTGTCACGGTCTCGCTCCCCGGTGATGAGGAGCGTGGGGCAGCGGACCCCATGCAGACGCGACTCCGCATGCTCGAGCCGTCCGCCCCGCGCGACGACGGCCCCAACCCCCCCTCGCCGCTCCGCGGCTGCCACGATCGCGGGCGCCGCGCCGGTGTCCGCTCCGAAAAGGCCCACCGGCAGGCCGGCGGTTTCCGGGTGAGCGCTGAGCCAGTCCAGCGCCACCAGGAGCCGCTGCGCCAGGAGGTCAGTGTCGAGGGCCATGCCCGGACGCTGTGACTCGGCCTCGGTGAGCAGGTCGAAAAGCAGGGTTCCGATGTGGCCGGCATGCAGCATCTCCGCGACCACCCTGTTCCGGGGATTGAACCGGATGCCGCCAGAGCCATTGGCGAACACGACAACTCCGATCGGGGTGGTCGGGATGACCAGCTCTCCTTCGAGCGCCACGCCGCCAGCCTGCAACGTGATGTCCGTCCTGCCTGGATTCATGACCATGCCGTCCTCCGGAACTGGCGCCAGTTCACCCTAATACCGGCGGCTTGAAGTCTGTCTGAAGGCGGGCTGAAACGAGGGGGACAAAAGCGCCGCCCCGGCCGAGGCAGCCGGGGCGGCGGTGCGGTTCATCGGGCGCCGTCAGCCCTTGATGAGGATCTTGTTCTTGATGGCGGTTTCCACCTTGGGCAGGCGGACGGTCAGGACGCCATCGGCGTAGACGGCCTCGATCTTGTTGGCCTCGACCGCCTTCGGCAGGCGAATGGTCCGGAGGAACTTCCCGGCTTCCCGCTCCGCCCACAGAATGTTTTCCTTCTCTTCCTTGATCACCTTCTCCCGATGGCCCGTGAGGGTGATGACGTCTCCCTCGAGGTGCACATCGAGATTCTCACGCGGAACGCCCGGCACTTCGACCCGGAGCAGGAACTCCTTCTCGGTCTCGGTGAAGTCCAGCACCGGCATCCACGTGCCTTCCAGCACCTTCCGCATCGGCTCATAGGCGAGGCCCGGGAAGGTCTGCGGAGCATTGAAGAAGCGATCGAACACTTCCTCGATGTCGCGGGTCATGGTCGGAAGCCCGACCGGGAGCTTGGCGAGTTTCATAGGATCCTCCTTCGACTGCACGGATGGTCGACCAGCTACCTGCTACACCAGCACGTCACATAATAGCAGCGGGGCCTTGAAGCCCCGTTGAACCAGCATCGAAGGTTTGCTCACGATCCCGGGGGCTTTTTTCCGGATGGTTTCCAGGCGTGGCCAATGTGCCAGACGTAGGCGGTGACGTCGCGGGCGCTGGCATCGTCCAGCGTCTGCCACCCCCGGATCGGCATGGCGACGCCGCGGGTGGACCACGCCTCGGGAATACCGTGGGTGACGCGCTCGAGGATGCCCTCGTAGGTGTCCGGCCCGTGCATCCACACCCCCTGGGCGAGGGCTGGCCCACTGTCGGTGCCGATCCCTTCGACTCCGTGACAGGCGGCGCAGTTCGCGCTTCCGTGGTAGAGCTCCCGCCCGCGGGCGATGGCGGAGTCGGTGACCTCCGGGGGGCGGGGGACCGCCTTTGCCGGCTTGGGTTCCTGGGCCGACCCGGGCGATCCGCCGAGGATCAGTCCGAGAGCGAGCAGTGCGGTATGAGGGTGCATCCAATTCCCGCCGGCGGGTGACGGTCAAGACTAGTCAGAGGGGAGTGAAGCGAATGGGAAGGTGGGGTGAAGCGCAAATCGCTCGACAGAAGCGGGGAAGCTGTCGGTGGCAGGCTGCAGGAGCCGGTCGCAGTAGACGACTCGCGGCCTGAGGCTACTGGTGAAACGACCACCCGATGGTGAAGCTGGTGGTGAAGTCGTTCTGGCTGGCTCCCGTGTCGGGTGAGCGGCTGTCGTAGGAGTCGGTGAACTGGATCCCAAGGAAGAAGTCCTTGATGACCTCGTACTTGACCTTGGTATCGACCTGCAGGCGGACCCGCCCCCAGTCAGTCAGGCTGGGGTAGGCATAGGCCGCGGTGGAGAAGTCGAGCTTGGGGGTGTCGAATCGGAAGGCGGTCAGGTCGATCCCGACCAGTCCTTCAAGCGAGACGATCGCGGAGTCGCTGCCGTAGTATCGCTCCTGGGTCACGATCAGGCCGGCTGGCGCCCGGAACTCCGCCCGGTTGTTCTCCAGCAGGGTGCGCATGGCGACCGCGCCGAGGGTGGCGCGGTGTGACAGTCCCAACTGGTCGTTCTGCTCCAGCGCGCTGATCCCACCCACGCTCCAGCGGCGCGCGAAGTACCAGTAGGCCCCGGCACTGACCGTGTTCCGGGTCACCGCCGAGGCGTTGTCCTGCTGCTGGAAGTAGGTGCTGAAGTTCAGCGTGGAGCCGAACTCCGGAGCGCGGTAGCGGAGTTCGCCACTCGAGCTGAGCTGCACATTCTGGTTGGCCTTGGCGTAGGTGAAGCCGAGGTCGAGGCTTCCCTTGAGTCGGCGCCATATCCCGGCCCCTACCGGGGTCATACTCACGACCTCGATGATCGGCACGACGTTCGCCGAGGCGCCGGAGACCGCCAGCTGCCCGTCCTGGCCGGGCTCGACGAGGGTCCCGTAGAGCCGTTGCCCCGAGCGGAGGGAGACCTCGAACGAGTGCCGGCTGGTCAGCCGGAGGACCTTGTCCCACTCGATCGAGAGCCGCCCGGCGTCGTCGGTGGAGTAGTCGAGCTTGCCGCTCGACAGGCCCTTGACCTCGCCAGTGATCCGGTCGCCGTTGACCATCACCACCACGTCGGTCTTCTGCGCCGCGATTGGGGACGCGGCCCAGAGGAGGGCCAGTAGCCTCGCGCCCCATCCGGGCGTGGACGCGGCCGGCTTCATCATCCAGGCCGCGCCAGTGCGCTCGTAGTGCGCTGTTTCATGTCAGGCTCCGGTCATCGGTCCCGGGGAAACCTGCGGGCACCGGAGTGCGGCAGCAAGCCGGGCCGCTGAATTTCTTGTGAAGACTGTATGCAGGAGCTGGCTGCCCGGAGACTTCCCTCAGGGGCTTCACCCGCATGCGCCGCACAGGTATCGTGGAGTAGCCCGGAAGGTTGCGGTTCACGCCTCTGCGGTTGTCGTGCCCCCGGCACGGAGGGTCTGCCATGGCCAACCCACTCATGACTGCCCGGCGCCGCCCCCGATCCGGCGGCCGCCTGCTGCTGGCGCTGGTGGCTGTGGCGCTCGTCGCCGCAGTGGTGTGGATGGCGCTGACGATCGGGAACCCCGTTCCTCCCAACATCGTGGTCATGGCGACCGGTCCCGAGGGGAGCGGCTATCAGGAGTTCGGCCTCCGCTACCAGGAGATCCTCCGGCGCGCCGGCGTCGAGCTTCGCCTTCGACCGACGGCGGGCGGGGTGGAGAACCTGGCCCTGCTCAGCGACCCGGCGTCCGGGGTCACTGTTGCGTTTGTCGAAAGCGGGGTGGCCACACGGGAGGAATCACCGGCGCTGGTGTCGCTCGGCGCGGTCGCCGTCGAGCCGCTCTGGGGGTTCTTCCGAGGGCGCCCTGAGGGCGCCTTCGCAGGGACGCTGGTGGGCAAGCGGATCTCGATCGAGCCAAAGGGAAGCGGCACCGCGTTGCTGGCGCGCCGGCTCATCGAGCTCAACCGGGTGGCCGACACCAGCGTCGAACTGCTCGGCCTCACCCCGGAGCAGAGCGCCGACGCCCTGATGCGCGGGGAAATCGACGCGGCCTTCATGCTGACCTCCTGGCACTCGCCGGCGGTCAGGAAGCTCCTGGCGGCCGATGGCATCGTGCTGGGAGGGTACCCCCGCGCCGACGCCTACGTCGCGCTCTTCCCCAGCCTGAGCAAGGTGATTCTTCCCACCGGGGTGGCCGACCTGGCGAAGAACATCCCGCCCGTCGACGTCCAGCTGCTGGCGGCGGAGTCGAACCTCCTCGTGCACCGGGACCTCCACCCGGCGCTGCAGTACCTCCTGCTTGAGGCGGCCTCCGAGATCCACGGCGGCCCGGATGTGTTCCACCCCTCTGGCCGGTTCCCCGCCCCGGGGACCATTAACCTGCCGCTGAGCGACCAGGCCCGGACCTACTACAAGTCGGGCCGGCCCTTTACCTATCGCTATCTCCCCTTCTGGATGGCGGGACTGGCGGAAAAGCTCCTGATCCTGCTCATCCCGCTCTTCGCCGTGGTCTTCCCGCTCGCGAGCATCCTGCCCCGCCTGTTTGCGGTCGTGACCGAGCGCCGGATCTTCGGGCTCTATCGCGAATTGAAGCTGGTGGAACGGGAGCTCGAGCTGCCCGGGGCGGATGCTGAAGTCATCCGCCTCGAGGCCGAGTTGGAGGAGCTGGACCACCGGGCGAACCATCTCTGGGTACCGCTCAGCTACGCGCAGCGCCTGTTCATCCTGAAGAGCCACATCCTGCTTGCGCGGGAGCGGGTCGAGAAGCGCCGGGTCGCCGCCGTCAGGCCGGCGCCCTAGGCGGCGACCTGGCCGCCCGCCTTCTCGGTCATCAGCTTGAACACCCCGGCGCGATCCTCGGTGAAGTGGTACAGCTTTGCCACTTCGATCTTGACCAGGAGGAAGCTGCACGCGAGGATCGCGAGGACCGTCCCGAACAGCGGACCGACCCAGTAGATCCACCAGCCGTCGAAATTGCCGGAAATGATGGCCGGGCCGAGTGTCCGGGCGGGGTTGGTGCTGGTGCCGGAGATTGCCGCTTCCAGCGGCACCATGGTCGCGTAGAGAAACGGAATCATGAACGGCGTGAAGCGGCGCAGCTCGCGGGTGGCGAGGAAGACGCACAGCGCGCTGACCAGACCGAAGGTCGTGGCCACCTCGCCCAGCAGCACCGTCAGGGGGGAGTATCCCGGGCCGGGCAGGGTGGCGCCGTAGCTGACGCTCCGCCCCATGTCGCCCCAGAGCAACAGCGGGACACAGCCCAGGGTTGCTCCTCCCAGCTGCGCGACGACATAGCCGAACGCGATCCGGGGCCTGAGCTTTCCCGCCAGCAGGAACCCGAAGGTGACCGCCGGGTTGATGTGGGCCCCGCTGATCCTGCCCACCGGCGACAGCGTGATCGCCGCGCCGATCGAGCCGAACAGGAACCCGGTCATCACCATCCGCAGCGTCGCGTTGGGAACCAGCCGGGTGACTGGGCTCCCGGCGCCGAAGCACAGGATCACCACGGACAGGCCGGCGAGCAGCAGCACGCCGGTGCCGATCAGCTCGGAAAAGAAGACCTGGAGCGGGAGTATGGCCTTTGGAACGTCTGGGCGAGTTGTCGATTCCGTCACGCGGCGAACTCCACGACGACCTTGATGTCCTGTTCCCGGCGCTCCAGTGCCCGGGCGAAATCCGCCGGTGTCTCGCGCCGGGTGATCAAATTCCCCAGCCAGGTCCGGTCCGCCCGGGCCAGCGCCTCGGCGGCCTTGTACCAGTGCCGCTTGTTGGCGTTCACGCTCCCCAGCACGACGTTGTTCCGCAGCACCATGTCGGCCGCGACGTCGGCCGTGGTGAGCCCCGTGGTGCGGCCGCCGCTGCCCACCCCGGTGAGGCAGACGACTCCGCCGGCGCCGATCACCCGGATGGAGTCGGCGATGACCTGGCCGACTCCGGTGCATTCGATGATGACGTCGGGCTCGATCCCGACATCCGCCACCGTGCCGGAGTGAAAGGTCGCGCCGAGCGCGCGGACCAGCCCAGGCTTGGGCCCGGACTCTGTTCGGTCCAGCACGTGGACCTCCAGCCCCCGCTGCTTGCCCACGAGGGCCGCGAGGAGGCCGATCGGCCCCGCGCCCGTCACCAGCGCAACGTGGGGTTCCCAGAAGGCCCGCTGGCCGACCCGCGCCACCTGCTCCCACGCCTTGGTGACCACCGTGGTGGGCTCCAGCAGCACGCCGAGGAGCCCCAGGGAAGGGTCGATCCGCATGACGTACTCCGGCTCGATCCGCCAGCGCTCCGACATGAACCCATCGATCTGCTTGATCCCGCGTTCGGTGTACTGACCGTTGCGGCACATGTCCCACTCGCCCACCGCGCAGTTGGGGCAGGGGACTGGGTCGGGGCGCCGGACGATCCCCGCCACCAGGTCTCCCGTCTTCAGCATGCCGCTCGATCCGGGATCGAGCACGCGGCCCAGCGACTCGTGACCCAGCACCAGCCGGGTCTTCCCTGGTGGCGCCCAGCCATACTTGCCCTCCACCATCTCCACGTCGGTCCCGCAGACGCCGACCGCGATGGCCTCGACCAGCACGGACCCGTCGCTCACCGGCGGCTCGGGGACTTCTTCCAGCCGCGCGCTGTCCGAGCGCTTCGGCTCGATGGTGATCGCTTTCACGCGTGAGGTTCCGTCGTGGCGGGTGAAGGGCGCAGGCCCGCGAGGGCCAACCAGCACTCAAGGCCAGTCGACCCTCGGCAAGCGAGCGGTGGTATCGTGGTCGGCATTGCTTACGAAACGCGCGCCTCGAACAGGTGGCATTGCCACGGTCCAAGGTCGACATACAGGCCGCCGTCCCGCATCTCGTCCCCGCCGCGCTCGTAGCTGTCGCCGCTCAGGGCATCGGTGAGGCGCCACTGCTTCCCGCGCAGTTCGTCCCACGGCACATGGACGCGCGCCTGGGCGGCCTGTGGCCCGAAGTTGACGACGACGAGGTACCGCTGGTCCTCGCGAGCCCAGCACCACGACAGGATGTTCTGGCAACTCTGGTTATCCGGCCAGCCGCTCCGTTCGCACAGGCGCCAGTCGCCATGCCGGAACACTTCGCGGTTGGTTGCCTGGAGCAGGCGCTTGTAGAACGACGCGAGGTCCTGATCCGGCGGCTCGGCCGGGGAGCGGCCCAGGAATACGGGCAACCTCACCTTCCGGCCCTCGAATTGCCCCTCATAGAGAAGCTTCGCTCCCGGAAGAGTGAGGATCGCCACGGCGGCTGCACGGCCCTTGGCGTCGGGGAATGCGTGGGCGGCCCGGGGTTCGTCATGGTTCTCGATGAAGCGGACCATCTTGTCCTGGTAGGAACGATCGGCCAGGACGTGCTGGTGGACGCTCTCAGCGGTGTCCTTCTCCATCCGGTCGTAGAGCTTCTTGTCGTAGCAGTAGTCGAAGCCCTGCTGCTGCAGCTCCCACTCGAGGTCCCAGTACGCTTCGGCGATGAACCTGAACTCCCGATGCTTCGCCTTGATCGCCGGAATCACCGCCTTCCAGTAATCGTCGGCCGGCCTGGCTCCGGCGCGAGCGCCCCAGGTGCGCTCGAAGATCGCGTTCAGCATGAGCATTGACATGTCGCACCGGACGCCGTCGCACTGCCCGGCGATCTCCGAGAGCGTCCCGATCACCGCCTGCCGAAGCCCAGGCGCAAAGGCGTTGAGCTGAACCACATCGGGCCATGCCGGAAAGAAGGGATCCCGGCCCAGTGCCAGCACCTTGCCACCGACCGCGATGAATGAGGCGGGGTCGCGGCGCAGGTCCTCGTCGTTGCCCTGAACGAAGTATTCGGGATGCGCCGACACCCAGGGATGGTCCGGGGCGACATGGTTCGGCACGAAATCGAGGATCAGGCGAATGCCACGCTTGGCGAGAGCCGCTCGGGCCGCGGCCAATCCTTTCGGACCGCCGAGGTGTTCGTCCACGACGTAGCGGCGGATGCAGTAGGGCGAGCCGACGTTGTCGGCTGCTGCAAAGTCGGGGAGGGCCCGCCGGAAATCGTCGAGGAGCCCCTGGTTCCGCATGGAGATCTCGATCCCGGCTGCGCTCCGCTCCCAGACGCCCATAAACCAGACGGCGTCGAAGCCATGGGCGCCCAGGGCATCCCACTCCTGCTTCGGAACCGTGGCGAGGTCCACGGGCTTTCGGTATTTCCGGCTCAGATCTCCGAGCCACACCCATGTGTTGATTTCAAAGATCACGGGGTAGTTCGGCCATGTACTCATGTCGCGCTCTCCTTGACGCGCAGCCGCCCCGCTTCGCACGTCCTTGTTGCGCACGGGGCGTGGATGGGCGTCAACCCGACCAGCGCGCCGCTTGGGCGCGCTGGTCTCGCGTCGCGATGTCATGTCCCTCTCCTCAGGCGACAGGAAGCCCGGCCCGCCGTTTGGCTCGCGCCGCGCCCTCCGTTGACCCGGTATCGGGGGCCGTGCCCTGGGTGAACGCGGCCTTTCTACCCACTTCCAGAACGTGCTCGGCGTCCATGCTGCCGAAGAGCTGGATCAGCTTGGCGACCAGCCCGGTCCAGCCGGTCTGGTGACTGGCGCCGAGTCCCGCGCCGTTGTCGGCGTGGAAGTACTCGTAGAACAGGATGTAGTCGCGCCAGTTGGGATCGTGCTGGAACTTCTCGGTGCCGCCGTAGACCGGCCGCAGCCCCTGTTCGCTGCGGGTGAAGATCCGGGTGAGCCGG
>Ga0224510_10002171_pt1 | contig 12061 bp, 12 predicted proteins | sample SF_May12_sed_USG_FD_170161 | JGI IMG/M metagenome (GOLD analysis project Ga0224510, IMG submission 170161) | Sediment microbial communities from San Francisco Bay, California, United States - SF_May12_sed_USGS_4_1 | ecosystem: Environmental > Aquatic > Marine > Sediment | place: USA: California... | reverse complement strand
TTGCGGGAAGCCGCCAAGCACGGTTTCCGCCGTGCAATCGTGCCGCAGGCCAATGCGCCACGACAGCCGGTCACGGGAATCGAGGTGGTGGCGGCTGCGAGGCTGCCGGAGGCGCTCGCCGCCTTGCGCTGAATTCAACCGTCGCCGCCGGCGGGCGATGGCAGGATGCGGGCCGTGCGCACGGCATTGTCGGCGACCTGCAGGACCTCGATCGTGTGTCCGCCGAGCGTGAGCCTGACACCGGGCTCGGGTATGGCCTCGAGGTGCTCGACGATCAGACCGGAAAGCGTGCGCGGACCATCGGTGGGCAGGCTCAGTTCGAGTGCCCGGTTGACTGCGCGCAGCGTCACGCCGCCCGGCACGACATAGCTGCCGTCCGGTCGCGCACTGAAATCGAGGCGCGGCATCGCCGGCTGGGTCGTGAATTCACCGACTACCTCCTCGAGGATGTCCTCGAGCGTGACCAGTCCGCGCACGTCGCCGTACTCATCGACGACGAATGCGATGCGCCGGCGCAGCCTGCGAAAGCGCAGCAGTTGCGCGTGGAGCGTCGTGCCCTCCGGCGTGAACAGCGTTTCCCGCTGCCCGGCGATTTCGCCCAGCCGCTCCCGCGTCAGGCGGCCGGCGGCAATTTCATTGGCGACGAGCCGCATGTGGACGATGCCCAGAACCCGTTGCAGGTCTCCGTCGAACAGGGGCATGCGCGTGTGCTGGGTGCGTTTCAGCAAGGCGACGATGTCGTCCCAGTCCGCCGAGATATCGATGCCCTCGATCTCGCTGCGCGGCACCATGACGTCTTCGACGCTGCGGCGCTCGAGGTCCAGCAGCGCCTCCACCATCAGCTGGCGCTCCGCCGATTCGCTGGCGAGTGCATCGGCGATGTCGGCGATAGTCTCGTCGGGGTCGCGTCGCGCAGCAGCCTGGCCCTTGCGGGCCGAAGGCAGCAGCAGGAAATACGGCGCCAGCAGCCAGAGCATCGTGGCGGCGGCGAGCCTGCTCAGCATGCCGGGCCGTCGCAGCGCGCCGCCGCCCGCCAGCGCGGTAAGGAGCGCGAGCCCAGCGACGACGATCAGGGCGAGCGTCATCCGGATTTCAGTCGCTGCAAAAAATACGCAGGCGACCAGCGCCGCAAGCAGGGTAATTCGCAGTAGCCAGGCGGCGCGGCGCGCACGGCGCGACTCGGTGGCAAATCTGCGGCGCAGGCGTAACTGGGCGCCGTCATCGGGGCGTCGCGCCGGCAGGCGCCTCGAGCGCAAGGTCGGCGTCGCGACTTCCAGCAGGGCGGTCAGTATCAGCAGCGCAATTGCCGCCAGGCTGCTCAAGCGTTCAACCCCAGTGCCGCCCCAGCAGAATCTCGAGAACGAACTTGCTGCCGAAGTAAGCGAGCGTCAGCACGACAAAGCCCGCGATGGTGTAGGCGGCCGCCTTGCGACCGCGCCAGCCGAAGCGCCAGCGGCCGATCAGCAGCACGGCGAAGATCACCCAGGCTGTCAGCGCAAGAATCGCTTTGTGCGCCAGGTGCTGCTGGAACAGGTCGGTCACGAACAGGAGGCCCGCCAGGATTGCCATGGTCAGTGCTGCCATGCCGGTGCCGATCACTGAAAATAATGCATGTTCCAGGCTCTCGACCGGCGGCAGGGACCCCAGCCAGTTCGCGGGCCGCTTGCTCCGTAACTGGCTGTTCTGCGCGGCCAGCAGGACGACCAGCACCAGGGCGATCGCAAACATGCCGGCGGCTCCCATCGCCAGCACCACGTGGGTTGCCAGCGGCCAGCCCGGCGCAGTGATTTCGCGCTGATCCGGAATGCTGCCGGTGCCCGCCGCAAGAAGCGCCGCAAGCCCGAGCACGATCGCGGCGACCACCCGATAGCGAGGTGAGACCAGGGCCAGCAGGCCGCCCGCCCCGATGACCAGTCCCAGCAGCGACGCGCTGTCGGCGAGGCCCATTGCAGCGAGACCGATGGGTTGAATGACGGCGGCGAGCCATAGCGCGTGGGCGATCCATGCGGAGCCCGCAATGAACAGGGCTGGCTCGCGCCATGCGGGCAGGCCACCGCCGCGCCGGGCCGCATGCAGCGCCGCAGCGACAGCGGCGAGGTAGAGAAGGATTACGATAAATCCGCGCAAGAATGGCTCCGCGATCGCGTGCGGTCATTGTACAGGTGCGGCCCTATAATCGGCGGCAGCATGATTTTGCGGCCGGCGCCGCCAGGTTACCTTCCGGATGTTCGATACGCTTGCCGCGCGCCTCGGACAGGCCGTCAACTCGCTGCGCGGGCGGGGCCGCCTTACCGAAGACAATATTGCCGACACGCTGCGCCAGGTGCGAATGGCGCTGCTCGAGGCAGACGTCGCCGTTCCGGTCGTCAAGGCATTCATCGATGCCGCGCGTGCGCGCGCGGTCGGCGCCGAGGTCACACGGAGCCTGACGCCGGGGCAGGCCTTCGTCAGCATCATCCACGAGGAACTGACCCGGGTCATGGGCGAGCCGGGCCGCGGTCTCAACCTGCGCGCCCAGCCTCCCGTCGTGATCCTGCTCGCCGGATTGCAGGGCGCCGGCAAGACCACGACTGCGGCGAAACTTGCGCGCCACCTGGTTGAGCAGCATCGCAAGCGCACACTGCTCGCGAGCACCGACATCTACCGGCCGGCGGCGATGACGCAACTTGCGCGACTCGCCGGCCAGGTCGGTGCCGATTACTTCGAGCCGCCCGCGGGCGCGGGTCCCGTCGAAATCGCGGTTGATGCGCTCGCCCACGCACGCAGTCACGTGCACGATGTCGTCATCATCGACACCGCCGGACGCCTGCACGTGGACCAGGAGATGATGGCCGAAGTGCAGGCGATCGACGGCGTCATCGCATCCACCGAGAGGCTTTTCGTCGTCGACAGCATGGCGGGCCAGGATGCCGTCAATGCCGCCCGCGCGTTTGACTCTGCACTCGCCCTGACCGGCGTGATCCTGACCAAGGCCGATGGCGACGCGCGCGGTGGTGCCGCACTGTCGGTTCGCCACGTGACGGGCAAGCCGATCCTGTTCCTCGGTGTCGGCGAGAAAGTCGACGCACTCGAGGTCTTTCACCCGGAACGCGTGGCATCGCGCATCCTCGGCATGGGCGATGTGCTGTCGCTGGTCGAGCAGGTCCAGGCAGGCGTCGATCAGGATCAGGCCCGACGGCTTGCCGAAAAGCTGACCAAGGGCCGCGGCTTCGACTTCAGCGACCTGCGCGAACAGCTTGGCCAGCTGAAGCAGATGGGAGGCTTGGCGGCACTGGCGGACAAGCTGCCCGCACAGGCCCTGCCGCCCGGTGCGCTCGCCCAGGTCGACGACCGCTCGATCCGGCGCCAGATCGCGATCATCGACTCGATGACCCCGGTCGAGCGCCGCCGTCCGGGAATCATTGACGGCTCACGCAAGCGGCGCATTGCGGCCGGATCCGGGGTGCAGGTCCAGGAAGTCAACCGCCTGCTGAAGCAGCAGCAGCAGATGGAAAAGGTCATGAAAAAGATGAAGGGTGGCGGTCTTGCCCGCATGCTGCGCGGCCTCACTGGGCGCAAACCCGGCGGTCACGGACCGCACGGAAACTAGCGGCCCGAAGGCTCGCGTAAGCCTTTCATTGCCCGCATGATTTGAGTAGAATGCCCGGCTCTTTGACGGGGCCTGACGGCTCCGGGGCTGCGAGGAATTCATCCGATGGTGACGATTCGACTGACGCGCCGTGGCGGCAAGAATGCGCCGTTCTACCACGTCGTCGTAACGGACAGCCGCAAGCGGCAGGGTGGGCTGGTGCTGGAGCAGGTCGGGTTCTTCAACCCCGTGGCCCGCCGCAAGGACCAGAAGGTCGAGCTCAACCTGGCGCGAATCGACTACTGGACTGGCACGGGCGCCAAGATGTCCGATCGCGTGCGCACGCTCGTGACGGCAGTCCGCAAGCAGGCCGCGGCCTGATCGCCGCGCGACGGTCGCCGCATGGCGGAGTCACCGTCGCGAGCGACCGGACCGGCAGATGGCCGGATCGACCTGGGCCGCATTACGGGACCCTTCGGTGTCCGCGGCTGGGTCAAGATCATGTCCTACACGGTGCCGCCGGAACAGATCCTGGCATTCCCGGTATGGCGGGCTGACCTCCCGGGTGGCGGACACCGCGACCTGACACATTTCGAGGGTCGCCGGCATGGCAAGGGCCTGGTTGCGCGGCTGAAGGGAATCGATGACCGTGACCAGGCAGCGGCGCTGGCCCGGCAGGAATTGTGGATCGAGCGCCATGAATTGCCGGCGCTGAAAGAAGGCGAGTACTACCAGGCCGACCTGGTCGGGCTCGAGGTCGTGAATCTGGAGGGCCATGTGCTCGGGCGCGTGGACCGTTTTCTCGACACCGGTGCCAACGCAGTCATGGTCGTGATCGGTGAACGCGAGCATTGGCTGCCAATGGTTTCGCGTCATGTGCCGAACGTGGATCTAGGGCGCAGGCGCATTACGGTCGATTGGGACCCCGATTTCTAGATGCACATAGAAGTCGTCACATTGTTCCCGGAAATGATCCGGGCCGGTCTCGCGGTTGGCGTCGTGGGGCGGGCATTGGCAGGGGGCGTGATCAGGGTCGGTACGGAAGACCCGCGATTGCTCGCGACGGATCCGCACCGGACCGTGGATGACCGTCCTTACGGCGGCGGGCCGGGGATGGTCATGAAGGTCGAGCCGCTCGCGGTTGCGATTCGCGCCTGCGCAGGGCGCTTGCCGCAGGGCTCGCCGGTGATTGGCCTGTCCGCGCAAGGCCGGCCATTCACGCAGCAGGCGGCGCGGCGCCTGGCGGGCCTGCCGGGCATGATGCTGGTCGCGGGGCGTTACGAGGGCATCGACCAGCGCATCGTCGATCAATTGATCGACGAGGAGTTGTCGATCGGCGACTATGTGCTGTCGGGCGGCGAGTTGCCCGCGCTCGTGGTCATCGATGCGGTCGCCAGGTTGTTGCCCGGCGTGCTGGGTGCGGCAGAATCGGCGGCGCAGGACTCCTTCGGGGACGGTCTGCTCGACTGGCCGCAGTACACGCGACCGGAGACCTGGGAAGGCCACCGCGTGCCCGCGGTGCTGCAGGGTGGAAACCACGCCGAGATCAGGCGCTGGCGGCTGAAGCAGTCGCTGGGCCGGACCTGGCGGATGCGGCCGGAGCTGTTCGCGCTGCGGGCGCTGACTGGCGAGGAGCGCGAGCTGCTGTACGAATTCTGTGCCGAGGCAGGGATCGATCCTCCGCGGTGAGTGAAGGTGACTGGTAACAAGCTGGAATCGGGAATCAACCCATGAACAAGATCATTCAGGAACTGGAATCACGCACGATGAGCCGCAAGCTGCCGGACTTCGGGCCCGGCGATACGGTGGTCGTCCATGTCAAGGTCCGCGAGGGCGATCGCGAGCGCGTCCAGGCCTACGAAGGGGTGGTGATCGCCTGCAAGAACCGCGGCTTCAACAGCTCATTCACGGTGCGCAAGATGTCGCACGGAGAGGGCGTCGAGCGCGTGTTCCAGTCGCACAGCCCGTCGATAGCTTCCGTTGAAGTCAAGCGTCGCGGCAAAGTGCGCCGCTCCAAGCTTTACTATCTGCGCGCGCGTTCCGGCAAGTCCGCACGTATCGAGGAAAAGCTGAGCACCTGATCATGGGCCTGCTGCGCGGCATTGGTGCGTTCCTGAAGGGCCTGCTGTATGCCCTTGACGGCCTGCGCAAGGTCCTGCACTTCATTCTCCTGCTGATCCTGTTCGGCGCGCTCCTGGCCGCGAGCCACACGATGCTGCCGATCGTTCCGCGCAGCGCGGCACTCGAGCTGGCGCCGTTGGGACGCATCGTCGAGGAAGAGTCGGGCGATCCGCTCGAGCGGGCGCTCGCCGACGCCTTCGGCGAAGAGGAGCAGGAAACCCGCCTTCGCGACCTGATCGATGTCGTCGACCATGCGCGCGACGACGGCCGCATTCGCGCGCTGGTGCTCAATCTCGATGGCCTCGACCGCGCCGGCCTGCCGGCATTGCAGGACCTGGCGCGCTCGATTCGCTGGTTTCGCGAGTCAGGCAAGAAGGTCTACGCGCACGGGCAGATGTTCACGCAGCGCCAGTACTATCTCGCGGCACAGGCCGACGAGGTCTATCTGGACCCATTCGGATTCGTGCTGCTGGACGGGTATGCGTACTACCGCAGCTATCTGCGCGGCGCCCTGGACAAGCTCGCCGTCGACGTCAATGTCTTCAAGATGGGAAGCCACAAGTCGGGGCCGGACACGTGGACCCGCAGCGACATGTCGCGCGAGGATCGCGAGAACGCCAGGATCTGGGTCGGCGCCCTGTGGGACAGCTACAAGGCGGATGTCGCCGCTGCGCGTGGCCTCGAGCCCGGGCTGATCCAGGCTTATTCTGACGAGGCAGTCGCCGGCGTGCGGGCGACCGGTGGCGATCTTGCGCAGTACGCCCTGGCGCGCGGGCTGGTAGACGGCCTGAAGACGCGCGAGGAGTTCGAAAAGATCGTCGCCGCAGTGGCCGGCGAGGACGAGGATACCGGCAGCTACAAGGCGGTCGACTGGCATCCGTACCTGTCCATAGTTCGTTCCGACGAGGCCCTGGCGGGTTCTGAAGACCAGAATGTCGCCGTCATCGTCGCGTCGGGCGAAATCCTGGATGGCGAACAGCCGCCGGGTCTGGTCGGCGGCGATACGCTGGCAGCGCAGCTTCGCGACGTGCGGGAGAACGACGATTACTCGGCAGTCGTGCTGCGCATAGACAGCCCCGGCGGCAGCGTCATGGCGTCGGAAGTGATCCGCCGCGAGGTCGCGGCCCTGGTCGCCGCCGGCAAGCCGGTGGTCGCGTCGATGGCGACGGTCGCTGCCTCGGGCGGCTACTACATCGCGATGGATGCGGATCGAATCATCGCCGCCCCGACCACCATCACGGGCTCGATCGGCGTCTATGCGGTGATCCCGACCTTCCAGCGCACGCTTGCAAAGATCGGCATCACCAGTGACGGCTTCGGCACGACCGATCTTGCCGGCGCCACCGAACTCGATCGCGAGCTTGGCCACGAGGCGCGCCAGATCATGCAGGCAAGCGTCGAGCACGCCTACCGGTCATTCGTGGACGGGGTCGCGCGCGCGCGCGGCCGCAGGCCCGAGGAAATCGATAGTCTCGCGCAGGGACGGGTCTGGACCGGCGCCGACGCCCGCGCGGCGGGAATCGTCGATGAGCTGGGCGACGTGGACGAGGCGATCGCGGCGGCCGCGAAACTGGCCGGACTCGAGAAGGGCTACGGCGTCATCTGGGTCGAGCGCAGCACGTCATGGCGCGATGCGATCGCGATGCGCCTGCGCGTGGCGGCCGCGTGGCTGGTCAGGTCGGTCGCCCCACGACGCCTGCAGCTGCCGGGGCTTGGTTCCGCGATGTCGGAAGTCCGCGGCCTGCTGGCGCTGGCGGCGCAAGGGCGGCCGGTTTACCTCTGCAGTTGCGGCGTCGACTGAGATCAGGCGACCCAGTCCAGGATCACCTTTCCGGACTGGCCACTACCCATCTTCTCAAAAGCGTTCTGATAGTCGTCTGCAGAAAAACGGTGGGTGATCACCGGGCGGATGTCGAGACCACTCTGCAGCATGCTCGCCATCTTGTACCAGGTCTCGAACATTTCGCGGCCGTAGATGCCCTTGATCACCAGGCCCTTGAAGATCACCTGGTTCCAGTCGATGGACATTTCCCCTGGCGGAATGCCGAGCATGGCAATGCTGCCGCCGTGGTGCATGACGCGCAGCATGTCCTTGAACGCCGACGCATTCCCTGACATCTCGAGCCCGACGTCGAATCCTTCCTCCATGCCCAGATCACGCATCGCATCGTCGATGGACTCGCGCGACACGTTGAGCGCCCTCGTCGCGCCCATCTTGAGTGCCAGCGCGAGCCGGTAGTCGTTGACGTCGGTGATTACGACATGGCGCGCACCGATGAAGCGCGCAATCGCGACCGACATGATGCCGATCGGGCCGGCACCCGTGATCAGCACGTCCTCGCCCACCATGTTGAATGAGAGCGCCGCGTGGGTGGCATTGCCGAGCGGATCGAGGATCGCGGCGATTTCATCGGTGATCGCAGCCGGCAGCCGGAACACATTGGCCGCCGGCAGCACCATGTATTCGGCGAAGCAGCCCGGCCGGTTGACGCCGACGCCTAGCGTATTGCGGCACAGGTGACGGCGCCCGGCGCGACAATTGCGGCAGTGACCGCAGGTGATATGACCCTCACCGGACACGCGATCGCCGATCGAGAGACCACGCACCTCGCTGCCGAGCTCGACGATTTCGCCGCAATACTCGTGGCCGACCTGCATCGGCACGGGGATCGTGCGCTGCGCCCAGGCGTCCCACTGGTAGATGTGAATGTCCGTGCCGCAGATTGCGGTCTTGCGCATCCGGATCAGGACATCATTGGGACCGGTCGCGGGCCTTGCCAGCTCGCCCATCCAGATACCCGGTTCCGGACGCGACTTTATCAATGCCTTCATATGGACCTCAATCCTTGATGATGCCGAGCTCCCGGCCTGCCTGTGCAAACGCCGCGACCGCGGACTCGAGCTGATCGCGTGAATGGCCGGCGCACATCTGCGTACGGATCCGGGCCTTGCCCATCGGCACGACCGGATACGAGAAGCCGATTGCGTAGACGCCGAGTTCCAGCAGCCGCTCCGCCATGCGCCCGGCAAGCGTCGCATCGCCCAGCATCACCGGGATGATCGGATGTTCGCCGTCCGGAATCTGGAATCCCAGCGCGGTCAGCTTGTCGCGAAACCAGGCCGCATTGTCCCTGAGCTGCAGACGCGGCCCGGGAGTCGTCTCGAGCATCTCGAGCACGTGCAGCGTGGTCGCCGCAACGACCGGGGCGATCGTATTCGAGAACAGGTACGGCCTGGATCTCTGCCGCAGCCACCCGATCACCGGCGCGCGCCCGGACACGAAGCCACCGCTCGCGCCGCCGAGCGCCTTGCCGAGTGTTCCGGTCAGGATGTCGACCCGAGCCATGACGCCGCAATGCTCGTGCGTGCCGCGGCCCGTCGCGCCCATGAACCCGGTTGCGTGTGAATCGTCGACGATGACCGATGCCGTATAGCGTTCCGCAAGATCGCAGATGGCGCGCAGCTTGGCGATCGTGCCATCCATGGAAAATACGCCATCCGTCACGACGAGCCTTGTGCGCGCGTCCTGCGTCTGTTGCAGGTGCTTTTCGAGCTGGCCCATGTCTCCATTGTCGTAACGCAGCCGCCGTGCCTTTGAGAGGCGGATACCGTCGATGATGCTGGCGTGATTCAGCGCGTCGGAAATAATGGCGTCCTGGTCGTCTGTCAGGGTCTCGAACAGGCCGCCATTCGCATCAAAGCAGGACGAATACAGGATCGTCTCGTCCGTGCCGAGAAACGAGGACAGGCGCTGCTCTAGCTCCCGGTGCACCGTCTGCGTCCCGCAGATGAAGCGCACCGAGGCCATGCCATAGCCATAGCGGTCAAGCGCCTCGTGCGCTGCCTTGCGCAGTTCCGGATGATTGGCGAGGCCGAGATAGTTATTGGCGCAGAGATTGATGACCTCGCGACCGTCCTCGAGGCGCACGACGGGCCCCTGGCCCGACGCGATGACACGCTCGCGCTTGTAGAGACCGTTGCGTTCGAGTTCAGCGGACTGCGATTCCAGTCGCCGCAGCAGTGCCTGATCCATGATGTTCCGCCGGTGTGCACCAGTGCAGGATTATAGCGGCCGGTCGCGTGCTGCCCCGTATAATCCGCAGGCCGGGGAGGGCGGGTGAGCAGGGAAAACAGCGTGGCGGATGCGGCAGGCAGCAGGCACCGGATCGATCGCTGGCTCTGGTGCGCGCGATTTCATCGCAGCCGGGCACTCGCCGCAGCGGCTGTCAGCGGCGGCAGGGTTCGTGTCAATGGCGAGCGCGCCAAGCCTGCCCGAGGCGTCGCCATCGGAGACCGGCTGGATATCACGCTCGGACCGGATACCTTGACCGTGATCGTGCTGTCACTATTGTCGCGGCGCGGGCCGGCAACCGAGGCACGCGCCAGTTACGAAGAGACGACCGACAGCGTGTTGCGGCGCGCCGTCGCGCGCGAACGCCGCCAGCTTGAGCGGCGGTCGGAAACGGCTCCACCGGGACGACCGGACAAGCGCGGCCGGCGGGCGATCCGGCAGTTGCAGGGAAGGGGCTGAGTCATGGCTCCGCGATCGTCCGACGCGCCCTGGGCCGTCCTCTCTTCCAGGCCCGCACGGCTTTTCATCATGCTGTCGGGCCTGTTCGTCACCAACGCGCTGATCGCCGAGTTCGTCGGCGTCAAGATCTTTGCGCTCGAGGACACGCTGGGCCTGCCGCCATTCGACTGGCGGCTGTTCGGCCAGAGCGGTTCGCTGTCGTTCACGGCTGGCGTGATGCTGTGGCCGATCGTGTTCATCATGACCGACATCATCAATGAGTATTTCGGCGTGCGCGGCGTCCGCTTCATTTCCTGGCTCGCGGTCGGATTTATTTCCTATGCATTCCTGTTCGCCTATCTCGCGATCGAGCTGGCCCCTGCGGGCTGGTGGGTAGCGGTGGGCGGCGAGCGCGGCGTCCCGGACATGCAGGCGGCGTTTGCCAGCATCTTCGGCCAGGGCCTGTGGACCATCGGGGGCTCGATCACTGCGTTCCTGATCGGGCAGCTGATCGATGTCGCAGTGTTCCACCGGATCCTGCGCGTGACCGGCGAGCGGTTCGTGTGGCTGCGTGCAACCGGTTCGACCGCGATTTCGCAGCTGGTCGACAGTTTCGTCGTGCTGTACATCGCCTTCGTGCTCGGGCCGCAGCATTGGCCTGTCGGGCTGTTTCTCGCGGTCGGCACGGTCAACTACTGCTACAAGATGCTGATGGCGGTGGCGCTGATACCGCTCTTGTACGCCGGCCGCCGGCTGATCCAGGCCTATGTCGGGACGGAGGCCGCAGAGCGCCTGCGGGCACATGCTGCCGGCTTGCCGGGCACGGCTGGGGACCGGGCCTGATGCCGCGGCCCAGCACGCCGGCACTGGCGGTCGACGTCATCATTGAACTGGAGGATCGGCCCGGCAGGCCGATCGTGCTGGTCAAGCGCCGCTTTCCACCGCTGGGCCACGCCCTGCCAGGCGGCTACGTCGATATCGGCGAAACGGTCGAACAGGCGGCACGCCGCGAAGCGCACGAGGAAACCGGACTGGACATCACGCCCGGGAGGTTGCTCGGCGTCTACTCCGATCCAGCGCGTGATCCGCGCGGGCACACCGTCAGCCTCGTGTACATCGCGACGGCGACCGGCGAGCCGGCCGCCGGGGACGATGCCGCTGGCGTCCTGGTCGTCGGCGCGGACAAGGCGCCGCCGCTGGTTTTCGATCACGACCTGATACTCGCCGATTACCTGAGGCAGATAGAATTCCCACCATGAGTCATTCGGCAACGATGGAATTCCTGCAGACCGGCCGACAGTTCGAGTCCCCGCCCGGAGCGGCGATCAACCGCTTGTATCTTGCAGACGAGGCGACGGTCGTCGCGGAGATGCTCGAGCTTGCGCGATTGCCGGCGCCGGAACGGCAGGCCATCCACGACGATGCACTGAAGCTGGTCGCTGCGGCGCGCCGGCGCCGGGCCGGGAGCGGAGGGGTCGAGGCATTCCTGCAGCAGTACCACCTCGCATCCCAGGAAGGCGTCGTGCTGATGTGCCTGGCGGAGGCACTGCTGCGGATTCCGGATTCAGAGACCGCGGACCGGCTCATCGCCGACAAGATTTCGACGGGCCAGTGGTCCGATTATCTCGGCGAGGCCGAATCGCTGTTCGTCAATGCCTCCACCTGGGGGCTCATGCTGACCGGCCGGCTGGTCGGTCCCGCAGAGAGTGACTTGCGCGATCCCGCGACTGTGCTACGCCGCATCGTGGCCCGGCTCGGCGAGCCCGTGGTACGGGCGGCGTTCCGCCAGGCGATGCGCATCATGGGTCACCAGTTCGTGATGGGCCGCAGCATCGATGAGGGGCTCGAGGGTGGGGGGGGGG
>Ga0224510_10002170_pt1 | contig 12062 bp, 8 predicted proteins | sample SF_May12_sed_USG_FD_170161 | JGI IMG/M metagenome (GOLD analysis project Ga0224510, IMG submission 170161) | Sediment microbial communities from San Francisco Bay, California, United States - SF_May12_sed_USGS_4_1 | ecosystem: Environmental > Aquatic > Marine > Sediment | place: USA: California... | reverse complement strand
GGGGCGCGGCTCGATTCGCTCGGCGACTCCTTGATATGGTGGGCAGGACTCGCCGGCCTGCTGGCGTTCCAGAGCGACGTGCTCGCGCAGCACAAGTGGCTCATCGGCACCGCGGTCGCGGCCTGGCTGGTGGAGAACCTGCTCGCCTGGTTCCGGTACGGCCGGCTCTCCAGTTTCCATACCCGGTTGTCGAAGGTGGCCGGCGTGCTGCTCGGCATCTGCATTGTAGAGATGTTTGTGTTCGGCGCGCTGGACTGGCTGCTCTACGTCGCGGTGCTCAGCAGCATCGCGGCAAGCCTCGAGGAGATGTGGTTGCTGGCCCTGCTGCCCGAATGGCGCGCCGACGTGCCGGGCGTCTGGTGCCTGCGGAATTCACGGACTCGACTCCGGAGCGGAAGCCACTAGGCTGTTTCCCTGGCATCAGCCACACCGGCCGAACCAACGGATATGCAATGAAGAACGAGAGCAAGCCCCGGCGGGCTCGCCCCCGCACGCAGAAGTCACGCTCGACGGCGCGTCGGGCAGCGCGCGGCGATATCGCTCCGCTGCTCACCGCCGACGGCATTGCCAGCTTTTCCGTCAGCGAGGCTGTGGACGCCGCGCACGAGTCAAAAGCCTACGCGCTGAGCGACATCCTGCAGCGGACATCACGCAAGGACCCTGCGCGCGCACGTGAAGCGCTCGAGGCGATCCTCGACGGCGCGTCGCCCGACGACATCGAGTCATTGCGCATGGTGTTGTTGCAGCGCCGCGACACGGTCCGCGAGGCGCGCCGCGCTACGGCCGATGCCGAGCTGGCCGAAGGCTGGCGCGATGGCGGCTATCCCTACCGCAACCTGCTCGCGCGCAAGACGTACGAGCGGCAGAAGTACAACCTGCAGGTCGAGCTGCTCAAGCTGCAGGCGTGGGTTAAGGAAACCGGCGCGCGCGTGGTGATCCTGTTCGAGGGGCGTGACGCCGCCGGCAAGGGCGGCACGATCAAGCGCTTCATGGAGCACCTGAACCCTCGCGGCGCGCGCGTCGTGGCGCTCGAAAAGCCGAGCGAGGTTGAGCGCGGGCAGTGGTATTTCCAGCGCTACGTCGAGCACCTCCCCACGGCGGGCGAGATCGTGCTGTTCGACCGCTCCTGGTACAACCGGGCCGGCGTCGAGCGCGTGATGGGCTTCTGCACCGAGGACGAGTACACCGAGTTCATGCGGCAGTGCCCGGAATTCGAACGCAACCTGGTACGCAGCGGCATCCACCTGATCAAGTTCTGGTTCTCGGTGAGCCAGAAGGAGCAGCGCCGGCGCTTCAAGGAGCGGCGCTCACATCCGCTCAAGCACTGGAAGCTGAGCCCGATCGACATGGCGTCGCTCGACAAGTGGCCGGAGTACACGCGCGCCAAGGAATCGATGTTCTTCTACACCGACACGGCGGATTCGCCCTGGACGGTGATCAAGTCGGACTGCAAGAAACGCGCGCGCCTCAACGCGATGCGCTACGTGCTGCACCGGCTGCCCTACGCGAGCAAGGACGCGGAATACGTCGGCGCCGTGGACCCGCTGCTGGTCGGACGGGCCAACCTCGTGTACGAGCGCGGCGAGAAGCACGCGCCGCCGACCGAGGACTGACCGCTACTTGCCTGACAGGTAGCGGTCGCATGCGGCCGCCGCACCGCGGCCTTCGTTGATCGCCCACACGACCAGCGACTGGCCGCGCCGGCAGTCACCCGCCGCGAACACGCCCTTGACGCTCGTCGCGTACTTGCCGTATTCCGCCTGCACGTTCGTGCGCGGATCGCGTTCGACGCCGATGTCCCCGAGCAGCGCCTGTTCCGGTCCGAGGAAACCCATCGCGAGCAGCGCGAGCTGCGCCGGACGCACCTGCTCCGTGCCAGGCACTTCCACCGGCACCATCGCGCCCTTGTCGCTGCGCTGCCAGCGCACCTCGACCGTGACGATCGATTCGAGCTGGCCGTCCGCGCCGCCGACGAACTTCTTCACCGTGGTCTGGTACACCCGCGGATCGTCACCGTACTTCGCCGCGGCCTCTTCCTGGCCGTAGTCCATCTTGTAGACCTTCGGCCACTCCGGCCACGGGTTGTCGCCGGCACGCTCGACCGGGGGCCGCGGCATGATCTCGATCTGCGTGACGCTGCGGCACCCCTGGCGCAGGGACGTGCCGACGCAGTCGGTGCCGGTGTCGCCACCGCCGATCACGATCACGTCCTTGCCGCGCGCATGGATCGGCGAATGGTCGGCGCCGCCGTTCAGCAGCGCGCGCGTGCTCGCCGTCAGGTATTCCATCGCGAAATGCACGCCGCGGAGATCACGGCCTTCGACGGCCAGGTCGCGCGGCAGTGTCGCGCCCGTGCAGATCACGGTCGCGTCGAAATCGCGCAGCAGCAACTGCGGTTCTACGTTCTCGCCGACGTTCGCATTGCACAGGAATTTGATGCCTTCGGCCTCGAGCAGGCGGATGCGCCGCTCGACCACTGCCTTCTTGTCCAGCTTCATGTTCGGGATGCCGTACATCAGCAGGCCGCCCGGACGATCCTCGCGTTCCAGCACCGTGACGAGGTGCCCGGCGCGGTTCAATTGCTGCGCGGCCGCGAGGCCCGCGGGACCGGAGCCGATCACGGCTATCTTCTTGCCGGTGCGCGTGGCCGGTGGCTCCGGCAGCACCCAGCCTTCGTCCCAACCGCGGTCGATGATCTCGTTCTCGATGTTCTTGATCGTGACCGGCGGCTCGTTGATGCCGAGCACGCACGAGCCTTCGCACGGCGCCGGGCACACGCGGCCCGTGAACTCAGGGAAGTTGTTCGTCATGTGCAGGCGATCGAGCGCTTCGCGCCAGAGCCCGCGGTAGACGAGGTCGTTCCACTCGGGAATCACGTTGTTGATCGGGCAGCCGGTGGCCATGCCGCTGATCAGCTTGCCCGTGTGGCAGAACGGCACGCCGCAGTCCATGCAGCGCGCGCCCTGCTGGCGCAGGCGCTTCTCCTCGAGGTGCGGATGGAACTCGTTCCAGTCGCCGATGCGCTCGAGCGGTGCGCGGTCCACGGGGAGTTCGCGCAGGTATTCGATGAATCCGGTTGGCTTGCCCATCGTCGTCTTCTGCTTCCGTCAGTTGCCGCCGACGCGCGCGAGGTCGCGCGCGTTCTGTTCGAACGCCACCATGATCGCCTCGTCGCCGACCAGGCCCTGCTCTTCGGCGCGGGCGATGCAGGCCAGCATGCGCTGGTAGTCCTTCGGGATCACCTTGACGAACTGCGGCACCATCGCATCCCAGTCGTCGAGCACGCGCCGGGCGCGGTCGCTCGACGTGTGCGCCAGGTGACGTTCGACCATGCGCCGCACGTCGGTGATCTCGGTGGGGTCGGTGAGCCGTTCGAGGTTGACCATCTGCGAGTTCACGTGCGCGCCGAACGTGCCGTGCTGGTCGAGCACGTACGCAATACCGCCCGACATGCCGGCGCCGAAGTTGCGGCCTGTCGCGCCCAGAACCACCACTCGCCCGCCCGTCATGTATTCGCAGCCGTGATCGCCGACGGCTTCCACAACTGCGTGGGCACCGCTGTTGCGCACGGCGAAACGCTCACCGGCCATGCCGCGGATGAAGGCTTCGCCACCGGTCGCACCATAGAGCGCGACGTTGCCGACGATGATGTTGTCCTCGGCCGCGAACTTCGAGCCCGCCGGCGGGAACACCGCGATCTTGCCGCCCGAGAGACCCTTGCCGACGTAGTCGTTGGCGTCGCCTTCGAGCGAGAGGCTCAAACCCCGCGGGATGAACGCGCCGAAGCTCTGACCGGCCGAGCCGCGGAAGTGCAGGCGGATGGTGTCTTCCGGCAGGCCCTTCGCGCCGTGACGCAGTGTGATCTCGCTGCCGACGATCGTGCCCACGACGCGATTGACGTTGCGGATCTCGAGATCGGCGACGACGTCCTCACCGCGCTCGATCGCGGGGCGGCACAGGTCCATCAGTGTCGTCATGTCGAGCGAACGCTCGATGCCGTGATCCTGCTCGTCCTGCTTGGAGCGGCCCCAGTCGGGGTCAACCTCGGGCGAGTAGAGCAGCGTCGAGAGGTCGATGCCGCGCGCCTTCCAGTGATTGACGGCCTTGCGCGGCTCGAGCTTGTCGACGCGGCCGACCATCTCCTCGAGCGTGCGGAAGCCGAGGCTCGCCATGATCTCGCGCAGTTCCTGCGCGATGAACTGCATGAAGTTCACGACGTGCTCGGGCTTGCCCTTGAATTTCTCGCGCAGGCGCGGGTCCTGCGTGGCCACGCCGGCCGGGCAGGTATTCAGGTGGCAGACGCGCATCATGATGCAGCCGGTCGCCACCAGTGGCGCCGTGGCGAAACCGAACTCTTCCGCGCCGAGCAGCGCGGCGATCGCGACGTCGCGACCCGTCTTCAGCTGACCGTCGGTTTCGACGGCCACGCGGCTGCGCAGGTTGTTGAGCAGCAGCGTCTGGTGCGCCTCGGCGAGGCCCAGCTCCCACGGCAGGCCCGCGTGCGTGATCGACGTCTGCGGCGAGGCGCCCGTGCCGCCGTCGTAGCCGCTGATCAGCACCACGTCGGCATGTGCCTTGGCGACACCGGCTGCGATCGTACCGACACCGACTTCCGCCACGAGCTTCACGCTGATGCGCGCGTGGCGATTGGCGTTCTTGAGGTCGTGGATGAGTTCGGCCAGGTCTTCGATCGAATAGATGTCGTGGTGCGGCGGCGGCGAGATGAGTCCCACGCCCGCGGTCGTGTGCCGCGTCTTCGCGATCGACGGATACACCTTCGTGCCGGGCAGCTGGCCGCCTTCGCCGGGCTTGGCCCCCTGCGCCATCTTGATCTGGATTTCCTTCGCGCTGACCAGGTATTCGCTGGTCACGCCGAAGCGGCCCGAAGCCACCTGCTTGATGGCGGAGTTCTTCGAGTCACCGTTCGGCAGCGGAATCCGTCGCTCGGGGTCTTCGCCGCCTTCGCCGGTGTTGCTCTTGCCGCCGATGCGGTTCATCGCGATCGCGAGCGTCTCGTGCGCTTCCTTGCTGATCGAACCGTACGACATCGCGCCGGTCTTGAAACGCTGCATCAGGCTCTCGACCGGCTCGACTTCCTCCAGCGGGATCGGTTCCGCCGACTTGAACTCGAGCAGGCCGCGCAGCGTGGCGAGGTTGGTCGCCTGGTCGTTGACCAGCGCCGAGTACGCCTTGAACGTCTCGTAGCTGCCGGTGCGCACCGCCTTCTGCAGACGGTGGATGCTCTCCGGGTTGAACAGGTGATACTCGCCGTCGGCGCGCCACTGGTACTGGCCGCCGACGGGCAGCGTGTGGCGATCGGCCGCCGGGCGATCGGGGAATGCCGCGTTGTGCCGCAGCAGAACTTCCTGCGCGATGACGTCGGTGCCGATGCCGCCGACGCGTGACGCCGTCCAGGAGAAGTATTCGTCGATGACGTCCTGCCGCAGGCCCAGCGCTTCGAACACCTGCGCGCCGCGGTAGCTTTGCAGCGACGAGATGCCCATTTTCGACGCGACCTTGATCACGCCCTTCGCTGCGGCCTTGACGAAGTTCTTGCACGCCGTCTTGTGGTCGACGTTCGTGAGCAGGCCTTCGTGGATCATGCGGTCGATCGTCTCGAACGCCAGGTACGGATTGATCGCGCTGACGCCGTAGCCGATCAGCAGCGAGAAGTGGTGCACTTCGCGAGCCTCTCCGGTCTCGAGCACGAGGCTCGCGCGTGTGCGCAGGCCTTCGCGGATCAGGTAGTGATGCAGGCCGGCCACCGCCATCATTGCCGGGATCGGCGCGAAATCCTTGTTGACCCCGCGGTCGCTCAGGATGATGACGTTGACTTCCTCTTCCTCGATGAGGCGCCGCGCCATCAGGCGCAGTTCTTCCATCGACTTCACCAGGCCTTTTTCGCCGCGGCTCACGCGGAACAGGATCGGCAGCACGCCGACGCGCAGGCCGGGCAGGTCCATGCGCCGGACGCGCGCGAACTCCTCATTCGTGATGATCGGCCACTTGAGCTCGAGGCGGCGGCAATCGGAAGGCTGCGGGTTCAGCAGGTTGCCTTCGGAGCCCAGGCGCGTCTCGGCCGAGGTGATGATCTCTTCGCGGATGCAGTCGATCGGCGGATTCGTCACCTGCGCGAACAGCTGCTTGAAGTAGTCGTAGAGCAGGCGCGGGCGCGACGAGAGCACCGCGAGCGGCGTGTCGTTGCCCATCGAGCCCACGGCCTCGACGCCGTCGCGCGCCATCGGCGTGAGCACGATGCGCTGGTCCTCGAACGTGTAGCCGAACGCGATCTGCCGCTGCAGCAGCGTGTCGTGGTCGGGCTGCGGCAGTTCGGGCGGCTGCGGCAGGTCGTCGACGTGGATCAGGTACTCGTCGAGCCATTCGCGATACGGACGCGCCGCTGCGAGCGTGCGCTTGATCTCGTCGTCCTCGACGATGCGGCCCTGCGCCGTGTCAACCAGGAACATCCTGCCCGGCTGCAGGCGCCCCTTGCGGACCACGTTCTCCGGCGGCACGTCGAGCACGCCTGCTTCGGAGGCGAGGATTACGAGGTCGTCACTGGTGACGTAGTAGCGTCCCGGGCGCAGGCCGTTGCGGTCGAGCACCGCGCCGATCTGGACGCCGTCGGTGAACGAGATCGACGCCGGGCCGTCCCACGGCTCCATCAGGCTCGAGTGGTACTGGTAGAACGCGCGCTTTTCGTCGTCCATCGACTCGTGGTTCGACCACGGCTCGGGGATCATCATCATCACGGCGTGCGGCAGCGAACGTCCGGAGAGGTATAGCAGTTCGAGGGTATTGTCGAACATGCCCGAGTCGCTGCCGTTCGGGTTGATGATCGGGCGGATCTTGCGGATGTCGTCGCCGAAGGCCTCCGCCTCGAAGCGGGCCTCGCGCGCGTGCATCCAGTTCGAGTTGCCGCGGACCGTGTTGATCTCGCCGTTGTGGGCGATGTACCGGTACGGGTGTGCGCGGTCCCAGCTCGGGAAGGTGTTGGTGCTGAAGCGCGAGTGGACCAGCGCCAGCGCCGTTTCCATCAGCGGGTTGTGCAGGTCGGGGAAGTACTGGTCGAGCTGCGTCGTGAGCAGCATGCCCTTGTAGACGATCGTGCGTGCCGAGAGGCTCACGATGTACCAGTACTCGGCGCCCGACAGCGTGGACGTGCGGATTTCGTTGTAGGCGCGCTTGCGGACGACGTAGAGCTTGCGCTCGAAGGCAAGGTCGTCGGCGATCTCGGGGCTGCGCGCGATGAACACCTGGCGCATGAAGGGTTCGCACGAACGCGCGGTCTCGCCGAGCATGCCGTTGTTGGTCGGCACCGTGCGCCAGCCCAGCACCGTCAGTCCTTCCGACTGCACCACCTGCTCGAACTTCTGCTCGACCTGGCGCCGCACCGTGGGGTTGCGGGGCAGGAAGATGATGCCGCTGCCGTACTGGCCGGCGGCCGGCAGCGGGATGCGGGCCTTCTTGCAGACGTCCTCGTTGAACGCGTGGGGCATCTGCAGCAATACGCCGGCGCCGTCACCCGTGTTGATCTCGCAGCCGCAGGCGCCGCGGTGGTCCAGGTTCCGCAGGACCTGGATCGCCTGCTCGAGCACGCGGTGGGACTTGTGGCCCTTGATGTTGACCACGAACCCCTGGCCGCAGGCGTCGTGTTCGTTGCGCGGGTCGTAGAGGCCCTGTTTGGGCGGGGCACCGAGCTGCACGGGGGCGTCCGCGCGGTCGCCTGCGGGGGCGCCGGTCGTGGAGGGGGTGGGTAGCTGTGCGCTCATCGGAGGGGCCCTGCCTGTAGTCTCGGGCGTGCGCAGGCGCAAGGCCCCCTCTCGGCTTGCGCCGACCGGGCTCCCAGCATCGCGCGACGTCGTGGATGCGCCACTCATATGACATGGGATCCGGATCGCGTCAATGCACTGCAACAAAGTGATCTAAAGCCCTCGCGGCCGCCTTGGGAGTGCCCGAGGATGCCCGGCGACGTAAAGCATGGTCTTATCGGACCAGGAATCCGGTGGGCAGCGGATCACAGGCATCAAGTGCGCGGCGCCGCGACGATATGGACCTTCAGTTCCGTATCCGTCGAGGTGTTCTCGATCCCATGCGGCACCCCGGTCGGAACGAATATGCAGTCGCCGGTCGCGACTGGGGCTCGCCGCCCGTCAATGATCATTTGACCCCGCCCCGATACGACGTAATAAATCTCGTCGAGGGCACCGAGATTGTCGTCGCCGCGGTGATGACTATGGACGCCCTCGCTGGCGCCCGGAGGGATTCGGTAGACCGCCAGCAGGGTCGGCGCCAGAAAGCCCTCGCTTCGAAAGAGCCGCGAGACCTCGATGGTCCCGTTGCCGCCGTAGAGGCTCGCGATCTCCGTGCTGACTACGGATTCATGCACACATTGATACAGTTCATGGAATTCGCGGCTCATTGTCGGCCTGTTTCGGAGTGCCGCAGTACGGCCCAGGATGGTACTGCTGTTGCTTTGCATTAAAAACTGCCCCCGGGTTTTGCATCCAAAACTGACCCGCATGGGTCTCGTGCCGGCGCTCGGTCGGTCGCTTCCAGCGGGGTTCGGTCGTCGACCCGCGGACTGTCGCAAAAGTGGTCATCGCACTGGCCAACTGATAGCTTGCGTTGCTGGCGACGATTCAAGCAAAGGGAGTTTCAGATGGATGCAGCTTCGGCAGCGGGCGCGGTCGGCACCGGCCTCGGGGTTTTCCTGCTGGTGATGATCGTGATCGGCGCGGTGATGGGCCTGATCATCGGTGGCATCGCGCGTTTCGTGCTGCCGGGACCCGATCCCATGAGCTGGCCGCGCACGATGCTCTACGGCATCGGCGGTTCGTTCACGGGCGGCATCGTCGGGCGGCTGCTGAACGTGCCGGAGTACCTGGGCTTCGTCCTGTCGGTGGCTTGTGCCGCCGGCCTCATCTGGTTCTTCACCCGCCGCAACAAGAACCCGGCCGCCTGACGCGCGGTCTGGACCAGGTCCAGCAAGATCCAGTCAAGTTACTGATCCATATAGATTTTCCGGATTCCGGCGGGCATCTGATACCCGCCTTTGCTATCCTCCGCGGAACTTCAGCGCCGGGTCGCCGTCTGAGACGGACCGCAGCGAGCCATGGGCTCGCGCACGAACCGGCCATCCTCAGGCCGAACCAATCCGACGGAGGGCACCGCGCCAATCCCAGCCGCAACGTGATTCGCGTCACTGCGTCGCCAGCTCGTTTTGACCGGGCGGCCCGCAGCCCGTACACCGGACACGGCAGGAAAGCAGCCGCAGAGCCCCAAGGACCCTGAGATGGCACGACCCCTACATTCCCCCGCACGCATGGATGCCCGGCCCGGCCTCGGCCTGCTGGTCGCGTTCGCCGCGATTGCACTCGGCCTGCCCGGGGCAGCCGCCCACGCTGAACGCCAATCTTCGACGCCCGGCGTCGCGGAGATCACCTCGGCCATCGGCCGCGGCATCGCGACCGTGCAGGAAGGCGTGGTCTCCTGGTACGGCGCCCAGTTCCACAACCGCAAGACCGCCAGCGGCGAGCGCTTCGATTCCGGCGCCCTGACCATGGCGCACCCGAGCCTGCCGTTCGGCACCGTGGCCAAGGTCACCAACCTGCGCAATGGCCGCAGCGTGGTCGTGCGTGTGAACGACCGCGGACCCTTCGTCGGCAAGCGCATCGCCGACTTGTCGCAGGCCGCCGCAACCGAAATCGGCATGATGCGCAAGGGTCTCGCGAAGGTGCGCATCGAAGTGCTCGGCGACGACGAGCCCGCCGAGGCCGTGGCCGACGAACCCTCGAGCGGCATGTCGCTGGCCGACTACGGTCCGAAGGCATTCACCTCCGCGCCTTGAGCTGACCGCCTGCGCTATCGTGTGCGCTCGCTTGGGCCAGCGCGCAGGGCGCCTTGAATACATCCCCGACTGAGTCGACGTTCCAGCGACTGATCGCCGCCGTCCTGCGTGGCGTCCTGCGTGCGATGTTGCGCCCGACATTCCGCGCCGGGCGGCCGTTCGCGCAGCAGCGACGCAGGCTCGAGCGCATCGCTCGGCTCACGTTGCCTGCGCGCGGCGTCACGCGCACGCCGACGCAGGTGGGCGGCGTGCCCGGCGAGCGATTGCAGACGCGCAGAACCGTGATGCCGCAGGGGGCCGTGCTTTATCTGCACGGCGGCGCGTATTGCGTCGGCTCGCCCGCAACGCATCGCTCGATCACGACTCGCCTCGCGCGGCTGACCGGCGCAAGCGTGTTCGCGGCGGAGTACCGGTTGGCCCCGGAGCATCCCTTTCCCGCTGCGATCGACGACGCGGTTGCCGCGTATCGCGGCCTGCTGGCGGCGGGTCTGACACCGGACCAGGTGACGGTCGCCGGCGATTCCGCAGGTGGCGGCCTTGCACTTGCGACGGCGCTGCGCCTGCGCGAGCTCGGTCACCCGCTGCCGGCCGCGCTCATTCTGTTCTCGCCCTGGGTCGACCTCGGTGCGCCTGACCGCGGACCCGAGCCTGCCGGCGAGGTTATGGTCTCGCTGCCGTGGGTGAACGCATGCGCACTGGCCTATCTCGGCGGCAAGAATGCGGCCGATCCGCTGGCGTCACCGATCAACGGCGACCTGCGCGGCCTGCCACCGACGCTGATCCAGGTGGGACATGACGAGATCCTGTTGCAGGACTCGCGCCGCCTGCATCAGGCGCTGGCGGCGGCCGCGGTCGCGGTTTCGCTGCAGGAGTACCCGCGGCGCTGGCACGTGTTTCAGTCGAACGCGGGCGTGCTGGCCGACGCGGACCGCGCCCTTGCTTCCGCCGCGGAGTTCATCTGCTGGTCGATGAAACGCGCGATGTCGTCGAGCGCCTGACGCGCCTCGGGCAGCATCGCGAACAGCGGGAACACGTGAGGGAGGTAAGGCCACACGTCGATGCGCGAGTCCGTGCCGGCCTGCTGCGCGCGATCATGCGCGCGCACTGAATCGTCGAGCAGGATCTCGGTGGAGCCCGCCAGGAAATAAAGTGGCGGCAGTCCGTCCCATCGGCCGAAGAGCGGCGACAGCCGCGGATCGCTCAGGTCGACGTCCGGGCAGTACAGCGGCACCAGCAACTCCTTCATGCCATCGCCGAACATCGGGTCGGCGTGCGCGTTGTAGCGCATCGACGGACTGCCCAGCGACAGGTCGGTGGCCGGCGAGAGCAGCACCGCGCACTCCGGCAGCGGCAATCGCTCATCTCGCGCGCGCATCAGCGTGATCAGTGACAGGTTGCCGCCCGCGGAATCACCCGCGATGGCGCGCGGTGCGAAGCCGCTTTCAACCAGCGCGCGGTACACGGCGAGGCAGTCGTCCGAGGCGGCGGGAAACGTGTATTCGGGTGCGAGCCGGTAATCGGCCAGCAGCACGCGCAAGCCCGTGGCGGCCGACAGCCGCGCAGCAAACGTCGAATAGAGCGCAGGCAGGTGCACGCACCAGGCACCGCCATGCAGGTACAACAAGGTGCCGCGCTGGGTGGCGAGCTCCGGCGCGCCGTGCCACGCCGCGGCGACGCCTGCAATCGTCACGGGCTCGATCGGGCACTCGATCTTGCGCTTCGCCAGCCGGCGATCGGTCCCCGCCGTGTGCGCGCGAATCTGCTCGATGGTGAGCCCGGGCTGCCACATGCGCTTCACGAAGCGTCGCAGCAGGGCGTTGATCAGGCGGGCGCGGAAGCTGGGCATGTGTCGTGTCGTTCGGTGGGAAGCAGGCAGGGCCGTCAGCGGGCTGCGGGCGCCATCAGTTTCTCTACCTGCCGGCGCTGCGGCGGCTTCAGCAGCGGGGTGAACAGCGCGACCAGGTGGCGAATACCCTCGCGGATGTCGGACGACTGGATGGTACGCCGGCGCTCGATGACCTGCCGATGCGTGAACCACTGCGTGAGCACGATCCATGCGTTGGTCGTGAGCAGGTCGAGCTGCTCTGGCGATGCGTCCATCCAGCCGGCCTCGACCATCGAGTCGAAGATCGCGCGCGAGCGCAGGCGCACGCGTTCGGCGAGGTCGCGATAGCGCTCCTTGAGGCCGGGCACTTCGCGCAGCAACGCATTG
>Ga0224510_10002169_pt1 | contig 12068 bp, 12 predicted proteins | sample SF_May12_sed_USG_FD_170161 | JGI IMG/M metagenome (GOLD analysis project Ga0224510, IMG submission 170161) | Sediment microbial communities from San Francisco Bay, California, United States - SF_May12_sed_USGS_4_1 | ecosystem: Environmental > Aquatic > Marine > Sediment | place: USA: California... | reverse complement strand
GTGGACCGCACACGGCTACACGGTGCTCGTCACCGGCGACCACGGACACAAGCCGGAGGGTGGGCACGGGGGCAACAGCCGGGACGAAGTCGAAACGCCGCTCTATGTGGCGTCGGGGACTCCCGGACGAGGTGACACGAATGTGACGGTGAACCACACCCAGATCGCACCGGCGATCTGGGGAAGGCTGGGTCTGATCGACACGCCCCAGGACGTATCCGCTGCCAACGGCCTGCTGACGGGGCTCACCGGATAGGCATCGAAGGTCGACCGCCGTCCCCCCGCCGTGCGCTCGGAATCACATGGGATCATCGCCCGGGCCTGAGGTTCAACCCGCGAACTCCTTGAACGCCTCGAAGGCTCGTGGCCCGTACACGGTGCCGGGGCCCCCGGTCATCAACAACGCGACGCCGAGAGCCTCGGCAACCTCCTGTTCACTCGCGCCCCGGGCGGCGGCGGCCCGGGCGTGGTAGGCGATGCACCCGTCGCACTCGTCATGAACTGCGATCGCCAGGGCGATCAGTTCTTTGATCCTCGCCGGGAGCACACCGTCTGCGACGGCGTGCTTGTGGAGTTGGGTGAAACCGTCCCACACATCGGGGATGGCGTCCCGCAGTTCCCGGGTCGGTTGACGCAAGCTTGCTACGAGGTCGTGGTTGTGTCCCATGCAGCCCACCGTAGGAGGGCCCACCGTTCGATCCCAGGGCCGATGGCCTCTCCACCCGGGGACCGGTCGTGCAAGCATGGGTGGATGCGCGCCATCCAACTCCTGACCGTGGGATCTCCTCTCGAGGAACGACAAGTCGACGTCGACCGACCGGGCCCGCTCGACGTGCTCGTCGAGGTGAAGGCGGCAGGAATCTGCCACTCCGACGTCCACTACCGGCGCGGACCACACACCGTGGATCGATTTCCCATGACTCTCGGTCACGAGGTCGCCGGCGTCATCGTCGAAACGGGCTCACTCGTGGACTCTGGTCGAGTCGGGGAGCGCGTCTGCCTCCACTACCAGACGAGTTGCGCCACCTGCGAGTGGTGTGCGCGGGGTTCGGAGCAGTTCTGTCGAGAAGGTCGGATGTTGGGGAAGGGGATTGCCGGCGGGTACGCCGAGTACGTCACAGTCCCGGCGCGCAATGCCTTCGGGCTGCCCCCCAGCGTCTCGTTCGAACACGGCGCCGTGATGATGTGTTCGTCAGCAACGTCCCTGCACGCCCTGAGAAAGGGGCGGCTGGCAGCCGGCGAGACGGTCGCCATCATCGGCGCGGGAGGGCTCGGGGCCTCTGCCATCCAGATCGCGCGAGCGCTCGGAGCCGCCGACGTGTTCGCCGTGGATGTCGATGAGGACAAGCTGGCACTGGCAGGACGGCTTGGAGCGACCCCGATCGACGGTCGTACCGGCGACGCGGTCGAGGCGGTCATCACCGAGACGGCCGGGCGCGGTGTGGACGTCGCGCTCGACCTGGTCGGACTCGAAGTGACCACCCGCCAGGCGATCGACGTTCTTGGGGTCATGGGTCGAGCCGTGCTCGTGGGGCTCGCCGGGGAGTCCGTCGATATGGTCCCGTTCGCCGCCCTCGCCCCGCGCGAGCGCGAGATCATCGGGTGTATCGACCACCTGGCCCAGGAGATCCCGACGCTCCTGAGGATGGCAACTCGCGCCGAGTTGGTGCTCGACGACGTCGTCGGGGCATCTGTGCCGCTCGATGCATCCGCCATCAATGGCGTCATGGATGGTCTCGAGAGCTACGGAGGCCCAGCGCGTACGGTCATCGTGCCGTGAAAGGCGGACGGTGTTGCCCCGCTGCCAACTATGGTCGAGAGCCACGGCGCACAGCACGGCAAGTGGCGATCGCAGCGGCAGCCGGGGAAGCGGCGACCCACCGCGACGGCGATCCCGCAATCTGATTCGCAAAGGGCGGCGGGAACGTAGCGCTCACCACTAGCATCGAGACGTGGCCACACGGCGCTGGCAAACGACGGATGCAACGTTTGCGTCACGGCCTCGCCCCCTGACGGCGGGTCGGATTGCTCTGGCATGGCTGGTGGTGATCGGGGTCGATCTCTTCTTCAACGCCGGGCTGTTCGCGGGGCTGTTCGATCAGGACAAGGAACCCTCTCTGCTCCCCGATGACCTCCTGTTCCGGCGGATTCCGGCCGCGTATCTGGCACTGGGGGTCGGGGTCGTCGCCCTCGCCTGGATGCTGGACAAAACGGGCTCCACCGGCCGCCATGCCCTGCTCCGGTCGGCCGGATCAGGTGCCACGGTCGGGATCCTGGGGCTCGGCGCATTGTGGACCGCCCTCGACATCAGCGGCCTCTTCGTGGTGGCCGGCATCGGAGTGTTGATCGTCCAAGCGACGACGGCAGGCGGCATCCTCGTGTCGAACGCGAGCCGCCGGCAGCGTCTCGTCCGGGGGCTCCTCACGTTCGTGATCCTGGCCGTCCTCGGCCAGGTGGCCGCCAACCTGTTGTAGGCGCGAGTCGCTGTCCGCCTCTCGTCACGTTTCCCAAAGAGACACGCGTTCGACAAGTACATCGAGAGGGTCTCGACTTTGAGAAGGTGGGCGAGGCGGTCTGATACGACCGCTCGATGGCATCAGGCTGGCGACGCCGACCAAAACCGCCGTCGACCTCGTGAGCGTCGGCGGCCGGCTTCAGGAATCGAGTGCGGCGCTCGGCATGTTCAAGCCATCCGCAGAGGATTGACCGGGTGGCACCCAGCGTTTCAGCGGCTTCCCCGGACCGCTTCCGACGGGGGGATCCGAGAAGCCCGGGACGCCGGATAGAGCCCGGCGATGGCCCCGATACCGAGGGCGGCCGCCACGGCCCCGCCCAAGGCCTCGACCGGAACATCGAGCCGAAGACCTCGTAGGGTCGCGTAGCCAAGGGTGATTCCGGCGCCGAGCCCGGCACCGACCAGCCCGCCTGACCCGGCCAGCATGATCGATTCGAGGAGAAACTGGCTTCGGACATGCCTCCGGGTGGCGCCGAGAGCCCGGCGTACCCCGATCTCCATCCGCCGCTCGAGCACCGACATGACCATCACATTGGCGATGGCGACTCCGCCCACGAGAAGCGCCACCGATCCGAGGGCGATGAGCAGCTGGGTGAGAGCCGAGTCGGCGGCCTCACGGGCGGCCAGCGCATCGGCGGGGCGGGTGATCTCGACGCGATCCGGGTTCTCGGGGTTCACGGTCGAAGGCAAGACCTCTGTGATGTCATCGACCGCTTCCGGTATCACTCGCAGGTAGAGCGCCGTCGGATGGACCTCACCGAACATCGCCTCGGCCGCCGGAAATCCGACCATCGCCGAGCGCTCGAGGTCGGGGTGGAGGTCGAGATCGCTTGCGATACCGACGACCGAAAGCCACCACCCGTCGGCATAGATGAGCCGCTCGTTCTCGAGGTTTCGAATACCAAGGCGTTCTGCCGCCACCTCACCGAGAACCACCACGGGCATCTCGGCCAGCCCACTGTCGACGAAACGGCCCATCCCCATGCTCGCGCCGAGTACCTCGATCAGGTTGGGATCGACCGCCACGAGCGACAGCCCTCCCGTCTCGAGTTCCGGAATCAGATCGGTCCGACGGATGGTGACGTCGACGAGACCGGCAGCGCTCACGTTCTCCACCGGTCCGATGCGGGCCGCCATGGAGGGGGCGTCTTCCGGAAGCTCGGCGGGCCCTCCCAGGATGCCCTGCCCCGGGCCCACCCTGATGAGGTTGGTTCCGAGCCGGTCGAGTTGATCGAGGAGGTCGGCACGACCGGAGGCGGAAATCCCGACCACTGCAACGATCGCCGCGATTCCGATGGCGATCCCCAGCGCGGTGAGCACGGACCGCCCCGGCCTCGCCTTCAGACCAAGCCAGGCAAGACCGAACGCGTCGCCGATACGCAATCGGGAGCGAAGCCTGGTCACAGGAGATTCCCATCTCGCATCGAGACTCTGCGGGGAAACCGGGAAGCCAGGTCGAGGTCGTGAGTGATCACCACGATCGTCGATCCGCCCGCATTCAGGTCGAGCAGGAGCCTGACGATCTCCTCGGACGTGACAGAGTCGAGGTTGCCGGTCGGTTCGTCGGCGAAGACGATCGCCGGGTCTCCCACGATGGCGCGAGCGATTCCGACCCGCTGACGTTCGCCACCGGAGAGTCGGGTCGAGAGATGGGTCATCCGATCACCGAGGCCCACCTTCTCGAGCGCTACCGCGGCCAGCTTCCGCCGATCCCTTGGAGGTACCGCTCGATACACCAGACCCTGAGCGACATTGTCGAGGGCCGTGACACCGGCCAGAAGGAAGAACTCCTGAAAGACGAACCCCAATTTGGCGGCCCGGAGGCCCGACAGTTCACGGTCCGAGACTCTGGACACATCTACCCCGTTTATCTCGACGAGACCCGAACTGGGCCGGTCCAGGCCACCCATGAGATGCAGGAGCGTCGTCTTGCCGGAACCGGACGGTCCGACGATCGCCACCATCTCCCCGGGGTCGATGTCGAGGTCCACACCCCTGATCGCTTCGACGGGAGGTGGGCCGGGATACGTCTTGTGTACCTGGCGAAGCCGAAGCACGGGCATGCTCACCTCGGGACAATCACGAGGTCGCCCTCGTCGATGGCTCCTCGTATCTCCACCAGACCGCCCGCGAAATCACCGGTTTCGACGCCTATGAGGTTGTCGCCGACTTCGACCGCGTAGCCTCCGTCGGAGAGGGCGATCAGCGCCCGCACCGGAACGGCCAACACCCCGGCAGCCCGCTCGCTTTCGATCTCGACGTCGACCGGCGATCCATCGAGATCGAGACGTGTCGGACCGACATCGATGACCACCTCGATCACGCCGGCGGCATCGGGTTCCGGCCCCGACTGTCGGACGACCCGACCGACTCGAGTGATGGTGCCGTCGATCCGTTCATCGGTGGGAAGGACGACGGTGGCGGCCATACCTTCTGCAACGAGTTCCAGATCGGTCGGATCGAGGTCCAAGACGACCTGTTGCGCCAGTCCCGAGCCATCGAACACGGGTCCACCGAGGCTCACAGGGTCGCCCACGGCCGCGATGTGGGACCCGACTCGAATCGGGTCAGGAGTGAACAGCACTTCGCCGAGTTCCACTCCGTCGCTCTCGGGAAGTCCCAGTTCGGCGCGCCAGTCCTCGACCGCGTCGCCGGTGTCGGCGTCGAATTCCTCGTCCGGCTCCCAGTCCTCGGGGCCGAAACCGAGGGCGACGAGATTCTCCTCGAGTTGACGGATGTCCTGGCCGTCGTCGACACCGTCCGCCAGCGACCTCCACGCGGGACGGTCTCCGATCATGACGACAACAGGCACTCCGTCGACCTCGAACGCCATCGAACCACGCTCGAGCCGGGTTGCCTCACCTGGCATCCAGGTGATCGTCCCGGCCCGACCCGATCTGACGACCCGGCGGTCTCCGTATTCGAGCCTGCCCTGGAGGGTTTCGACCTGGACCAGATCGGTTCGAACCACGGCGACGGTTTCAGTTGGCACCGACACCACAGGCTGGGAGTCGGAGGGCTGGGACGACTTGACGGCGTAGCCGGCGATGGCCGCCGCCGCCACGAGCAACGTCACAAAGCCGAAGCTCGCGACTCTGCGCACGTCAACCCTGCAATCCGATGTCGCCGAGCTGACCCTGACACTCTTGGGCGGCGGTCTCGAAATCCGGGTCGTCGAATGGGATCTGGCCCAGCAAGTAGGGCGACCCGGTGCCGTTGAAACCGGGTACCGGGTCGGGGAAGCCCGCGACACCGTTCGTGCGCATGCATTCGGAGAACGATGCGAGCTGATCGATGATGACGGCCTGCAGCTCCGGATCCGACGACAACTCCAACGCGCCTGCCTGGGTCAGAATCGGTGCACAGGCCGTGAGCGCGGTTCGGAATTCGGTGGTCTCCGTGTCCAACTCGTCGAGGAGCTCGCCCAGTTGCGGTCGGCCCTCCGAATCGAGGCGGATGTCGGGAAAGTCGAGCCCCGCTTCTCGCATGCACTCGGTGAACTCGAGAGAAGCCTGTTCGAACGACACTCGACCGACCGTCGTAGAGGTCTCCTGCGAGGTCGAGGGAACCGCCACCACGTCGTCGGACCCGGGAATCGTTGGAGTTGTCTCCTGGGAGCTGCAGGCGACGACGACGAGTGCCGCCGTGATCAGAGTGAGCTTGCGCATCGCTCCTGATCGTACCGTGGACGCGAAGTGAGGCGACCGAGCCGGCCGCCCCACTTCCTCTCCCCAGCGATGTCCCTCAGTCTCGAATACTCAGCCCCGTCCGGAGGCGACCAGGAGGTCGGTTTCGCCGACGCCTCCGAAAAGGCCGGCCCTGCGGACAGATGTGAGACGCTCGCTCACCTTCGTCACCGTGTCGACCGCCGTGAGGTCGATCGATACCGAGCCGCACCCATTACACACGCTGCGCTTGATCCCAGCGATCTCGCTCGCACAGTAGGTGTACTGGTGCTGTCCATTCCTGCATTCGTTTCTGCGTGACATTGGATAGTCCCGTTGTTGCCCGCTCATCAAGGTATCTGACCCCGAGTAGGTCTTAAGACCCAGTTCCGACCGACCCGGAAGGACTAGTCCAGGTGGCCGGACGCCGGCGAGGTTCAACGGGGCCGAGACCCTCGGTCGTCGTGGGACTCGCTCCGGCGATCGACCCGTTCAGACCCCGTCCTCGTGTGCCTGTTGGGGATGGGCGAAGACACCCGGACCCGGCGACGTCAGGAGCTTGCGGGCTGCCTCGGGGTCGAGGCGCTCCCGTGCCACGTCCCGGCCCAAACGGAACAGATCGCGGGTCGACACGGCCATCACGTCCACGAGACCGAGGGCGTCGGACAGATCCACGAAGGAGTCCGGCCGGCGGCTGGGATCGAGACGGCGATGGTCGTTGACGACCCACCACACGGAATCGGGCTGGCTACCGCACTCGGCGACGTACGCAAGGAGGTGCTGGTTGACCCTCCGGAGCTCCGAGACGCTCACCGCGCCATCGCAAGCCGACGTATCCACGATCCCGACCCAATCGGGATGTTCATCGGAGAGGACCTGCAGCTGTTCACGGTCGTCCCGCTCGATCTCCTCGACCCGGAACCCGAGCTCCTCGAGGGTCATGCGGACCGACCCGACCAGTTCGTCGCTGTCGGCCCACAGCAGCCACCGTTCACCGAGTTCGGCATCCTGGGTCGCTTCGAGCAACGAGGCAGCGGCCTCTTCCCGCCAGCGGGCGAGTTCGGCGATCTCCTCGTCGATACGTTGAAGCTGGGCCATGACCTCCAGCTCGGACGCCGTGCGCCACTCGTCGGGGCGGGCCACCCGTGGCGGGGAATACGGGACCCGATCGGGGTCGAGGTTGTGGATGTGCTCGGCGAACGCCCGAAACCACTCGATCGGATCTGCGGCGGCAGGCACGGCGAGTCCGACGCCCTCCCCGCGGTCGTAGAGAGCGACCACCGTCGTGCCACCCGATGTGACGAGGGGGCGGGCGACGGTGTGTTCGGTGAAAGTGAGACCCGAAAACCAGGCCGTTTCGTCGACGGTCGACAGCTGCAGGCCATTGATCGCGGATGTGAACGCCTGAGGAGCGTCATCCTCGATGTCGAGACGAGACAGCTCGACTTGGGCAAGCGACGAGACCCGCCCCACGCCGTCACGCCCATCGTGTAGCGAGTCTCCGATCAAAAGGAGGTACGGGCCGTCGTCGGCGAGTTCGACGTGGCCGCCGGCGATGATCATGACGGTCGAGTCGAGCGAAACCTCGGTGAGATCATCGACCCGGGTGGCGTCCCATCCGAGAGTCTCTATTGCACGAACGAGGTCGTCGTCGAAGCCGACGACCACCGCCGAAGGCGTCCTGTGCGCTGCCTCCGGAGCGCCTTCCAAAGCGTCCATTGCCCCTGCCCTGTGTTGATTGCCCAAGGCAAGACTATCGCGGCCTGGCCGACATCGAAATCCCGACCAAGCCGAGAATTCGCGCTACTCGTAGCCGTCGACGAGGAGTTGGGCAACATCTCGGACCCGGACGTCGTCGCCCCTACCGAGTTCCTTCACACCGTCGTCGATCATGACGTAGCAGTACGGACAGGACACGGCGATCTCGGAGGCACCAGTGGCGAGGGCCTCTTCGGCCCGCTCGATGTTGATCTTCTTGCCCGTGTGCTCTTCCATCCAGAAGCGGGCACCGCCGGCGCCACAACACAGGCCGCGTGTTCCGTGCCTGGGCATCTCGACCATGTCCACGTTGCCGGTGGCGGCCACCACCTCACGTGGAGCGATGTAGATGTCGTTGTGGCGACCTAGATAGCAGGGGTCGTGGTAGGTCACCTTCTTGCGCGGCATCGACGCGGCGTCTCGTCCGCTGACTTGCTGGGACCGGAGCAGCTCCGCCAGCAGCTCGGTGTGGTGCACCACCTCGTAGTCACCGCCCATCTGCGGGTATTCGTTGGCGAGCGTGTTGAAGCAGTGGGGACACTGGGTGATGACCTTCTTGACGCCAAGATCGTCGAAGGTCTCGATGTTCTGGAGTGCGAGTTGTTGCCACACGTACTCGTTGCCGGAGCGGCGTGCGGGGTCACCGTTGCACATCTCGCGTGGACCGAGGATGGCGAAATCGATCCCTGCCTCGTGCAGCAGCTTGGCGAGCGAGAGCGTCACGGCCTGGTTGCGGTCGTCGAAGCTACCGGCGCATCCCACGTACCAGAGGTACTCCGCGGACGTCACGCCATCCTCACCGAGAATCTTGACCTCGAAGTCGAGCTTCTTGGTCCAGTCGGCTCGGCCCTGCTGACCCATTCCCCACGGGTTGCCCTGGTTCTCCATCGCGACGTACGCCTTGCCGAGTTCAGAAGGAAAGTTCGATTCCATGAGCGACAGATACCGCCGCATGTCGAGGATCTTGTCGAGGATCTCGATGTTCACCGGACAGATCTCGTCGCACGCCTTGCACGACGTACAGCTCCACACCTCTTCCGGTTGGACACGGTCGAGAACTCGCTCGGAATCGATGACGATCCCTTGCGCCAAGCTGACGGGAGTCGACACTGCGGGGGACCCTGTCGCAGACATCACCTCACCCGTCTTGAGGACGATCTCCCGAGGATCGAGGGGCTTTCCGGTCAGGTTGGCCGGGCACACCGACGTGCAGCGTCCGCAGATAGTGCAGGCGTCGGTGTCGAAGAGTTGCTTCCAGGTGAACTCGGTGATCTCGGCGGCTCCGATGACCTCGATGTCCTCCACCTCCATGAGGTTGGGCATGGGCTTCATCGCCCCCTTCGGCCGGTCCTTTTCGGCGAGGAACATGTTGGCGGGGGAGGTCACCATGTGGCGCAGCTTGGTGGTGGGGAGCATCACGAGAAAAGCCAGGAACGCCCCGGCGTGCGCCACCCAGAACACCCGGTGCCAGTCACCCGCACCGGATTCGGCGAACAACTGCGACAGCGGGTAGCCGATGAACGAAAACACCTCGAAGTCGGGCCGTCCCATCAGCGAAATGCGGGCCGCTTCCGTGAGCAGTCCCGTCACACCGATCACGGCGAGGAGTGTGAGAATCCAGGCATCCTCCGGCTTGGTCTTCGAACGGAGCCGCCATGGACGTTGAATGTACCGACGGACGAAGGCCCAACTCAGCCCGCCCAGGAAGACGAGTGCCGCCAGGTCGAGGACGAAGCTGTAGAACTGATACACCCCACCCTGGAGGAACTTCGCGCCCGTTGGCAGCAAATGGTCGATCTCCAACGTGACTGTCCCGAGGAACAAGACCACGAACCCGTAATAGACCATGGCGTGCATGAGGCCCGCCTGTCTGTCCCGAAGCAAAGTCTTCATGCGCAGGCCCTGCTCGAGGCGTTTGTATCGGGCGCCCCAATCACCGGTCCGGTTCTCGGACTGCCCCCGCTGCCAGTTGCGGGCCCTCAACGAGAAGAGATAGAGGCTGATACCGAGGAACGTGGCGGTCGCCACGTAGAAGGCCGCCTCGAGCGCGCCGGGGATGTTGCCGAACACTTCCCTGCCGACCTCGGGCTCGAAGTGCCCGGGAAGCTTTCCGAGCGGCCACAGAGCAAGCGTGCCCACGGTGGCGAGTACCGCCAACACCATGAGGGCCTGCGACGCGGTCGGGGGGCGGAATCTTGGACGATCCTCGTCGTTCTGGGGCTCGTGTGTCACCGTGGCCATGGCGGCGAGTGTATCGCCTTCGACCCGACCCGAGCCGTTCTTCGGTGATCAGTCGACGTGGAGGTCGCCCGGCGCCGCTTCGGGGTGGATCGACCGTTCGCCGTGAACGTGGCGGCTGGCGGCTGGACGGTGTGCATGGTCGTCGATGAACATGCCGGACTGATTGAGGTGGAGGACGGCCGGACCGTAGGCAGCGGCGAGGTTGGGGCCTGTGAGGACCTCGTGCGGCGGGCCGGAGGCAATCACTCTGCCCGCCAGAAGAAGCACGTGATCCGCGACGCTCGCCTCCGATAGGTCGTGGGTGGTGAGAATCACCGTGCAGCCCCGCTGCTTCTCCTCGTGAATCACTTCGTCGATGGCATGGGCCGTCGTGATGTCCACCGCGCTGAGAGGTTCATCGAGGAGGAGCAGATCGTGCTCTTGGGCCAGGCCCTGGGCCACGAACGCGCGCTGGCGCTGGCCACCGGAGAGTTCTTGTATCTGACGATCCCTGATCGCCACTATTCCTGTGCGCTCCATCGCATCTGCGATCGCATCGCGGTCCTTCTGGCCCAGTCGGCCAAGCGGGCCGAGGTGGGCGTAGCGGCCCATGGCCACCACCTCACCGACCGAGATCGGAAGATGATCGCTGACTTTGGTGGACTGGAGAACATAGGAGATCCGATGCAGCCCCTTGGCGTGCGCCGGCACACGGAGGTGGCCGGCGAGTGGCTCGATGAGTCCCGCAATGGCGTTGAGGAGCGTTGACTTGCCGGAGCCGTTGGGACCGATCACCGCGGTGATCCCTCCCATCGGCACGACGAAGCTGGAGGCGGCCAGGACGAGCCCGGCCCCGTAGCCCAGTTCGAGGTCCGAGGCTTCGACTGCAAGGTCGGTCATGCGCACCGCGCGCACCGACCCTCGATCTCGAGAGCGTGATTGACAGGGGCAAACTCGGCGAGCATGCCGATGTCGTCTACGAGACGGCGTACCTCGGTTTCGAGATCGGATGGCACTGCCACATCGTCGACCGACCCACAGTCGACGCAGATGAGATGGTGGTGATGTCCGCGGAGCCACTCTGCCAGCTCGTACCGGGTCACGCCGCGCGCCCCGAAATGGGGTGACACGATCCCGGCGTCTTCGAGCACGGCCAGCGTCCGATAGAGCGACGACAGGGGCACGTCGGGAAGGAGTTCGGCGTTGAGCTCGGCAGCCGATCGAGGTCCATGGGCCGACGCCAGGGCTGCCACGACCCTCTTGCGACCGGACGTGTAGCGCACGTCGCGGGCTCGGAGCCGAGACTCGACCTCACGATCCCTCGTCTGACTTGTCATTTCGCCTCCGGCATGGGTACCGTTCGATTATGATAACGATTCTCATTATTGCGGGCAAGTCGAGAACGCCGTGAGAGTCGGGCCGGCGTCGCGCCTCCTCGCGAGCATCGCCGTCATCGTTGTCGCCGCATGCGGCACGTCGTCAGATGGCACGGACAGCTCACTTCGGGTCGTAGCAACCACCACCATCCTCGGTGATGTCGCCTCCCAGATCGTCGGCGACCAAGGAATCGTGGAGGTGTTGATGCCCGTGGGAGCTGATCCGCATGAATATCAACCCTCGGCCCAGCAAGGAGCGGCACTCAGGGCGGCAGACGTCGTGATCGCAAACGGCCTCGGCCTCGAGGAAGCACTCGGTGACATCCTCACGGCCGCCGAGGCCGATGGCGTCACGGTGATCCGAATCGCCGAGTTCGTCGATCCCATCCCCTTCTCCGGGACCCACGAGGAAGGCGAGGAACACCAAGGATCAGAAGAGAACCATGCCGACGGGGACCCCCACCTCTGGATGGACCCCATCCGTATGGCTGCCGCAGCTCGTGCCGTCGGCGAACGGCTCACATCCATCTCACC
>Ga0224510_10002168_pt1 | contig 12072 bp, 10 predicted proteins | sample SF_May12_sed_USG_FD_170161 | JGI IMG/M metagenome (GOLD analysis project Ga0224510, IMG submission 170161) | Sediment microbial communities from San Francisco Bay, California, United States - SF_May12_sed_USGS_4_1 | ecosystem: Environmental > Aquatic > Marine > Sediment | place: USA: California... | reverse complement strand
TTTGGAAACCCTAATGTCCGGACCGAAAAATGTTGGGGAATTAATAGAACAATTGGATGTCGAACAAAGCTTGTTATCCCATCATTTAGCCGTGTTGCGCGATACCGGTTTGGTGGAAGCCTCTCGCGAAGGAAAGGCCATGGTGTATCAATTATCCGCCTCCGTATCGAACTCCACGGCGGGCAGGGCCATTAACCTCGGGTGTTGCAAAATTTCTTTTGATTAGTCTTTCCTCTTCCGATGATTTCATGAAAAAGGCCCTATGAGCAAAATTTCAAAGATGCCGACAAGCAGAGGACCGGCAACCGTTTTCCTCAGTTGCCTCCTCTGTGTCAGTGCCCTGTTAGGGCAAGTTTCCGCGGAAGCGAAGGAAGGAAAGTTGGTGATTACCGGGTCGAGTACGATGGCCCCTCTCGTATCAGAAATGGGGAAACGGTTTGAGTCCTTACATCCAGGCACTCGAATCGATGTCCAGACGGGTGGCTCGTCACGTGGCATTGCCGATGCGGTAAACGGGTTAGCTGATATCGGCATGGCCTCCCGCGCTCTCAAACCTCAAGAAAAAGATTTGTATGGATGGGTAATTGCACATGACGGAATCACGATCATTCTCCACAAGGACAATCCCATTCAGACCCTCACCGATGACCAAATCAAAGATATCTATACCGGCATCATCACGAACTGGAAGACCGTCGGTGGACTCGATGCACCAATCACCGTCGTAAACAAAGCGGAAGGTCGTTCAACGCTGGAATTATTTCTGCATTACTTCACCCTCTCCAATCGCGACATTCACGCTCATGTGGTCATCGGAGACAACGAACAAGGCATTAAGACCGTGGCCGGTAATCCCCATGCGATCGGGTATGTCTCCATTGGCACCGCCCAATACGATGCCACCCATGGCATCCCCATCCGATTGTTGCCCCTCCAACACATTCCGGCCACGATCGAAACCGTCCGGAAGGGCATATTTCCCCTTTCCCGTCCCCTAACTCTTGTAACAAAGTTTCCTCCTACAGGACTTCTTGAAACCTTTATTGATTTCGCTCAGTCGAATCAGGTCAATGATCTCATCCTCAAGCAATATTTCGTCCCGATCCACGAGTGAGGGTCTACTCTCATGGACGGTGCGTCTTCTCGCGTTGATGGCAGGAGGACTCCTGCTGTTGGTTGTCCTGTTTCTCTTTCGTGAGGCCTGGCCTGCCCTTCAGCACATCGGGGTTGCACGTTTTTTCAGTGATCCAGGCTGGTATCCAACCGAAGACGCCTATCGACTGACTCCCATGATATGGGGAACCGTCTGGGCCACTGCTGGATCGATTCTTCTCGCCTCCCCGCTCGGCATTCTCTCAGCGCTCTTTTGTCATTTTTATGCTCCCCCTCTTCTTGGCCGGTGGTACCGCCGCATGGTCGAACTCCTCGCCGGTATTCCCTCCGTCGTGTTTGGCTTCTGGGGCCTGGTAGTTCTGGTCCCACTCATCGGCCGGTGGCATCCTCCCGGCCCAAGTCTCCTGGCCGGCATTCTCATCCTGACGCTCATGATCATACCCACCATCATGTTGGTCGCCCACGCGAGCATGGCCCAGGTTCCTGTCGCCTATATTCATAGTGCCACCGCCTTAGGATTCAGTCGGTGGTCGATGATTTGGCATGTGATACTTCCCACAACCAAAGTCGGACTCTTCACAGGTATTCTCTTGGGATTGGCGCGGGCGCTTGGAGAGACCATGGCCGTTCTCATGGTCTGCGGCAACGTGGTGCGCACCCCTTCTCATCTGTTTGATCCGATCAGAACCTTGACCGCGAACATTGCCCTGGAAATGGCCTATGCCTTAGGCCAACACCGGGCTGCACTGTTTGTTAGCGGCCTCTTACTTCTGGGACTCGCCATGCTGTGTGTCGGGATGGCAGAGGGCTTGCGCTACCGGAACGCATATGTTGCGACAAAGTAGACACGTTCAAGAATATGGCCCCACCGCCATCATATGGGCGGCGGCCACCATGGTCGTCGTTCCATTTTTCTGGTTGATGGGTGATTTGCTCTGGAACGGGTGGAATCATTTGTCATTGAGCTTCCTCTTCTCTGCTCCACAGAACGCCGGGCGGGAGGGCGGTATTGGCCCGATCCTCATGTCTACCCTCCTGGTCGTTGGAGTGTGCATGGGGGTGGCCGTGCCTATAGGATTGGGGACCGCACTGTTCCTTTCGGAATACACCAGACAGGATCATGCTCTAGGCCGACTGATCCGAGCCTCGCTGGACGTGCTGGCCGGCGTACCTTCCATTGTCTTTGGTTTGTTCGGGAATGCTCTGTTCTGCCAAGCGCTCGGATTAGGATTTTCCATTCTGTCAGGAGGTCTGACATTAGCCTGTATGGTGCTGCCAATCTTGATTCGCACGGTGGAAGAAAGTTTTCGCGCCATCTCCCGTGATCAGCGTTTATCCGCTGCGGCCCTTGGCCTTTCCACACCGACCACCATTCGAACGATTCTCCTCCCTGCCGCCATACCCGGCCTGTTAGTCGGAGGCATCTTGGGACTGGGACGAGCGATTGCTGAAACCGCGGCCCTGATTTTTACCAGCGGCTACGTGGACCGGATGCCGGAGTCCTTGATGGACTCGGGACGGACTCTCGCCGTGCACATTTACGACCTGGCCATGAATGTGGCCGGAGGCAATCCCAACGCCTATGCCACCGCCCTTGTTCTGGTTGGTCTCTTGTTGATCATTAATCTTTCTTCTTCTTGGATTACCACACGATGGACCTCATTCAACCAACTCCCCGCATAACTTCAGATTCCGACGAACGGGCGGGGTTCAGAGCATGGCTCCCCTACCCATCCACCGAACCGTGTTGTGAGCCTGTCGCCCATATTCGCGCGGAAAATCTTTCCATTGCCTATCAGGGTCGTCAGGCTCTTCGGAATGTCAATCTTGAGATCAATCGGGGATGCATTACCGCGTTAGTGGGGCCTTCAGGTTGCGGAAAAACCAGTTTCCTCATGACCCTCAATCGCTTAACGGATTTGATTCCGGGTTGCCAGGTATCTGGAACACTGCACATCAATGAACTGAATGTCCTGGCCCAGACCACTAATCTGCTCAACCTGCGGCGTACAGTGGGAATGATTTTTCAAAAACCAACCGTCTTTCCCTTTTCCATCCGAAAAAATCTTGAGCTTCCTCTCAGGGAACATGGCACACATGATCGCACGGTCCTGGCCGCCACCATAGAACACGTCCTCCAACAAGTGGGACTCTGGCAGGAAGTTAAAGACCGGCTCGACCGTCCGGCCCAAGGCTTATCAGGAGGGCAACAACAGAGGCTCTGTCTGGCCAGAGCCCTGGTCTTATCACCGGACGTGCTGATGCTCGATGAACCCTGCAGCGCATTAGATCCCCTTTCCAGTGGAATCATTGAAGATCTGATTGTCAGTTTACAGGGTCACTATACCGTCATTATCGTCACGCATAACCTCGCGCAAGCCCGCCGAATAGCCGATCATGTGGCCTTCTTTTGGTCATATGAAGGTGTGGGGAAGCTTGTGGAGCAAGGCTCCGCTCAACAAATATTCGAATCTCCGAAAGAGGAATTGACCGCCGCGTACATTTCCGGCATTCGCGGATAGCTCCTCTGTGTGCCTCCACCCCTTTCTTCTTAATTTTCCTCATTTTTACATCGGATTGACCTTCCCTTAACGCACTCGTAATACGCCTGGTCTAGTCTCCGTTCCAAGATGAATGAACAATTCCAATCGGCCACAACGCATAGTATTACCAACAAAGGGAGGCAGTATTCATGAAGTTTTTTCTCTTAGGCCTAACTGTTGTTTTTTCCGGGTGTTTGATTTTTTCCGAAGTCTGGGCCGTTGATCCCTTGCATGAGGATACTCTTTGGAATGTGTTACGGGAAAAAGAGATCCTCTCCAAAGAAGATTGGGTGCGTATTGAAGCCGATCGGGAGAAAAAAGCCAAAGAACTCCATGACCGCATGGATCAGGAATTTCCGATTTCTGTCGGCTATGGACGATCGGGGTTTGAGTTAAAAAGCAAGGACGGAAAGTTTGCCACACAAATGCAATGGCGGTTCCAGGGTCGCTTTACGTATCCTACAAACGGAGATCCCATATCTCGCGAAGATTTTGATTCCACTCAGAGTACACTTGAACTTCGACGGGTTCGGATGAAGATCGGAGGTCATGGCTATCAACCCTGGATGAAGTACTATTTCGAGCTGGACTTGCAATCCACGTCCAATTCCGGCGGATCTGCCGGCAGTACCAGATTGATCGACTGGCGTATTAGCCTCGAAAAATGGAAGTGGCTTTCCCTTCAAGTGGGCCAGTGGAAAGTGGACTATAACCGGGAACGGAGAGATTCCTCCGGGAATCAGCAATTCGTCGAACGGTCAATTGTCAATGAAATTTTTACGATTGATCGTCAAATGGGGGCCATGCTCTATGGGCATGTCGCTCCTGGAACACCTTTTGATTCACGATATTATGCAGGGGTCTTTACCGGATCCGGACGAGGTGAGGCCAATGACGACGGCAACATGATGTATTTCGGACGGTACCAGTGGAACTTTTTGGGACGGGATCTGAAATGGACACAAAGTGACGTGGAGTATCATGAGCAACCCACGGGAAGCGTGGCCTTCGGCGCCTATACCAATATCGGAAAATGTACCCGGTGGTCATCGAGCGGATGCGGAACCTTGCCCGAAGACAATTCAGCCGGCGTACCCTATACATCTGACTCTTCCGCTAAAGCCGGACAATATCGAGTACAAGGCATGATGGAGGAATTCGCCTTCAAATGGCGAGGGCTCTCCATTCAGCATGAATACCATTGGAAAGAGGTCAAGGATAACAAATATGCGGAAGGTGCCCCTGGCTATAAGACCAACATGATGGGAAGTTATTCACAGATTGGGTATTTCCCTCATTATCTCATTCCCGCCGTTCCAAAACCATTGGAAGTGGCCTTCCGCTATGCATTCGTAGACCCCAACATCTCAGCCCCAAATGACCGGCGGCAGGAATACACGACCGCCATCAATTGGTTTTTCGCAGGGCATAAAAACAAGCTCACACTGGACGGCTCCTGGCTCACGCTGGCCCAGCCAGCGGGTCAAAATCAGCATGAACAGCGGATCCGCCTCCAATGGGATGTGTCATTCTAAATTCATAGGGACGCAAAGGCACTCCTGCTCTCGTCCCCGAAAGACCCTCCAACGATCCCCATCGCTGGAGGGTCTTTTTTATGACACCTTCTTAATTAGGATCTTCATCCTGAACTAAGTGAAGGCTCCTGCCTCCGATTTATCCGAGCCCACCACATCTATCTCGTATTGAAACAGCCTGACCACAGGCACTGCTTGCTGGATATTTGATGAAAAGTTATTCATCCACTAATAGAGACCGATGGGCCTGACTATCTTTTCATGGATCTTAAAGGATATTGAAGACCATAGGAGGTCACGCCAGAAAATCCAACGTTGGAACTGCTGGCCAAGACCTGAGCAGGGTTCATATATCCAGAATGACTTCTTGGCCGGGTCCCAAAAGAACCGTATCGTTTCTTCCAGTTCCTTAGGACCTGCTAACTTATCAGTCTGTTTTCTTTAAAAAATCTTGGTACCGAATGGCCACCTGCCAAGGTTTGCCTTTAAACCGACTCCCGATCTCCCCATCCGGTAACTCAACCATAAATTCTTGAGGTTCGAAAACCAAACGCCCCGGTTGAGGATCAATTTGCTCCAAGGGACGATTTCGATAAGAAGCCTCGTGCCGTTCGGCATCTTGCCATGCGCGGGTTTTCACTGAAAAATTGCTCAAGACCACATACAGGTTTCCTCCTGCCACAAACAGTCCTCCTGAAGTCGTCAGATCATTTTCCGAGTCAATGTGGGCCGTTTCAAAAAATGTCACCATTTCTTCCGTCGTCGCCTTTTCCAAGGCTTTGACAAAATGAGGAGCAAATAAACTGATCTCTATGTCGCTAAAAGCCGCATGCTGGGAAGTGCTCAACCTGCCTCTCTCAACTCGGACTCCTTGGAGGAGTCGGATCATCTCCTCCTTGGTCAAGGAAACCGGGTGGCCATACCCCTTCCCTCCATAGGGATCCGAGATAACCTCGAGAGCCACGACCTGGTTGGGCTGATCCAATATTTTCAACGTTTGAAATTGCGGCGTTTCACACCCCCAAAGGCACAAACCCACCACCATCAGCCACATGAATCTTGCAAACCGCTTCATACCGATATTCCTCCAATCAAACATTGCTACACATCTGTCTTTCGGAAGCATTCTACCCTGGCCACCTCCTGCAAAAGGAGGGGGAGCAGGAAAAATGTTACACACACGTCATATACTTTGGACACAGGTTTAACACGAAACCGGTACATTCAACATGACCACTTAAATTAACAAGGGAGAACAGCATGGTACGAGTTGAACAGTTGATGACCAGAGATCTGGCCTGTATTGATGCAAACCAGGCCGTGTCAGTCGCGGCCAACCTGATGCGGGTTCGAGGAATTGGGAGCCTATTGGTAAAACGTGGGGAAGAGTTAGTGGGAATTGTGACGGAAAGTGACATCGTTCGAAAGATCGTAGCCTTTCATCTCTCACCCGAGTTTGTTCATGTCGAACATATTATGAGCAGCCCCATAGTTTCCATCGATGAATCGGAATCGATCTTTGAGGCTGCCGGGATCATGCAAGCGGCTCATACGAGACATCTGGTTGTCGGCAATGAGTCCCATGTCTTCGGCATGCTATCTGTTCGTGATTTATTATCTCCTGTCGCAAAGGATGAATTATAAACCTATGAAAACAATCACGACGCGCTCTTATCCCTCCTTATTCAATGGCACATTCCAACAGTCATCATCCTGGCTGGCCAATGCATTGGGTGCCGATTTGACTCATTTCTGGATGAAAGGCATTAAAGCCGTCCTCAGCCTATTGATCATCACCATCCTCGCAGGGCTTGCCGGAGGGGTCCTGAGAATATTTTTGAATTTAGAAACCCTCTTCACGGAACCCCTCGAACAGGTTTTTCGTCAACTCATCGTGGACACCTTGATCATTCTCGCGATCGTGGAGGTGTTTAAAACCACCGTGACCTATTTTTCCGAAGGGCGGGTCAAAGTCACATTCATTGTAGATACCATACTCGTGGTCATGCTCACCGAAATTATTTCGAAATGGTTTTCCGAAGCTCGGCTCGATCAATGGATGATTCTGGGCGGGATCCTGGTGGTGCTGGCCGTCATCCGCGTCGTTGCGGTCCAATGGTCGCCAACCCGGGTCGGGACTATGCCGGGAATCAATGAGACGGCCCAAATTCCGACCTAACCCGTCTTGCACGTATCTCACCTACACACATTCACGCACACGAGACGTTGGACGTATCCAACAGAAGCGATACAAAAAATTCACCGGTAGGGAGGGTTCCGCCTTTCGTCAAAAGAAATAAAGAAATTACAGGACTACTACGAAACACCATTACGAAGGAAAAATGACGGAGACTTATTCGAATGGTTCCTTCCCTTCTTCGATGACGTGCCACCCTGTATCGGTCATGATTAATTCACTGACAGATCCCGTTGAGACATTGTATGTGCTATTCCGTTTGGGCATAGGGGTACCCAAGCAATGCGGCACAAATATCGGTATGCGACACAATCACGCCTATCCTTCCTGGAAATTTTTCAACCAGCTTTTTCAAAACACCTGTAGCACGAAATTCTCCATCGGATAAAGACTCTCCTCCTTCAGGGCAGTGGATCCTGTCCCAGTGCCCATTGCTTCTCGCGCCAGGCCCATGAAATCTTATTTCCATCCTGATGTTTCCTCCACGCAAAGAAGCAAAAGCCTTTTCAACCTCATATCCTGTCTTGAATCCAATGACCTGGCCAATAGCTTTGGCCGTCTCACGTGTTCGCCCGGCAGGGGAACTCAGAATAACAACAATGCCTTTATCCTTTAGAAAATTCCCTATGGCCTCCGCCTGTTTTTGCCCTGCTGCTGTTAGAGTGTCCAGCTCTTCTTCCGGAATCCACGGTAAGTGCACCACATTTTTCTTTGATTCGGCATGCCGCACAAGATCGACTCTCAGAAGCACCTTCCCATCAATCACCGGTTTGGTGTCTTCATGAGTATTTTTAGATTTTAGATTGACACCCATTCACGAAAATGAGGAGTACGACACGAAAACTATTTTTCTCGTAATCTGAGAAACACTTTCGAAGGACGCACCGTTAAGTTCGCGTGTTGGCGGGTATCTCCTTTGAAACCGGAATAATTTGTGTGCCTGCCCGAATTTCATCAGTCCCCCTTAACACAACTCGATCACCCGATTGGAGAGCGCCAAACACTTCAACCATTAGACCACTCTTCGATCCCTTTCGGACGGGAATCCATTCCACAAGATCTTCCTTGACCAGAAGCACGAAAACGTTTTCTGTTGTGGTGACAACCGCCGTGGCCGGGACAAACAATGTCGGGGTGGATCGGCGAATCGACCAGCGGACCTCAGGAAACATTCCCGCCGTCAGCCGCATCGTCGAATTATCCACGTCCATTTCCACGGGCATGGATCGAGTTTGAGGATCTACCGATTGAGAAATACGAGACACCACCCCCTGAAAAGTCTCCTCCGGGTAGGCCGGTACGGTAAATGGCACAGTGGCCCCTTTGGCAATCGACCCGACATACACCTCCGGAACCGGAACGATCAATCGCAAGTGCACAATCTGCTCTAACCGTAACAGCGATGAAGCACGACCGCCTCCGACGTCAGGTCCCACAACCGCTCCCGGATGAATATTCCGTTGAGTGATCACTCCATCGAACGGTGCCACTACTCGCAAATACTTTTCCATTTCTTGTAACGATTGAAGATGAGCTTCAAGCGCATTCTGATGATGTTGGGCCAGTTCCAGATCGTTTCCGGCCACGATACCGGGGGTAGAGGCCGCAGCTTGAAGACGGGTATACGTGATGTTTGCCGCACGAAGCTGGGCTTCCGCTTCCCTCCTCTGCGCTTGCAGTTCTGGCGCGCTCAATTGAATGAGGACCTCTCCCTTCTTCACTCTTGCCCCACGGTCCACTTTGACGGAATCAACGATTCCCATGATCTTGGGGGAAAGATCTACGCTGAGAAAAGGAAGCAATTCCCCCGGCAAGGGAATTGTCTCATTCAAATGTTGACTGGAAACCGGCACCACTTCAACCGAGATTGGTTGAGTACTGCCCGCAGGGATTTCTGACATTTCCGGGGAAAGGATTGAGGATGAAGAGACCGATGGCTTCTGAGACAAACGCCCCTCGTTGCTCATGACCATCACACCCACCCCGATAAGTCCCAACAACACCAGCCCGATTCCGATCGTCTTTCGTGACATAGCAACTCCCGGCTAACTGGAAACAGGCACTTGCTTGGGTTCATAGTGGACACTCATCGGATCGTCGGGATCTAAGGAAGGAGACCGGATGGCTCCGCCACTCTCCAGAATCGCATACACGGCTGGCAAAATCAGCAAACTGGAGACGGTAGCAGCCAGTAATCCGCCAATCACTGCCTGCCCCAGAGGGGCCACCTGCTCGCCTCCCTCCATGATGCCCAATGCCATCGGAAGCATCCCGACCATCATGGCCAACCCGGTCATGAGGATCGGGCGAGCCCGGCTGCATGCACCTTCTCGAGCAGCTTCCCCCGCTGAAAATCCTTGTTTCCTATGATGTTCGGCAAACGACACTAAAAGAATCGCGTTTGCCACGGCTACCCCTGTAGCCATAATGGTCCCCAAAAACGATTGAATATTCAGCGTGGTTCCAATGAGCGTCAGCACAAGCACGACCCCCATCAACACCGCAGGCATCGTCAACAGGACCACCAGGGCGCTCCGCCAGGATTGGAAGTTTGCGGCTAAGAGAAGGAAGATGGTCAGCAATGCCAGGGCCAATCCCAGTTGGAGGTTGACGAACATTTCTTTCATCGGGGCGATTTGTCCTCGAACGTCTACTCGAACCCCTTTCGGAGGTGGGCCGACACGATTTAACGCGGCGTCAATGTGTTTCGCAGCCCGGCCTAAGTCTTCTCCAGTCACATTCGCCACAATCGTGACCATCCGTTGCATGTTATATCTGGCATACTCACCGATAGAGGTTCCGGGAATGACTTCTGCCACGTCACGAAGCAACGGCCCTCGTCCCCCTTGCAACATCACAGGAAGATTCAACATATCCTGCACGGACTGGAATTCCGATTGAGGAATTTCCACCTGAACCTGATAGGCTCTTCCAGATTTGGGGTCACGCCAGTAAATCGGTTCCACGAAACGGGTTGAGGAGGTCGCCGAGACCACCGCCCTGGCCACTTCACCAGCCGTCACACCGAGCTGGCCAGCCCGCATTCGATCCACGCGCACCGCCAGGGTGGGATAATCCAAGGGTTGACCGAAGCGCAGATCCCGGATGGCCGGTAGATGCGAGAGTTCCTCTCGCACTTGTTCCGCATACGCCCTGTTAGCATCCAAGTCCGGTCCGCTCATCGCGATTTCAATCGGGGTCGGGGATCCCATGCTCATAACCTGCGTGACAATATCACCTCCCTCAAAGGTATAACGAGTTCCAGGAAAGCGTTTTGGCAAAAGATCCCTCAATCGTTCTTTCACCTGCTCCAAGGAAACATCGGAACCCGGCTTCAGCGCCACCAACAACACCGCTTCATGAGGTCCACTGCTCCACATATACAGGGTATTCACCGGATAACTCGAGGGATGAACTCCCACAAACCCCAGGCTGATATTAATACGTTCAGGGCCGATTTCCTGTTTAATCGTCTCCAAAATTTCCTTCGTTAACACTTCCGTTCGTTCGACACGGGTCCCATCCGGAGCCAGAATTCGTAATTGAAATTGTCCGGTATCGACCCGAGGAAAGATATCCAAGCCCAGCCTGGAACCTAACACCACGACAGTCGCCAGACTGAGCAGCAAATAGCCGGTGAGAACCAGCCACCTATGGTTCAACGTCCATTTCAGGATATTGAGGTAGCAGACTAGCGTGGTCGGACCTTTTCTCTCCTCGGCTCCGGGATGCTTACCCAAAAGCCAGACGGCCAAGACCGGCACTAATGTCGTGGAAAGAATATAGGAGGCGGCCATGGCAAATCCCACCGCCAATGCCAACGGTACAAACAAGGCTTTCGCCACTCCGCTCATAAAAAACGACGGGAGAAACACCGCTAATATACTCAGCATGGCCAGGAGAAGAGGCACCACCACTTCCCCGCGTGAATCCTTAACGGCCCTCCCCAGGCTCTTCCCACGAGACAAATGGGCATGCACATTTTCAATCGTGACCGTAGATTCATCAACCAAAATGCCCACTGCCAGGGCCAGCCCCCCCAAGGTCATAATATTGATGGTCTGCCCACATGCCCATAAGGCCACCACGGCAGCCAAGAGCGCGAATGGAATGGTTACCACGACTATCACCGAACTCAGCCAACTCCGGAGGAATAGCCACACCACCAATCCCGTCAAGATCGCCCCCAGCGCACTTTCCACAACAACGGCCTTCACCGCATTGGTGACATAGGTTGATTGATCGAATTCAAAACTAATCTGAATATCGTCCGGCACTGCGGCCCGAAATGTCGGGAGCGAGGCTTTAACGCGATCCACTACCGCCATGGTGGAGGCATCGGCCCGTTTGGTGACCGGAATGTAGACCGTGCGTCGCCCGTTTACCATGGCATAACTGGTGACAATATCCTCCCCATCTTCTACGGTTCCCACGTCATTCAAAAAAACTGTGGGCCCTGATCCCAAACGAATAGGCAGATGCTCCAATTCTTCGATGTTCCCGACGACAGAATTCACTGGAGTCAGATAGGCAAAATCTCCTATGCGGACATTTCCTGCCGGCATGAGCATATTACCCGTTCGCACGGCCTGCACTACTTCCTCTGGAGACATTGCAAATGCCCGCAACCGTTCAGGATTCACCTTAACTACGATTGTTCGGGCCGTCCCACCAAATGGCGGAG
>Ga0224510_10002167_pt1 | contig 12073 bp, 12 predicted proteins | sample SF_May12_sed_USG_FD_170161 | JGI IMG/M metagenome (GOLD analysis project Ga0224510, IMG submission 170161) | Sediment microbial communities from San Francisco Bay, California, United States - SF_May12_sed_USGS_4_1 | ecosystem: Environmental > Aquatic > Marine > Sediment | place: USA: California... | reverse complement strand
CGCTCCATCAACCTGTCGGTGAAGGCCAAGGACATGGCGGACGAGACCGACGCCATGAAGCAGATGCGCACTGAGAACCAGGCGAGCGCCGCGGGCTCGACCAACCTCGGGGCGCTGCTGCGGGCCAAGCTCGACAAGGGCAGTTCCACCCCGCAGGAATAGGCGGGCCGGACCGAGAACGCAGGGGGAAACGGTCGCCATGACCAAGTCCGAACTGATCGCCCGGCTGGCGCAGCGCTATCCGCAGCTGGTGGCCAAGGACGCAGAGTACGCGGTGAAGATGATCCTCGATGCGATGACGCAGGCGCTGCTGTCCGGTCACCGCATCGAGATCCGCGGCTTCGGCAGCTTCGGGCTCAACTACCGCCCGCCGCGCGTCGGGCGCAATCCGAAGTCGGGCGAGAAGGTGCACGTACCGGAGAAGTACGTGCCGCACTTCAAGGCCGGCAAGGAGCTGCGCGAGCGCGTCGATTCCGCCGTCGAGGCCGCCGCCCAGCAGGCGCAGGCCACGCGGTAACGCCGGGGCGCGGCCCCGGGCCCTTCCACCATGCGCTTCCTCACCTGGACGATCCGCATCGCGCTGTTCATCCTGCTCCTCGCTTTCGCGGCGCGGAACACGGAGACTGCCACGCTGCGGTTCTATTTCGATCTCGCCTGGCAGGCGCCGCTCATCGTGCTGTTGCTCGCCTTCTTTGCCGCCGGCGCGGTCCTCGGCCTGCTGGCGGCGCTCGGCGCCGTGCTGCGCCAGCGGCGCGAGGCCGCGCGGCTGCGCCGCGAGCTGCGCGCCGCCGGGGTGCGCCTGGAGGAGGCGCAGACGCTGCCGCCGCCGCCAGCGGAGGGCTGATGGAGTTCGAGTACTGGTGGCTGCTCGCGCTGCCACTGTTCTTTGGACTGGGCTGGCTCGCGGCGCGCATCGACATCCGGCACCTGGTCTCCGAGTCGCGCGCGCTGCCGCGCTCGTACTTCAAGGGCCTGAACTTCCTGCTCAACGAGCAGCCCGACAAGGCGATCGAGTCGTTCATCGAGGTGGTGAAGGTCGATCCCGAGACCGTCGAGCTGCATTTTGCGCTGGGGAGCCTGTTCCGGCGCCGCGGCGAGTACGACCGCGCCATCCGCATGCACCAGAACCTGGTCGAGCGCCCGGACCTCGCCGCCGAGCAGAAGCTCGCCGCGGCGTTCGAGCTGGCGCAGGACTATCTGAAGGCGGGGATCCTCGATCGCGCCGAGGAGCTGTTCGCGCGGCTGGAGACGGGGGCGCACGCCACCGAGGCGCGGCGCTACCTCCTGGAGATCTTCCAGCAGGAAAAGGACTGGGCGCGGGCCATCGACATGGCCGGGCGCCTGCAGGACGAATCGGGCGAGTCGCGCGCGCGGGAGATCTCGCAGTTCCTGTGCGAGCGGGCGGCGAGCGACGCGACGCACTCGCGCCCGCAGGAGGCGCGCGCGCACCTGGAGGCGGCGCTGGAAGCGAACCGCAAGTCGGTGCGCGCGAGCATCGCGCTCGGCGACCTGGAGCGCGCCGCCGGCAACCTGGAGCGCGCCATCGAGCACTGGCAGCGCGTCGAATCGCAGAATCCCGCCTATCTCGCGCTGGTCGCGCCGCGGCTGCTCGACGCCTACCGCCAGGTCGCGCGGCTCGAGACCGGCCTGACGCTGCTCGGCGGCTACCTGGAGCGCTACCCGTCGCTCGACCTGCTCGACACAGTGTTCCAGACCACGCTCGAGGCGAAGGGCGCGGAAGCCGCCTACAAGCTGGTGCGCGACGAGCTCAGGCGCAACCCGACGCTGCTCGGCCTGGATCGGCTGCTGGAGGCGCAGATCGTGGCCGACACGCATCCCGAGCGGCGGCGCGACCTCGAGCTGATCCGCAATCTCGTGCACAGCCACACGCGGCGCCTCGCGCGCTACCGCTGCGAGCAATGCGGCTTCAAGGCGCGCCAGTTCCACTGGCACTGCCCGGCCTGCGGCGGCTGGGAGAGCTACCCGCCACGCCGTACGGAGGAGTTTGACCTGTCGCCATGAACGTCACCGTTATCGGTACCGGATACGTCGGCCTGGTGGCCGGCGCCTGTCTTGCGGACGCGGGCAACCGCGTGTTGTGCCTGGACGTGGACGCGGCCAAGGTCGCGCAGCTGAACGCCGGCGGCATACCCATCTTCGAGCCGGGTCTGGAGCCGATCGTGAAACGCAATCGCGAAGCCGGACGGCTCGCTTTCACCACCGACGTACGCGCGAGCGTGGCGCATGGCGAGCTGCAGTTCATCGCCGTGGGCACGCCGCCCGACGAGGACGGGTCGGCGGACCTGCGCCACGTGCTCGACGCGGCGCGCGCCATTGGCCGGCACCTGGACGGGTACCGGGTCATCGTAACCAAGTCCACCGTTCCCGTGGGTACCGCGGACAAGGTGCGCGCGGCGGTGGCCGCGGAGCTCGCCGCGCGCGGCACGGCACGGGAGTTCAGCGTTGTGTCGAATCCGGAATTCCTCAAGGAAGGCGCGGCAGTGGAGGATTTCATGCGCCCGGACCGCATCGTCATCGGCTCGGACGACGCGCGCGCCACGGCGTTGCTGCATGAGCTGTACGCGCCCTTTCAGCGCAACCACGAGCGCATCCTGCAGATGAGCGTGCGCTCGGCCGAGCTCACCAAGTACGCCGCCAACGCGATGCTGGCGACGCGCATCTCCTTCATGAACGAGCTCGCCAATCTTGCCGAGCTCCTCGAGGCCGACGTCGAGGAAGTGCGGCGCGGCATCGGCTCGGACCCTCGCATCGGCTTTGATTTCCTGTACGCCGGCGCGGGCTTTGGCGGCTCGTGCTTTCCAAAGGATGTCGCCGCGCTGCAGCGCACCGCGTCGGAGGCGGGCCGGCCGCTGCAACTGCTCGGCGCCGTGGAATCGGTGAACGAAGCACAGAAGCACGTGCTCGGCGCCAAGATCCGCAGGCGCTTCGGCGAGCGGCTTGCGGGAAGGCGCTTCGCGCTGTGGGGCCTCGCGTTCAAGGCCAACACGGACGATCTGCGCGAGGCCGCGAGCCTCACGCTGATCGCCGATCTGCTCGCCGCAGGCGCTGCCGTGCGCGCCTACGATCCGGTGGCGGGGGCGGCGGCGCGGCGCCTGTACGCCGGCGAGAAGCGGGTGGAAATCGTGGATGGCGCACTGCAGGCGGCCGAGGGCTGCGACGCGCTCGCCATCGTCACCGAGTGGCGCGAGTTCCGCAGCCCGGATTTCGCCGCGCTCAAGGCGCGGCTCGCCGCGCCGGTGATCTTCGACGGCCGCAACCTGTACGATCCGACCGTGGTCAAGGCGCACGGATTCGAGTACTTCGCCATCGGCAGGCGCACATGAGGAAGCCCGACACCGCGAAGGCGCGCGTGCTGGTGGTGGGCGACGTGATGCTCGACCGCTACTGGTACGGCGACGCGACGCGCATCTCGCCGGAAGCGCCGGTGCCGGTGGTGCTGTGGCAGCGCGAGGAAGAGCGCCTTGGCGGCGCCGCCAACGTGGCGCGCAACTGCGCGGCGCTGGGGGCGCCGACCACGCTCCTGTCGGTCACGGGCCGCGACGAGGCCGGCGAGCGCGTGGCGCAGCTGCTGCGGGAGGAGGGCGTCACGGCGAGCCTGCGGCGCGACCCCTCGGTGCGCACCACGCAGAAACTGCGCGTGGTGCACAAGAAGCAGCAGCTGCTGCGCATCGACATGGAGACGCCGCCCTCGAGAGAGGTGCTCGCCTCGAAGCTCGCCGACTACCGCAAGGCGCTGCCCGCGTGCGACGTGGTGCTGCTCTCGGACTACGGCAAGGGCGGGCTCGCGCACGTCGCCGTCATGATCCGCGAGGGGCGCCGGGCGAAAAAGACGGTGCTGGTCGACCCGAAAGGCGACGACTACTCGCGCTACCGAGGGGCGAGCATCCTCACGCCGAACCTGAAAGAGCTCGAGGACGTGGTCGGGCGCTGGAAGGACGAGCGCGACCTCGCGGCGCGCGCGCAGGCGTTGCGCGCGAAGCTGCGCCTGGACGCGCTGCTGCTCACGCGAGGCGAGGACGGCATGACGCTCTACCGGCCGGGGCGCGCGGTGCGCATCAAGGGCGAGCCGCGCGAGGTGGCCGACGTCACCGGCGCGGGCGACACCGTGATCGGCGTGCTGGCGGTGATGCTCGCCGCCGGCGAAAGCCTGGAGTCCGCGGCGCGCTTCGCCAACCGCGCCGGCGGCATCAAGGTCACCAAGTTCGGCACCGCGGTGGTGACCCGCGACGAGCTCTACGGGGGGAACTGATGCTGACCGTCGTCACCGGCGCTGCCGGGTTCATCGGCTCGAGGCTGGTCGCGGCACTCAATCGCGAAGGCGTGAGCGAGATCCTGGCCGTCGACAACCTCGAGAACGTCGACAAGCTGCCGAACCTCGCCGCCTGCGAGATCGACGACTATCTCGACAAGCGCGAGTTCATCGCGCGGCTGGAGGCCGGCCAGTTCGACGGCACGATCGACGCGGTGCTGCACCAGGGCGCCTGCTCCGACACCATGGCCGCCGACGGGCGCTACGTGATGGAGAACAACTACCGCTACTCGCGCGCGCTGCTCGACTGGTGCCAGGAGGAGGAGGTGCCGCTCGTCTACGCTTCGTCGGCGGCGGTGTATGGCGCCGGCGCGGGCGGCTTTCGCGAGGAGCGCGCCTGCGAGGCGCCGCTCAATGTCTACGGCTATTCCAAGTTCCTGTTCGACCAGTACGTGCGGCGCACGCTGCCCGGACGCTCGGCGCAGATCGTGGGCCTGCGCTACTTCAACGTCTACGGCCCGAACGAGGCGCACAAGGGCCGCATGGCCTCGGTCGCCTACCATGCCTGGCACCAGCTGGCTGCCGAGGGGCGCGTCAAGCTTTTCGTCGGCTCGGGCGGCTTCGGCGACGGCGAGCAGCGCCGCGACTTCATCCACGTCGACGACGTGGTGAAGGTGAACCTGCATTTCCTTGAGCACCGCGCCCGCTCGGGCATCTTCAACTGCGGCACCGGGCGCGCGCAGACCTTCAACGAGCTCGCCGCGGCGGTGGTGAACGCGGCCCGCGGCACACGTGCCAAGGCCGCGGAACTCGCCGCGCAGAAGCTGATCGAGTACGTCGCATTCCCGCCGGCGCTCGCCGCGCGCTACCAGAGCTTCACCGAGGCCGACCTGACGCAGCTGCGCGCCGCCGGCTACGGGGGCGAGTTCATGGACGTGGCGCAAGGCGTGGCCGCCTACGTCGAGGAGCGGTTGCGGGCGTGAAGCGCACGATCGAAGACTTCATCGGCGACACCCCGCTCGCGCGCCTGCAGCGGCTGCCGGGCGAGGGCAACCGGCGCAGCGGCAACGTGATCCTCGCCAAGCTGGAAGGCAACAACCCGGCGGGCTCGGTCAAGGACCGGCCGGCGATCTCCATGGTGCGGCGCGCCGAGGAGCGCGGCACGATCAGGAAGGGCGACGTGCTGATCGAACCCACCTCCGGCAATACGGGCATCGCGCTCGCCATGGCCGCCGCGATCCGCGGCTTTCGCATGATCCTCATCATGCCCGAGCACCTGTCGGTGGAGCGGCGCCAGACGATGCGCGCCTACGGCGCGGAGATCATCCTCACGCCGCAGAAGGGCGGCATGGAAACCGCGCGCGACCTCGCCGAGAAGATGGTGCGCGAGGGCAAGGGCATCATGCTCGACCAGTTCGCCAACCCGGACAATCCGCTCGCGCACTACGAAACCACCGGGCCCGAGATCTGGCGCGACACCGAAGGCAGGATCACGCACTTCGTCTCCTCGATGGGCACCACCGGCACCATCATGGGCTGCTCGCGGTTCTTCAAGGAGAAGAATGCGAAGATCCAGATCGTCGGCTGCCAGCCCGAGGAGGGCTCGCAGATTCCCGGCATCCGCAAGTGGCCCGACGCCTACCTGCCGAAGATCTACGACAAGGCGCGCGTCGACCGGCTGGAATACGTGAGCCAGGCCGACGCCGAGGAGATGGCGCGGCGCCTGGCGCGCGAGGAGGGCATCTTCGCCGGCATCTCTTCGGGCGGCGCCACGGCGGTGGCGCTGCGCATCGCCGCGGAGCTGAAGAACGCGGTCATCGTCACCATCATCTGCGACCGCGGCGACCGCTACCTGTCCACCGGCGTGTTTCCGGACTAAATGGTGACAGTCACCATTTGCTGCGTGTGACGCCGATTCTAGCCTTCGATATCGAAACCGTCCCCGATGTCGCGGGCATCCGGCGCCTGCACGAGCTGCCGGCGTCGCTGCCCGATCGCGAGGTGGCCGAGATCGCGTTCCAGAAGCGGCGCACGCAGACCGGGAACGACTTTCTCGGCCCGCAGCTGCAGCGCGTCGCCGTGATCTCCTGCGTGCTGCGCGAGGCCGACAGCATCAAGGTGTTCTCGATCGGCGAGCCCGAGACCCCCGAGAAGGAGGCGATCCAGCGCTTCTTCGACGGCATCGAGAAGCTGGTGCCGCAGCTCGTGTCCTGGAACGGCGGCGGCTTCGACCTGCCGGTGCTCAATTACCGCGCGCTCATCCACGGCGTCGCGGCCCCGAAGTTCTGGGACCAGGGCGAGGACGACCGCGACTTCCGCTTCAACAGCTACGTCGGCCGCTACCATGCGCGCCACCTCGACCTGATGGACGTGCTCGCCATGTACCAGCCGCGCAACAACGCGCCGCTCGACGACGTGGCGCAGCTCGCCGGCCTGCCGGGCAAGATCGGCGTCGGCGGCGCCCAGGTGTGGCCCGCCTACCTCGAGGGGCGCATGGCCGAGATCCGCGACTACTGCGAGGCCGACACCGCCAACACGTACCTGCTTTACCTGCGCTTTCAGAAGCTGCGCGGGGCGCTCACCGAGGCGCAGTACGCCAAGGAGTGCGCGCTGCTGCGCGGCGCGCTCGGGAAGCTGCAAGGCGCGCACTGGCGCGAGTTTCTCTCCCGTTGGTCCGCCTAGACGTCTACGCGCTCGATGCCGGCGGCCACGGCATCGCGCGCAACGCCGAGGGCAAGGTCGTGTTCGTCGAGGGCGCGCTCGGCGGCGAGACCGTCGACGCCCAGGTGCTGCGCTCGAAGCCCAAGTTCGACACCGCGCGCACCGTGGCCGTGCACAAGGCATCGCACGGCCGCCGCACGCCGCCCTGCCCCTGGTATGAGAGCTGCGGCGGTTGCGCCATCCAGCACGCCGACGCGCGCACCCAGGTCGCGGCCAAGCAGCGCTGGCTGGAAGACTGCTTCGAGCGCATCGGCAAGGTAAAGCCGGAATCGATGCTCGCGCCGATCTACGGCGAGGAGTGGGGCTATCGCCGGCGCGCGCGGCTCTCGGTGCGCTACGTCGAGAAGAAGGGCGGGGCGATGGTGGGCTTTCGCGAGCGCCGCTCCACGTTCGTCGCCGACATGCAGAGCTGCCTGGTGCTGCCGGCGCACGTCTCGGCGCTGATCCCCAGGCTACGCGAACTGATCGGCCAGTTCTCGATCCGCGAGCGCGTGCCGCAGATCGAGGTGGCGGTGGGGGACGAGACGGTGGTGCTGGTGTTCCGGCACCTGCAGCCCTTCAGTGACGCCGACCTCGCGCTGCTGCGCGCCTTTGCCGAGGCGTCAAGGGTGCAGGTGTGGCTGCAGCCGCGCGGGCCGGACACCGCGGCGCCGTTCCATCCGCTGCCCGCCCCCGAGCTGTTCTACGCGCTGCCCGAGTTCGGCCTGCGCATCGCCTTCCAGCCCACCGATTTCACCCAGGTCAACCATGCGGTGAACCGGCTGCTGGTGTCGCGCGCGGTGCGCCTGCTCGACCCGCAGCCCGGGGAGCGCATCGGCGACCTGTTCTGCGGCCTGGGCAACTTCTCGCTGCCGCTGGCCACGCGCGGGGCGCAGGTGATCGGGCTCGAGGGCGCGAAGGCGCTGGTCGAGCGCGCTCGCGCCAATGCGCTCGCCAACGGCCTCACGGCGCAGTTCGAGGCGGCGAACCTGTTCGAGCCCAACCTCGCGCCCTGGGGCGCCTTCGACAAGCTGCTGGTCGATCCGCCGCGCGAGGGCGCGATGGAGGTCATGAAGGCGCTGCCGGAGGCCTGGCCGCGGCGCCTGCTCTACGTGAGCTGCGACGCGGCGACGCTCGCGCGCGACGCCGGCGTGCTGGTCAACACCAAGGGCTTTCGCCTCGCGGCGGCGGGGGTGGTGAACATGTTTCCGCATACCGCGCACGTGGAGTCGATGGCGCTGTTCGAGCGCTAGAAAAACAAAGGGCGCCTCGCGGCGCCCTTGGATCCTTCCTGAAACGAACGTTCAGTCGCGCTCGCCCCCCAGCGCCATCAGCAGGTGCAGCAGGTTGGCGAAGATGTTGAACAGGCTCATGTACACGCCCGTGGTCGCCATCACGTAGTTGGTCTCGCCCCCGCGGATGATGCGCTGCAGGTCGTACAGCAGGAACAGCGAGAACACCACGATCACCAGCGTCGAGATGGTGAGCGCCAGCGCCGGGATCTGCAGGAACATGTTGGCGAGCATCGCCGCCAGCAGGGCGAGCATGCCGACGAACAGGAACTTGCCCATGAAGCTGAAGTCGCGCTTCGTCGTCATGGCGATCGCGCCCATCGCGGCGAAGATCGCGCCGGTGCCCACGGCGGCGTAGCCGACCAGCGCCATGCCGTTCTTCAGCGACAGCGCGACGTTCAGGATCGGCCCCAGCCACCAGCCGAGCAGGCCGGTCATGAGCAGGAGCAGCGCCACGCCGATGCCGCTGTTGCGGTTGGCGGCGATGCCGAACTGCAGGCCGATGACGGCCGCCAGCATCACCACGGTGCTGATGATCGGGCTCGACATGATGACGCCGCTGGTCGCCATGCCGATGTAGGCGCCGATCACGGTCGGCACCATGGTCAGGGCGAGCAGCAGGTAGGTGTTGCGCAGGACTTTCTGCGCGCCGGCCGATACGACGTCCGCCGTGTAAGGCGCGCTGCCGCGCCCGGGACTGCGTTCGTTGGTCGGGATCGGCTTCAGTTCAGGTTGCATCCGTTTCCTCCTGGGTTGCAGACTAGGCTAAGACTACCAAACAAACGCAAAGTTTCAACGCCTTGCGACAGGTAAAATGGGGTCGCCGGTGGGCGTTTTCAATACGGAAGGGTGGCAGAGCGGTCGAATGCGCCGGTCTTGAAAACCGGAAGGGCCTCACGGTCCTCGGGGGTTCGAATCCCTCCCCTTCCGCCATACGCAAGCTCAGGAATTGTCTGGCTTTTCGGCTAGAATCGCGGACCTTTCCATGGCGCTCATCGTACAGAAATTCGGCGGCACCTCGGTCGGCTCGGCGGAGCGCATCCGCAACGTCGCGCAGCGCGTCGTCAAGTGGAAGCGCGCCGGCCACGACATCGTCGTCGTGACCTCGGCGATGGCCGGCGAGACCAACCGCCTGCTTGCCCTGGCGGCCGAAATGCAGGCGCATCCCGATCCGCGCGAGCTCGACGTGGTGGCGGCGACCGGCGAGCAGGTGAGCGCCGGCCTGGTGGCGATGGCGCTGATCGAATGCGGCACGCCGGCGCGCAGCTACGCCGGCTGGCAGGTGGCGGTGCGCACCGACAGCGCGCACAACAAGGCGCGCATCGCGAAAATCGACGAGGCGCGCATCCGCAAGGACCTCGCGGCGGGACGCGTGGTGGTGGTCGCGGGATTCCAGGGCGTGGACGACGAGGGCAACGTCACTACGCTCGGGCGCGGCGGCTCGGACACGTCCGCCGTGGCGCTTGCCGCGGCGCTCAAGGCCGAGGAGTGCCATATCTTTACCGACGTCGACGGCGTATTCACGGCCGACCCGCGCATCGTGCCCGAGGCGCGGCGCCTGCATACGGTCACGTTCGAGGAAATGCTGGAAATGGCGAGCGCCGGCTCCAAGGTGCTGCAGATCCGCTCCGTGGAATTCGCCGGCAAGTACCGGGTGCCGACGCGCGTGCTGTCCAGTCTCACCGACCCGATGCTGCCGGTGGCCGAGGAGGGCCGCGCCGGCACGCTCATCACTTTCGAGGAAGATCCGCATATGGCGATGGAAAAAGCGCTCGTCTCCGGCGTCGCCGCGCAGCGCGACGAGGCCAAGATCACCGTGCACAGCGTGCCCGACAAGCCGGGCATCGCCTACGCGGTCCTCGGCCCGATCGCCGACGCCAACATCAACGTCGACGTCATCGTGCAGAACGTGAGCCACGACGGCATGACCGACCTGTCGTTCACCGTCAGCCGCGGCGACCTGCCGCGGGCGATGAAGATCCTGAAGGACCAGGTCAAGCCGCACATCGGCTGCAAGGACGTGACCGGCGACGACCGCATGGCGAAGGTGTCGATCGTCGGCGTCGGCATGCGCTCGCACGCGGGCATCGCCGCGCAGATGTTCCGCACGCTCGCCGAGGAGGGCATCAACATCCAGATGATCTCCACCTCGGAGATCAAGATCTCGGTGGTGGTGGACGAGAAGTACGCCGAGCTCGCGGTGCGCGTGCTGCATAAGGCGTTCGAGCTCGATCAGAAGTAGCTGGAGCGGGTACAATCCCCCTCCTGCGGAGTGATGCCCGAGTGGCCGAAGGGGGCGCCCTGCTAAGGCGTTATACGGGCAAAACCCGTATCGAGGGTTCGAATCCCTCTCACTCCGCCAGTACCGAGCTGCAGACCCAGCCTGTCTTCCTCGACGCCCTCCCTTGATCGGGGTATTCCAAACGCCAGCCGTGCGCCTAGAATAGATATCGAAACGACGGGCAAGCGTCACGAGCACAGGGGAGGGGACCATGGCAACGACAGACCGGGAAGGCGTTCAGCCGCGGCGGTTTGCAGGCGCCGCATTTGTCTCACTGCTTGCGGCGCTACTCATCGGCGGGTGCGGCGATGGCGGCGCGCCCGCGGCCTCGAGCGAACCGCCGTCGCAGGCGGCCGCGCAGGATACCGAATGGCTCGAAGCGGCCGCGCAAGTCGCGGCCCCCGGAGGGGAGGCCGCCCTGGCGGTCGAGGCGACGCGCGAGATGCCGGCCGCGGGCCTTGGCTTCGCGCGGCGTACTCGCGAGGTGCTCGTATTCGGCGACAGCCTGAGCGACGTCGGCACGTACAAGGTCGGTACGATTGCACAGGTTGGCGGCGGCAAGTTCACCACCAATCCGGGCCCGGTCTGGGCAGAGACGATCGGCGTGCTGCTGCGAGCGCGCGTGACGCCCTTCCGGCAGGGGTTTGGCGGCGTATCCCAGGTTCTGGGCGGCACCGGGTATGCAATGGGCGGTGCGCGCGTGTCGCAGCAGCCTGGGATCGGCTGCAATCTCGAAGCCACGGGCTGTACCGCAGCGCTGACGATCCCGGTCACGCAACAGATCGGCGACTACCTCGCCGCCAACGACGATCGCTTCAGGCGCGATCAGCTGGTATTCCTCCTGGCGGGCGCCAACGACATCTTCTTCCAGCTGGGGATATTCCAGGCTGCGGTCGCGGCCTGTTTCTCGCTCCCCCCCAGCGAGATCCAGCCGTGCGTGGGCCAGGCACAGAATGGGGCGCTTGCCGAGGTCCAGAAAGCCGCGCTCGAGCTGGCGGGGCAGGTGCAGCGCATCATCGGCAAGGGCGCCACGCGCGTCGTGGTGCTGAATCTGCCGGAGATCAGCGACACGCCGTTCGGGAATTCACCCGAGGCGGCGCCCGTGCGGCCGCTCATCGCGGGCATGGTGCAGCTGTTCAATGGCACGCTTGCTGCGGGGCTCGGCGGGACGGGGGCGACGTTGCTCGACTTACACACGGAGTTCTCGCGCGTCATCCAGAATCCCTACTTTTACCTGGTGCGCGAAATCAACGTGCCCGCGTGTGATGCCGCCAAGATCGAGGCCATCACCGGCGGTCTCGAGAAGGGCGGCTCGAGCCTGTTCTGCTCAAGGCAGACGCTGCTGCAAAACGGTGCCGCGCTGACCTACCTGTTTGCCGACGGCGTGCACCCGACCACGCTCGGGCACCTGATCGTTGCGCGCTTCGTGCTGATCGGGATCTGGAAGGAGGGCTTGCTGTAGGCGCGGCCCGCCTTCAGCCACCCGCCCGCTTCACCAGCTCCTCGAGCGCCTCGTAGGGCTGGGCGCCG
>Ga0224510_10002164_pt1 | contig 12077 bp, 10 predicted proteins | sample SF_May12_sed_USG_FD_170161 | JGI IMG/M metagenome (GOLD analysis project Ga0224510, IMG submission 170161) | Sediment microbial communities from San Francisco Bay, California, United States - SF_May12_sed_USGS_4_1 | ecosystem: Environmental > Aquatic > Marine > Sediment | place: USA: California... | reverse complement strand
CCGCTCCGCTGTCTCCGGTCTCTCACCTCACCCCGCCCGGCGCCTTCAAGCCCGGATCGGTAGGGGTGACCGCACCCAACACCGAGACCCTCATCGTGAGCCCGACGACCGGTGAGCCGTTGGGGCTCGACGTGGACGGTGAGGTGTGGGTGCGCGGTCCGCAGGTGATGAAGGGATACCTCAACAACCCGGATGCCACCGCCGCCACGATCGACGATGAAGGATGGCTACACACAGGCGACATCGGGCACATCGATTCGGATGGGCACCTCTACGTTGTCGACCGTCTCAAGGAGCTCATCAAGTACAAGGGATTTCAGGTGCCGCCGGCCGAGTTGGAGTCGCTGCTGCTCACCCATCCCGCCGTCGCCGATGCCGCCGTCATCGGCCGATCTGACGACGAAGCGGGCGAGATCCCCGTCGGGTATGTCGTGCTCAAGCCCGGCCAGGAGGCGAGCGCCGAGGACATCATGGCCTTCGTCGCGGGTCAGGTCGCCCACTACAAGCAGGTTCGAGAGGTCCGCTTCCTCGACGCCATCCCCAAATCGGCGTCGGGCAAGATCCTCCGCCGGCTCCTCCGCGACGAGTGATGCTACTTTTCACGCACGAGAAGCAGCACATTGCTGCTTCTCGTGCGTGAAAAGTGTGGGTGGGCCTGTCCGGTGGCGGTGGCCGGTGGGTCGTGTCAGGTGCGCCGGGCCTTGTCGGCCACCAATAGGGCCATCTCCAACGCCTGTTCGTAGTTGAGTCTCGGATCCACCGTGGAGCGGTAGGCCCGATCGAGGTCGAGGTCGGTGAGACCGCGGGCTCCCCCGGTGCACTCTGTCACGTCCTCGCCGGTGACTTCGATGTGGACGCCGCCCAGGTGTGACCCCATCTGGGCGTGGATCTCGAAACTCTGCTCCACCTCCGACAGGATGTTCTCGAACTTGCGGGTCTTGAGGCCCCCCGAACTCGTCTCGGTGTTGCCGTGCATGGGGTCGGTGAGCCACAGAACAGACTTCCCGGTGTTCTTGACCGCTTCGATCGCCTCAGGGAGACGGTCCTCCACCCGATCGGCGCCGTAGCGATGGATCAGCGTGAGGCGGCCCGGCACGTCATCTGGGTTGAGTATCTCGACCAGCCCGGCGATCCACTCCGGGTCCATGTCGGGTCCGATCTTGACGCCGATCGGATTGGAGATGCCCCGGAAATACTCGACGTGGGCGCCGTCGAGATGCGCCGTCCTCAGACCGATCCACGGCATGTGGGTCGCCAGGTTGTACCAGCGCTCCTGATGTGGGAGGTAGCGAGTCTGAGCCGTCTCTGCCTGGAGATGCAGGCCTTCGTGGCTGGCGAAGAAGTCGACATGGGATGCCTCGTGGACCCGCAGCCCGCTCATGCCTTCGAAGAAGTCGAGGGCATCCGCGATCGAACCGGCGATCCGGTGGAATTCGTCCTTCAGAGGAGAATGCTCCACCCAGCGGAGATCCCAGTACTCGGGATGGTGGAGGTCGGCGAAGCCGCCGTCGACCAGGGCACGAGCGAAGTTCAAGGTCAGGGCAGCGCGTTCGTGGCCGCGGAGGAGGAGTTCGGGGTCGGGCGTGCGGGCCTCGGCCGTGAACTCGGCCCTGTTGACGTTGTCGCCCCGAAAGCTGGGGAGGGTCACTCCCTCGCGCGTCTCGAAATCCGACGAACGAGGTTTGGCGTACTGCCCGGCCATCCGTCCGATGCGAACGATCGGTCGCTTCAGGCCGTGCAGCAGCACCAAGCTCATCTGGAGCAAGACCTTGAGCTGGCTGGCGATGTAATCCGACTCACACTCGGCGAACGTCTCGGCGCAGTTGCCGCCCTGAAGAACGAACGCCTCGCCGCGTTGGGCCGCCGCGAGCCTGTGCCTCAGCTGGTCGACCTCCCACGAGACAACGATCGGGGGGAGCGCGGCGAGCCTGGCCAGGGCGTCTTCGAGGTGAGCGTCGTCTGGGTATGCAGGCTGCTGCAGCGCCGGCCGCGCCCGCCAGCTCTCCTTGGTCCAGCTCGTGTCGGTCGTGGGCGTCATCGCCCAAACACTCTACGCCGATTTCCGGGTCACGAGTTCTTCGATCGCCGCGACTGCGTTCTCCACCCCGGTTTCCGCCCTCACCATCCTGCCCACCATGCTCGCCCTCGACCGTAGCTCGGGAACCCGGCACGCGGACATGCGGTGGGCGAGACCACCGGCGTCGAGATTGCGGCGGGTCAACGGTGGTGTGGCAACACCGATTCGCCGGAGTCGCTGAGCCCAGAAACCCTGGTCGGCGAAGTGTGGCACTACCACCTGGGGAACGCCTGCCCTGAGAGCGGCGTGGGTGGTTCCGGCCCCACCGTGGTGGACGATTGCCGCCATCTTGGGGAACACCCGGCCATACGGCGTGTACGGAAGAAGGAAGAGGCTCTCGTCGCCGGCGTCCGCAAACGTCGTCCATCCGGTACCGAGAACGATTCGGTGACCCGAAAGGCGGGCTGCGCTTCGTATCGTGGCGATCAGCCTCTCGGGTTCCGGGTCGATCATCGAGCCAAAACCGATGAACACCGGTGGGGAGCCGGCAGCGATGAACTCCTCGAGCGTCTCGGTGTCCGCCTTGGCGCCGTCGTTGTGCCAGGCTCCGGTGACGGTGATGCCGGCCGGCCAGTCCTTCGGCGGCGTCACGAGGGTTGGCGAGAATCCAAACAGTTGTCTCTCCTGAGCCGCCACATGGGCGAACGGACCGCGGATTCCGAGTTCGGGCAGGCCCAGCGTGTCCCGCCGCCACCGGTCGACCTGACTCCGGAGCGGCTGCCAGAACGCTTGTTGCGACGCCGAGTGGGAGAGCCGGTTCAGCCACGGGCTGCGATCGATGCCTCCAGTCGCAACCGCCGAGAAGTCCCGGGTCGGATGAAGCGGCTGGAGACTCGCCATCACAGTTGGGACCCGGCAGGTCTGTGCGTAGTGCCATACCGTGAACGTGAGGGGTGTGTATACCGCGACGTCGAAGCCATCCACGAGGGTCGGTGTCACCGAGGCGAGGTCCCGGAACCAAGGCCGTAGGACATGGAGGAAACGACGGGCGAAGGCGAGATTTCCGCCCGGCCCCGTGAGGAGCCGCCGGCCCGGTGTGGTGGTGAGCACCGCCTGGGGGTCGCCGGGGATCGGGATGAAGCCGAGGCCCATCTGCTCGATCTCGTCGCGGAATCGCTCATGGGTGGCGACCGCGACCTGATGGTCCCGTTCCCGGAGGCCTCGCGCCAAGGCGACGAACGGTTCGACGTCTCCGCGGGAGCCCACCGTCGAGATGCTGATTCGCACAACGCGCATGATGGCAAAAAAGGAGGCGGACCGTCGAACACCCCTGACGACGATCCGCCCCACCCCCTTTTCTGCCGGCCTTGCCCCACAGGCCCTAGCCCCGAGCACCCCACTCGGTGATGTCACAATGCCTGCCGGCGCTTTCCAAACGCTTTCAAGAACAAGGGGCCCCCAGCCGGTCACGGCTGGAGGCCCCTTGATTGGACGGCTGTTGTCAGGTGCCGGGAATCCTCATCAGCACCAGCTGACCCGATTCGGTCTTGACGGTCACGCCGTCGATCACCTCCTCGGCGACATTGGCGCCGTGCCCCTGGATGGTCACCAGCCAATGCCCCTGTCCGAACGAGTCGGGCGCCCAGGTGATCCCGGAGGACTCACCGTCGGGATCCGTCACCGTGGCGACGACATCCCACCCACCCGTCCTCAGGTTGTGACGCCAAATCTTGGCGTCGTCTGCATCCTCTTGAACCATGAGGCTTCGGCGGCTCGTATCGACATTGTCCGGCGCACGGAACGGGACGTACGCGTCGCGATTCGGGTCATCGCCCTGAGCGAGCACGTAGAAGGCGTCCACGACCTTCGGGTTCCCCGGATTGAACTCCATGACGAACATCGAGCCGTTGTCCGCCAGGCCGACCGTACCGGTGGGCCCGCGCATGAGGCGTCCGGTGGCCGGGTCGGGAACCACGCGGTTGCGACCCGTGTCGGCGATATAGACCTTGTGCGGGTCGTTGCGATCGTATGCGAGATCCTCGAGCCTGATGAACTGGAAGACGTTGTTCGCGTTCGACCAATTCTCGAGCGCGTCCTGTGGAGCGTCGGCGGTTATGCCGTCTGCGATGTCGTCGGGGACCGGGATGAAGCGACCCGACATGACCTCCCCAACGTCGAGGTCGACATAGTCGTTGGCGCCGTTGAAGGCATCGCCCGGGTCGACCGGATGTCCGTCGACGGCGGTGACCTGGAACGCCCACAGGCTTCCCTCGTCTTCCCAGAGGTCGTCCTCGTTGTCGGCGAGGTACATGTAGAGCTGCGCCGAGGGCCCTGCGAAGGTGTCGTCCGTGGTCAGGATGACCTTGCGGTTGCCCCAGTTGGGGAGCGCAATGGTGTTCTCATGGTTCAGCCGTCCCATGCCCTGGATGATCGAGAACTCGCCGGTCTCCGGTCGCAGTGCCACCGCATACCCGGCCTGACGGAGGTTGTCGGGAGCGAAAGCCGGGTCGGCGCCGTATGCCGCGCCGTCCGGGACCTCGATCACGTCGTTCGACTCCTCGTTGAGGAAGAATGTGTAATTGTCGAATCCCTCATCGGGCCCCGCCATGAAGGCCGAACAGAAGCGAAGGAACCCTTCCTCCGGGCCCAATACCACGGCCGCGTCGAGGACTGCACCGGTCTTACGGTCGAGCGTCAGGCGAGAAACCGACGCGTCCTGCTGATCGGCGAAGCCGAAGAACGGAACCGTGGACTCCTCGTGGGCGACGAATACGTCGACCGTGTCCTTGGTGGGCCCCGGCATGATGCCGACGCCGTCGGGGATTCCCCGGAACTCGAAGTCTCCCAGTTGATCGCCCGAGTTGATGATTGCCGTCACGCTCGATGCGCTCGGCAGGTGGTCGGCCAGTGCCAAGAGCGGATCCTGTGGCGTCAGGTATCCGTCGCTCTTGTGCGCAAATGCGGGAACGGCGGATGCCAGCAGCATGAACACTGCAGCCACGCCGACCCATCGTCGTGTGATCTTCACAGGACCTCCCCAGTCCGATTCCGGCCATTCGACCGATTTCTGCTCCCCTTCCAAAATCGAACATAGCGGATGGGGGCCGTGCGCGCCCTCTGAGAGGCCTTCACCTGAGGACAGAACCGACCGAAGTTACTCCCATGAGCGAGGTCGGGGACCACCGACGATCGAGTCGTCTGCTCAGCAATCGACCATCGCCGCCAGGGTCTGGCAGATCTCGCTCCTTGCGAACGGCAGGGCGCCGACTCGCTCGGTGAGATACGACCGCCGGATCGGTTGGAGGTTGTCGAAGGAAGCGGCGCAGGCCTGGCCCACCCCGTGACGTTCATCGAGTTGGATTTCGGTTGGGATGTCCCTGACAGTGCGGGTGACGGGGGCCACGAGGATCCACGTGAGAACGCCGATGGCTTCGGATCGGGTCACGATCAGAACGGGGCGACGCTTGTCTTCGGCTTCGGCCCACCAGATCTCACCTTGCTGAGGTGTCACCACGGCTCGTCGGCGATCATCCGTACGGTTGCCTCGTCGGACCAGTTCAGGTCATCGTCGCCTTGCGGAATGCTGGTGTACCCGGCGACGATCGCCTCGGCGGTACGCCGGCGGCGTGCCTGCTCGACGAGCACATGCAGGCCTTTGCGGACGGCATCGGAACGCGAGTCGACGACACCCTCTGCGACGAGACGGTCGATGGCTTGGGCCAGGTCCTCATCGATACGGGTGACGAGTTGTGTCATGCGTTCAGCATAGCGAATCGCATTGCAATGGGTAGTCGGCTTCGCGGAGGTTGCGATGTCCTGATCGGGTCGATGCGAGCCGGCCCTTCGGATCAGTGCTCGGCTTCGTGGCCGATCATTCGGGTGACACGGGTGATGTCACCGGCCCATCCGCAGTCATGGCACCAGGTGTGGTAGACCCGCTGGTCAGCTTCCCAGTACTCGATGGCGATGCCGCCGTCATCGACGATGTGAGAGCCACAGGAAGGGCAGTGGCGGGGCATGTCCTCGACGTGGCGGATGCGATCGGGATCCCACCAGTGCGAACCCGTCAGCCGCCGGTCCCTGACGGGTTCCGGCGGCTCGACGTGGTTGGGGTAATTGTCGGCAGATCGGACGACCGGTTTCACTGGCCCGGGACGACGAGGTTCTGGCCGGGCATGTCGCCCCGGATCGAGGCGGCGTCGATGTGCAGCTTCTTGATGGTGTCGAGCGCGGGGGAGTAGCGCGACGACCCCATCTCCAGCCAGGCGAGTGCGAACTCGAGGAAGTTGACCCCGAACTTGTCCTTCTCGCACGGGAGTCCGATCCGGTCGTGCTTCTCCCGGGTGAACGCTACGGTCGGGTCCTTGCCCTCGGCCACCAGCGCCATCTGTTCACGGAACATACGACGGAGCATGACTACGCCGATGTCGGACTTGCCGATGTGTTCGGCCGTCCGGTCCGTGATGTCGCCCTGGGTGACCCAGGCCATCACGTCCTGGCCTTCGATGTAGTCGACGATGTGCTCGCCCTTGTCGTCGAGCCACCTGTATTCGTAGCTCTCCGGGTAGATCTGGTCGGGGAACTCGGTGAGCCCCACGGGCTGATGGTTCGAGTAGAACAGCGTCCAGGTGTGGGTGTCATCGATCGGGACCCGGATCTGCATCTGCTCGATGCCGGCGCCGCCCACCCGCATGCAGTACGGGAACACCAGAGGGTGTCCGATCGCCCAGTCGTCCATATCTTCGGTGTTGCCCTCGAGAACCCGGCGCTTGAGGATTCCCCACTCCATTGCGTCGAAGCCCACCTTGACGTGCTTCTTCTGGAATCCGGTGGGGGCGACGAAGCCCTTCTGCTCGCCGATGAACCGGAAGTAGTTGCCGTGGAGCCACTCGACGTGGTGGGGGTCGACCGAGTTCTCCATGATCTGGAGCCAGTTGCACGGCAAAACCGAATGGCCCGCATCCTTGAAGCCGGGATCGACGAACACGTCGAAGCGGGGGAGTTCGGGCGCCGGGTCGGGGCCGATGTAGACCCAAACCATGCCGCCCATCGCCTCCGCCTTGCCGGCGAACGCCTTGATGTTCTCCTTGAACGAGCTCTTGTCCGGCTCGGCCGGCTGGTCGGTGCACACTCCGTCGCAGTCGAACTTCCAGCCGTGGTATCCGCACCGGAGACCGCCGGGCTCCACCACCCCGTACACCATCGACGCGTGGCGGTGAGGACACCGCTCCTGCATGATTCCGTAGCCACCCTCGGGTGTCTTCCACAGGGCGAAGTCCTCGCCCAGGAGGCGCACCTTCTTGATGGGCCAGTCATCCAGGTCCTTCTGAAACGCGACCGGATACCAGTACATCCGGAGCAGGTCTCCCATCGGCGTGCCTGGGCCAACCCTGGTGAGGGCGTCATTCTGTTCCTTGCTCAGCATGTCCTACTCCCTGGTCGTCGGCTTCGTGGAGTCGCCCGCCGGGTCCAGCCGGCGACTCCCCGCTGTCGACGCTCTACAGCTTGGTGACCGTTCCCGCGTTGCCGTCGACTCGAATCATGTCACCAGTCTTGATCTCCCGGGTCCCATAGGCGGTGCCCGTGACGGCTGGGATCCCATACTCGCGACACACGATGGCAGCGTGGCTCATCACACCGCCGATATCGGTCACCGTCGCCTGGATCTTGGCAAACACCGGAGCCCACGAGGGCGCGGTGATCGGCGCAACGAGGATCTCGCCGTCCTGGACGTCGCCGATGTCGTCGGCGCTGAACACTACCCGGGCAGGCCCTTCGGCCGTGCCCGGAGAAGCTGCCATTCCGGTCAGCTCGTTGGCGCCTTCCGCCGACCCGAGCCACGTCTTCACAGAGTCGCTTGTCACGCCCCACAGCATGATGGTGAATGGTTCGGTCACCACCGCGGGTGGCTCCCCGAGGGCTTTCGGCGGCTTCACCTGCTTGAGGGCTTCTACGATCCTCCGGCGACGTTCGATGATGCTGGGCCAGTGAGTGGGTCCGGCGGGCGGTGCTCCGACTGCCCACGCCGAGTACAGGTCCCACAACAACTCGTCCATCTCATCGCGCTTGACGTAGTACAGATCCGTGGCGTCCGCGAAGAATCCCTCCTTGACGAGCATCTCTCCGAGTTCTCGAGACTTCTTCCAGAACGTCGACATCGACCAGTGCTCGATGTAGAAGTTGTGGTTCTCCACGTAGGGGAACACGGTGCGGGCCAAGCCCAGCTTGCCGTTGAACGCCTCTCTGTCTTCGTCGGTCTGCAGAAGCTCGGAATACTCCGAAACGATCCGATCACGCTCGGCGACGATCGCTTCCATCGGCCGGGAGATGTCCTCTCCCGCTTCGATCTTGTCGATGTAGTCGCGGATGAAGCCATAGGGGACCGACTTGTCCTGAAGCCAGGTCTTGTCGTAGTAGTAGAAACCGGTGCCAGAGCTGAAGTTGAACCACGGGTTCTCAACCGCGTCCCACGCTGCTCGCCACTGGCGGCCGGCGTCGGTGGCGAGCGCCGCCTCGACGGCCCCGGGATCTGCGTTCGTGAATGCGTCCGCCACGCCGAGTTCGACGGCTTTGTGAGCCAGGTTCTTCAGTTCCTCGTTCGGACGGAACAGATCCACTTCGATCCCCGCCACCATCTTGGCGATCGCTAGGTCGGGAATGCCCGGGAACGCCTGCTTGCAGAACCCGAAGAAGTCCAAGTATGCGGCGTAGCCGAGGTTCAGGAACTCGAAGTGGTACTGCCATATCCTGAGGCTGAGATCCTTGAACCTGTGGTACTGCTCTTGGATGTCCCAGCCGTGACCTTCGCCCCGACCACCCGTGACGACGTCGATCGGTTCCATCTCGGGGAGCGGCGAGAAGTCGATGGCCTCGATGTCGGCGATGTTCTGCTTGACCTTCCCCAGCCACGACTCGTAGAGGTCGTTCCAGTTCATGAAGTAGTGGCCGGCACGCTCCATGAAGTGGGGGACCCGCGACTCGATGGTCGGGCCGTCCTCGATGGTCACGGGAGAGAAGTAGGGGACGCCCATGAGAACCCGGTAGTCGATGCCGTTGGCGGGCGGAATGAGGTAGTGCCGGGTGTTGTACTGGCTGAGCGATGCGATCGCCTGCTCCAGATGGGTGGCGTCCCACGGCGACATGACCCAACCCCAGTGCATCGAGTCCCAGAACCAGAACCTGGCTTCCTCGTACTCGCGCCTTCCTTCGCTGAAAAGCGACGAGTACGTATACATCTCCTCCCACCCTTCGGCGCCAGGCGGGGTGGGGATGTCGAACGGGCTGGGAAAGCGGCTCTCTGCCATCGAGTCTCCTCTGTCGGGGGCGATCGGGTTCAGTGGGGGTGGTTTCGTCGTGGGCCGGTCATCCCTCCTTGGAGTGGATCGGCGAAAGGAGCGTGGAGATGATCGAGCGCATCGGGTCGTACTTCTCGTTCGAGATGGGTCTGGCTTCCTTCCGCGACCAAACCGTTTCGGGCCTGGCCTGCAGCAGGATCACGTTCTCACCGTCGGGCAGGTGACGGTCGATGGCCCACTCCACGTCCTGTGGCGAGCCGTAGTGGCGCTCGGCACGGCGGGCCATGGCGGCGACCGCCTTCACCTCGTCGTCGGTGAGGCACGGCACCATTTGCCGTTCCTCTTCGACGTCGAGCTTCTCGACCTGGCGGTCACCGTTCAATCTGTACTCGATCGCCTTGGGGGAGATGATCCGGCCCACGATTTCCCGGAGCACTTTGTCGACGAGGAAGTTGTCCGGTGTCACCTCGCCCGATACGACCGCCTCGCCCAGCCCCCACGACGCATCGATGGCGATCTGGCTGCGGTCTCCGTTCATGGGGTTGAGCGTGAAGGCGACTCCCGCCGCCTTCGGGTCGACCATCTTCTGGACACCGACCGCCATCGAGATGACCTCATGGTCGTGGTCCATCTCGTGGCGGTAGGCGATGGCTCGATCGGTGAACACAGAAGACCAGCATCTGCGGACGTGGTCGACAACGGAATCGGCGCCCGTCACCCACAAGAACGTGTCCTGTTGACCGGCAAAGCTGGCATCCGGGAGGTCCTCGGCGGTGGCGGACGAACGAACGGCGACGGGTACGTCCTCGAGGTCGCAGTGCTCGCACAGGTCCGCGTACGACCGCCTGATCTCGGCGTCGATCCGAGGGTCGATCTCGGTCTCCTCGATCAGCTTTCGGATGTGGACCGAGATCTGGCGCAATCCGGCAGGATCTCGGAAGTCGACCTGTCCCAGCAGGCCGTTCACCTCATCGCGCATCGAGGAGTGCGATCGAAGCGTGTGATAGGCGTCGGTGGTGACGGCGAAGCCGGGGGGCACGGGCAACCCGGCGCCGATCATCGTGCCCAGGCTGGCGTTCTTGCCACCGACCCTGGCATGGTCGGTGTCCGAGTACTGATCGAACCAAACGATGAACTCATCCACGCGGCGATGCCTCCTCACCTGTGCCTGAGGAGACGGGATGTCCCAGTTCGCAACGGTGGGGCAACTCTTGCACACACGTTCTCCTCCTCATCCAGATCACTGTTCCAGTGACGATCCGGTCCACGCTTCGTCGAGTGCCCACGTGGGGAGCTGATCGATTTGGGGGACGACGATCTCCTGAGCGCGGTTCCGATAGGTGACCAGCGCCTCTCGGCTTCCCTCGAAGAGCTTCACTCGAACGTGTTCGGTGTTGTACGGCTCGCCGGGGTCGTATCCGAGGGCGGTGATGGCAAACGCCCTGATCGGCCCCGAATGGGTGGCGATGAGGATCCGGGCGCCGGGGAACTCGCCGGCGAGGCGCTGGATGCCCCTCCAGAACCTTCGCACGACCATCGCCGGCGGCTCGAAGTGCAACATCGGAATCTGGAGCCAGTGTTGGATGGGGTCCCCGCCACCCTGCTGGGTCCGCCAGAAGCGGTCGACCTCGACCAGCCACATCGGTCGGTCCCCGAGCGATGTCCGTTCGAATTCTTCCAGCGTCGAGTAGTACTGGCGAAATGCCGATGTGACGTCACGCAGGCCGTCGGGGGTGGCGACCTGGAAGTTGCGGAACTCTTCCATCGGTTCCGGTTCGAAGAGTTTCACGTCCTTCTCGAACATGGCGATGCCATCGGCGAGCCCGCGATGGATGTTCTCGATCGTCTGACCGGCGCGGTTGGTGGCGGCGGACCGGAGGACGACCGTTTCGCCGGGCGAGACTCGCTTTCCGATGGTGTGGCCATAGGTGTGGGCTTGCCAGGCCCCGAGGGGGGTGAGCCCCGACTCGGTGGAATAGCCTTGCGTCTCGCCGTGGCGGATCAGGAAGATGTCGGCGGCGAGTTTCTTGCGGGCGCCGGGCGGTGCCGAGATCTCTTTGGTCCGATTGTCCTCCGACATGGACTGCTGCATGCCGTGGCCGACACGCTGGTAGAGGGGTGGAAGTGACTCGGTGATGGATTCGGTTTCTCGGCGCTGGCGAAAACGACGAAGGTAGAGCGGCGTATCGTCATCGGCGTCGTCGGCTTCTCCGTGTCGGGCCTGACGTTCGAGGTACCGGGCGAGGTACATCGGGGCCTCGTCGCGCTCGGTTCGTGGGAACGACGGGCGAGGTTGGGTGGGACGATCGGTCACACGGCGACGGTACCGGCACCGTTCCGCGTCGTGGGATGCTGTCCCGCATGCGAGAACGAGACCCAGTCTCCAGTCTCCAGTCTCCAGTCCCCAGTCCCCAGTCCCCAGTCCCCAGTCCCCAGTCCCCAGTCCCCAGTCCCCAGCATGCTGACCAGCCGACCTGTTGACCTGCTGACCGGCTGAAGGCGGTGCGCTGTGCGCTGTGCGCGGCGGGCCAGAGGGCCTGGGCGGTCGCGCGGATCGGTATCGCAACGGATTGGCGCATCGCGCACTGCGCACTGCGCACTGCGCACCGCGCACTGCGCACCGCGCACTGCGCTACGAATGCACCGTCAGGAAGCGTTGGTCGACGACACCCTCGTAGTAGAAGATGGCGCGGCCCATCTCGGCCTCGGTCCAGGTCACCGGCTCGCGATCGGGGTCGGCCCAGTACCCGCCGGTGTACACCTCG
>Ga0224510_10002163_pt1 | contig 12081 bp, 9 predicted proteins | sample SF_May12_sed_USG_FD_170161 | JGI IMG/M metagenome (GOLD analysis project Ga0224510, IMG submission 170161) | Sediment microbial communities from San Francisco Bay, California, United States - SF_May12_sed_USGS_4_1 | ecosystem: Environmental > Aquatic > Marine > Sediment | place: USA: California... | reverse complement strand
CGGCTCGGTAATGACGTTCGCGTGCTTCCTGACCTTGCAGGAACGGCTGGGTCCCGGGCCCACCGGCACCATCGGCGTGATGACGCCGCTGCTGGCCCTCGTCGTGTCGGTCGTCTTCGAAGGCTTCCACCCCGACGTGCTCACGTTCCTCGGTGCCGGCCTGGCCGTTACCGGCAACGTGTTGATGTTGCGCCGGGCCTGAAGGGTCAGATCATCGCCTCGATCAGGCGCGGCCCGCGCTGCGCGAGGGCCGACGCATACTGCGACGCGAATTCCTCGCACGTCGTTGCACGGCTGGCCTCGACGCCGAGGCCTTCCGCAATCCTGGTCCAGTTCATTTCCGGGTTGCGCAGGTCGAGCATGGACAGCGCGACCGGTCCGCTGCTCACGGCGCCCACGCGACCGAGCTCGATGTTGAGGATGGCATACGAGCGGTTGGCGTAGATCACGACGACGATGTCGAGCTTCTCGCGCGCCATCGTCCACAGTGCCTGCAGCGTGTACGCCGCGCCGCCGTCACCGTGCGGGCAGATCACTTTCCGCTCCGGTGCAGCGATGGCGGCACCGATCGCGAGCGGCAGACCCTGTCCGATCGAACCGCCGGTGATCGGCAGGTGCGTGTGCGGTCGCGCCCGCGCGAGCGTCGACAGCAGCGGGAATGAAGACGTCGCCGATTCGTCCGCGTAGATGACGTGCTCCGGTGTCAGGTGGGCCATGACCTGGGCCACGCCGAGTGCCGTGAGCGGGCCCTGCGGCAGGTCGGGCAACTGCAGGGGTATGCGCACCGGAGATTGCGTAGGTGCACCGAGCGCATCTGCGACAGCCGCCAGCGCCTGCGCACCATCCTCGTGGGCATGCGCGAGGTAGGCCATGTGTGCGGCGGGCGGCGAGCACCAGCTTGGCTTGCCTGGGTACGCGAAGAACGACACCGGCGGCTTGGCGCCGACGAACACGAACTGTTCGAAGTCCTTGAGGAAGTCGACGATCTGCTCGGCGAAATAGGGAATGCGCTCCACCGGCACGCGACCGGCACCGAGTTCCGCGTGCGGTGCGAACGTGTCGCACAGCAGTCTTGCTCCGGTTTTGGCCTGGACGCGTCCCGCCGCTTCGAGTCCTGCTCCCACCATGGCGGAGCCGCGCAGTACCAGCGCGGTCTTCTTGCCATTGGAAAGCAGCCGGGCGATTGCATCTACTGTCGTCCCGTGCACCGGCGCTGCCGGGCGATCCGGCAATTTCTGCTCCGCTCGCGGTGCGTCGTTCCACGCGGTGTCGGCTGGCAGCACCAGTGTGGCGATGCCGCCCGGCGCCGCGCGTGCGGCCTGCACGGCGCGGGCCGCGTCGGACGCCACTTCTTCCGCGCGTTTCGATTCGTGGATCCAGGTCGAGACCGGTCGCGCAAAGCCCACGATGTCGGAGGTGAGCGGCGCGTCGTACTGCAGGTGATAGGTGGCGTGGTCGCCCACGACGTTCACGATCGGCGTCGATGCACGACGTGCGTTGTGCAGGTTGGCGAGGCCATTCGCGAGCCCCGGGCCGAGGTGCAGCAGCGTGGCTGCCGGTTTGCCGGCGATGCGCCCATAACCATCCGCAGCGCCCGTCACCACGCCTTCGAACAGGCAGAGCACCGATCGCATGCGCGGCACGGAATCGAGGGCGGCGACGAAGTGCATTTCGGACGTGCCCGGATTGCCGAAGCACACCTCGACTTCGCAGTTGACCAGTGTGTGCAGCAGGGACTGTGCGCCGTTCATGGGCATGGGCTCCGTGACCAGTCCGCTACTTTACGCCGATCAGCAGCCGGATCAGCCACGCGACGATGCCGAGTGTCGCGACGCTCGCAGCCCAGATCGCCACGAACCAGAGCACGCGGCGCCAGCGACCGGGCGCCATGATCAGTGATAGCCCCCGCCACCCGGCTCGATCTTGCCGCGGAACACCCAGTACGAATACGCGGTGTACAGCAGGATCACGGGGATCAGAAACGCGGCCCCCGCGAGCAGGAATCCAAGGCTTGCATCGGGCGCAGCGGCCTCCCACACCGTCACCGAGGTCGGCACGATGTACGGGAAGAAGCTGATCAGCAGCCCGATGAAACTCAAGACGAAGAGTGCCAGCGATGCGAGGAACGGGCTCAGTTCGCGCTTGCGCCGCAGACCCGTGAAGAGCGCGTAGGCCGCGCCCGCCACCAGCAGCGGCACCGGCGCGACGTAGAGGACCTGTGGAAAGTCGAACCAGCGATGCAGGAACGCTTCGCTCAGGAACGGCGTCCACAAGCTCACGAGCCCGATCGCGCTCAATGTCACCATGCCAGCGATCCACGCAAAGCGGTACGCGCGTTGTTGCACGTCCCCTTGCGTCTTGTAGACGAGCCACGTCGCTCCCAGCAATGCATACCCCGCCACCAGCGCGAGGCCGGTGACGAGGGAGAAGGGCGTGAGCCAATCCCACCAGCCGCCTGCATAAGCGCGACCGGCCACGGGAATACCCTGCACGAGCGCGCCCAGCGCGATGCCCTGCGCGAACGCTGCGATCGTCGAACCCGCTGCGAAAGCCCAGTCCCAGAGGAACTTGCCGCGCTGCGTCTTCCAGCGGAACTCGAACGCGACGCCGCGGAAGACGAGTCCGAGCAACAGCGCGATCACCGGTGCGTACAGCGCCGGCATGATGATCGCGTACGCGAGCGGGAAGACCGCGAACAGGCCGCCGCCGCCGAGCACGAGCCACGTCTCGTTGCCGTCCCACACCGGCGCCACGGAATTCATCATCTCGTCGCGGTACCGCTCGTCCGGCATGAACGGAAACAGGATGCCGACGCCGAGATCGAAGCCGTCGAGGATCACGTACGCGAGCACCGCGAACGCGAGCAGGCCCGCCCAGACCAGCGCGAGGTCCAGCTGCATCATCGTCGCGGCTCCTGTTCCATCGCAGGGCCGGGCATGAGGCCGCTGGCATGCAGCGGCGTGCCAGGATCGAGATCCGGCTCGGCGAGTGCCGGCGCCTTGTGCATCAGCCGCAGCATGTAGAAGGCGCCCGCGCCGAACACGGCGAAATACACGACGATGAACGCGACCAGCGAGGTGCCCACCGCAGCGGCATCGATTGGGGACGCGCTTTCGGCCGTGCGCAGCAGACCGTAAACGGTGTAGGGCTGGCGACCGACTTCGGTGGTGATCCAGCCCGCGATGACGGCGATGAGGCCGACCGGGCTCATCGCAACCGCCGCCCGCAATAACCAAGGCTGCCCATACAGCCGGCCGCGTGCGCGCAGGAACAGGCTCCAGACGCCGAGCGCAAGCATGGCGAGTCCCGCGCCGACCATGACACGGAAGCTCCAGAACACGATGGTCGAGTTCGGGCGGTCCTCGCGCGGCCACTCCTTCAGGCCGCGCACGGTGCCGTTCAGGTCGTGCGTGAGAATCAGGCTGGCCAGCTTCGGTATCTCGACGGCGTACAGCGTTCGCTCCTGTTCCATGTCCGGCCAGCCGAACAGGATCATCGGCGCACCCGCGTGCGTGTCGAAGTGCCCTTCCATCGCGGCGATCTTCGCCGGCTGGTGCTCCAGCGTGTTGAGCCCATGCAGGTCGCCCGCGACGATCTGGATCGGCGCGACGATCGCCGCCATCCACATCGCCATCGAGAACATGATGCGGGAGGCGGGTTGCGTCGCGTCGCGCAGCAGGTGCCATGCCGCGGTGCCGCCGACGATCAGCGCGGTGCTCAGGTAGGCCGCGAGCAGCATGTGCACGAGACGGTACGGGAACGACGGGTTGAAGATGATCGCCCACCAGTCGACCGGCACGAACTGGCCGGCCGCGTTCACAGCGTGGCCGACGGGCGTCTGCATCCAGCTGTTGACCGCAAGGATCCAGAACGCAGAGAGGAAAGTGCCGAACGCCACCATCAGCGTGGCGAGGAAATGCAGGCGGGGGCCGACGCGCGACATGCCGAACAGCATCACGCCGAGGAACCCGGCCTCGAGGAAGAAGGCCGTGAGCACTTCGTAACCCATCAGCGGGCCGATGACCGGGCCCGCCTTGTCGGAGAACACGCTCCAGTTGGTGCCGAACTGGTAGCTCATGACGATGCCCGACACCACGCCCATGCCGAACGCGATCGCAAACAGTTTTTTCCAGTAGTTGAACAGGTCGAGGAAGACGCTGCGGCCCGTCGCCAGCCAGAGCCCTTCGAGCACGGCCAGGTAGCTGGCGAGGCCGATCGAGATCGCCGGGAAAATGATGTGGAAGCTCACCGTGAAGGCGAACTGCAGCCGGGCGAGCGTCAGTGCGTCGAATTCCATGGCAGTGTGTGCGATGCGGCGGGCGTCCCTGCAGATTAACGGTTCGGCGTATCGCTGTCCCTGCGAACGCGCCTGAGCATGGGCCTGTACAGTGCCTTGCGCCTGCATCGCCGAGGCTTGTGCGCGTCCCGCCTTCAGGTGACCATGCCGCGACACCTACGCAAGCCACGGACCGCACATGAGCATCACGCTGGGAATGATCGGGCTCGGCCGCATGGGCGGCAACATGGCGCGCCGCCTGGCGCGCGCGGGTCACGCCGTACTCGCCTGGGACAGGTCCCCCGAGGCACGAGCAGGCGCCGCGCAGGAGCCAGGCGTGCAGGATCCCGGCACGCTCGAACAGCTGGTCGCACGACTGCCCGCACCGCGCATCGTGTGGCTGATGCTGCCCGCGGGAGCGCCGACACAGGAAACACTGGCGCGACTCGTCCCGTTGCTCGCAACGGGCGATGTGGTGATCGACGGCGGCAACGCGATGTACAAGGACAGCCAGCGGCACGCCACCGAGCTCGCGGCGCACGGAATCCGCTTCGTCGATGCCGGCGTGTCAGGTGGAGTGTGGGGCCTGGAGAACGGCTATGGCCTGATGGTCGGTGGCGATGCGTCGGCCGTGCGCGTCATCGAACCCGTGCTGCGCTCGCTGGCACCGGCACCCGACCGGGGCTGGGTGCATTGCGGGCCGGCCGGTTCGGGCCACTTCACCAAGATGGTCCACAACGGCATCGAGTACGGAATGATGCAGGCGTATGCGGAAGGGCTGGCGCTGATGCAGGCGAAGACCGAAATGCAGCTCGACCTGCCGCGCATCACCGAAGCGTGGCGCCATGGCACCGTGATCCGTTCGTGGCTGCTGGACCTGACCGCAGAGTTCCTGGCGCAGGACGCAACGCTCGAATCCATTGCGCCGTTCGTTGCCGATTCGGGCGAGGGGCGCTGGACCGCGCTGGAATCGATCGAGCTCGGCGTGCCGACGCCGATCATGACACTGGCGCTGATGGAACGCTTCGGCAGCCAGGGCAAGGACGATTACACCCAGCGGCTGCTGGCACGCATGCGCCTCGCGTTTGGCGGCCACGCGGTGAAGAGCGCTTAAGCCGGCGGGTCGTACCAGCTGCCATAGCGCTCGACCATGCGCGCGGCCGCGGGCGGTCCGCAGCTGCCCGACGCATAGCGTTCGGCCATCGTGATCTGCGCCTGCCCGATGTGCGCGCGCTTGCCCTGTGGCCGATTCAGGATTCGTCCGGCAACTTCATCGCCTTGAGCAAACGGTTCACGTTGCGGCGCAGGCTGGTGATCTGGCCGAGAGCGGCCAGCGTCCGCATCGCGTCCTTGAGCGGCTGCAGCGGATAGCCGCCGTAGTGGCCGGGCGCCGGAATGTCGGCCGTGACGGTGGAGCGCCCCGCGAGTACCACGTCGTCCGACAGCTTCAGGTGGGACGATACGACGGAATTGCCACCGGTCATGAACCGGCGGCCGATCGTGGTCGAGCCCGCCATCATGAATCCCGCCGTGTAGAAGCCGTCTTCGCCCAGGTCGCAGTTGTGCGCGATGTGGCAGATGTTGTCGATCTTCGTGCCCGAGCGGATGTGCGTCGAGGTGAGCGTCGCGCGATCGATCGCGCAGTTGCTGCCGATCTCCACTTCGTCGCCGATGCAGACATTGCCGAGGTGCGGGAGTTTCTGCGGGCGGCGGCTCGCGCCGACGGCGTAGCCGAAGCCATCGCTGCCGATGCTGGTGTGCGGATGCACCTCGCAGTCGCGGCCGAGCACGCAGCCCGCACCGACGAACACGTGCGGGTGCAACAGCGTGTTCTCGCCGAGCTGCGCGCCGTTCTCCACCACCGAGTGCGAGCCGATGCAGCAGCCGTCGCCGATCGTCGCATTGGCACCCACCACGCTGTAAGGCCCCAGGTGCACGTTGGCGCCGATGCGGGCCGACTCGTGCACGACCGCGGACGCATGGCGTTCGCCCCATTGCGTGAAGCGCTCGCGCTTGCGGTCGAAGTGCGGCAGCAGGCGGGCCATGCCCATCGAGATATCGCGCACGGCGAAGCAACAGCCGAAGGTGGCGGCATCGGCTTCGCCCACTTCGGTGCTCATGGCGCGGTTGGTAACGAGAATCGCAGCGCCGTTGGCGCGCGCCGCAGCGAGCTGCGCTGGATCACTCACGAAGACGAGGCTGGCGGGGCCGGCCGCGCCAGGCACGTTGCATTGCGTGGCAGCCGCGTCGAGGTTGCCGCTCAGGTAAGTGAAGGCATCCGCGTGCTCGAGCTGGACCGTGCGTGCGCTGAGCATCGCGGCGGCACTCACTTGGCCACGTCGGAAAGATGGACCCTTGCCGTCACGTTGCCGTCGAAGTCGAGCCACTGGTGGTTGGCGAAGTCGTAGAGCTTGCAGCGCCGGACGATGTCCATGTACGTGCGTCGCGTGATCACGTAATCGCAAAGATCGGGGAACTTGTCGCGCAGCACCTGCTGTGCCGCCCGCAGCGTGAACATCGGGATGCCCGGGTTCAGGTGGTGCGCGTTGTGTTCCATGATGTTGTGCAGGATGCGGTCGAGCCCGAACGGAAAGCGCACGCACGCGGTGGACGTGAGGTAGGCGCGATGGCGCTGCCATTCCTGCCGGTTGAGGAACCAGGCGATGCCCGGGCTCGTGTGATGCACGAACACCACGAAGCCGATGATGCCGTTCCAGATCAGGAACGGCACGATCACCGCCAGCGTGAGCAGCAGGACGAGCGACTGGCCGGTCATGTTCGCCGCGTAGACGACCAGGGCGATCCACGCGATGGCGAAGATCGTGACCAGCACGCTGTCGAGCACGTACTTGCGGCGGGTCGAGCCGATCTCCTTTTTCGTCGCAAAGAAGAGTTTCTTCCACCACATTTCGACCAGGTAATACGCACCCCAGCCGAGACCGGAACGGTACAGCCGCTCGAGCGAGCGGCGCGTCGCGGGCAGGGCGTCGAATTCGGACTTCGAATACGGAGCCCAGACCTGGTCGCGGCCCTTCAGGTTGTTGAAGCCGTGGTGGGCCGTGTTGTGTCCCATCTCCCACAGGCTGTAGGCCGTGAGCGAAGGCAGGAACGCGATGCGGCCCGCGATGGCGTTCAGCTTCGCGCTGGAAAAGAAGCTGCCATGGCATGCGTCATGCCCGACCAGGAACAGCCGCACGATCGCGATCGTGACGGTGGCCGACCCGAGCAGCTTGGCCCACAGGCTGTCGACCATCAGCACCAGCAGCGTGCCCGCAGCGAACAACAGGATGTCGAGCGCCAGCACGAGGGTGGGCAGGAAGATCTGGCGCTTCGAGGTCTCGAACGCGGCCAGCAGGGCCTTGCGGTTCCAGGCGGTCGTCGCTTGCATGTCGGGGGGTGCCTCAACGGTCGGGCCGCGGACGGGTGGGCGAAGCCGCAGGATGGCGGACGCACACCGGTCACTATACCCCAGGGAGGACCCCGGCGATGAGCCCTTTGGGCCTGCCCTCAGCGCGCCGGGGCTCGCGGCGGGACGAGCCGGTCGTGCCGCCGCAGCAGTTCCTGCAGGCGGGCGTGATCGATCGCGACGAGCCGGTTGCCGTCGATGCCGGTCATCGTGCGCGCGGCGACCATCGCATTGATGATGGCTTCCTCGGTGGCCACCACTGTCGCCTCGAACAGTCCATCGAGCTGGTCGTTGGGCAGGAATGCGGCCTGCTGCAGGCCCGCAGTTGCATTGGCAGCTGCGGTGTTCGCCGTCGAGAACGCGATGAAGATGTCGCCGGATCCGTTGCCAGCCATGCCGCCGGTGCGTGCGATGCCCATCATCGCGCGGCGTGCGATGCGCTTGAGCTGCGTCGGCAGCAGCGGCGCGTCGGTCGCCACGACGACGATGATCGAACCGAGTTCGTTGTTGGGGCCCGCTTCGCGCGTGAACGGTGCGTCCTCGGGCCATTCGCGGCCCACAGGAATGCCGGCGACCTGCAACTGCCAGCGCCGTCCGAAGTTCGACTGCACGAGCACGCCCACGGTGTAATCGGCAACGCCCTTCACGCGCACGCGCCGCGACGAGGTGCCGGTGCCGCCCTTGAACTCGAACGTGTGCATGCCGGTGCCGCCGCCGACGTTGCCTTCGGCGATCGGTCCACCGTGTGCGCCATTCAGCGCGGCGAACACGTGCTCGCGCGTGACGTGGAAGCCGTTCAGGTCGTTGAGGTAGCCGTCCCAGGTCTCGGCGACCACCGGCAGTCCCCAGAGCTGTTCCGTGCCGCCGTTTTCGAGCATCCAGGCAATCACGGCATCGCGCACGACGCCGACGCTGTGCGTGTTCGTGATCAGGATCGGCGTGCCGACGATGCCGGATTCGTCGATCCAGATCGTGCCGGTCATCTCGCCGTTGCCATTGCCGACCGCATACGCGCCGAAGACGCCCTCGGGAGTCTTGCGGCCGCGCGGCAGGATTGCGGTGACGCCGGTGCGCACGGGTCCCTTGCCCACCTTGAGCGGTCCATCACCCTGGATGAGCGTGGTGTAGCCGACTTCGACGCCAGCGACGTCGGTGATCGCATTGAGCGGGCCCGGCGTGCCGGGGAAAGGAATGCCGAGGTCGCGGGCGCGAGGCTCGGCGCCGGTGGCTGTGCCCATGCCGATGAGTGCTCCAAGCAGGGCGGTGGCAGCGATCCATGGTGCGCGTGGAAGGAGGTGCAGCTGCATCGTCGTCACCGTGTGTTGTGATGAGCGGTCCAGGCCGAGAGAATACGCCAATCAAACCCGGGACGAGGCGGCGGGGCTTCCATGCAACGCGAATACCTTCAGCTCGACGTCTTCTCCAGTGCCCCGGGGCGTGGCAACCCGTTGGGTGTCGTGCTCGATGCAGCGGGCCTCGATGGCGAGTCCATGCAAGCCCTCGCAGCCTGGCTCAACTTGTCCGAGACGACGTTCGTGCTGCCGCCCACGCAGAGCGGCGCCGATTACCGTGTGCGGATCTTCACGCCACGCCAGGAGTTGCCGTTCGCAGGTCATCCGAGCGTGGGCACGGCCCATGCAGTGCTCGAGCGCGGGCTCGCCGTGCCGCGCGATGGCGTGCTGGTACAGGAATGCGGGGCCGGGTTGCTGCCCGTGCGAGCCGAGACGCACCCGGCGGGGCGCCGGCTGCACGTGCGCGCGCCGCGAGCCATCGAACGCTCGGCCGATCCGCGCGCTGCCGTAGCCAGCCTGCGCACTTCGCAGCTCGGGGCGTTACGGCCTGCGCTCATCGACAATGGTCCGCGCTGGTGGTGCGTCGAGCTCATGGACGAAGCCGCAGTGCGCACGCTGCAGCCGGGGCTCGACGCGATGGCCCAGGCCACGCGCGAGAGCGGCGCGGTCGGTGTCGCCGTGTACGCCCGCTGTCATCAGCAGCCTTACGCGCTGGTCGTGCGTGCCTTCGTGCCGGCCGATGGCATCGCCGAGGACCCCGTGACCGGCAGTGCCAACGCGGCCATCGCCGCCTGGCTGCATGCCAATGATCGCTTGCCTGCGGCAAGCTACCTGGCGTCGCAAGGGCGCGAGGTGGGGCGCGACGGCATCGTTCACTGCGCCGTCGATTCCGACGGCGAGGCCTGGATCGGTGGCGAGACGCAGACCGTCATCGAGGGCCGCCTGGACTGGTAAGGGGACGCAGCCGGCAGGCTGATGCGCGCAAACCACCCGATACCGCGGGCCGTGCCGAAGTGCTAGTTTTCAGGCCATGAGTACCCTGGAAACCGACGTTTCTTCCCGTGCCAACGCGTCCACCCTGCTGACGGACCAGAGCGTCGCGAAGCAGCTGCTGTTCGGCCAGGTGCTGGAAGAAAACCTCTTCCCGTACCCGGCGATCAACGAGCGTGACCGCGAAGTGCTTGGCATGATCGTCGAGTCGATCGACCGCTTCCTCGAAGGCAAGGAAGCGGATTTTGCGCGCTGGGATCGCGAGGCGCGCCAGCCTGACGAGTTCGTGCAGTCCCTGCGCGAGCTCGGACTGTTCGGGCTCATCATCCCCGAGGAATTCGGCGGGCTGGGGCTTTCCAATGCGGCGTATGCGCGCGTGCTTGCGCAGACGAGCAGTTATGACAGCTCGGTCTCGCTGACGATCGGTGCGCACAGTTCGATCGGCATGAAAGGACTGTTGCTGTTCGGCACGGCCGAACAGAAGGCGCGCTACCTGCCGAAACTGGCGACCGGCGAAATGATCGCCGCGTTCTGCCTGACGGAAGCGGGTGCAGGGTCGGATGCGGCTGCGATCCGCACCACGGCGAAGCGCAACGGCGACGGCAGCTTCACGCTCAATGGCGAAAAGCTCTGGATCACCAACGGCGGCATCGCTGACTTCTACACGGTCTTCGCGCGCACGGACGGTCCCGAAGGCAAAGTGACGGCGTTCCTCGTCGAAGCCGCCTGGCCCGGCGTGAGCCACGGCCACCATGAAGACAAGATGGGTATCCGTGCGTCGAGCACGACGACGGTCGCCTTCAGCGACGTGCGCGTCCCGCCGGAAAACGTGCTGGGTGACGTGGGCAAGGGCTTCAAGGTCGCGATGGGTATCCTGAACAACGGTCGCACCGGCCTGGGCGGCGGCGCCGTTGGCGGCATGAAAGCCCTGATCCGGCGGTCGGTCGCGCAGGCGCAGGAGCGCAAGCAGTTCGATCGCCCGATCGCACAGTTTGGCCTGGTGCGCGAGAAGATCGCGCAGATGACCGTGGAGTGCTTCGCCGCCGAAAGCGCCGTGTGGATGGTGGCGCATTACATCGACAGCGGCTGCGGGGACTATTCCGTCGAGGCGGCGATCACCAAGGTGTTCGCGAGCGAAGCGATGCAGCGTACGGCGTATGAAAGCCTGCAGATCGCGGGCGGCAACGGCTACATGCGCGACCTGCCCTACGAGCAGTACACGCGCGATGCCCGCATCCTGCCGATCTTCGAAGGCACCAACGAAATCCTGCGGCTCTACATCGCGCTGTCGTCGCTCAAGGACGTGGGTGCGTCGCTGAAAGAGCTGCAGTCCGCGGTCAGCTCGATCTTCAACGATCCGATCAAGGGGTTCGGCGTGCTGTCCGGCTATGCCGAACGTCGCTTCTCGCGCGCCACGGGACTGGGTGCTTCGATCAAGGTGAGCGCGCCGGTGGCGCCGGCCCTGCGTCCGCTGGTCGACATCTACGAGAACTACGCGCGTGCCACCTCGCGCGAGGCGGAGAGGCTGCTGCGCAAGTACGGGCGCGGCATCTCGGAGCGGCAGCACGCACAGCGGCGCATTGCCGACCTCATGATCGACCTGTTCGTGGGCCTCTGCGTCATCTCGCGCGCGGATTCGATCGTCAAGAGCGACCCGGCGTCGGCCGCCGACGTGACGCAGATCGCGAAGGTGTTCACGCACCAGGCGCGCCGTCGCATGGTGCGCAACGTGCGCGGCCTGGCGCACAACGAGGATGACGCGATCGAGGCGCTGGCCGGCTCCATCATCGAGAAGGGCCGCTATCCCTGGGACGTGCTCTGACGCTGGTCGGGTTGGCTTGGTTGCTGGCGACGCGCTCCATCTTCCGGGATTGCCCGGGAGACACGCCGTGAATACGTCCCTGTAGGCTCGCGCTCGCCATCCATGGCTCGCGACGGTCTCCCGGACAACCCCGGAAGACGCAACGCGTCACTGCGCGTTCAGCGCAAGTGACGAGACCCGAACGCGAAATCCCGTCCCTCGTCGGTCACGCGCCCAGGTTGAGTACGAGCTTGCCGATGTGGACGCTCGACTCCATCACGCGATGGGCCTCGGCGGCCTGCTCGAACGGGAAGAC
>Ga0224510_10002162_pt1 | contig 12082 bp, 12 predicted proteins | sample SF_May12_sed_USG_FD_170161 | JGI IMG/M metagenome (GOLD analysis project Ga0224510, IMG submission 170161) | Sediment microbial communities from San Francisco Bay, California, United States - SF_May12_sed_USGS_4_1 | ecosystem: Environmental > Aquatic > Marine > Sediment | place: USA: California... | reverse complement strand
AGATGATTTCGTACATCTGAACAATGCCCCATAGCGTCGCGGGAATCACGATGACAAAGAGGGTAACGATGGCAAAAAGTCGCCAAAGCGGGTGCTTAGTTTTGCGTGAAAGATGTTCGGGCATAGGGCATAGAGTGTGAGGGAAACCTAAAGCAAACCGCGTTTTTGAAGATAATCCCGATCGATCACCGGAGCGGGTTTGGGCGCGAGAGTCCCGCTGGCTTGCAGTAAGCGTTCAACATATTTCCCAATCAAATCGGATTCTAAATTGACCGGATCCCCGATCTGCTTGAGCCCCATGGTGGTAACTTTGGCGGTATGTGGAATGATGGCCAGAGCTATGGATCGCTCCGAAACGGCATTGATCGTCAAACTAATCCCATCCACGGTAATGGAACCTTTAGGCACACAATACCGGATTATTTCCTCAGGCGCTTCGACAGTGAGTTGAATCGCATTCCCATCTTGCTCTCGAGCACGGAGGATACCGATCCCGTCAACATGCCCCGTCACCAGATGCCCTCCCATCCGGGCATTGAGTTTCATGGCGCGTTCTAAATTTACCGGTGTGCCAACGGGAATGGTGCCGAGAGTGGTGCAGTTCAATGTTTCGGTCGACACATCCACCGAGAATCCCATGTCACCCACATGACTCGCTGTCAAACACGCACCGGACACGCTGATACTATCTCCCACTTTGAGATCGTCCAAGACCAGAGAAGCCAAAATGGTAAATTTTGCTCCAGCCAGACCTTTATTAATAGTCTGAATCGCACCCATTTCTTCAACAATTCCGCTGAACATATTCCCTCATTTTTTTACTCGGTATCGGTGTCTTTGCTTAAAAAAACCTTTTTCACCACCAGGACAAAGACCACCAGTAAGACCACTATGCCGAGAGCCGCGACAATCCCGATAATGATATCACCGGTTCCCATTGCTTCCTTCATGATGTCCGCCTTTTTGCCTCTCCTTGAAAAAAAATGATTATAGCATAGCCGGGTTTTTGATCCCTATCATGGTGGCACCAAAATATCCCGCTGTCAGCAATAGGATCAACCCGATACAGATGAACCCGCCCCCATACCCCAGGGAATGAATGAGTATCCCGGCCAGGAGCGGTCCCCCCGCATGGCCGATGTCCATAATTGTGCCTCGTAATCCCATACCAGCTCCCAGGGCTTTTCCTTCAGAGTAATCCGCAACCAGAGCCGTGGTCGACGAGGTCACCACCGCTTCGCCAAACCCAAAGGCTCCCGCAATAGCCAATAAGAGGAGATATATTTGAATTTGTGGAATCAGCATAACCATAAATCCGCACAGGCAGAGTCCCCCGAAAATAAGCGGTTGCCTGGCCCCCCGATCTGACATTCGTCCCATAAAAGGTTTGGCGATAAACGAGGTCAAAGCTTGCACCCCAAACAAGACCCCGATTTCAGCGGCGTTTAACCCGATGGACAATCCATAGAGTGGCAAAAAGGCCATCAGCGTGCCATTGCCCATCATCTTGGCGGCTTCCACGATACTTGTGATGAGAATGGGAGGAATCTGGCAAACCCGACGGAGCCCTTCACACATCTCCTTCCATACAGTTGAGAGAGAATGATGGCGAACCCGGGAGTCTATTGGAGTCCGGGGGATTAGACAAAAGAAGACCAATGCCAAGACCCCAAATATCCCCGCTACAATAAAGGTTGGTGAAAACCCATATTGATACACAATCGCTCCACCGATCATAGGACCCAATAGTCCACCTCCTTGGGTGGCAGAGGTGTACCACCCAAAGGCTTCGCCCCGCCGTTGCGCAAATAGTTCACCAACCATTGCCAGGGCCAGCGGGGTAAACATCGCCGTTGCTAATCCGTGAAACAAGCGCAAAATCCCCAATGTCGACAAATCAGTAATAAATGGGTACAGAAATGGCGGTAAGGCAAAGGCCAGGACTCCTCCCAGCATCAACCGTTTTCGATTCACGACGTCGGATAGCAAACCCATTGGTAGCTTTAAGACCACTCCCGTCAACGTCGAAACGGCCACGATCAGACCGACCATGAAAGGGCCTGCACCAAGGCTCTCAACAAATAAGGCCAAGGCCGGTCGGCGGACCATGTCGTAGCTAACAAAACAACACAGTCCAACGAGGCAGAGGAAGATAAACGCTTTTGAATCTTTCATGTTGGAGACTGAACGAGCAGGAGACCTGGTAGGAGGAAATCCTCATTGCGGGAAGGCAACAAAGTTAGAAGATTAAAAATCTCACACGCCAAGGCACCTGAAACGACGCTACCAATGGTTCAGGCGAGTGTCAACGAGAAATGTACCGATCGACACACACCTCGTCACAGTTCTATGTTTTTTGGTCTTTCCGACGAAGCATGTCCTTAGAAAAAGGAGAAACGGACATTTTTGAGATGGACATCGATAATCGGTGGCCATATATATTTCTCAGCTCTAGAACCCACTTCAATCACAACAACGCTGGAAACATCCTCGTTAGTTGACTTGTAAATAGGTTGCGGTTTTTTCAAGCGCACGCAAGAAGAACCCCCACCCAATTGAGGATGACCACCCAGCCGTGTTGGAGGAATATTCTGGAATGAAGAGGAAGAAAATGAAAGGGTATGGGCTGCGTTCACGAAGGCCCGGTGTCTGGGGAGTAGACCTCTGCCTTTAGAACACTGTTAAATCAGCAACAAAATTCCATGAATAGGGATGAGAAGGGATCCCTATGAAGAGGAGGAAGACAGAGCTTCCTGTTCCGTCTGACAAATTGAAATGAGTTCATGGATTTGGAGGCTTTCAATCAAGTCTCCAACACATCCTTGTGGTTGAATCCAGGTAATCCGACCATGCAAGTCGTTGAACTTTCTGGAGCATAACACCAGGAAACCTAATCCAGCGCTATCCACAAAGGTTAAACCCTGGAGGTTGAGGATCAGATGCTCTCGTTCCGTCTGACAACATTGATTGATAATGGCTTTGACATGCCACCGGGAATGCAAATCCAGACGGCCATGAAAATCCACGACCGTAGCCCCTCGACTTCCTCGTACAATCATTTCAATGGCCATAATCTTAGGAGGCTTTATCGGTCCGATACACAAGAGCTTAAAACTTTTTCCGTGGTCAGTGAAAATATCTCTCGCTTCAACCATCTCTTGTCACTCAATGCCCTGAGGCAACTGTAACCGGTTCTGTTTCTTTTGGCTTACCTGTATCATATTAGTGTTTTCCCCCCTCGACTCCTGCTACAATTTCCTTATTCATGCCACCAGCGATTCATCCGGTCGATCTCATAGAAATTCTCCGTCAGCATCGGTTGACTCCGGCGATTGTCTTCTTGACATCCCGCCGGGCCTGCGACGAGGCCATTGATACCTTCGCCCATAGTTCAGCCAGAGTTTCCCACCAGCGGTCGGAGACCATCCGCACGTTTCTGGAGAAATTTGCCAAAGACTTCCCCAGCATTGAACATCACCCCTTAATTCCGGTTGTTCAAGAATATGGAGTGGCCGCCCATCACGCAGGCCATCTGCCTTCCTGGAAAATCGCGATCGAAGAACTCATGCGCCAGGGCTTGTTGGATGCCGTATTTGCCACGACCACTTTGGCTGCCGGGGTGGACTTTCCGGCACGAACGGTCGTCATTACCCAATCCAGCGTCCGCAAATCCCAGGACTTCACGGATCTGACGATTAGCGAAATTCAGCAATTGGCCGGACGCGGGGGGCGCCGGGGGAAAGATTTGGTAGGGGTCGTGGTCATTACGCCTTCTCCCTACATCGACTTACACATCCTTGGCAAAGGGCTCACAGGCTATCCGGAACCGATTGATAGCCAATTTGTCGTGTCCTACCCCATGGTGCTGAATCTCTTAAAAGCGCATAACCTGGATCAAATTGAGGGTCTGCTCGCGAAGAGCTTTGCGCAATTTCAACTGAATCAACGATCAGCCATCCATCAGGACCACCTGGATACCATCCAGGAACAACTACAACCCTATGGCCCCAGGGAATGCGCGGATTGGGTCAACCAATGGAAAGTGTTCGACCTAGCCCGACGACGCAAATCTCACCGGCAGCCACTGGTCAATAACGACACGCCCTTTCTGACAGCCTGTCTGCCTTTTTTGACCCCGGGTCGCCTCATTGGACTACCGAAAGGCCCGGCCATTGTACTCCGTCAGTATCGAAGCCGGGGAACCTTTGCGCCAATGTTATCCGTGGTTCGGGCCAAAGGCACCATTGGCGAGTGTCCGGCTCATTCAGTCACTCAAATCTACGATCGGGTGTTTGAGTTTCAGCCCTCTCGCACCCTACCCTGGTGCCCTCCACACGTCCTCCACCAACTCAAGAAAGAGCTGTCCCAATTACCAGCTCGTCTTCCCACAGTTCCCATTTTGACGGAAACTCAGGAAGCGGACGATCCCCTCCTTGCCGAAGTCTTAACGGAGGAATTTCCCTGTCCCACCTGTCCGTCACACTCGGCGTGCAAAAAAGATTTTCCGCTGGCTTCGAAACTTCGCCTCAAGTCTCAACAATTGACCAAAACCATTCAAGCCCTGCGAGATGGGTTATGGCACCGGTTTCAACAAAAGGCCGAAGTCCTGCACAAATTCGGGTATTTAACGGCGGGCTCTCAACTCACCGTTGATGGGGAATGGGGAAGGCTCATTCGCATTAACCATTCGCTGCTCATAACTGAATTAATCCGCATGGATGCCTTCTCAGGCATTGCTCCAGGGTTGTTGGCGGGCGTGATGGCCAGTATTTCCCATGACGATGATCGACCAGGGTCCTATATGCGACTCCCCTCAGGACTGGCCTCCGTCTTGACTCAAGTACGGGCCGTGGCCGATTCCTTAAGTCCCTATGAACCCCCACCCCTCTTACGCTCAGACGTCGCCGCGTTAGCGGAACGATGGATCGGTAATCCTCAACTTACCTGGGCGTCACTTGTGCGCTCGACGTCCATGGCCGAAGGTGACGTGTACCGGTTATTAGCCAGAACCTTGGAATTCCTCTCTCAATTGTATGGTCTCAAGGTCACACACCCAGGATTAGCTGATATCGCCCACTCCGCGATGGTGGCCATGCGCCGGGAGGTCCTGCAGGAACTCCCCTAGCCACAGGATTGGAATACGACGCCATGAATCATGATGATCTGAAACTTGAACTCCTCAATTTACCGGTGAAATATTTACATCAAATGGCCAGAGGCCGCATTCATCGACATTTCCGGCTTGGGAAACAACGATTGGTCGAATTGATTTTGGCCTTCCCACCGGATCAGAGACTGGCTATTGAAGCTGAACTCCAACAGATTCAAAAAACTCGTCAAGAACGTTTGGCATTACAGGAAGCCCGTTCTGCTGCACTGCCAAAAATTTCATCTCCGCCCCTGCGATCAAAAGTTCTTTCGCCTAAGGGGAAACCCAACTTCGGCCCCCCTCAACCCTCGGTCAATCTCCAGCAAATCCTGGAAGGCATTGGCGTTCCTGAGCCCATGCCCTTTGTCCCGGATCCCTGGCAAACCGAAGCGGTGGAATATCTGGCGCATTCAGATGTCATCGTCAGCGCCCCGACGGGAAGTGGAAAAACCTATGTGGCGATCCAAGCCATCAAGCAAGCCATGGCTCTGAACCAAACGGTGATCTACACCTCGCCACTGAAAGCCCTCTCTAATACGAAATTCATGGAATTTACCCAACTCTTTGGATCGGACCAGGTCGGGATTTTAACAGGGGACCGGCGGGATAATGCCCAAGCCCCGCTGCTTGTGATGACCACCGAAATACTCAGAAATTTACTGTATGACGCAGCAAGTGGGGAGATCGACCTCCGACTGCATACCTTGGGGCTGGTGATCCTGGATGAATCACAGTATCTGGCTGATCCGGAACGAGGAGTGGTGTGGGAAGAAACGATTATCTTGTGTCCAGCCCAAGCCCGGCTTTTGCTCCTATCCGCCTCTATCGGAAATCCTCAGGATCTAGCCGAATGGTTACAAGCCATCAGGCCCATTCCCTGCCATCTCGTCCGCCATGCCAAACGATCCGTTCCACTTCGTGGCCTGTATTTGCATCCCACTGGTCAACTGGTTCCACTATTCAGAAATCAAGATATTCACCAGGGCAAGGGGTATCATTTTCATCCTGAGACCAAACGCCTGTTCGCCGAATACGAAATTAAACCGTTTATTTAATTTACGATATAGTCACAATCCACCAATACCTCATGCATAACATGAGCTTTCAAGCGCCAAACAGCTGTTTCAAAAACACAACAAATGTGGCAAGAAATAGACGACAGGAAACTATCTACAACGATACACGCCCTGATTATTATGGAAAAATTCATATTCCTGACAGTTATTTTTTAGCACAAAATTTGCGTTAACAGTCTGGATCAAAGTCCTAGGCGAACACAATAACATGCCTTCTATGCACAGCAAGCTTTCACAGCCATTGATTTTCAACCTTCTTCTGACGGCCCTGCTCTCTATCACCCTTACCGGTTGTCAAGGGTTTCAGCCCAAGACTCACGGAGAACTGGCAATGGCGGATCAGGATTTCATGGGAATCTGGGAGGCCTATAATCACTGCATGACTGAATACGACATTCAGCACATGCATGCCAGTCTTCATATATTAGATTCCGCCCCAAAACCGATCTCACTCAACGACTCCCCCATTCCCGTGCCAAAATTTTTAAAAAAAGTATCTGCAGCCAGAAACTCCAGGCTCGCTGTAGATCCACGAGCCATGGCCGCCTCCTGTTCCATCCATCTTGCTGAAGTGGCCCAGCAATCGGCTGACTGGCATACGGCACTTCAGACCTTTCAGTCAATCATCAAAAATTACCCAGAGCCTCAGTATGCCTTCTATGTCACCAAAGCCAATCAGGCGATGGAGGAATTCTCTTCAGTCCGCCCCGCATCACTTGCCTCTCACGACGCCTTGGTTCGTTAAGGCGCCATCGGCACCTTTTTCTTTCTCTACGTTACGGTTCCTGGATCCGCTTTTAAACAAAGCCAAAACAATTATTTCCGCAGGCCGATCGCCGACCGATACGCCTACGAGATGACCCATGCAGAAAAGGAAATGAAAGAAGAATGACTAAGAAGCTAGAGAAGTTGCTTGCTTTTGGGTTTATTAGGCTGGCATTCATCGCATTGGCACATCCGACGCAACGCGGTGTACGAATACAGGCCGGTATCATGCCCGTCGCTCCATTTAAATCGAAACGCATATCGCCCAACCGGCTCGATATCCTGCAATAAAATGAGGAGGGGAATAGAGTCAGGCTTAATGCGCAACTCACCGGTCCACTCGTCCGTGCAGGCCGCACAAGGACAATGTTGTCGCAAATACCGGACAGGATAGACCCCTTGATGCCCATCACTCCACGTGATGCCCAACACCCCCTTATCCAGCCATTCCATATCTGTCGGTTCAAGAGAGGCTTGAGAAGTCATACCCCAATATCCTTATGAGTTGGCATCCTAGGATACCCATTGTTCAAATCTCGGAAGTGATTTTCCAACAACAGTTTGAAAATACGCCTCAATGGCTTCCTCCACTTCAATCCGGACCGTCCCGATCGCTTTCAATCGAGAAAGGCTGGCCATGGGGAGGCGTCGAGCCTGTTCAATAAATGCCAGACTTCCCTTGGAAATAGACAGCACCCGTCCCACCCCCCGTTGACCACACTGATCACAGACCATCCCCCCTAATCGAGGGGAAAACCACTGAGGCCTATTGCGAGGAGCACTATTCCCACATTCCGTGCAACGGTCAATTTGTGGACGAAACCCCGTATAACCCAATACATGAATTTGAAATAATAACGTGGTGAGTGCCAGATCCCGGTCAGGAAGTAATGTTTCCAAACTATACACCAGAGCTGCATACATCTCCGGATTAGGATCACGATCGGCCGTGATCATTTCCACCATACGTACCATCTTGGCGGCTGCGCCCATGACGCCCAGGTCTTCCCGTATGGATTTAAAGTTTTTAACCAGATCTATTTGACTAATTTGCCCCAAGGCGTCGGGAGTTTTTTGAAACAGGGTAACATCAACAATCCCAAAAGGCTCAAGCACCCCACCAAATCGTGTTTTCATCCGACGAGCCCCACGAGCCGCGCCTCGAATTTTCCCCAGATCATGAGAATAGAATGTCACGATCCGGTCAGCATCACCCCATCGTTGACTTCGAAGAATGACCGCGCGGGTTCTTAAGAGCGGCATGGAAACTCCACCAGAAATGTCCGCACGTCAGAATTGAGCACTCATGTGCTTAGCACCCATCTTCATCCATAGCCCAGTTCGGTCAACACCTGGACATTATCGCGCCATCCTTCCTGCACTTTCACCCACATCCGCAGATAAATCTTCATACCGAACAGGCGTTCCATATCTATCCGCGCACTTTGCCCAATTTCCTTGAGGCGCATGCCTTTTTTCCCGATAACAATTCCTTTTTGACTGGCTTTTTCTACCAGAATAACAGCCCGAATGGTGGTAAGGCCTTTTTCCTCCTCAAATTGTTCAATGAGCACGCCCACGGCATAAGGCAATTCGTCGTAAGTCTGTTCCAGCACTTTTTCACGAATGATCTCCCCGGCCATATGACGCATGGGCTGGTTAGTCAAAAAATCCTCGTCATACATCAAGTCCGGACAGGAGGGAAGACAGGCAAAGGTCAATTCGACTAATCGGGGGATATTCAGCCCGGTTTTGGCCGAGATGGGCACAATCTCTGTCCAGGGGAACCATGTGCGGTACTGGTCGATAAGCGGTAGTAACCGGGATTTGGCCACAGCATCGGCTTTATTCAATAACAGAAAAACTCCTTGAAATGGTCGTTCCCGATGAGCCTCTGTTACTTGCTCCATCACATACCGGTCTCCAGGACCTGGCGCCACCTGACTATCCACGATCATATAGACGACATCGGATTGCGTCAGGGTACCTAACGCCGATTGCACCATTTGGGTATTGAGTCGATGATGGGGCGTATGCAGGCCTGGCGTATCGACCAGAATCAGCTGTCCCTCCGGATAATGACCGACCCCTAAGATGAGGTTTCGGGTCGTTTGAGGTTTATCAGAGACGATGGCGATCTTTTCACGCACCAACGCATTGAGCAGAGTCGACTTGCCGACATTTGGACGACCAAGAATAGCTAACTGACCTGATTTCATAAAATAGCTCTCAAAAATGAAAAAACTGCTAGAAGATTAAAAGGAAATTATGATGGGTCGAAGGGATGTGCCGCAAGAACCGGCGCGCCTAGGGTCTAGCTGTAATTGAGGAAGGAGCAGGTTCCACAAACTGATAAACCACCTCCCCCTGCCGGACCATGCCCAGGCGATTACGGGCCAACTCTTCCAGCCGCTGTGGATCCCGTTGAATGCGGGTGATGTCTTCTTGGATGGCAGCATTAATGTCTTCCAATTGCTTGATCTGCTCAGTCAGATGCTGACGCGTCTCTCGCATATGAAAGTATAAGGGCAACCCATTGGAATTAAAAAACATGGTCCCGGTCAGCACACTCATTACCAAAAACGCCCCGACCAATGGCAGGCGATTGAATAGATCCCCCCAAAACCCGGTGGACGCCCGTTTTTTATTATTGGACCGCATAACTGAGGATTACGATTTTACAGGAAGGACAGCTTTACCGCGATACAAAGCGGCTGAGCCTAAGGCCTCCTCGATTCTCAGAAGCTGATTGTATTTGGCTAAACGATCCGTACGGGACAAGGACCCCGTTTTAATCTGACCGGCATTTAACGCCACTGCGAGATCAGCAATTGTCGTATCCTCAGTCTCCCCGGATCGGTGTGACACAATAACCCCATATCCCGCTCGTTGAGCCATGCGCATGGCCTCGATCGTTTCCGTCAGCGTGCCGATTTGATTCACTTTGATCAGGATGGCATTCCCGATGCCTTCACGAATACCCCGCCCTAAGAATTCGACATTGGTGACAAATAAATCATCGCCCACGAGCTGAACACGATCACCAATTTGGTCCGTTAACTGTTTCCAGCCGGCCCAATCACTTTCATCAAGCCCGTCTTCAATCGAGACGATCGGATACTGCTTGACCAGCCTGGCATAATACTCAACCAGTTCCCCTGAGGACATTTTGGGTTTGCTCGCATTGCGCAAATGATACATCTTTTTTTCAAAAAACTCACTTGCCGCCGCATCAAGCGCCAGGACCACATCTTTCCCTGCTCGATACCCGGCTTGGGCAATGGCTTGTAAAATGTAATCCAGGGCTTCTTCATTCGATCGAACCGCAGGGGCAAATCCACCTTCATCCCCGACGGCCGTGCTCATGTTTTTGGATTTCAAAATGGTCTTGAGATGGTGAAAGATCTCTGTCCCCATCCGGAGAGCTTCTCGAAAACTTGCCGCCCCGACCGGCATGATCATGAATTCCTGCAGATCCAGCCCGTTATCGGCATGTGCCCCACCATTGATAATATTCATCATGGGAACCGGCAATTCCCGCGCAGAGACACCGCCCAAGTATCGAAAAAGCGGAATACCGAGTTCCTGGGCAGCAGCCCGGGCAACAGCTAACGACACCCCAAGGGTGGCATTGGCCCCTAACCGGGTCTTACCTTTGGTTCCATCCAGTTGGATCAACCGTGAATCGATGCTCACCTGATCCTGGGCCTCGAGGCCACGGAGAGCCGGCAGCATACGCTTTTGAATGCCCGCTAAGGCTTTGGAGACGCCTTTGCCCATCCATTGTTTTTTATCCCCATCCCGTAATTCCAGGGCTTCTCGCGTCCCTGTTGAGGCTCCGGAAGGGACAGCCGCGCGACCGGACATGCCACTGGCCAAGTGTACGTCTACTTCAACCGTTGGATTCCCGCGAGAATCCAGAATCATCCGTGAGGTGATGTCCTGAATAAGACTCATAAAAGAAAAAATTCCTTATGGATCGTGAGTAAAAATGGCCCTCTCGTATACCTTGTACCCTGAGACGGGCCTTAGATCAAGATGTGAGGTGATGTTTCAACAGGGTATTGACCTTACCAGGATTGGCTTTTCCCTGTGAGGCCTTCATCACCTGCCCGACCAAAAAGCCTAGTACCGTTTCCTTGCCGGATCGATATTGCTCTACTTGCGCCGGATACTGAGCCAGGACCTCTTCAATAATCTTCCCTAGAATTCCTTCATCGGAAACCTGAAGCAGGCCTTTCTCCTTGACTAAGGCACCCGGCTCTTTCCCGCTTGCATAGAATTCGGGGAAGAGATCTCGCGCAACTTTCAAACTGACCGTCCCCGCTTCCACTAGCTGTAAGAGTTGAACCAATCGTTCAGGGCTCACAGCGGAAGATTCCGGAGTGGTTCCCGCCGTATGAAGCTCACGAAGTAATTCCCCCATGACCCAGTTACTAACGGTTTTGGGGTGAGGGAACAGTTTTACGCACGATTCAAAATAGTCGGCCAGACTTTTCGAATCGGTCAGAACCTTTGCATCGTACTCGGGTAACTGATAATCCTTCACAAAGCGCTGCAAGCGAGCGCCAGATAATTCTGGAATCGTGTGACGCAACGCCTCAATCCACTCAGGCTCCACGTTGACGGGCAACAAGTCCGGGTCGGGAAAATACCGGTAGTCATGCGCTTCTTCTTTACTCCGCATGACCGCCGTTTGCCCTTTCTCCACATCCCATAAGCGGGTCTCCTGACGAATCATCCCACCTTCCGTCAACACTTCGGCCTGCCGGGAAATTTCAAAATCCAGCGCATCTTTGGCGAAGCGGAAGGAGTTAATATTCTTTAACTCCACCTTGGTTCCAAGCACATCCTGTCCCTGAAGACGAAGCGACACATTCGGCTCGCAACGGAAACTTCCCTGTTCCATATTCCCATCACACACCTCAAGATCCACCAAGAGATCACGCAGGGCTTTTAAATAGGCATCCACCTCTTCAGAAGAGTGGAGGTCGGGTTCGGTCACAATTTCTAACAAGGGAGTTCCCGCCCGGTTTAAGTCCACCCCGCTGCCTTCTGCATGCGCATCATGAACATTTTTCCCCGCATCTTC
>Ga0224510_10002160_pt1 | contig 12091 bp, 9 predicted proteins | sample SF_May12_sed_USG_FD_170161 | JGI IMG/M metagenome (GOLD analysis project Ga0224510, IMG submission 170161) | Sediment microbial communities from San Francisco Bay, California, United States - SF_May12_sed_USGS_4_1 | ecosystem: Environmental > Aquatic > Marine > Sediment | place: USA: California... | reverse complement strand
GTTCCGGATCCTCGAACCCGCAGCTAACGGTGGTAGGTGACATTACGTTCGCGCTACAAAACCAATGGGCAGGAGATCACAAGAAGCGATGGGCGAACCAGAGGAGTTCCGCAGGAACAACGTTCGACTACGCGCCCTCTTCAGGCAACACATACGCCGTGGCGGCCGGTTTGAGCGGACGGGCGTACCAGAGCGGGCGGCGCAGCGGACCCTCGGGAGGTCGGGTCTTGCTCAGCCAGTCGAGATAGGCCTCGCGGGATTTTGCGGTGTCGACCACGACGTCGCCGTACTCGTCATCGGGCTCCGCCGGGGTGATCCGAACCCGCTGGTGCCAGCACTGCATACCCGAGATCGGATCGGGTTGAACGCAGAACGTGGCGTTCTGATGCACGCCGGTGTCGGTCCACCAGATCCGCTGCGTGTCATCGTCGGGCTGTGGCGAGGACGACGAATCGTAGGGTGCATTGCCGTGCTCCCGCTTGAGCTTCCACGTGGTGCCCCCGTTGTCATTGGCAGAGCTGCCGATTGCCGCCTTGCCGGTGCCCCAGGAGCGGGCCTCGCCCTCCTCCAACCGCCAGCGGCCCATGTGGTGGGAGGCGGCGACGACGCCCGGACGGATGCCCTCGGTCCGCCACGAGCCGATCACGAAGTGACCGATGCGGGTGGTGACCCGAACGAGGCCGTTCTCCTCGATGCCGAGCTTCTCGGCATCGGAGGGATGGAGCCACAACGGATGGCGGTGGCTGATCTCGTTGAGCCACTTCGAGTTGGCCGAACGGGTGTGGATCAGCGTCGGGATGCGGAACGTCGGCAGGAGAATACGTTCGTTGCCCCCACTGCCATCGGGACCAGGCTCCATGTCGAGGTCCTCCCAGTGGACGTGGGATGGAATCCAGGTCGGGGTGGCATACTCCGGCCAGCCCCAATCGGCCAGCGTCTCGGAGAACAGCTCGAGCTTCTTCGACGGGGTCGGGAAGCCCTCCTTCAGCTCGCCGTCGATCTCAACGGCCGGGGAACCGTCGCCCAGCTTGGCCAGGGCGACGTCGCCCAGATCGGCGACATCACCCGACCAGGCACCCGAGGTGCCGGGCTTGATGAACACGCCGCGCTCGTCCTTGGCACAGCCTTCGACCGCGGCCGGGTCGACCGGGCGCTCGTAGGGTTCGTAAGGATCGGTGGGCACCCCGAAGGCAGACCGCTCCCGCATGTACTCGAGCGGACTCTGGCCGGCGGCTGCGGCCGCCTCGGGCAGGCCGGGCACGTTCTCGGAGAACATCTTGGCGTAGTACTCGTCGACGGTGATCGGCTTGCCGGGGTGTTCCTCGGACTCGAAGAACTTGCGCACACCGAGCGACCCGTCGGGGTCGATGGCCCACGAGAGGTGAATCCAGAACTCGTTCTCCTCCCACACTTCGCCCGGGTTGTAGTCGTACGACGGGGTGTGCGGATCGAGCTTGCGACCTTCCCGCTCTGCCTTGATCTCGGCGTACCGACGGAACGTCGACTGCCGGAACCCGATCCAGCGGCCGGCGTGGGTCTCGTAGGAGTGCACGTCGTGGCGCTCGGCCGATACGCCCATGGGGAGGACGTAGTCGGCGAACCACGACGTCTCCGACCAAGTTGGGGTGAGCGCCACATGGCAGCGAACCATGTCGGGATCCTTCAACGCCTCCATCCAGGTGAACCCGTCGGGGTTGGTCCAGATCGGGTTGTAGACCCGGGAGAAGTAGACCTCGAGCGAGCCCCTGCCCTCCTTCAGGAAATGGGGCAGCAGGATCGACATCTCGTGGTACGAGAGCGGGTACTCCCTCGGCCATTCGAGTTCGTTCCATTTGGTCAGCTTCTTCGAACCGAAGGGCTGAGCCGGGCTGAACTTGTTCATGCCGTTGCCGGCGGTGCCGCCCTTCGTGGCGACCGACCCGGTCAACACGTTGAGGAAGAACAGACAACGGGCGACCTGCCAGCCGCCGAGATTGCCGGCGCCGGCGGCCCGCCAGTTGTGGGTGGCGAGTTTGGTCGGATGGCGTCCGATGAGGTCGGCGATCTCGCGGATCGTGGCTGCGTCGACCCCGGTCTTCTGCTCGGCCGCCTCGGGGGTGTACTCGGCGTACTCCCGCAACATGGCGGTCCGGACCGACGACCACTCGAGCGGCAGATCAGGATGCTGGCGCTGCAGGTAGGTTTCCCAGTTGGTCCAGCGGCGCACGAAGTCGCCATTCCAGGTTTCCTGCTCGATCAACTCCCGGGCGATGGCCAGACACAGGAAGGGCTCGGTTCCGGGCCAGGTGGCCAACCAGTAGTCGGCCTTGGCCCCGGTGTTTGACAGGCGGGGGTCGATGGCGATGATCTTGGCCCCGTTCTTCTGGGCCTCCATGATCCGCTGAGCGTGGGGGTTGAAGTAGTGGCCCGCCTCGAGGTGGGCGGAGATCAACATGATCACTTCGGCGTTGGCGAAGTCCGACGACGGGCGGTCATGTCCCATCCATGACTGGTAGCCGATACGGGCGTTCGACGAGCAGATGTTGGTGTGGGAGTTGTGGCCGTCGACCCCCCAGGCCTGCAACACCCGGTTGGCGTAGCCGTCCTCGCCGGGCCGTCCGACATGGTACATGATCTCGTTGTGGCGGTCCTCGGAGAAGGCGGTTCGCATCCGCCCGCCGATCTCGGACAGCGCCTGCTCCCACGAGATGCGCTCCCACTTCCCGGAGCCCCGCTCCCCCACCCGCTTGAGCGGATGCAGTATGCGCTCGGGATCGTAGACCTGGTTGAGGGTGGCCGGGCCCTTGGCGCAGTTCCGACCACGGCTGGCCGGGTGCTCCGGGTTGCCCTCGATCTTGGCGATCTCGTCGGTCTCCTGATCGAAGTAGGCCACCAGGCCACAACCGGCCTCACAGTTGAAGCAGGTGGTGGGCACAATCGTGTACTTGCGCTCCTTCTTGTCAGGCCAGGCCTTGGCGTCGAGCTCGGTCCAGTCGTGCCACTGATCGTGCGGGGGATAGTTTCGAAGTTCGGTCATAACGGGAATCGAAGCTTTCTCTTCGCGAACTCTTGTAGCGAAAGGCGAGGCGGAGCCTCGCTTTTCGCTACAAATCTTCTGGTTAGGAGAGGGGAACGAACTGGCCGGCCCGGACAAAGGCGTCCTCGTAGGCGAACATGCCGACGAGGGCGAACACGCCGGCTGCCGCGGCAAGTGGGGCGGAGACGCCGCCGTTGGCCAGGTCGAGGATCATGAACAGGGCGGGAGCAACGAGGCCGACCACCACACCGCCCCACCAGAACTGCTGGGCGTAGCGGCCCCTGGTCATCGCCTCGACGGCCAGCTCGACGGTGCGGGAGCCGTGCGAGGTCAACTCCACTGCGATCAGTGCCGCGGTGGCGGCCACGCCGCCGAGCAGGACCCAGCGGACGGCGGCCGGCGACGGGATGTCCATGAACAGATCGGCAATGCCGAACACCGCTCCCCCGGCGGTCACCGCCTGGGCCAGCAGCACCGGCAACAGCAACGGCGTCTGCCAAAGGTCGCGGCCCTCACACTGGGCGAACAGGAAGGCCGTGTACCCTGCGGCGGCGGCCGCCGTCAGCACGGCCGGGACGGCCAGCCACTTGAGCAGGCCGGCTGATCCGGTCAGTCCGCCGAGCCACCACAGTGCACACACCGCGGCGAAGGCCATGAGCACATAGGCTCCCTTCACCAGCCACGACGACCAGTTGCCCTTCGTGATGAGGTAGTGGAAACGGCCCGGCTGCTTGAGATCGCCGACCAGCAACACGCCGGTGAGAGCCAGGAAGACGCCGGCCACCATGGGCGGCATGACCCCGACGGCCGCCTGCGACGTCGAGTGGCCGAGCAGCACCATCAGCGCCGCCACCAGCATCGCCCCGGCGGCCACCGCCTTGGTGACGAGGTAGCCGGAGACCTTCTCCTTCCAGGTCATCATGTGGGCGGTGGTGTAAGCGGTGCGGGCCACCACACCGTCTTCCTGGGTGGGAATGTTCCCGGCGTGGACGGGGATCGTGGGGTGGTGCTTGCCGTTGGGGTCGCGCAGCGTGTCGGCCCAGATCATCCCGTCGTTGGCGATGGCCGTCCTAGTTGGGTCCAGCGAAGCCTGGTCGGCGCCCCGGTAGTAGACCTTCGGTTTGGTGTTCTGCTCCGGCGCCCGGACGGCCACGTCGTCACGGGCGATGATGCGGCTGATCTCCGAGGTGGGATCGTCGAGGTCGCCGATCTTGATGGCCTCGGTCGGGCACACGATCTGGCACGACGGCAGCAGCCCGACTTCGAGTCGGTGGTTGCACATGTTGCACTTGTGCGCGGTGTTCGTCTCGGGGTTGATGTAGAGGGCGTCGTAGGGGCAGGCGTTCATGCAGGACTTGCAGCCGATGCAGTCGTCGTCCTGGAAGTCGACGACGCCGTTGTCGGCCCGATAGAGCGCCGAGGTTGGGCAGATCTTCATGCACGGAGCGTCGTCGCACTGGTTGCACCGCATGACGTTGAACTTGCGGGCGACATCGGGGAACGTACCGGTCTCGATGTACTTCACCCACGTACGGTTCACCCCGAGGGGCACATCGTGCTCGCTCTTGCAGGCGACCGTGCAGGCGTGACAGCCGATACAGCTGTCGCTATCCAGAAGGAAACCCATTCGGGTCATGTCGTGCCCTCTCCTATCGGGTCAATACGAGACGTTGGAGCTTCCGCCGACCCGATCGGCGAAATACCCAACGTCGGTTCGAGTCTCAGTTGGTTGCCGCCAGTTCGGAGCCGTCGCGTCCGGCCACCGGCGCACCGGCTCCTTCCCAGGCGCCGAAGCCGCCGAGCAGGTCGGACACGTCGCGGAAACCGGCTGCAGCCAGACTGCTGGCGGCGATCGAGGATCGGTAGCCTCCGGCACAGTACACGATCGTCGGCTTGGATGCGTCGAGACTGGCAAGTTGCTTGTTGAGCGTGGTCAGCGGGATGAGCTGGGCGCCGGGAATCACACCGCCGGTCGTCTCGCCGGGTTGGCGGACGTCGACCACTTGCACGCAGTCGAGTCGATCCATGGCCGCCTGCATGGCGGCAACATCGACCCGTGAACTGCGGGCGACGTCGTCGAGATTGGCATTGAACACCACCAGCGGATTGTCGAGATATCCGATCACGTTGTCGAATCCGATTCGGGCCAAACGGATCTTCGACTCCATCTCCTCACCCTCGTCCGCCACCAGGACGATGGCGACGCCGGGCTGGATCACCCCGCCCGCGAACTCGGCGTAGCGTCCGGCGAGACCGACGTTGATGGATCCGATGAGATGTCCGGCCGAGAACTCGTTGGGATCACGGGTGTCGAGCACGATCGCTCCCTGGCGCTGGGCTCTGACCACCTCGGCGAGGGTGAGCGCGTTGGGCGGAACCGTCTCGTCGAAGATGGGCCGGTTCTCCCGGTTGAGCACGGCGTCATAGGCGAAGTAGGCGGGTGGGGCGGTCTGACCTTCGGTGACAACGGCGATGAAACCGTCGCGGTCCATCGGGGCCAACGCGTAGTTTTGGGTCCGCTGATCCCCGATTGTCGAGCTGGTCTCCGTCGACAGGTTCTTGCCGCAGGCCGATCCGGCTCCATGGGCGGGATAGACGCGGGTTGAGTCGGGCAAGGTCATCAGCTGCTGGTGAAGCGAGTCGTAGAGCTGCGATGCCAGCTCCTCGCTCGTCACCCCCTTGGAAGAGAGGAGGTCGGGCCGGCCGACATCGCCGATGAAGAGGGTGTCGCCGGTCAGCACGGCGTACGGCTCGGCGTCGCCCGCCTTCTCGTAGACGACGATGCTGATCGATTCGGGGGTGTGGCCCGGGGTGTGGCGGATCTCCAACTCAACCTCCCCGAGGCTGATCCGTTCACCGTGCGCCAGCTTGCGCGAATCGAACTCGGTGACCGCTTTGTCGCCGTAGGCGATGGTGGCGCCGGTGGCCTGGGCCAGTTCGAGATGTCCTGAAAGGAAGTCCGCGTGAAAGTGGGTTTCGAGGACCAGCTCGATCGACATGTCGTGCTCGGTGGCTGACTCCATATACGGGGCGATGTCGCGGCGAGGATCGACGACGACGGCGCGGCCGCTCGTTTCGTCGCCGATGAAATAGGAGGCCTGCGACAGGCAGTCGAGATAGTGCTGCTCGAAAATCATGACATCCCCTTCGTCCTCGCGGTCGGCGACGAGCTTGTCGACCCCGCGTTGATCCTAATGTACGGTCTTTCGGACTCTTGGTCAAGCGAGCCGCTCTGAGCCACAGCCGATGGCCGATGGCGGCCCGGTTCGTCGCCTCGTCGGGGAGACGGCCAGACTTTGCGGGTGGCTTCACGGACAGCGGTCCCCCATCACCGGCTGGCGCTGACCGCGATCTTCCTCACCGCCTACGCCACCAACGTCTCGACGCCATTTCTCGTCGCCTACCGCGACCGCCTGGACCTCGGCCCGACCCAGACCCAGACCATCTTCGCCGTCTACGTCGTCGGGATCCTGACCACGCTGCTGTTCGCCGGACCTGCCGCCGATCGCTTCGGCCGCAAACCCATGACCGTGCCGTTCGTGGCCACCGCCGCACTGGCCTCGTTCTTGATCCTCCTCGGCCGCAACTCCTACCCGCTGCTCCTCGCCGGACGGTGGCTCCTCGGCGTGTCGGTCGGAGCGGTTCTCGCCGCCGGGACCGCTTGGGTCCAGGAGCTGCTCGGGCCGGGCACCCAGGTCAAGGCGGCGGTCTGGACCACGCTCGCCACCTACATCGGGTTCGGGTTCGGCCCGGCGATCTCCGCGGTCCTCGCTCTGGTGGCGCCGTGGCCCCTCGTGACGCCCTTCGTCCTGCACATCGTGTTGACGGCGCTGGTGCTGCCGTTCCTCGTCCGAACCCCCGAGACCCGCCCGGCGGCGGTCACACGATCGTCGCTCCGCCCGAACCTTGGCATCCCCCGAAACGGTCGGGTCGTCTTCTGGCTCACCGTCTTCCCGGCCGCCATCTGGGTCTTCGCCTTTCCCTCGACCTCGTTCGCCCTCTTCCCGGTCCTCCTGAGCTCGGCCATGCCGGGCAACGAGATCCAGGTTGCCGGAGCCGCTTCGACGCTGACCGCCTGGAGCGCCATCGTCGCCCGCCCGACCTTGAACCGCTGGGGACCGACACCGACCCTCATCGCCGGCATGACCATGGGATTCGGCGGCTACCTGCTCGGAACGACGGCGTTCTGGACCGGTGGCTGGCCTCTCGTCCTCCCCGCCGCCATGCTGCTCGGAGCCGCCTCGGGCTGCATCACCGCCGGATGCCTCGCCATCCTCGGCGCCATCGCCGAGGATCACCGGCGCGGAGCGCTGACATCGACTTTCTACCTGTTCGCCTACCCGTTCATGTCGATGCCGGTGATCGTCACGTCGTTGGCCTCGGTCTCCAGCAATCGCACCGCGCTGGCCACCATCACGTCGGCGGCGCTCATCGGGCTCATCGTCGTGGTCTCCTCGGCGTTGGCGCTGCGGCCGGGCCGGAGTCGACGCGGGCTCGTCACGTAGACGTTCAAGACTCGGCCGGGTGGCCGGACGTGGTGCAGGGTGGTCGCCAGGTGGATTACGCTCACAATCATGGCTTCCAAGCAAGCGTTCGTGTTCCATCTCGGCCTCGAGGCCGCCGACCTCGCCGGGGCCTCACTGGCGATCGTTCCCGGTGACCCGGCTCGGGTGGCCAGGGTCGCCGCACGTTTGACCGATTCCCGACACCTCGCGTCGAACCGCGAGTTCACGAGCCACCTCGGCGAACTCGACGGCACACCGGTCGTCGTGTGCTCGACCGGCATCGGCGGCCCGTCGGTCTCGATTGCCGTCGAGGAGCTGGCACAACTCGGGGTGCGAACCTTCCTTCGGGTCGGCACAACCGGTTCGATCCAACCGGATGTCCCGTCCGGCACGATCGTCATCACCCAGGCCGCGGTCCGGCTCGACGGCGCCAGCTTCCATTTCGCACCCGGTGAGTACCCGGCGGCCTCCGACTTCTGGTGCACCAAAGCCCTGGTCGAAGCGGCCGAGGCGGTCGGGGCCGACTACCGGGTCGGCATCACCGCGTCGAGTGACACCTTCTATCCGGGCCAGGAACGCTACGACACCGTCGCCGGCTCCGTCACGGCCCGGTTCCGGGGCTCGCTGGCCGACTGGAAGGCGCTGCACGTCGTCAACTACGAGATGGAATCGGCCACCCTGTTCACGATGTGCTCGGCCAACGGTTGGCGGGCCGGATGCGTTGCCGGCGTGATCGCCAACCGCGCCGTCGAGGAGATCCCCACCGACGAGGCCGCCATCGCCGCCACCGAGGAGCGGGCGATCGACGTGGTCATCGAGGCCTCACGGAGGCTTTTGGCCCAGCCCTGAACGACCGGGTTTCCGCAAAGCTGCCCACCGATCGACAAAAATGTTTGTGATTGGGCGGGCAGGGTGCGATCCTTGCTGCGTGGAGCTTCTGCTAGTTGAAGACGATTCGTCGATCAGCCAGCCGCTTAAGGCGGGACTGGAACGAGAGGGATTCGTGGTTCAGCTCGCCACAACCGGCGCTCAGGCCTTGCAGGCCGACCCGGTCGACCTGGTCCTATTGGATCTCGGTCTCCCTGATCTCGACGGTCGGGTGGTCTGCCAGAACCTGCGGGCGGCCAGCACCGTGCCCATCATCGTCGTGACCGCCCGGGAGGACGAGATCGATCGGGTGATGCTCCTCGAACTGGGGGCCGACGACTATGTGGTCAAGCCGTTCGGTTTCCGCGAGCTGGTGGCCAGGATCAGGGCCGTGCTCCGGCGGGCCGCATCTCGGCCGGCCGAGGAGGAGCGGGTCGAGTGGGGATCGCTCAGCATCGACCGCCGGGCCCGTCACGTCGAATACGACGGCAACCGGGTGGATCTGACGCCCAAGGAATACGATCTGCTGGCGGCGCTGGCCTCCGATCCGGGCGCCGCAGTGACCCGTGAGCAGTTGATCAACGACGTCTGGGACGAGAACTGGTGGGGGTCGACCAAGACCCTCGACGTTCACGTGGCGTCGCTACGCAAGAAGACCGACCCCTCGCTGATCCAGACCATCCGCGGCGTCGGCTTTCGTTTGGCGGAGAACCAGCCGGAGTCATGACCGTCGCGGTGCCGGAGGCAGTCGCACCTGCGGCGCAGGTGCTAACCGAGTTTCGCCCGACGGCGAAACATCGACCGCTGGAGTCCTTCGTACGGGATGAAAAGATCGATCGGTGACCCGCAGGCTCGTTCTGAGTTATCTGCTGGTCAGTCTGATCGTTCTCCTGATCCTCGAGATCCCGCTCGCCATCTTCTACTACCAGTTGGAGCGGGAGCGCTTCATCGCCAACGCCGAACGTGATGCGGTGGTGCTGGCCACCTACTACCAGGACGTCCTCGACGCCGACTCACCGGCTCCCAACAGCGACCTGGCCGTGGCCCGAAACTACAGTGCCGAGACCGGCGCCCGTCTTGTCGTCGTCGACGACAGCGGAATCTCGGTGGCCGACACGAGCCGGGAGTCGGGCCGGAACTTCGCCACACGACCCGAGATCGTGGTCGCCCTCGACGGGCTACGGGACGCCGGCTACCGCAACTCCGACACGCTCGACGCGGAGTTGCTGTATGTGGCGGTACCGATCGCGTCGGGCGGCAACGTGCAGGGGGCGCTGCGGCTCACGATCGACGCCGAGGAGGTGAACAGTCGGATCCGTCGATTCTGGATCGGCCTCGTTGCAATCGCCGCGCTGATCCTGGCCGCGCTCGCCCTGGTCGGTCTCACGGTCGCCCGGTCGGCCACGGAACCGATCAAGAGGCTGCGGACCTCGGCGCTCCGCTTCGGTCGGGGGGACTTCAGTCCGCTCCAGGTGTCGGACCCCGAGACGCCGGGCGAGATCCAGGAGCTGGCCGACTCGATGAACGCCATGGGCCGCCAGCTCGAGCAGCTGATCGAACGCCACCGCTCGTTCGTCGGCGACGCCTCGCATCAGCTCCGCACGCCGCTTACCTCATTGAGACTCCGGCTGGAGAACCTCGAAGCGGCGGCCATCGACACCACGTCCAAGGTGGAGATCGAAGCGGCAATCGAGGAGACGATTCGGCTCTCGAAGCTCGTGGGCGACCTTCTCAAGCTGGCCCGCAACGACGGTCCGCCCAGTCTCACCCCCGTGGACCTCGGCTCGCTCGCCGCTGATCGCGTCAACACCTGGCAGGCGACGGCCGAGCACGACGTCGAGCTGCTGTTGAACCGCCCCAAGGGCAAGGTCGAAGCAATCGCCGTGGCAGGCGCTGTGGAACAGGTCCTCGACAACCTGCTCGACAACGCCCTGCACGTGGCGCCGCCACGGTCTCGTATCCTCGTGTCGGTCGAACGGGGTCACATGCATCACCGCCTGGTCGTCACCGACGAGGGCCCCGGGCTGAGCGACGAGGAAAAGGCCCGGGCCACCGACCGGTTCTGGCGGGCCGACCACGGCCGCCCGGGAACGGGGCTCGGTCTGGCCGTCGTAGCGTCGCTCATCGAGGCCAGCGGCGGAACGTTGATCTTCGATGACAATCCTCACGGCCGCGGGCTTCGGGTGACCACCGGCTGGCCGACGCTGTTCCCGAGCGACGGGCGCCTCACCGAGCCGCGGTCCTCCGACACCGTGTATCGCAACACGGTCGAATGGTCGCCGCTCAACGACCACTTGGATGAAGCGGAGAATGGTGCGGTGAAGAATCGACGCTGGGGTCGTCCCCGTCGAACCGCCGAGACCCGGTGACCGACCAATCGTTGGGGCCGCAGCCGGAACAAGCCGGCCGCCGGCGCAGGTCGGCTTTGTCAGTCGTCGTCGAGCGCGCCGTTGCGGCTTAGGCGGGGCACGCCGTCGTTCCTGCCGGATTCGTCCGACCGTGCCCGGCGCCGGTCCGGATCGTCGGCTTCCTCCGCCGACGTCGAATCGGCGTCGTCGTCGGTGTCGACATCGTCGTCGTCGTCGGGATCAGATTCGCTATCGTCACCCGATGACACATCGTCGGACTCGCGATCGTCGGCCTCGGAATGGTCATCGCTCGAGTGTTCGGCAGTCGACGAATCGTCAGCGCCGTCGTCGGTGTCTTGATCCTCTTCTTCGGCGTCCTCGGACGTCGACGTCGACGTCGAATCAACGGTTGAGGATGTCGAAGAGGTCGGCGGCAGGCTGACCGAAAGTGCCGGACGTGGAACCTCGAGCCGGTAACCGCGTTCACGGGGTGCAGTGGATGTGAGCAGACCCAGGTTGGCGGCCATGGCGGTACCGCCGACGAGCAGCACGCCAATGACCGCGGTGAACACCAGTGTGCCCGATCTCTTCCAGGTCGGAGGTCCGACCCTGTGCCAAACTTTGAGCGGTCTCATCACATACGCCAGCTGCCGGCTTCGGTCTACAAACCCGATAGTCGAACGGCGAGCCACAGTCCATGGTGGGCTGCAGTCCTAGCCTCACGGTTCGAAGGCGGCATGTACACCGTATCGGAGCGCGCTGACCGCCGGGGCGCAGCACGGCCTTGGTAGGGCCAGGGCTCCACTAAGAATCAGTCAAGCGGACCCGACGTTTGCATCTGGTGACAATCGGGCCGGATCGTCGGCGCCGATACCGGTCAACCGACCAGGAAGTCGTCGGGATCGGGGCGACGGGTGCGATGCCAGTAGTCGACCATGCGGAACGGCATCGGGGATCGAACCTGACCGTTGGCGTTGCGGTAGTAGGTGTTGGTCCCGGGGTGGGTCCAGATGAGGTCGGCGTGGGCGGCGTCGATCTCGGCGGTGTAGTCGCGACGGCGTTCGGGCTGTACCTCGAGGGTCGTCCACCCTCGCTCCCCCATCATGGTGAGGCAGTGGGCGATGTAGCGGGCCTGGGTCTCACCGACCCACATGCCGCTGCCGCCGTGCCCGAGATTGGTGTTCGGCCCGTACATCACGAACAGGTTCGGGAAGCGGGGGACGGTCATGCCGAGGTAGGCGGTGGGGTTGTCGTCGGCCCAGTCATCGGCCAGGTCGATGCCGTCGCGTCCGACGATGTTGAGCCGGGCGGCCAAGGTGGTGACGGTGAACCCGGTGGCCAGCACGATCACATCG